>Ga0214543_1000159_pt1 | contig 96687 bp, 56 predicted proteins | sample CNSS2metaG_FD_160094 | JGI IMG/M metagenome (GOLD analysis project Ga0214543, IMG submission 160094) | Root nodule microbial communities from cowpea collected in UCLA plant growth center, Los Angeles, California, USA - CNSS2 | ecosystem: Host-associated > Plants > Roots > Nodule | place: USA...
ATATATGAAAGAAAAATAAAGAAGTAAAAAGTGAATTGGATTGAATTTTTCTAGTCCGCGCTAAAATCAATTTGCCCTAATATCAATTCATAGATGGAGCTTTTGTGTTTATGATATGCAGACGAGAGTTATCGGACAAACGGGTTTTTGGACTCCAAAGTGGACTGGATTCCTGGAATGGAGAACTTTCGGCTGAAGGACATGATTGACTTCCTATGGACAACGGATCCAAATGATGTAATTTTGCAGTTTTTCATTGAACTTGCAAATACAGTTGATAAAAACTCGATCTTTCTTTTTAACACTTTTGACGACCTTGAGGAAGATGTACTGAATGCTCTATCCTCTATGTTCCCTTCTCTTTATCCCATTGGTCCGTTCACTTTACTTCTAAATCAAAGTCCACATCAGCACTTGGAACCTTTAGGTTACAATCTTTGGAAGGAAAATACGGAGTGTGTTGATTGGCTTGAATCCAAGAATCCTGGATCTGTTATTTATGTGAATTTCGGCAGCATCACAGTGATGTCCGCAGAGCAAATGTTGGAGTTTGCTTGGGGTTTGGCCAACAGCAAGAAACCGTTTCTGTGGATCATTAGGCCCGACCTTGTGGTGGGTGGTTCCGTGATTTTGTCATCAGAGTATGTGAATGAAACTAGAGACAGAAGCCTGATAGCAAGCTGGTGTCCACAGGAGAAAGTGCTGAACCATCCTTCAGTTGGTGGTTTCTTGACTCACTGTGGATGGAACTCGACGATGGAAAGTGTTTGCGCTGGAGTCCCAACACTGTGCTGGCCATTTTTTGCAGAACAGCCAACAAACTGTAGATATATGTGCAGTGAGTGGGAGATTGGGATTCAGATCGATAGCAATGCGAAGAGAGAGGAGGTGGAGAAGGTGGTGAATGAATTGATGGTAGGGGAGAAGGGAAACAAGGCGAGAGAAAAGACGATGCACTTAAAGAAGAAAGCAGAGGAGGCAACAAGACCCGGTGGTCGTTCATACATGAACTTCGACAAAGTAATCAAGGAGGTGTTGCTTAAGCAGAAGACATCACTTGATTGAAAGCTATTTCTTTTTTATAATGTTGGAGTCTAATAATTCATGTAATCATGCATGTTCACGATAGTTCCATTTGTGATGATTACAAATTTTTATTATATTTTTAATTTTGACTATTTTGAATGGATGAAAATTTATCATGTTTCATATGAATTAATTCGCTAAATTTATTATATTTTTATGTGATATTGATAATTAAATATATGTTATAAGGTATAAAAAAATAATAAGAGTATAAGATTAGTGTGAGATTTGTTACGAAAGGAATATTGGAATTTGTTACAAACATTTTATTACGAATTAGTGAGAAATTTGCTGCAATCACATTAATAGGAATTTACTACAAAGAGTTTGATAAAAATTAATTAAAAACATTTTGCTAAAAATTTGTTATAACTAATTTGTTAGGGGTTTGTTACAAATATTTTATTAGAGATTTGTTTACAAAAGTTTTGTTAGAGATTAACTACAACCAATTGGTTAAGGATTAGCTAGGGATTAGTTGCAACTAGTTTATTAGATATTGGTCAGGGATTAGCTACGGAATAGTTTCCTCACTAATTAGCTACTTACAATTTAGCTACAATTCAGTGTTCTCGATGTTTTCTCACTAATCTTTAGTTAAATTGTTTTGCGAGGGACTAGCTAGAAATTTTTCCCTTGCAAATATGAAAATGTGTTGTAATGTTCCAAGTCAATGAGCTTCTAACTTTAGATTTGCTCAACTAACTCATCTTTAACCTCAGCAAATTTGCATAATTCTACAAAACATGATTCTGCAGAGCACAATTATATCTTCCCAATCAAGTCTAAGCAGCTCTATACAAACTTTTAAAATACTTAATAACAAACTAATTAACAAATATTCAATTCAAAATACTGAAATTTATAAGAGATTTAAAATTAATTAAGTCCATAATCTATAACATTAACAAATGAATTTATTTTTCTATATACAAATTCTTACCATTTTGCTTTCTAAACAATTGTTACTTTAAATAAAATAATTATCTATAATTAAAAAAATTACCTACAAAATAAATAAAAACTACTTATTATAAAATTATAATATTTTTAATAATTTTTTAAATTATAATTTAAAGATGTTCTTTTATTTAATTATTATTATAATAGTTTTTTATTTGTTGATATTATAGAAAAAAAAATGGACACACATGAATGAAGATCAAGTAAACATAAATATTGAATTAGTGTGAGTGGAAGTTATTCTCCATGTGATAAAGATGATTATTGTATAGACTTATATATTAGAGATTATTTTCGAATTATTAAGACTTATATTCTGATTGTTTATATTTATTTTTTATTCAGTTATATAATATTGTAATCAAACAATTGGTTAGTGATAGTTATTTATTCTATATCTCAACCAACTTACTCTATGAATAATGATAAATTATATCTGTAAGATAAGATATGAATGTCCGGAATGTAGTAGCTCAATAAATAAAAAGTGTATGTAGCTCAATAAATAGTGTATGATAGGAAGTACATAATGGCGAAGAAAAAGAAAATAAAGAATAGAAATGATAATGAGATGTTAGGTGCCCAACTTTCCGTAGTGTGAAATGATTTTGGTGGCAGAATTTTCAGCTTTGTTGAACTCAAGTCCATAACCACACCGATGACAGATTCTTCACAATCTGTGTCTCTTAATCCAGAAATATTAAGTGTGATTCAAATTTTTTATATTACAAAAAAATAGATAAAGTTAAACACGATATAAAAATAAAGATTCATAATCACATTATCTTAAGATTTTGAATTACAAAAGGTATTAAATAACTTATATATGTAAGATTAATGTCATATAACCATATGGAACTACAATGAAACTCACTTCTGAGGAAACATTATTGGGAATAGTCCGAGTGTGAGTCAAAAGTTTCACTTTAGATAAAATAGATAAAGTTAAACACGATATAAGAATAAAGACCCATAACCATATTGCTTTAAGGTTTTATGTTAAAAATGGTGTCAAATACTTTATGTGTAAAATTAATGTAATATAACCATATAGAACCATAATCTCTCGATAAATATAACTATAACCATGTACGAAAAAATATAACCCATTAAAATAACATCTCTGTATTCTCTTAACAGGCTACTATGTAACCATTAGTGGGGACTTAGGAATCATGTACTAACCCAAAAACGAAGAATCGTTCTGTATATACTCCAGACTTTCAGCATAATTACTATAAAAAAATCAATCAGTTTACGTAAGACCCTGCGTTGTAATTATTTTATTGTTTGTATCTTGGCGTAAGATTTAGTAAAAGCCTTCGGCTTATGTCCTCATTTGGCATATTTAATTCATTAATAAGAGATTATTGGTTGTCTCTCAGCTTCAGATTCACGAAAGACAAAGTTGCAGATGAGTATGTACAGCTTAATAATGGTCCTCATTCATTAAATTTCATATCAATGAATCATCTTCTTCCGATAGCCTCCACATTCAATAATAATAATAGTATTAAAAAAATGTAGATCCGTCCAAAATAATCAATCCCATAAAATATGGTCTTGGAAACCCTTAAATGGGAACTTGTGCTTGCTAGAGCTCATTCATTTCTATTCATGGAAAGATCAAACATGAGTTGCTTTGCAGAGAGAAAGGCACACGCTGTGTTCACTCCATATCCACTTCAAGGACATATAAATCCCTTGTTCAAACTAGCGAAGTTGCTTCATCTCAAAGGCTTTCACATAACCTTTGTCCACACTGAATACAACCACAAACGTTACCTCAAATCAAGGGGTTCTAATGCCCTTCAGGGTCTCCCAGATTTTCGCTTTGAAACCATCCCAGATGGTCTTCCTCCTCTGGATGACGATGGTGATGGTGATGTTAGTCAACACATACCCTCTCTCTGTGACTCTATCAGAAAGAACTTCCTCCAACCCTTTCGCCAACTTCTTGCTAGACTCAACCACTCTGCAACTACTGGTCTCAACCCCCCAGTTACCTGCTTGGTTTCTGACTGTTTCGTCTCTTTTCCTATTCAAGCGGCTCAAGAACTTGGAATCCCTGTCCTTCTCCTTTCCCCACTCAGTGCTGCTGCATTCTGGTCTTTTATGCACTATCGTACTCTCGTTGAAAGAGGAATCGTACCCCTCAAAGGTATACAGTTATGTTCTTCATCCATTGAATATATAGTTAGCATCTGTAGGATAAAACTTGTTTTAACTTCTTCATCCACGTACTTTTGAACTGTGGTGAATTTTTTGACTGTTTATGTCACCAGATGAGGAACAAAATTGATCATGTTTCAGAAAATAGAAAGACCAATTTTCTTAGAATCTTAAGGAACTTAAAACAGAAATTACATTTTAATGTGTTCATAAATGTATCTGACAGCCATTGGCCTTTGTGATGATGGCATGCAGATGAGAGTTATCTGACAAACGGATATTTAAACAACAAAGTGGACTGCATTCCAGGTCTGGAAAATTATCGGCTGAAGGACCTGCCGGACTTTATGAGGACAACAGATCCAAATGATGTAATGTTAAACTTTTTCATCGAAGAAACTGCTAAAATTCCCAGCGGTTCTGCTGTTGTTTTTAATTCTTTTGATGAACTTGAAAGGGATGCAATGAATGCTATCTACTCTTCCTCTATATTCCCTTCTGTTTACACCATTGGTCCTTTCCCTTTACTTTTGAATCAAAGTCCGCAAAAGCACTTGGCGTCTTTAGGTTCCAGCCTCTGGAAGGAAAACACCGAGTGTCTTGAGTGGCTTGAATCCAGAGAATCTGGAAGCGTGGTTTATGTGAATTTTGGCAGCATCACAGTTATGACTGCAGAGCAAATGTTGGAGTTTGCTTGGGGTTTGGCAAACAGCAAGAAACCGTTTTTGTGGATCATTAGGCCAGACCTTGTGAGTGGGGGTTCCGTGATTTTGTCATCAGAGTATGTGAATGAAACTAGAGACAGAAGCCTGATAGCAAGCTGGTGTCCACAGGAGAAAGTGCTGAACCATCCTTCGGTTGGTGGTTTCTTGACTCACTGTGGATGGAACTCGACCACTGAGAGTATTTGTGCCGGGGTACCAATGTTGTGTTGGCCATTTTTTGCAGATCAGGCAACAAACTGTAGATACATGTGCAGTGAGTGGGAGATTGGGATTGAGATTGATAACAGTGCGAAGAGAGAAGAGGTGGAGAAGGTGGTGAATGAGTTGATGGTTGGGGAGAAGGGAAAGAAGATGAGAGAAAAGACGATGCAACTGAAGAAGAAAGCAGAGGAGGTTACAAGACCCGGTGGTAGTTCATACGTAAACTTGGACAAAATAATTAAGGAGGTGTTGCTTAAGCACAACACATCATTCGATTGAAGGGTTTTTTTCTAATTCGTAATGTTGTACTGTAATAATAATTCATTCCTTTAGAATTTGTGGCAATGTTATAGAAATAATGCACCGATTATGAGTGCTAGTTTGTGTTTCCTATGTTTTGGCTGATATTTAGAGACCTGTTACTAATTAATTGATTAATTTTCGGTTTATATCACTAAGCTAGGAGTTTCATGCATGTTACAAAATTGTGGGTAGTAGCCACAATTTATATTATACTGGAATAACAATTATCTACTTAATTAATTTATTTTAGCACGGTAAATCAGAACCATAAGTATATATAGAGAGAGAAAATGTTTTTTTTTACATGATTTTACTACTAATTGATAATTTTTATAAAAATAAAATTGTCTTAACAAAATTAATTTTTATATTTTTAGATAAAAAGAGAGTGAAGAATTGTAAAAAATAGTGTGAAATGATAGTTTAAAAAAAAAGTTCTAATGTCCGTACATGCGCACATGATCCAAAAATCCCATTTGAACAATGTCTGATTGTTTGTAAAGGCTCGTGATAATGTAAAAGCGTGAAAGTCTAACCATTATCGAATGGGGATTTGTTTATTCTCTTAAATCTAGATTAGGTTTAGTCATTTCTTTATTGTATTTCTTTCAATAATAATGATATTTTTATAATTAAATTGTTTTAAATTTTTTTTATAATCTGAATTGATATTTTTTAGATGATTTTAAAATATAAAAATAAAAAATTACTTAAAAGATATTTAATAAAGTAAACGTAAAAAAGTTGTTTTTTTATCTGTGTAGTTTCTTTTTATGACCGGAAAGGGATTTGGGATAGAAAAGTATTGTCTGGTGCCATCTTTTATTTTTGGATAATGATACATTATGAATTAAATTTTGACAATTTTATTTTACATGAAGTTATATTTTTTAATTGGTTTTAAAATATAAAAATAAATAAATAAAAGATGATAGATCATTTAAAAAATGACACATTAAAATATAAAAAATATTGTCAAAATTTAATTATTAAAAATTTATTTTTATTTATTTGTTTACCTCGTTTGGTGGTGACCTTTTATAATAAAATAATAATTTATGAATTTATAAAAGGGTGGGAGTTGCATATACTTTTGGGATTTAGCAGCTGCGTGTTCTTTTCTGTTTTCTTTGTTAACTATAGGAGTGAGGACGCCTAAGATTCCTTCCTGGTTTTGGCCGCATTATTATACTTGTGAGATGAGACAATGCATTAGGACGGCAATTAAGTTTCAACTTTTTGACTCCTCTTATTTCCTTTTTTAATCTATTTGAATGTAGAAAAATGTTGCACATTCATTTGCTTTGTGTATGTTAACAAATCTTATTCCTTAGTTTCAATGTTCTTTTTCACATGAATATCAGAGTCCTCTTAAAAAAAAAACTGTATGCTTATTATAAGTATGGTATGAATAGAAATTAAAATCTAAATCTAAATATTAAATTAAATAAAAATAAACAAGTTCAATAACGTATTAAAAAAAAGTTTAAATACCTTTTTGTCCTCATTTTCATAGTGTTTGTTGTGGATGGTCCTCATTTTGACAGAATGTTTAAAATGGTCCTCACTTCTACAGAATGTTTAAAATGGTCCTCATTTTCGCAATTTGTGTTTTATTTGGTCATTTTCTGTAACGCTGTTTAAATCATTAACGGAGCATTGTACATGTGGCACGGTTTGTATTAGAGTGTGCTACGTGTATTGTACAGGTGTGGTAATTAGATATTTGAGGATAAATAAGTGAGTTAGGGTTTTGGTAAGGAATGTTTGGGCAGTTGGTGAGTTTTGGCAATCTTGTTCCTTCATTCCCAATTGGTGTTACTGCAATCTTCTTCTTCCTGCAATCCCATTATATAGGTATGTTACGGTCCCAATTTTCTTCCTCTGTACCTCTGGTTGTAATCGTTGGAGGCAACCGTATTGTATCACTTCGTGCACTGTTGGTGGTTCAACGATAAATGGATTAACCCCGATTTGTAGTGGATGAGCAGACTGCAATACATGTTGAGACTACACCAGATGCCCAAACTGTTGAGAATACACCAATTGCTGAAACTCAAACAACTCAACCACCAAGGAATGAAGTGGAGAGTCAAATAGCACCATTACCAACACCAGAAGAACCATCCTAGCAGTTTAGGATGAAATTACATATTAGGAGGAGACCATAATAGCAGCTACAAATGTCTTTTGGAATTTCTAATGTAGAATTCATTATTGATGTACTGCATTTTGACTTTCCTTAAACTTCGTTCAATTTCACTTTTGCCAAACATTGATAGAGTGCATTTTGATGAGGATGAATTAAGGTTATGAATTTAACTTCTTCCAGACTTAGATCAATTTAATTTTCCCAAGCTTAGATCAATATCACTTACTTCAATACTCAGATTAAGATGTCATTTTGAACATGTTGGGACTAATATCAACATAATCAAACTAATTCATTTCTTCATTTAACAATAGTACAAAACATATTGGACTTTAAAAGATTACACATAATAACAGTACGAATAATACAATAACAACACAAGTGAACCCTATTACTAATTGCAGCCTCTTCTCAGCAACCTTCAATGACTTCTCCAAATCATTAATCTACCTCATTTGTGTCATGATGGTGACATTCTTTTCATCAACATCACCATTTGAAAAAGTTGCAGCCCACATTATTGAAACCACCACTTTGTAACCAAAATTTTTTACCAATATTCTTTGGAGTTCTTGTCATCCTCAAAGCTGACATCTTTCCGCAGCTACAAATCGGGGTTAATTAATTTCTCATTGAACCACCAACAGTGCACGAAGTGATACAACACGGTTGCCTCCAACGATTACAACCAGAGGTAAAGGAAGAAAATTGGGACCGTAACATACCTATATAATGGGATTGCAGGAAGAAGAAGATTGCAGCAACACCAATTGGGAATGGAGAAACAAGATTACCAAAACTCACCAACTGCCCAAACATTCCTTACCAAAACTCTAGCTCACTTATTTATTTCCAAATATCTAATTATCACACTTGTACACTACACGTAACATACTCTAATACAAACCGTGTCACCTTTGTACAATGCTCCGTTAATGATTTAAATGGCATTACAGAAAATGACCAAATAAAACACGAATTGTGAAAATGAAGATCATTTTAAATATTCGGTAAAAATGATGATCATTTTAAACATTTTATTAAAATAAGGACCATCCGCACCAAACACTACGGAAATGAGGACCAAAAAGATATTTAAGAAAAAAAAATCAAACTAAAAATTGCTACTATCTTTCATATATATTTTTACAAATATTTTTAAATTTAGGTGTCTATTTTCTTTTTCACCTTATTAGGATTACCTTTTGCATTATACAACATCCTCGTGAATGGTACCTGAAAAGATAGAAAAAAGTTACTTTGACAGTGCACTTTTCTAAATACATACTCTACAACTATTTTTAATAATAAAATATTATATTATTATAATAATAATAATAAATGTAAATAATGTATTATAACAAAATAATATTTTACGTAGTTGTCAACCGATACAATCCAAAAAAATAGGAAGTGGTACCCTAGCAAGTGAAAATGCTACAACGGACCTTAGTACCCTACCTCACCATTCCCGCGTATACTAATCACTCATACAATATCTTGTTTTTCATTTTTTGAATTCAACAATCATATAACATATTTTAAGAAAATATTGATACAGTTCAAAATAAGAGCGTTGTGACGTGCGGATAAAGTAACTAGGAGAACCACCAATTTTCTTTCGTTAAAATAGTTTTTAATGTAAGTCAAAATCTGATGGAAACAAACAACTTTGACGCAGATATTGGAATCCTGTTTTCATACATAGTAGCAACTTTTGTTGAGTTACATTGCAGATCCACAATAATTAAAATAAGGTTAAATTATATTTTTAGTTCCATTTTCGTAGCAAAATTTGAATTTGGTCCCTCAATTATTTTTTATCTTAATTTGGTCCCTATTTTGGGAAATTTGACCCAATCAAGTCCTTTCTGTTAATGGTGGAGTAACGGTGTTAAATGGGGTATCACGTGTCAGCTTCTGAATTTTTTGAATTTTTTTTTATTTTTTTTTATTTTTTTTTTATTTTTTATTAATTTTTTTAAAATTTTTAAAAAAATTAAAATTTTGCCACGTGTCAAGCTGACATCGTGCCACGTGGTAGTGACAGTGCCACATGTCACTGTTTGGGAGTTGTCAATTTCTCATTCTCAATTTGGTTCCTGTATTTTATTTTTTGTCTCAATTTAGTCCTAATTTTTGTAAAAATTGTGCAATTTTGTCCCTCTCCAAATTGAAACCAAATTAAATTTCTATATAAATATGCACAAATATTTCTATCAAAATTGATATTTCAAGTAAATATTTTTAACAAAATTAAGTTTATTTTAATTTATATTTTACGTTAAACTTTATTTAAAATTATTTTAAAGTTGTTAATAGAAAATAATGTTAATAAAAAAATTCATAAATTATATTGATATTTTATTACATTATACTTTAATATTGTTTTTTATTTGAATTTATATTTTAAATAATTGCATATTTTTAAAATGTGTAAAATTCAATAATTTCTATACAAATATTTTAGTTAGTATAAAAATAAAAATTATATAATTTAAGAAAAATTAACTAGTTTGTGTAACAATAAAAAATAAATAAATTTAAAATTTGAAAACAATTTTAAGTAAAATTTAATGTGAAACAAATTTAAAGAAACTTGGTTTTATTGAAAATATATAATAAAAATATTAATTTGAATAAAAAAATCAAATTTAATAAAAATATTTGTATAACATTTTATAATTTTTGTTTCAATTTGGAGGGGGACGAAATTGCATAATTTTTACAAAAAATGGGATTAAATTGAGACAAAAAATAAAATACAGGGACCAAATTGAGAATGAGAAAATAACACCTACCAAATAGTGACACGTGGCACTGTCACTGCCACGTGGCACGATGTCAGCTTGACACGTGACAAAATTTTAATTTTTTTAAAGATTTTAAAAAAATTCAAAAAAAATAAAAAAAAAATTTAAAAAATCTAAAAACTGATACGTAGCACCCCAATTAACACCGTTATTCCACTACTAACGGAAAGAACTTGATTGGGTCAAATTTCCCAAAATAGAGACCATATTAAGATAAAAAATAATTGAAAGACCAAATTCAAATTTTGCTATAAGGACTAAAAATATAATTTAACTTTAAAATAAGAGATATTGCAACTTTCTTCATCTACCAACCGGTGCCAGAAAAGTATTGCTGAAACAATAACGTTCATTGAGTGTGCTAGTGCTATATATGTTGAGGCAACGAAGAGCCTTTTCCACTGTCTTCTCCTTTCAATTTTTCTTAGAAGGGAAAAACGAAGATGAACAACATTGCAGAGAGAAAGCCACACGCTGTGCTGGTTCCATTTCCACTTCAAGGCCATATAAACCCTTTGTTCAAACTAGCAAAGCTGCTTCATCTCAGAGGCTTTCACATAACCTTTGTCCACACTGAATACAACCACAAACGCTACCTCAAATCAAGGGGTCCTAATGCTCTTCAGGGTCTCCCAGATTTTCGCTTTGAAACCATCCCAGATGGTCTTCCTCCTTTGGATGACGATGCTGATGGTGATGTTAGTCAACCCGTACCCTCTCTTTGTGACTCTATCAGAAAGAACTTTCTCCAACCCTTTCGCGAACTTCTTGCTAGACTTAACCACTCTGCAACTACTGGTCTCAACCCCCCAGTTACCTGCTTGGTCTCTGATTGTTTCATGAGTTTTCCTATACAAGCTGCTGAGGAACTTTCTCTCCCTATTATTCTCCTTTCCCCGGTCAGTGCAGGTGCATTCTTGTGTTTTATGCACTTCCGTTATCTGGTGGATAAGGGAATCGTACCTCTCAAAGGTATCAATTTATGTTCTTCCTTCATTTATCTTTCGTGTATAGATTCGTTCGTGTACGGATCTCACAGTTACAGGTTTTTGTGGTTATCATGTGCAGATGAGAGTTATCTCACAAACGGATATTTGGACACCACCAAGGTAGAATGTATTCCGGGTTTGAAAAATTTTCGCATGAGGGACCTTCCTAGCTTTGTAAAGACAGCAGATCCAAATGATTTCATGCTAGAGTATTTCATTGAAGTAGCTGCTAGAGTTCCCACAGTCTCAGCTATTGTTTTTAATACTTTTGATGAGCTTGAGAGAGATGCTATGAATGCTCTTTCTTCTATGCTTCCTTCTCTCTACACCATTGGTCCTTTCCCTTCGTTTTTGGATCAAAGTCCGAATAACCACTTGGCTTCTCTTGGTTCCAATCTTTGGAATGAAGATCCCAAGTGTCTTGAGTGGCTTGAATCCCAGGAACCCAGATCCGTAGTTTATGTGAATTTTGGCAGCATCACTGTTATGTCTGCAGATCAACTTTTGGAATTTGCTTGGGGTTTGGCCAACAGCAAGAAACCGTTTTTGTGGATCATTAGGCCTGACCTTGTCATTGGAGGTTCCGTGATTTTGTCATCTGATTTTGTGAATGAAACCAGAGACAGAAGCCTAATAGCAGGTTGGTGTCCACAAGAACAGGTGCTGAACCATCCATCAATTGGTGGATTCTTGACTCATTGTGGATGGAACTCGATCACTGAAAGTGTTTGTGCTGGAGTCCCAATGTTGTGCTGGCCATTTTTTGCAGATCAGCCAACAAACTGTAGATTTGTGTGCAATGAGTGGGAGATTGGGATTGAGATTGATACCAATGTGAAGAGAGAGGAGGTGGAGAATCTGGTCAATGAGTTGATGGTAGGGGAGAAGGGAAAGAAGATGAGAGAAAAGACGATGGATTTCAAGAAGAAGGCAGAGGAGGGAACAAGACCCGGTGGTCGTTCATATATAAACTTGGACAAAGTAATTGAAGATGTTTTGCTTAAGCAAACATCATTTGATTGAAGGGTTTTCCTTTTTATAATGTTGTACTGTAATAATTCATTGATCTTCTTTTCTCTAAACTTTATTTGAAATCCAAATAATGCGCCGGTTACGAGTGCTAGTTTGTGTTTCCTTAATAAACTTTTACGGTATCATTACATTTTTCTGAAGATGAAGCAATGCGAAAACGAAATTTTTATTATAAACTTGTCTTGAAACTGGCACATTTATTGTTATTCCGAGCCACAACCATTGTACATAACTTAAACATGCTCTCCCACTCGACATTTGACAATCTAGTTTAAGTTTTGCTGTATTATAAGCTGTGCTCCTTCAACTAGCTGCTTTACCACTTCTCCAGCAGGCAGAATTTCCTTAATGAGACCAACACCTTCGCCAGCAAACATCACCATGCTCTCGAGATCTCCTGTAGTTGTAACGTTTGGAACAGTACCTGCAAAACGTCGTATATCTTTGCCCTGTTTCATGCAAAAAGTATAGTCAAACACAGATATTGTAGACATAACAGTTGCATATAAGAATGTTAGCTTTGTTACATACCACGCCATTAATCGTTGAATGGCCAATGATGGGTTGGTTGGCTTCGTTTTCGTGTGCCGGAAGCGATCTCCATTCCTTATAGAAAGGTGTCTGCAAGACACGATGAGGAGCACCAGGCCATCTTGCCCTCCCAAACACATCCGTGTATGCAGTCTCATCAAATTCAACCAATTTTCTTTTGTATGTGGAATGAGCATTGCTTTCCTCAGTTGCCACAAACCTGCAAACAAGACTCTTGGCATGAAAACTTATTTGAAAAGGTGTAATAGTGTTAGAAATAGGAATGCCAAGATTTATAGCCCCCGCAATAGGCTTCTATCATGGAGGCAGAATTCTTGATTTAAGCACAAAAAATTGTAAATGTCAAGATATTACAGCAACAATAGGAGAGGAATTTACTGAAATATGATTAATGTGAAAGTAATGTTTCAAAACCTGGTGCCTAAACAGACGCCTTGAGCACCAAGGGCTAGAGCAGCAACATAACCCCGACTATCCACAATTCCTCCAGCTGCAATAACTGGTATCTCTCGGTCACCAACCAGATCGACCACCCTTGGCACCAATGTAATTAGACCATCCTGCAATTACATGAAAGGGAAAGCACTGTCTCTGAGTGCCAAAAATGGAAAGTAGTAGTGTGGTACACAATTGAAAAAATATGATTAGCTATAGTATGCTCCTAGGATTCCGAGTTTGATCTCATACTGAATACGAATGAGCCTAAAAGCAGTAGATGAAAGAAGACTTATATTTATAGTTTTAAGGTTTAGGGTTAAAAGTAATGTTTTAACTTTCTTATATGAAACGTTTAAGTTTGGTCTTATATTAAGTAGGAATGAGCCTGAAAAAGTAGTCTATGAGAAAAAAGACTCACACTAGGTTGTAGGTTGTGAGAATGTTACATATACAGCATCTGCAATCACTACTACTACATAGACTACTTTATCTAAGTACAACTTGTCTCACTTGAAGTTTTCATATCAAAGACAGATATGACAGACAGTGGGACACCAATGTTGTAGTCCATTGCGAATGTAGGCCTTGTGTATGGCACTAGCCACTTCACTCACGCTAAAAATTAATAAACGTAGTCAGCATTCTTTTCTTCCATCTTATGGTTGAATTCAAGCAGAAAATTAACAATTATTAGTTAATCATCAACACCAAAACAAGACACTTATACTCTATAAATATACATCAAAATTATTATAAGCATGCACACCTGACCCAATACATGACCACCAGCTTCAAGTCCTTGTACAATTATCCCATCGACACCTGCTTCAATCGCCTGTTTCGCACCTTCAATGTTCCCAACCTGTTATAGGTAACAGGTTACATACCAATAACAGAATCATTAATTTGCAGAGCAAATAAAAGGAACACCAAAATAAGAATATAATCTTGTCTCAGGATTTGCGTATAGTTAGTAACCTAGTACTGTTAATAAATGAACAGAAAACTCACTTGAGGAACAACTTTGACCCCAGCGGCGTGAGCCCTATCTACTAACTCCGTTGTACAATCACCCCAGGAAATTTGCAAGACTGCAACTTTTTCTTCCAGAATGACCTTCAAATTCTCCTCAAAGGGAAAGGCCAGAACGACACCAACCCCGAAAGGTTTATCAGTTAAGGACCTAGTCGTCTTTATGAGTCCCCTCAAATAATCCGGCGATTCCTGTTAGAGTCGAATCAACAAATAATGCTTATGCACCTCAGAACAATTAACTTGTAGAAAAAGATTTCAAATTTACACTGTGTAATGATATTCCGAGACAGATAACAATGAATTGATGCAGGAATTGAAGAACAGAAGGCAACGATAAGCAACAGAGGGAAGCATGAGCATACCCAATCAGGGGCCCTAAGAAGACCAAGAGCACCAGCATTGGCAACTGCAGCTACAAGGCGAGGACCAGAGATATCAGGGCCTAATGGTGCCTGAACTATACCATATTCAAAACCCAGTATCCCTCTCCAACCCATCTTCTTCTCCGAGTTCATCAATCTTTATCTTCCTTCACCAATAAATGGATCTGATCACTGACATGACCACTATGCACACTACATGTGTGGGGCTTTTAAAAGTCAAGTATGTAACATTACAACATGTGCCTTTATCAATTTAACGTAAGCAATCACGTCCTACCAGGAATGTTCAAAATTGTTGAGCTGCTCAAGCTAAGTAGAAAAATAGTTTCATGAAACTAAACTCAACTAACCAAAACCTAATTCAACAATATTTTTAGTTTCCTTAATCATATTTAACATTTTAAAACTGAATCAATCTGAAATATATTCTTGTTACATAATGATCACATTTATATTATTTTTATAAACTGATCACAAGTATTGGAGTTGAACTTGAACTCTTTTTAATATGATAGAATTATATATAGTGACATAAACTCACACCATACAATTTATATACGACACTTCTCAAAGAATTGTAAACTTTTCTCTTTCTTACTTTCACAATTGACTTGACTGTACATACAAGTATCGTTTCTCATAAAACTTCTCAGTATAAACATGAAGTTGGAGCATCACAATTTCAGTAACCTGTGCATTTTGTCTTCATTCAAATGATCAAAACTTGAACGTGCTTCATTTGTACTTTTATTCGATTCTAACATAGTTTAAATGGTTTTCTCAATTTGCTTTTTACACGAAACTAGATTAATTTTGATTCAATCAAGCTAATTATCCTTTTTACATCTCATAGAGTAGATACACCAAAATGATTATAATTACTTATAATTGGTAAATTGAAGAAGCATAAGTCAAGTGGAACTTAATCACTAGAGGTATTTAGCACAAAGATTCAACTCTCCTTTTGGAACTTTATATAGGTAATGAAGATAAGTGATTTTGTCTTCTAGTTAGTGTGCTTTCCCCTAACATTACTGTATAGGTTTTAAATATTTTAATATGCATCATATCTTAATAATATATTATTACCATTTATTTCAATGTTTAATTCTTTAAATAATAATATTTAAGTGCTACTTTCTTTTAGTTTTTGACAAAATATTTATTTTAAAGGCAATAATGTTTCATTTTTCTTAGAAAATTCTCTATTTCTCTTTTATAATATTCACTGTGAAATAATGATATGTTTCTTTTCGTTTTAGACATACTACTTAAATATCATTTGTTTATTTAAACTTGCTTTCTATAGCCTTTAAACATTATAAATGATTTAATTTATAATAAAAGGATGGTATTAGTCTTTCCCTTACATTAATCTGATTTTACAATTAATTTTTTAATTAATTTTTTCCAAAATAAATAATAAAAGTCCAAAAAAAAGTCATAGATGAGAGATATATGATTTTTCTCCCCTCATATATTATCTTTTCTCGTTAAATTATATCATATGTTTGTCAGAATTTGTTTTCAAAAATGTTACTTTATTATAGAACAAAAAAAAAATCTTCTACTTTCCAACAATTTGAGACAATTTTTTTTCTCAATAGTTTTCTGCTACCTTTGTTATAAAGTATAACCAATTACTCGTTATAATTTAATATATTTTTAGAACATAACTAAAAGAAGACCTTCCGTTCAAAATTATAATTATAATAAATATTAAATTTTATTATAAATTAATAAATATTTTCTTGTAGTATTTTGAAATGGCATTTGTAAATAATTTGAGTTTTTGAAAAAGATGTTTAACTTATCTTCTAACCTTTTCACAATAGTTATAACACGACAAATGAATGTTGTGCGTTTAGTGCATCCTTCAACTTCATGGTTCCAAAAATAATTAATTAGTTTTATATTTGCATTAATGCAGTACTTCTGAAAAATATCCATTGAATTGAAAAGTTTTACAACATTTTTTCGTACAAATGAATCTCAATGGGCCACAATCGAACTTTCTAATTTGGGCCATAAATTCTCAATTGAAAGTTGGCCCAGTCTTCTAATAAATGTGGAGATACTACTACTGATAAATATAAACTGGGGAAGAACTGGCTTTAGCCACAGTAGGTATTTGGCATGTCCAACCATCAAGCATCTATAATAAAATAAGGTTCCAAATTTTTTTTTTTTGTATAATTATATGATAGTTTTTTATATTTTTTATAAATAATTTAATTATTGTTTTATTTTATTAATTTTTCAATTTCAAATGTGATAAATAATAAAAAATATTGTTATATTAACCGTCTAATCTTATCATTATGTTACGTTAAATGTGTAAATAAACAAAGCTTTAATTTACAATAATTATATTAAGTCTAATTTATGTATGATAATATATTTATAGTGTTTGATGTTTTTTAAATGATAGAGACATAAATAAAAACTTAAATTATAAAGAAAATAAACCTAAAAAGTTAACATTTTAATAAAGAAAAAAGTATAAGTACAAGTTTTAATGTAAAATGTCATTTTGTTTACAACCGATAATATAATTACGGTTATAATATTTTATTTCAAAAAATATATATCAAAAACAATGTTTTAAAATATGTAAGTAAATCAATGTCACAAAAGAACGTGACAATTTTTGTGTTTATTTATCCGAATACGGTAAAATCAGTATAAATGAGTTTGAAAAAGTATATATTTATTTATCTTTTTAAAACTATAACTTTTCTATATGATTGAATTGAAAAAAAAAAAATTGAGTATGTTCGGCGTCAATCTTATTGCCACGCTTATTTTTATACATCACGCTTATTTTTATACATCGATATTTATGTATATCTTCTTTCTTATATTTGTATTTGAACAGTAGATTATAGCACAATAATAAAAATTTTGATATATTTTTAAAATTTATTTATTGAATCGCAAGTACAATTAAAAAATTAATTAAAGGTTAAATTATTCTTTTGATTTTTCTATTTATTATTAAATTTCAGTTTGATCCTTAAATTTTTTGTTGTCTCAATTTAGTTCTCATTTTTTTTAAAATGACTCAATTTGGTCCTCACCGTTAACTTTGACCAATCAGTGTTAATCAGTGTTAAAGTTAACGTCACGTGTCAATTTACGGTTTTTTTGTTTTTTTTAATATTTTTAATATTTTTTATTTTTTTATTTTTGAAGAAATTAACAAAAATAAATATAAATAAAAATAAAAATTTTCAAAATTTTCAAAAAAAAGTTTCAAAAAATTCAAAAAAAAATCAAAAATTAACACGTATTAACTTAACACCATCTGGTCAAAGTTAACGATGAGGACCAAATTGAAAAAAAAAAATTTGACAACCAAACCGAAATTTCAAAATAAATAAAAAGATCGTAATTTAATCTTGAGAAAAAGTTTTGTGATGTATTTTATTTGTACGGCATTTTTGTGGTCAAGATTTCAGACATTGCTGCTGTGGCGAGTGGCACTGAGATATCACTTACGTAGTCAACTTTGGATGTGAATCCTTCATTTCTTGTACTCCACAGAACATCATGGAATGAAAAGTCTCTGTCCTTTTGTGAAAAAACAGGTAAAAGTGTCTTCTTTCAAAGACTTTGGCACCATAAACCAAATTCTAAGTCAAATGGGTTCTCAATAATTGAGTTCAGTTTGAAGTTATCCTCAATCTTCCAATCTTCTAATATTCAAGATTCTTCTTTTACTGTCACATTCTCGAAGCTGTTTCCTACTAAGTACCCATTACTTCCAATATTGTCTCCTAATGAATACCTTTCTAACTTGGAAAATGTGTTCTTGAAAGAGAAAGATTATTCAGCTTAAATATAGACTTAATCAGATTTTATAATTAATTAGTGATAATGTTTGATTTGGACCTAGTAGCCATCAAAACAGAACCAGTGTGATTATATCTGGATTAAATGAAGCTGGTTACATGTCAATGTCAATTTTGGCTTCTTCGATATTAATTGTCATGACAAAGTCAAGTTATTAAATAATCTGATTGATACATACTGTTCACAATATTAATGAACATTTACTGTTTAATGAACCAGAAATTTCACATTATTACTTACAATTGAAATTGAATTAATTCTAGACTACAATATTAAATAACACTTGCATAAAAGTACAAAAGATTATATAATAAATATTTAAAATGGTATTTACAATTCATTGGAAATGAGTGATTGATTATTGAGAAAGAGATTGAAAGAAAATAGAGAGAGAGCATTTAGGTGTTACATGATGACTTTTTCCTAATACATACACAACCACCAAATTTATCAGACAACAATACAACTTACAGTAGGCTATACGCTATCCAACAATTTGGATAAATGAAAGGTAAGTTTTTACAAACAAATTAATAGAAGCATAATAGTTCCACAATCTTAAGCCACACAACTAATGTATCGGGTATTAGTCAGAAATTATGGTCACATATCCATCTCACCCCAAACATGTTATGGTTTAATCAATTGTATTTAATTTTTGAATTAAATATATTTTTATTCTTTAATTTTTAGTGAAAATTAAAATTAGTTTTTTTTCTTTAAAATTTTGATCTAGTTTAGTTTCTGAATTTTAAAATGCATGGATTTAGTTCTTTTAATAAAATTTTGTTAAGTTTATTTGACATTTCAAACACGTTTCATAATGATATGTGAATTAATATTGAAGTAAAAATGTGTCAAACGGTATAAACAACTTAAATATAATCATAAAATATGTTTAAAATGTCAAACAAAATTAATAAAATTTTGTTAAATGAACTGAATTCATACAATTTTAACACATTTTTAAAGATAAAAAACTAAATTAGTTTAAAATTTTAAAGATAAGCTAATTCTAAATTTCAATTAAAAGTAAAAAAAAAAAGACATATTTAACCTTAATGTTTTGATATTAATTTAAAACTTAACTTTTGTTTCTTTTAAATCGTTGAATATTAAATTTCAGAGAAAAAATAAAATATAAAATAATATATATATATATATATATATATATATATATATATATATATAAATAAGCATAAAATTATTAAGTTTTAAACGAAAGATGATTATCAGTCCATCCCATTTTGGTTGCTTCTCATTTTGGTTTAGTTTGCAAAAGTTGACTTAAACCGACTTTTCTTACATAAAAAAAAATATATTAATTTATTTTGCCCGTCTTGCATAACATTTGTCATCTAAAATTTTAAAGTTCATAATTTTAATAACTTTACTTTTAATTAATTAAATTCATAAAAATAATAATTTTTATAGATTTATTTTTTAAAGTAATTAATATTCACAAATTTATAATTTATAATTTTTAAGTATAATTTTTCAAAAAAAAATCTAAAAAATTATATTACTAAAATAATAAACAAAAATTATATTTCTATGTAACTAAAATTGTGAAACAAAATTAAAAATTGATAAAGACTGGTATGAAAACAAATGTAATTAATGACAAATATACATTATACTCATATTAATGAAGACATCATAAGTTACAAATATATTTTGAAATAAATTTACACAATTAGGACTATGTATGTAAAATTATACAATGTTGTCTAAACTTCTAATTATGTTGTGATGAATTGATCATTTGAAATAAGTGATGGCATTTGGGAGGGCCGAAGACCGGAGTTGCATTTATAAGACGGGTCAAATGAGAATGGTTGGCACCGAAAGGGACGAAGAAAATACACATTAAATTCTAAGACACTGGATATACCCCACTGTACTCTCCATGTTTTTCATTTTAGAAAACTTTATAAGTATGGTTAAATTTTCAATTTTATTCTTTTCATGATCAAATTTTAATTTAATTTTATAATAAATTATAAAAAGTTGTAATTCATTATAAAATTAATTATTAAAATAATATATGATTAGAAGTTTCATGTCAATTAAAAGTAAAATAATTTTATAATATAAATAAGATAAATAAGATATAAATTTCATTTTATAAGTTGATTTTATAAAATTGAGATAAATTTAAAATTTGTTACTTGATTTTCCATGTAAACTTAATTGATTCAGTATACCTGAAATCTCATTTTTATAAAAGTAGAAAAATATAATATTTCCATATACCTTTTTATTACACTTCTTGCAGTTGTTTTATTTGTCTATCACATTAGCTATTTATTTTATATTTTGTCATATTTTTTAACTTATTTTTTCATAAAAGATTATCAGACACAGTAGAGTGATGTGACAGTACTAATAAATGGTCGGACAAACACGGTCTAGTTAGGTTTGACTTTATACAATTTTGTAATACCCTATTAGGTATTTTTATGTACAGAAAAGTATTTTTATATGATAATAATATAAACATTTCATTAACAAAAGATACGACAAAAATATTACTAGTACCGTCTCTGTGGGGCAACTTGACTGACTATACTGTTTTTAGGTTTTAAATAAATAAATAATCTATTATATATTATATATTTAAGTTACAAGTTATTTTATTAATGTATACCGTATATAAAGAGAAACGTACTTTTTACACTTTATATTTTTCTATTTTATTTTAATAATATAATTATTAATTTATTTATTAAAGACATTTGTATAACATTATCATTAATTTAATTTTTATTATTTTTATTTTTATTTCTTCAACTAATTTTTTTTTAATTTGTTTAAAAAAAATAAAATTTATTTATGTTTTATTTAGTAATATGTTACGAGTTTGTTGAACTTTTAATTTTAGATTAAAACTTTTACTAAAATTATATATTTTCAAATTTGAATTAAAAAGTTTACTATAAATTATTAATATTCTATTCAATAATACTTTCGTAATTAAACATTTTTCAATTTTTCAAATTTTTACTTTTACTCATTTAAAACTTTTAATTTATATTTTTTATTTTATGTCCTCATAAAATTCTAAAAAATAAATCATTTTAAAAATTTTATTATTATTATTTTGAACATCTTATTATATTACGAGTCATGTTAAACAATATGCTAAAATATGCTAAAATATTGTTTAAAATATAATTAATGAATATTTAATTTTGTAAAATTATTAAAATATTAACTGAATTATGAATTTAATCTATAAAAATGTTAAAATATTAGTGTATTTTAACTTTATTCAGAAGACAAAAATGTTTATAAATAATATACATCTATAATCGATAATTTAATTGTTACACAAAAATAATTAAGAAAATAATAAAATAACTATATTTTAATATTTTTAAAAGTTAAAATATAATTAAATATAAAAAAATAAAATTTATAGAAATAAAATATATTATTTTTTAATAAAAACATAATTATCATAATATTGTTTATATTAAAAACCAAATAATATATTTATTAAAAAATATATTTTACATAACTATCGTAAAATATAAAACGAAATAAAAAAATTTCAAAATAGCTTAAAGAGAAAAGGTATATTTAGCTTTTCTTTTATATAATGCAAATTTCTTTTTTATTCGATTTGAAACTTGAAGTCAAACTTGAATTCTTAATATGTAAAATGTTTCAAATTTATTAACTCACCAATCTTAAACAGAAAGGACCACCTACACAGGACAGCCTTCACTACCTTATTTATTTACTTTTTATATATTAAAAAAATAAGAAAAAACAGATCACATTAACTTTCGACAAATAACTGTCCATATAGGTCATCCACAGCATTGACATTACAATTTGCGATAGCTGTTACAAATATTTTAACTAAACTTAACTAATGCAAAAGCAGTTATATTGTATCATTATTTTAGTTTATTTTTTAAATTGATTAACTTCTAAACAAAATTAATTGATTTATACATCATGAAATTTAAAAATATAGTTTAACATAAAATAACCATATATACTAATGTAATAATTGAAAAAAAATTAATATAAACTTATGATATATTTGAATAACATCTAAATTGTTACATAGTTTAATTCCTTGCAACGATTAGTTTCATTTTGAAAAAGAAATAATCTTTAACACGTGTATACACTTACTTAACATTATTTTTTACTTTTCATTACAAATAAAGTTTTGTTAGTAGGATGTTACTCACTTTGATGAAGATGTATTAATTTGATCATATTTTTGAAAAATATTTTAATTACGTCTAGATTTTTCAAAAGTGTGTCAATTAGATTTTTTTAAACCAAAACTCTTAACACACGCCTATCACATGTTAACATGTGATTTTTCTTTTTTTAATTTCTTTTAATTTTCAGATTCTTTTTATTTTTTTTCTTTGGTCACGTGTCAGTTCTCCAGCGTCATATATGTTCTCCAGTGTCATATATGTTTATGTTAATTTTGAGAGATATTGTCTTGATTTCAATTTAATCTTTAAATATATATTTTTGATTTAATTTAATCTTCACATGTATGTCTTTTTAATCTATTTTAGTCTCAATTTTTTTTTTCAAAATAAAATAATACTGTCTCCCTCTCTTAAATTTTAGACCATGTTTATTTTTTATATAAATGTTATACTGATATAAATTGTATGATTATTTTGTTTTAATTAAATAATGTATCAATTTTATCAATTAATATATGATATATTAAAAGGGTAATTAATATTTTTTCTTTTAAAAAATGTAATTAAACTTAATTAATTAAAGGAAAAATTAACCACAAAACTTAATTTGTATAACTACATATATGTATGATATTAATAATTTAAAATTGATATATTAAATAATAATTATAATTCAACAATTAATATTAAATGGTTAATTAAATTTTATCAACTAACATGTTATATGTTAAAAAGGTAACTAATTCTTGATTAATTCTTTTATAATTAATTTAATTACATTAAGTTACATTTTTCAAAAGCTAAATGTTAATTACCTTTTTGAAAAAATACATACAGATGTTACAGTACATATGTTTAAAAACATGTAAAAGCAATCTTTAAAAAAATTACATACAAATGTTATAATAGTAATTTTATTTCAATGCTTTACATATTTATTGTAGAGCTGTCAAAATGGGTTGGAACCCACGAGCCAACCTTGCTCACCACGTGTTCAGACCGGTTGGGTTGAATTTTTTTTACAAATTTCAATACAGGTTGATTCTTGACCGGCTCATCCGGGTTAAACCTGTGGTGAGCCAGGTTGGCTCACCAACCTGCCGATAAAAGGGTCACACAAGTGTTTTTATTTTTTTTATTAAGTTGGGCTTTACATTTTGGTCATGTTAGGTTTTTTTTTTATCCAACACATAAATATTTTGTATTTTTTTGTATTTTCGTTTGTATTTGGATTGTATTCAAGTTTATTTAGATTTTAATTAGAGTTACAATTTAATTTTGACTGAGAAAAAAAGAAAAAAATAATATTTTTTTTAATTAAGTGAACTCGTGAGCCAACCCGTTTAACCCGCCAACCCGTGGTGGGTTGGGTCGGGTTCGAATTTTTTTGGCTCGCTAAAAGGTGAGCCGGGTTGGGTTGGCTCACTAAATCATCAACCCGTAGTGGGTCGAGTCGAGTCGGACTGGATTACCCATTTTGACAGCTCTAATTTGTTTCACTCATAATTCTATAATTGATAATAAAACTAGAATAAACTAAGTAAACATAACATTAACATCTATATTAAATTAATATTTTACATATTTGTTGTACTCATAAGTTTATAATTGATAATAGAGTTGGAATAAGTTAAGTAAGTATAAAATTAACACCTATGTTAACTAAATGTGTCAAAGTTAAATTTAAAAAAAAAAAAATTGTATAAACTACTAAAAACTTATAGTAATTAACCAATGTTAAACTTAGATAATAGAGTTGAATTAAATACAAGAGGGAATGAATAACACCAAAAAAATAAAAAATAAAGGAATTTTCACAAATTTTAGGATTAAAATACAATAAACCTTTTGTTATAAGTTATACATGGTAGTTTGTTCTGCTCCTCATTGATCCAACGCGAAATATACCTAAGCGGACTTGTATTTTAAAATAATCAATCCATAATGTATTTTTTGAGTACATTATTTGAGACAAACTAATGTGAACAAATTTGCAAGATCCATTTCGTGTTGTGGTTACCAGGGGCGGATTATACAAGGAGTAGGGAGGGTCCTGGCTCCCAAAAAATTTTTAATTTTTTTTAAAAATTATATATATATATATATATATATATATATATATTGATTTTTTAATTTTATATATTTTTAAAATTTTGAAATTTTTTTAAGTTATAAGTGATATATTTTAAAAATTGATAAAAATTAAATTGTGTGTCTTTTTTTATTTTTTTATAAAACATAATATTATGTTAATTAATAATAAAACATAAAATTGAATATAATAAAGAGTATAAATATTTAGGTTAAATTATTTTTTTATTTTTGTTTTTTGTCAAAAAAATGTCAAATTTTAACTAAAAAATTAAAACCAAATTGAGACTAAATCAACTAGAGGACCAACTTAATTACATTTTTGAAAACAAAAACCAAAAAAATAATTAAAACAAATATTTATTAAAATATTTTTTATTTTATTTTTTATTGTCTTTTAGGTTTTAACAAATTTGTACTCATCTTTCGGTCTCATATGTTTTCTTTTTATTTTTGAAGAAAAAAAGAAGTTAAACACAAATTCATTACTTTTACTCTCATTTTCATTTGTTTTGTTTCTTCCTTGAAGAAAAAAAAGTAACTCTCTTGTCTACTTGATAATAAACTATTAGTTTAATAGTTATTAACATTATTTTTTATTACATGAACCTTTGTATATTCATTTTTTATTAATATAGAAGAAAAAAGTAATGTATTATGTGTTTTTTCAAATCGATTTTGTGACTTGATTATAATATATTTTTATTTTAATAATTAGTTTTCTCAATTTTTCATTAGATTATGATAAATTATTTTTTAATATTAACTTTTATAAAAGTATATTGATGAAGAATAAAACCATAGATTCATTGTTTAAATATAATAGAAGAGAAGTTGTTGATAAAGATGAAAACTAGATAGATTTTACTTCTTTACATATTTTGAAGTATTGTACTAATGATCTAACCTAATGATCAAATTGTCTAATTAAAAAAGTTATTTGTGAAAGCATTATCTAATGATTCAATATAATAATCAAATAAATATATTGCTTTGACCCCTCAAAATTTTGTGGTCAAAATCCGTCCTTGGTGGTTACTAATTGTTTTTCATGTATTGTAATTTTCAAATTTCTTTAGTTTTACTTATTTTATACTTGTAAAATTTAAGATAATTTTAATTATTTATGTTTTTCATTTTTTACTTAATTTTTTTTACGTACATGGATTTTTATTGTAATCTAGAAATTAAAAATAAAATAGAAAATATTATAAATAATGTATTAAAGTGTAGATAATCTATTACAAATTTAGATAGAAAAACACAAATCAAATTTTTGGCATTGTTTGAAATGGGAATGGAGGAGAGAAAAAACAGAAAAAAACTCAAAAAGTTTAATCATCGTACAAATTAATGCTACTAACTAATTAATCTTATTAAATAATTAATCAAAGCCGTTAATTTTTAAATCTTAATTGCTGACTATGACTGAATCAGAAAATATATTATTGAAGTTGACTTAATCAAATTGTACAGAAAGATGTATTCATTACTTTTTTTAACTTGTGTTATTAATCATAAATTCGAAGAGTATTTGATATATGAAACTCATGTTGAACTTAGGTTAACTTCTAAAAATCTTAAATTCTAACGGTATTTGTTATATTAAACTCATTTTAAAATTAGGTTTTGGATTCTACCTTTTCAGTAATATTTAAAAACATATAAAATTGATTCGTAAATTTGAAAAAATATATAAAAATAGTGTGAATTAGGATCCGGAGATATAAGAAGAATACATGCATTATGGATTGAAGTTATTTGATAAACAATACTTTGAAAAATGTGATTAATATTTTATTAGAAAATCTGGAATGCAATAGTTAAACCATTAGAGAGAAAGAGATGCAGAATAGTATAAATAGGGGTCCCTAATCACTCATCTTCCTCGCCCACAACACAAACGAAATCTCTATTCTCTCACTGCCATAGATAAAAATGGATTCCAAATATTTGTTAGCCATGTTGTTGTGTTGTGTTCTGCTACAGCTGAAGCCCAGCTTGGGGGCGCAGCAGAAGCTCGAGCTCAAATACCACAACGGCGTTCTCCTCAAGGGACGTTACACCGTTGATATATTATGGTACGGGAGCTTCACCCCGATCCAACGCTCCATAATTGTCGACTTCATCAACTCCTTGAGCTTCCCCTCCGGGGCCCAATCACCCACCGTGGCCTCGTGGTGGCAGACGACGGAGAAGTACAAGGGCGGCGGCACCACGACGCTGGCCGTGGGAAAGCAAATAATGGAACCATACTCTCTCGGGAAGCACCTCAGCGAGAAACAACTATACGACCTGGCATCACGCATCAAGGACCTCTCTGCAATAAGCCTTGTTCTCACCGCAAAAGACGTGGCGGTGGACGGCTTCTGCAGTGGCCGCTGTGGAACCCACAAATCCATCAGCGGGATGACCCCCTACGTGTGGGTCGGCAATTCCGAGACCCAGTGTCCGGGCCAATGCGCCTGGCCCTTCCACAAGCCCATTTCCGGCCCACAGACGCCGCCGTTAGTTGCACCTAACGGTGACGTGGGCGTGGACGGCATGATCATAAACATTGCAACTCTGTTGGCCGGAACCGTGACTAACCCCTTCAACGGTGGGTATTATCAGGGTCCGTCGACGGCGCCGTTGGAGGCCGTTTCGGCTTGCACGGGGATTTTCGGGAGCGGGGCGTATCCGGGTTACCCGGGGAAGACTCTGGTGGACCGGGCGACGGGAGCGAGCTATAATGCGCAGGGCAGTCACGGGAGGAAGTTCTTCTTGCCGGCGATGTGGGACCCACAGACCTTCCAATGCAAGACGTTGGTCTGAAGGAAGACTTAAGTCAACGAAGCTTAAGCTGGTGTTTTGTTTTGGTGTTAAGTGTTGCGTGTGAATTCCTTTCTGCAAGGTCAAATCATTGAAATACATGGAACAATAAGATGAAGGAAAAACATTTTTATTTATATGAATCAATCATATCTATCTTGTAATTTCGAATTCCATCTAAACTTCTTTTATATCATAATCCAACAATGACAGCATTAAATTTTAAACTATTTAATGTCATAAGTTCATAATATGCACTGTACATTAAGGAATCTTTTAAGACGAAAAAAATCGTAATTTAAAGAGTCATGTTCTCATGCTTGCATTAAAATTTTAGTTTAAAACACAACAATAGCGCAGTAATTAATGTATATTTTTATACAATTTTTAATATTCTCTTTTTCAAAATAAACATAGTATACTTACTCTACTCGGCTAAGTTCTAAAATAAAATAATAGTTAGCTTATATAAATAATTTAAACAATAAAAACTGTATAATTAAAGAGTCTATCATGCATTGCATGTTTAATATTTTTCAAAATATAATAAAAATCAGTTAATATTAAAAAATGAAATATATTTAGAATAAATTAAAGTAAAAAATATAAATATAGAGATATTTATATATATATATATATATATATATATATATATATAATATTTATTAAAATTTTCAAAATACATTTAAGCTTGATTAAAACGGATAAATAGTTTATATATGCATTTATGGATAAATAAAAATGATAAATGAAGTGAAATCAAAGAGAACAGACTATAACTATAGAAAAATTCTTAGATAAAAATTAAGTTTAATGACAAATATATTTAAAGATTGATTTTCTAATTAAAAATTAATTTAAAGATCAATTCCTTTAACAATAGAAATTTTGGTAAATAATATTGATGATTAATTTAAAGACTAATTTATTGTAAAAAAGATTTTAATTATTAATAATTTTTAATTTATAAATTATGATTTAAAATAGTCATTATAATAACTAATTATTTTTTGTCATTAAAATTGATCATTATTTAAATATTTTTTCTATAGTTTAAATTTTTAAGTTTCACATTTTCAAATCTGATTGTTTTTTAATAGATATACTTTTAATCTCTTATAATTTTTAATTATAAAGTCACCTTTCGTCTAATTTTTAATTAATTTACTTATATTTATTTAGTATGATATAAAAAATAAAATAAAATAGAGAAAAATATAGATTCTTATTAAATTTTTTATTAAAGTCAATAAAGTTTATTTTATGATTTCCAAAGAATATTAAATGAAATTTACAAAGAAATAAATGGATTTTATGTTAATTAAAGAATATATATATATATATATATATATATATATATATATATATATTATCTTGTCTACCTTGGTTATTTCTACATGTTATTTTGTAAATATGGTAATTTTTTTGATTAACATAACTTAGTGACTTTTTTATTGGATGATGGTAAACGAAATTAAAGACAATAGAAAAATAAAAACTAAAATATGGAAGAAGGGGTGGTGAAACAGTAAAAGAAGCATGTGAATGTGATAAGGTCGAAAAGAAAGTTAAAATAGGTGGTCAAACAGTAAAACAAGCACGTGATAAGGTTGAAAAGAAAGTAAAAACAAAAACGTTTTATTTATTTTTCAATGTTATCTCACAATTGTTGTACGGATGAACCTCACATGTTTTCACAGTTTGTTAAGACTGTATTTACTTTCTTTTTAAATTTTGGTTTTCGTTTATCCTCCTCCAACAATAAAAGTGACATTTTATATTAATTACAAAAAATTATCTCATACAATATAAAAAAAAATAACACGTAAATACATAAATACAACTAAACAAGATGATAAAATCACATTCACGTCACCCAATTAACAGAAAAAATTAATAATAAAAATTTAATTGAAAAATATATAATTTTTAATTACTCAGTAAATAAAAAAATAATTATTTAAAGTCAACTAAAAATATCTAAATTTATCATGAATTTGAAACTTAATTAAACTTATGTATAAATGATAAATATCTACGGAAACAAAAAATCAGTTTCTATTTATTTTAATGAATAAACTAAAGTAATTATATTAATGTACTTATTTAATATATCAAAAAAATATAGTATTAATGTACTCAACCCGATTAGATTAAGTTGAATTTTATATTAATTATTGATTCCAATCCAATGTAACCTAAATTAATCAACAGTGATAAGTTTAGTATAAATAATCTCGAATTTAATCTTATACTTAAATTGAGTATAAACAAAAACTAATATTATTAAAGAAAAAAATTGAAATAAATGTTTTTCTATAATTAAAGGTTACATTCTTTCCAAATAAATGTTTTCTCGTACAAAATTTAGAAATAATTTTTTTCCTGTGATATAGCATTTCTATAAATGCTATCTTCTTTTTGAAGATCTCTTCCTTTATTATTCATCTTTTAATTAGTTGGATCAATTACAAATGATGGATTTTAATTAATTAACACAAAAATTAAAAAGAATAATAAAATAATTAATAGTAATAAAAATACTATATTAATTTAAAATATATTTTCCTATAATTAAAATTATGTTTAACAATAAAATTTAAATTAATCAATTAATTAATTAACAAAAAATTTTAAAAATAATAAAATTTCAATAATCAATGATCAGAAAAATGTTAAAAGAAAATTTGGAATAAATTTTTTTATATTTAAAATTATTTTTAACAATAAAATTTACATGAATGAATGAATTAATTAACATAAACATTTAAAAAATAATAATATTCTATAATAGTGATAAAAATCTTATATTATAAAGGAAACAAAATTTGAAATAAATATTTTTCTAGAGAACTATGGAAAAAAAGACCATTTTTTTCTGCCAATCTTTTTTTTCACATTATGATTTAATTACTCATTGGCACTAAGAAAAGGGAATTCTGAAAAATTGATGAAAAGACCTGTATATTACTTTGTCATATCAGAGAAATACAAACTAAGAAAAAATATATAATATTTAACAAATTTCACCAGGATTCTTTATTACGTAAGTTGTAGCTTGAAATTTTTACTTATTACTCAATACCCAGGCATAAATACACACACACACACACACAATTTCTCCAAACGTTAAAAGTCCAAGTTTGCAAGTACAACAAGATGTTTTATCTGTCTTGTAACACTCTCACAGCACAACTATTAATTATGTTTATGCTATTTAAGCTGTTTGTGTCTAAAGTCCAAGAGATTGAGCTGAATTGAGCCTTCTTTTACGCAACCTTTCTGCAATATTGAATGCAAGCTCGAGAGACTGAGAAGCATTAAGCCTTGGATCACAGTGAGTGTGGTAGCGAGAGCTCAAATCATCATAAGTAATAGTCCTTGAGCCTCCAACGCATTCTGTCACGTTCTGTCCTGTCATCTCTAAATGAACTCCTCCTGGGTAGCTTCCTTCTTGGTCATGCACATCAAAGAATGCCCTCAACTCAGCCTATCATCAAGTACCATTACACTTTCAATTATACACCAAAAATAGAAAACTGAAACTCAAATATTGAAGGACAATCAGAAAGCACAATTGTCATAAAAACAGATAAACCACATCCAAAGTTATATACCTTCTACTAAAAAGCTGCTGTAAATTTGGATATAGCACTATTTTCTTACATTAAGTAAATTACTTGCCAAACTATTTATCTGAGTATTATCTGCCAGATCCATATGTTCCAGGGCAAAACTACTTTAGAAGAATAGGTAGAGGTGATGAACAATTTTATCATTAATTTTATCCATCAACTTGATTGAATTTCAGGGTTGGAAAATACAAACATCAGAGAATTACCTATCCACAGAAAACATTTATGAGTTAAATTGCATGCATGGTCTAGGATTAAAAAACAATGACCTAGTAAAGACCATACTTTTTGCCACTTCTGTATTGACCGAAAATTGGGTATAAAACAGAAATATATATCTTGGAAAAAGGAATAAAGTATGAGTGAAATTACTCTTATTGCATCAAAAGAGCGGGTTTTTAAACCAGATGGAGCTTTAATGGTGTTCCCATGCATGGGGTCGCTAACCCAAGTGACAATTTGTCCTGCTCTGCGAACTGCCCTGATAAGATGAGGAAGCTTCACTCGCATATTCTCAGCTCCCATTCTAACAATTACTGTAACTCTGCCAGGCTTGTTTTTAGGGTTGAGAATGTCTATCAGCTTCACAAGTTCGTCTGGCACCATCTTATCACTCACCTGAAAACCATGTAGCAGCCCTTTTCAGCAACTGCAATTTTTTGTCATAAGCAAGCACACAAACTACTAATTATTTCCAACAGGACCTAGGCCATTCAGACATGATTGTAGTTCAAGTGTTGACGGGGCATATCAAAATATGATTATAACAAGTTAATTGAGACAAGCTTATGCAGGGCATCATTTTGACTATCAGATGCAAACAGAATAACAAATAAGATAAACCAAATTAAAGACCACAGACAAATAGCTTTATGTAAGCATCACCTTTATGCCAAGTGGATTAGCAACTCCTCTCAAGAACTCAACATGAGCACCATCAAGTTGGCGGGTACGCTCCCCAACCCACAGCATGTGAGCTGAACAATCATAATGAAGCCCCGTAGTGGAGTCTTCCCTAGTAAGTGATTGTTCATAAGGGAGAAGCAAACACTCATGTGAGGTCCAAAAGTCTGTTGTACTTATGATTGGGTGCTCGGATGTGAGCCCAGCAACATTCATGAACCCAAGGGCCTCATCTACCCTACGAGCCAATTCACGGTACCTGTTTGCCCACACAAAAAAATGAAACATCATAAAAGTTGAGAGAGTCCTTAGCCTTGTACTATCTTTTGAGTAATATGGAAAGGGTCCGTTTTCAAACCAAACCATTTTGGATAAAGAAGAATAAGAACTAATAAACACCAACGATTCAAAATCCATAAATAAATTTAGAGAAAGTTAGAGATGATACCTGTCTCCCTGTTCACTGTGCTCCATGAAATCAAGATTCCATTGGTTAACCCTTTGCATGGCAGCATAACCTCCTGTGGCAAACGCCCTCAAGAGGTTCAGAGTAGCCACAGATTGGGTGTAAGCTCTAACCATCCTCTGGGGATCAGGGATTCTGGATGCCACATCGAATGCATCGCCATTCACATTGTCACCTCTGTAACTAGGAAGCTTCACTCCATTCTTCTCCTCAAATGGATCTGATCTTGGCTTTGCAAATTGACCGGCCATTCTCCCCACCTGAAGCACCACATCCAATAACTGAAGCTTGTCATCCTCATTCATCATAAAATTTTGAACCAACACGATGTAAGACTATCTAATCATTGCTCATTGGAAGAATTTGATCATGAGGTAAGTTTGGAGACAAGACAGAACATCTATTAGAAATAGAGTTTTTCTTTTCCAGCGGAGAACCTTTTCTAGCTTTGTATCTAAAAAGGTTCCAACCACAATAAATAAAAGACACAATCCTCTTCCTCCAAGTTGGTTCCTCAAAAAGCAAAAGCTAAAGCTTTAAATTAATATTTTTCTTAACCCCAGCATAACACATCATTCTCTTTTAGAATTTGGGTTTGAACCTAACTCAGTCTCAGTTTGAACCTAAGTGAGGGTTACTTGTTACCCCCAACATTATACACTATCTATTGTGAACATATCGTGATTTCTAACTCATTTCTTGGACCAATGACTAAAACTCTTGAATTTCAAATTTACAAGACAAGACTAGACAGGTAATCTGAGGACTCTATCAACCATTTTACAATTCAAGTTTTTATCTTTCTCAATCCAAAAGGTATATGCTCGTGTAACCAATATCGCTCCCACTTACACTACTTTTTTTTTTTTTCTAAACCAGGGCTCATTCCTTCACTAACTCAAACACCAAAATCTATCCCAGAGAGAAATTAACAATTCACAATAAAAGAAAAAGGAATCCTTCCCCAATTAAAAAGAATCAAATCAGAAGATGAAATGAAAGAACGGTGAAAAAGATTGACCTTGATAACAGGCATTTGGCCACCGAACATGAGGACGACACCCATTTGAAGGAGGACACGGAAGGTGTCACGGATGTTGTTGGCATTGAATTCCTTGAAGCTCTCAGCGCAATCCCCGCCCTGAAGGAGAAAAGCGTTTCCCATCGCAGCCTGACCCAGTTTCTCCTCCAGATTCCTGGCCTCGCCGGCGAACACAATAGGGGGAAAAGAAGAAAGGGTTTGGAGAACTTGATCCAATTCATTGGCATCAGGGTACTCCGGAAGCTGAAGCGCCTTCTTCGTCCTCCAACTATCGATTTTCCAGCTCGTCGCTATCGGCGACGCCGTTGGCTTGGCACAATTCCGAACAACGACGGATCTCCTCGGAGGCCCGAAAATGCAAGGTTTGACCTTGACCTTGATTGTGATAAGGGATGCTGAAGATGAGGCCAGAGCCATTCTCTGTTTTCTTCTGTTCAGCAAAAGGTGACACTTTGATTGGTATCAGATGATTCTACTCAAACCATGTAGCATGCATATATATAATTGTCCGTTTTAATCTTAAAAAGGAAAAACAATTCATCATCGATGTTTTAAAAACAAATTATCACTATCATAGAAAGAGTCTGTCATGAAATAACAGAAAAGAGGTTTGACCCACTAAATGAAGAATATTACTTCAGATTAAAAAACTATTAGAACAATAACCTCACACTATCATACTGTTATTAATTTTTTAATGACCATTTCATTTTCATAATTTTATCTAAGATATAATTGATGCACATCGTACTAAAATTAAATTCGTATATTTATTTACTCGTTATAAACATAGAATAATTGCATCTGTTTTTTTTTTTCTTTTAAGATTGTAACCAGTGTCGTTATACAAATTAAATAAATTAGTCTTTCATAATAAATATCGTTTTATGGATGAGTTAATTGTGTTTTGTGATATTCAAATATTTTCTACTTTGTTAGTACTATTTTTCTTTTATTTTTTTCGCATGAATTTTATACTCTCGTTTGTGGTGGAATAAAAATTTTAAAAAATTATCTGTGAATATTTTTGCAGGAAACATAGAAAACGATTTAGAAAGAACAAAATTCGTACAAGAGTGTGAAAAAAAACAAAACTATGAATTTTCTTTAAATGTAAGGAAGTAATCGATTTTGAAAATTATAGAAAAAAAATTCACAAATTTGATAGAAAATATTCTCCAAAAATATGCAAGAAAACTTTACAAGTTTAAGTCAGTATATGAGTTTTTCTATGCCGCAATGAAAGCATAGTATACATTAAAAACAGAGAAAAAATAGGTTTGAAAAATACAAAAGGAGGTTTTATGTTTTGAAACAACAATCAATTAACGTATGCAAAATTTCATGGAAATAATTATGAGGACGGATTAAAAAAAAAGGCATTTTTTTATAGTGTAATGTTAACATTTTTTTAATTAGCAATAGTGTAATGTTAACATGTAGTTGTCTATAAAAATAATAACAATAAAGAAAATGATCAAAAGTAATTTTTTTCAGTTTAATAACAAAATTTAAAAATTCTATATTCCTTTAATGATTTAAATTAAGAATTAAAATAAATAAATTTAAATGGTAAATATAATAAAATCTTACTAAAAGCCTACTAAAAGTATAAATACTTTTTAGCCCCTTTTAATTAATTTAACTATACTATTGTTGCTTTTTTAACTCATTTTCTCTGTATTTAAAACTTTTTCACTAAGAAAAGAATTAATACTAATTCTACTAATAATATTTATAAATAAAAATTTCCTTTATATATATATTAATTAAGAATAAAAGAGTTATTTTCTCTACTCCATTTTAACGGTCATATTTTTTGTTGTTGTTCATCGTTTGACTTGAAGTCATCGTGCATAATCTGGGTGGTTCAGTATAGTGATTTAAAATCAAACCAAGTCATTCTTCTGATCATGCTTTAATTTTGATGAAACATTCAAACTGTAAGATCATTGATAATTTACGTTGATGATATGATAATTACATGAATGACGAAAAAGGTTCCAGACTTCAAAAGCATTTGCAGATGAATTTGAGAAATAAAGTTTGAAAGGGATAAAGTATGTACACTGAGGTGGTTACATCAAAGAAAGGCATGTTTCTATCATAGAGGAACACGTTCTAGACTTATTTTTAGAAATTAGCAATGCTTGATAGTAAGCCAACTAACACTTCTGTTGTTGAAACCATCATTTGGGTGAATACCCAGATCAAAACCCACTGATGAGAAGAGTAATCAAAGGTTAACAGGTAAATTGTTTTATTTATCACACACCATCAGATATCGCCTGGAGAGTAAGTGTGAGATGTCAAATTATGCAGTGCCAAAGTGAAGATCACATGGACGCAGCAATTTGATTCTAACAATAATCATTCGGATATTGAAGGTTATACTAAAGTAGATTGAACAGGAGATCTACATCTAATTATTTTATCTTTGTTACCTTAACAGGAATGGTACTAACAGTTAAGATGATCATGAAGAAGTGAGCAAGATATTACAAAGAGCACGAATGAGAAAATTGGATAAAACCCAAAACCCATGTATTAATCACACTTGCGAAGGGAACTTTTACACCAACGTAATCCAATATAATATAACAATACCAAAGCAAAGCAAGTGCAAACACCAGAATTTTACAAGGTTGGCTGATAAGTAAACGCTTAATCCTCACACAGAACTGGTTGGATTTTCCCTCCCCCATGTTCAATGGCAAAAACTCTGACCATGAAACTACAAAGGAGTAGAAGGGTGTCATTTAGTTTAGTTCATCCTACCCGAATTGGACAGTTAATAGTAGGGGCTGTAGCGCATTGCCATTCTGAACCTTGGGACCTTTCTGCAATTCACAGACAGGTGCTGTTAATTTTCCTGTTGCAAGATAAAAAGATTTGAAAGGGATGATAGATTGTAGTGTACCCATATCCATATGGAGAATAGATAAAGGGAGGTGCATATGGGGTTCTGCCTCGAAAGCCTCCCGCGTAAGGATTCGACTGGCGAGAACGATACTGTTTCATCCCTGGTATATTGGTCCTTTTAGCTGTCACCTGACAAATGCTCAAATGAGAAGAAATGATTAGAAAGGGGAAGCAGTCTTTTCAACAGCAATACCTTCTAGCTCTCTAACCTTTAATTGGCGTCCATGAAGTTCAGATTCATTCAAGGAAAGGGCCTCCTGAACAGCCTCCACCTCAAGGAACTCAACATAAGCATAACCCTTGGGTTGGCCAAACTTATCAGTTCGAATGGTGACTCTGTTTACTGTTCCACAAGACTGAAAATGCTGTTGCACTTCTTCAGGAGTGCATGAATAGTCCACCTGTGGAGAATATCAAACCCATGAGACATTATAAGAATAAACAAACAAGTAAAGCCAAAACATTCACCACATGTCATGTTTTCAAGTACTTGTTAACACCAAATAGAGGTTAAAAGATGATACTTACCAGTTTCTAGTCTACTAGTACAACCAGACATAATTAGCGTCACTAAATATCACTACAACATTTAATGAAAGAAACACATTTTTAAAAATTCAACCAGCCTCGTCAACAAAACCATCTGAAATAGATATAATAATATATACATTCAATATAGAACTGTTCTGTGACAGCTATCAAATCACTGGCTCAGGACCAAAAATGATGAAGATCAACCTTCTTTGGCAGAACAACTAAGCTCTGTTTATTTCCATATTTGGAATCTCCATAGGCTGAAAGCAAATTATTTTTGCTTTAACAAAACTGTTACAGACCTCAGATATTGTAATATAACCTCCAAAACTTGATCTCATGAAGTAAAAAAGGCACAACAAGTAGGCAAAATGCAAACAACTATACCAATATAAGTTTTGCCATCATTGTCATTACCAATGCTAATGGAATAAATTTTGGGCTTTGAGCAAGTCAGTTAATTTCAACCAGTAAAAGAATAAAAGGTTCACAACATACAGTAGATTTAAAGCCTTCCCCTAATAAATTTATTGTTTTACCTAGCCCATTTAAGATTGAGGAAGAAACAAAACCCAAATCATCTCTTAGCCGCCATGTGTTATATCTGAAACATGGCTGTTTTAGCAAGCTGGAAAGTTTCAGGGATGCAGAAATATTTTGCCTGGTCCATGTGGTAGCAAGATTTATCCTCTAAAATGCAAGGTAGGTCACAGAATAAAGTGCCAGCAGAGAAATGGGGAAAAAAACTAGGAAGTGGAATTTTGTAAATCCAGAAAATATTATTCAGTGGGTTCTTCAAACCATTGCTGCTGCTGCTGCAGTGTAAATTGAAGCTCTGCCTGCAATCTTGAGCAACTAGATGGCTGCTGGGGATGTGCTGCCTTGTGTGATTTGGAAGTCTCTGTTTCTGAGTGAATTATATCTGGGCTGGCTTCTGTACCTGCAACTATCCTTGGTTCCCATTATTAGCTGATTTGTGGGTAATTTGTTAGTCATATGCAAAGTTTCATGCTTTGCTGGTCTGCAGGTAATGCCTTTGCATTACCTGCTTCTTCCAGTTAATGTCAGATTTATCTCATTAAAATGTCATCAAGAAGTATCTGTTTTTTGAAAAATCTTGAAATAACTATAATCTTTTATGCATTTTGAATTACAAAATACTTATATGCTATTGTGACCGAAATTTTATTATTATTGCTATTATTCATTATTTGCTTACATATATTTTACATATATTAAAACAATATAATTGTGCATTTCTACCTTCCAATGAGAGGACCTAGGATTTTGAGAACCCCACTGACTGAAGTGCACCACCTTCCTTCTTGATCACTGTTTATTTATCCAATTTTCTTTCTTTAGTTTTTTTTTTCTGGTGTGAAGTATCAGATAACAAAAAAGCCAATAGTCTAATCCCAAAGTAGAAAAAGGGAATGACAACTGTCCCCTCACCATGAGAGAGAATAAGTATTACATGAACTAGCACCACAGAAAGTTTGACCAAGTGAAAGATTTGCATGCATAGCAAGCATTGTACCCATAAAATATGTCCTCTTCTCACCAATAGGAGTCCAGATTCTTTATCTCCAATCCACACTTAATTGGTTTCCTGTCAATATCCCATTGCAAACACTTGGAACGTATACTGATACAAAAAATCCTAGTTAGAGATTTTTCCTTTTCACCTTTGATGACTTCATATTCTATTCTTTTTATTCTTTTTTTCTTGCCTTTCTTCGTTCCAAAAGAAAAATATGGAAACTCACAAAACTACTTTCCTCAACAAATACTTCTTTAAAGCTCGTCATCTCCTTTATCACTCAATGTTTCTTTTGTGTTGTATATTTTGTTTTTTCAACTCCATTTTTTTTTTCAATAACATACATTGCTAACATTTTTACCCTCCAAATATATTATAACATATACTTTCAACTGCTGCAATACAAAACCAGAAAACTTGTAGTTGGAAGCGTGACCTGCGATTGTAGTCAAAACATTATGTCAAAGCAGGATGTCACTGCTTGGAAAAATACTAAAAGTTCAAAACAGCAGAAAGCACATTCATCATCAAAGAACTTTAGAGGCTAGAATATGATGAAGCCCGACATATTTATTGACCAAAACACTTTGGCTCATAAAAATGAACCAGACACTACATTCCCTTAACCCATATCATGAACGATGACAGATGGTGAAAGCAATCAAGCACAATAACATATACAGGGTAAGAGAGAGCTCACATTGCCTACAAAGACTGATCGAGCATCTATTTCCTCTCTGTTGGCCTGACTTGCGGAAGCAGTTGCAGGATCTAATTTGGCAGAAAATAATTAACAACGGAGATTGGAGTCCAACAAAATACATTGTAACAATATATGTTATGCATTAAAAAACAGTTGTATGCACAATATCAAAGAAAGAAAACAATTTCGAGAAAAAGGTGAGGGGGAAAAATAACATAACTGATATTTGTAATTCAAGAATCAAAGAAAGGTTCTTCCGAATTTTCAAATAGAAGTTAACAAAATTACTAGCGCGCTGGCACAGCATAGCCGCATTAACCTTTTATTTTTAATTAGGAACGGTCATTAACCTTTAGAAACTTTCATCGTTTTTTAGAATTTATATGTGTCCGTAATATATATTATATAGACTATAGACTTCACAAAAAAAAGATTCGAAATTGCGGTTATACCATATCTGCTATCCCACTGTAACGTTTCTGGGGCAGGCCACTACATACCACTATCCAAGATTTCAAATACTGATCTCGAATGGGTAGAAGGATATGTATGTATATCTTATGATTTATGACCAAACTAGTTAGATTGAATTTCCCATTACCACCAAGAACCTAAAACTAGTCTACTGATCAAAACATATATAACCAAAATATAAAGTCAAGACCCATTGTAGAATCCTACACAGACAAAAAAGAAAAATAAACTAATCTCAATTTTGAATATATCCAACTCACTGCACACTACAGCATTTTCTTCCCATAAGGTAATTTTCCAAATTAAAAAAAGAAGAAAAAAGTGGTTTCATATATACATTTTTTTGGAGAGAGAAAATAACAAAACAGAAAAAGGAGGCACCTTGAACAGATCCCATTTCCTTCTCGACCTTGGCCTGCATCTCTCGCAACGCAGCAGCTTCATCCTCCATCTCTTTCAAGCGCTTCTTCATGTCATCCAATTCCTAAACCGAAATGATTTGGCATCAAGGAACGAACAAATTAGGGTTCAAGATTGAACGGCGGCAGCACCAGACAGGTTTGATTCAACGAAATTAGGCGAATGCAGAAAAATTGAAATGGAAATTAAGAAAAAAGAGCAAGAAGGGAAAGCATGAGTACTTCGTTGGCGTCAGCTGCGTGCATGTCAACGTCGTCATCGTTTTCCATGGCTCCGCGAAAGAGGAAGACCTGCACCCCACCCTTTGCTTTGCTTCCCCCCTCTCCCTTCAACCTGTGAGAGTGTCAGTGTGAGAGAGTACTTGGGCCTAAGACAAGACAACATTTTTATTTTATAAGAATAAGAATAAACATAAACATATTTAAAAAAGATAAATATAAGACAGTTTACACAAAAAAAAAAATTATATATACTTGATATACAATAATTTTCTAAATTTACAATAATAAACAAATTTTTAAAATCGTAACATCATATTTCAATATTCATTAACCGTTATTAAATCTTTAATTATTACCGATTAATAAGATCAGTATTATATTTCTTTGTTCAGTGCATTTTCTTGACTGAAAAGTAATATATTATATACCGACAGAAAATGTTTTGCATTTTAAAATTCTTCTCTCAAACTTTGTTAGTATTGGTTAAAAGTTGAACTTACAACTTCTGGTACCTTCTTTTTCCTAATTTTATCATTAAACCACGTTATAATTCCTCTTTAATCAAATTATCTTTATCTTCATTCTAACTTTTTCACATACAATGAAAAGTGAAAGCTAATCTTGAATTAATTTGGCACACAAATGTTTCGAAAAAAAAACTTGAAAACTCAGTAAACTAGGAAATTAGAGAATTATTTATAAATTGTAAAAAATTACTTAATAATTAACTCATGCATGTATCTCTATATTTAAATTTTATTAAATAATTTATATTAGAAAGATTAAAATGGGTCCACAAGAGAGTGAGAAAACTGAAAAAAACTATTTTTTTTAATGGCTTAAATATATATATTTGATTCTTATTTTCATTGTTTTTATTCAATTTAGTCTTTATTTTTGTCAATTTGGTCATTTTTAGTAACAGTGTTTAAAGTGGGACACAAAGAAAAAAAAAATGGGAGTTGCTTATTAGTTCTCGTACAATTCTTTAAAATTTATTGATGAATTTTTTTTGTTATCGTCCAAATAGATGCGTACAACAAATTTGATTATATGTTACAAAAATCATCCCTGTTACTTCAACTAGGTGGCTGACTTGAAGAAAAAAAAAAATAAGTCAAACTAGATAGGAAAATAAGTGGGGCGTAATAAACAAATAAGTGAGAAACTGCATATTATTTTTCGTACAATGTTTTAAAATTTATTAATCATCCAATGGGATGTACCTCTTATGTACCCGAATTGGATTATAAGTTACAGAAATTAACTCTTATTCCTTGCACTAGATAGCCAACTTGAAGAAAAAGATAGGTCAAACCAAAGATACAGATAAGTGGGCTCAAAGAAAAAAAAATGGCATTGTTTATTACTTTTCGTACAATTTTAAAAAATTTATTGATCAATATATTTTTCTTATCATCCAAAGCGATGCACTTCTTATGTACCTCAAATTTGGTTGTAAGTTACAAAAATTATCCCTTATTACTTGAACAAGGTGGTTGGTTAGCTTGAAAAAAAAATAGGCCAAACTAGATAGGGAAATAAGTGGGGCTTAAGAAACAAATAAGTGAAAAACTCCATATTACTTTTCCTACCATGTTTTAAAATTTAGTAATCAATATTTTTTGTTATCATCCAATGGGATGTACCTCTTATATACCTCAAATTTGATCATATGTTACAAAAATCAACCCTTATTATTTGCACTAGGTAGATGACTTAAAAAGAAGGCAAAAACAGATAGGCAAATAAGGATTAATAAACAATTAAGTGGAGCGGTGCATATTACTTTTCGTATAATTTTTTAAAATGTATTAATCAGTCATTTTTTATCATCTCATGGAATGTACTTTTTATGTATCCCGAATTTGATTAAAAGTTACAAAAATCAATCCTTATTGCTTGTATTAGGTGACCGATTTGAAAAAAAGGCCAAAACAGATAAACAAATAAGTGAGGCAGAAAAAAAAAAGGAGAGCAGCTTATTACTTTTTCGTACAATTTTTTAAAATTTATTGATCAATTTTTTTTATAGTCCAAAACGATGCATTTCTTATGTACAACAAATTTGATTATAAGTTACAAAAATCATGTCTTATTACTTACATCAGGTAAAATAAGTGGGACATAATATACAAATAGGTGTGAAGCAGCGTGTCACGTACACTTTTTTGAAATTTACTAATTAATATTTTTTTATCATTCGATGGGATGTACCATCTTATGTACCCCAAATATTATTATAAGTTACAAAAATCAACCCTTATGGCTTGAACTAGGTGGCGGCTGACTTGAGAAAAAAGGAGTTGAAGTATATTTCTAGATAAGTGGGGCACAAAGAACAAATAAGTGAGAAACTATATATTACTTTAAGTACAATTTTTAAAATTTACTAATCAATCTTCTTCTTTATCATCCCATGAATGTATCTCTTATGTAGCCTAAATTTAATTTTAAGTTATAAGAGGCAGTGAGACATAATAAATAAATACGTAGAGATTGCATATTACTTTTCATATAATTTTTTAAAATTTATTAATCAATTTTTTTTATTAATATCTCTTATGTACCTGAATTTGATTATAAGTTATAAAATTCAAACGCTTGTACTAAGTGACATACATGTATTATTAAAAAACGTTTAATATTTAAATACGCTGAAAAAGAATTTGACAAAGATTTGATGAAAATGAGAATTTAATTAAAAACAAAACGAAAATGATATGAAATTAGGAAAAACGAGAGTAACAGAGAAGAAATGTATATTTAATTTTTTTTTAATTAACGGGTTATTGATTTCAAGAACTTGCAATAACCCTAGGTTATTGGTCATTTATTGGCAGGAGGCAAACAGGGATTTTTTGTTATATCATTCGTATCTTTGTTTGGTAAAAAGCAATTGATAGATTAGAGGCATTAATCGGAATGGCGAAGGCGTCGTCCGAGGCACACGGTTGCCGGAGAGTGTTGGAGTTTTACAGTGGAATCGGCGGCATGGTATTCACTTCATCTACGGAAGCAAGTCTTTTTGCTTAAATTTCATATGCTAATGTTCTCGGTGTTTGTTTAGAGGTACTCTCTGATGAAGGCCCAGGTGAATGCCGAAGTGGTGGAAGCATTTGAGATTAACGACACAGCAAATGACGTTTACCAACATAATTTTGGTCATCGTCCTTTTCAGGTTTCCTTTGTTGTTTTTTTGAATTTAAATTGTTGATTTGAAGTTCTGTTCACCTATTAGTTTCTTGCTTATTCCATTAGCTGTTCACCTATTAGTTTTTTGCTTATTTACTTATACTAGCTGTAGTTCCTCAATTTTTTATGCATTCTGTGAAAGTTTAAATTCGTCCAGAATAAATTGGCTTTACTCCAACTCTAAGTTGATAAGATAAGCTAAAACAAACCCTTGTTTTCATTTCATCTTGTCAGTCAGGGGTCCTTTTTAACCCTCTAGGGTCTGTATACTGGTGAAAAGTTTGAATAGTTTGTACGAGATCCTAGGTTGAAAACTTGTTGCCGCCAGTGTACGCCCAAAAAATCTAGGTTCTTTTTGGAGTTTGGCTTTGTCATAATCGTCAAACTAGATGAATTTGCACTTTACATGATGTCCCAGACAAAGATAAAACATGAAATGATCAGGCTTATCTGGATTAACTTGTGCTTGTTGATTTAGGGAAATATTCAATGCCTGACTGCTGCTGATCTGGACAAGTATGGTGCCGATGCATGGCTTCTTTCTCCTCCTTGCCAACCTTATACACGACAAGGTGAGTTTTTCTTCTTCCCATATTATGGGTTATCTTTTTCTTTCTTTGTTTGGAAAAAAGTTACTCAATAATCCTGTGCTAGGCCTTCAGAAGGACACTGGAGATGCCCGAGCATTTTCTTTTCTTCAGATTCTTGAGCTCTTGCCATTTCTATCGAAGCCTCCAAGTATGTTATTTGTTGAAAATGTTGTTGGATTTGAGGTTTGTCTTGTTTGAACTCAGTTATTAGCCAAGACTCCAAATTATTTTCATTTATTATTTCTTCTATTAATTTTTTTTCCTGTTTTCTTCCTTGGCTACAGACATCTGATACACATGCAAAACTGGTCGACATATTGGAAAAGACAGATTTTATCATACAGGAGTTCATTCTGACCCCTTTACAGTTTGGAATCCCATATTCCAGGCCTCGTTATTTTTGTCTGGTAGTGTTCTTGATCCTTGGCATAGTCTTTTCTGTTCGGATTTATTTTTTATTATCGAGGAATCGTCTGGAAATAGGCAATATATTTTGGAATATGATCATATAACTGTGATTTTATGCGAACGTGCTTACTTTTCTTAATTGTTTTAAAATTTATATTCTAGTGTTTATGTTCTCTGCTTTATCTGGAATGAAATGAAAATTTGTTGGGGCCTCTAACAGAGGTATTCAGAGCGTTTCTTATGGAAGCCTTCTTGTTGACTTAAGCTGTGTTCACCTTTTATATTTAAGTTTGTCATCCAAATATCTAATACAGTTGTTCGACTTACTTGGAGTATGGACCTCATGACCTAGTGGCGTATGTGTCATCAACATCAAATTACAATAACTTTTGTTTTTACAAATGAAATAACAAACAGTGGGTCCTCAGCTGGGATTAATTAATTCTAATACCGGATCTACTATTCTGGCATGTTTAAACAATACTATGCTTTCAAATTATTCCTTCTACCTCAGAGAAGATGCTTTCTGTTTTGGTATGTTGATTTAGAGCTACAATTTGGAAAACAGAGAAAAAGAAGATACTTAATTATAAAGTTGTCTGATAGGTTTTCCTGAATAGCCATATATATATTGGGTGTTTATTCAGATTATATTAATTTATAGCTGAGTGCAAATATAAAATAAAGATAAACATTGGTTAAAAAGCTTTTGCAAAGTCTTTCAATTGGATTGAATAACTTCAAGAGGTGGTTGGAGTAAGATTTCTGTAGAGGTAACTGTATTGAGTTATAGTGCTGGTCTGGTGATGTTGTTGGTGTTTCCATTGCACTTTAATCTCTACAATTCTTGTTAATCACTCGACTCGATTTGCAAATTACATACAGATGGTGGTACAAAAACAGATGTAGTCATACTAATATCATCAATTAGGATTATTGCTAGTTGATTTGTAAACCTGTAATGTAAATATGTTTGTAACTGTTGACTTTACGTGTATAATTTTTTCAGGCTAAGAGGAAAACTTCATCTTTTGTAAATGAATGTTTAAACCGCCAGCTGATTCAGTATCCGGGGCCATTATTTGAGTACTTTGATACAGTGATTGATGATGATGATTCGTCAAAAGAGGACAGACATAAGTTGTTGCAGTCGTGTCAACCTATTGAGAAATTTCTTGAATTGAAGAAACCTGAAAATGATATAGCTGTTGAAGCTGCTGCTTTAATGAATGGTTTGTCTAATGATGTTCCTAGGACTTCGGGAAAAACTAATGGTCATGAATATGGATCTTTGGATCAATATTATGTTCAGCCAAGCTTGATAGAACGGTGGGGAAGTGCTATGGGTATCCTTGCCTCAGTAATTTGGTTACATCATATTTGAACCATGTTATAATATGACCACTGTATTTCCCATCCCATTCCTTAAAAGAGCTTAGATGTTGTCTATCCTGATTCAAAGCGCTGCTGCTGTTTCACAAAAAGTTATTACAGATACGTGAAGGGAACTGGATCCCTTTTGGCAACTGTCCAGGTAGGGATTCTATTTTGTGCAAGTCTTTCTTCGTCATATTGCTTAATATATTTACGTAACACTACAATTTATTTGTTATTGAGTCACTGAGATGCTTTACTCTCTATGCTCTATAGTCATCGTTTCATCTTATTTTTGGTATCTGCTCTCTGTTGCTAAATTGATGACAAAACTTGGAATGACTACCTGTGGTTGATGAAAGTTTCTTGCTCATTAACATAAAATCCCGGTGGTTCTTTTTTATCATAATTGAGATATAATATATAATACAATATAACATTTCTATGATACTAAAGAATATGTTTCTTGACTTGACATTCACCTTTTCAAATCACCATTTAATTTCCATATTTTCTCTTTTCGAGAAAACTATCCTGATAAGGACTATAAAACTATTTTCTTATAATTGATCTTGGGACAATTGAGTAAATAAACTTAACAAACCCAACGTTTTATTTTTGTTTGGGGAGGGATCGTTGGGTAACTATTTGATAGCAATTCCATTGATCTTGAGACTGGTTTCACTCTTTGTTTTCCTCACCAAATCAGCATTTAAATGTGCAGCCGATGAAGAGGGACAAAAATTCACTGAAGGATCAATGTCTGAGATATTTTACCCCGAGAGAGGTTGGTGGATTTTCTTTATTTTCAAATATTTATATTATTTTGAGTCAATGTTTTATGCACTTGCAAGTTCTTGCAAGTGAATGTATGTGTTTCAGTGTCTGAAGTTTTCGTCTTGACTTCCGTGCATCTTACTAATCTATATTGTATTTGTCATCATATACCTAGGTTGCCAACCTACACTCTTTTCCTGAAGAATTTGAGTTTCCGGAGCACGTTAGTCTCAAGCAAAGGTATCACATTTATTGTATTGAATAATATTTTTGCATTCCTACGGAAGAATCCCTTATTTTAACTTTTAGTGGTGTTTAGTTTTTTGATTTATTAATTCCGAATACTCTGTTTTATACTATTAATTGGTCAGATTGCTGAGTTACATGCTTTCGTGTATTTATTGCTTGTGTTTTATTATACTACTGATATTTTTTCTTTTATAGGTATGCCTTGTTAGGGAACAGTTTAAGTATAGCAGTTGTTGCTCCCTTACTTAGGTATCTTTTCACCGAACCTTAATGATTTTCAATCGCGACATCCATTCAACAGAAGCATATAGATATTTCATAGGCCCTTCTCCTATAATTTTGCTATGATAATGAGATCATGTATCATAATGCTGTGAGTTCGTGTGTCGATCATAGCGATCCAACACTCACACGAGTTTGGCCACTTCAGAATTCAAATGTAGTTTACTAATGAGGGACACAAGATGTAAATGAAATTTGGGAGAGATTCAAAATGTACTTATCCGGCATCTTGTAGAAATGATAGCATCTTGTATCAAATTTGAGAAAGTATGCTGTTAAATTTAAGTGTTTTTTAAAGCTGATTTGCTGATGGTTTACAATGAATGGTTTCTTGCTGTACACTTGATTTTGCTACGTCGTTATACATAATGTTTCAGAATCGTATAACAAGTGATTCTGCGAAACACATATTGATATTGTTGCTGGTTCCGTATAAAAAAATTGCATACTGATAATGTCTCTTTAATATCATAAATGTGCGATGTTAAGTTGAAAGTTCCTTCGTAGGAATCGATAGTTAACAGCTTTTACTTCGCTAGCTAGGGTACAGAGTATTTTAAAATATATTTAAATATAATTTTAGTGTCTCTAAATATTATAATCTTTAATGGTTAAGGTTATAATTTAACAAAGGAAATGGTCTTTTGTAATTTTATCCCACATAATCTTCACTGTTAGTGAGCAAATGTCTCGAAAATATGAAAATATATATTTAGGTTGTTTAGTTTGAGGCAAATTATAATAACAAGACACGTCTTTACAAATTTTAATATTTATTAAATTTTGTTGGTGTACCGGAAATTTTCATATTTTTTTGTTGTCTCATATTTTACTTAGAAATGTGATCATTTTATTAATATAAATTGGTAATGTAAAAGATAAATACCTTTTATTGTTTTATTGAAAATGTATTGAATAATAAGGAGAGTCTCATGTGATGATGATAGATACAGTTATTTGGTCACTCTTCTTTTATATCAAAAAATGTTTAGTTTTGTTAACGTGATAGTTGAACTTATAACATTTCTGATCTTTTACTTCTCAATTGTTAGTGATGGAAGTTGAATTCACAACTTCTTCCACTTTCTTTTCCAACTTTAGGTCACCGTAAATGATGATTAAGGAACATTGTGCCCTTATCATTTACCACATTTTCAACAGAAATGATAAAATTTTACATTAATCTTTGTATCATCTTTATATTAATCACAAAAATTCACATCTCCTAACATATGGACAAGAAATAAACAATATAATAGTCATATCAAGTCAGTAAAGAAATCAATCTTTATATTTATAGTAAATAAACATATATATATATATATATATATATATATATATATATATATATATATATATATACTCCCATTTTGTGTTATCATTATTATCTTTATATTATTAATTAATCTTATGCAATAAAATCTATTTTAAATAAGTTGGAGTTCTACCTATCACTACATGTTTTTCTAAGTCGAAAATTATGACTTATTTTAGGGTAGGTCAACATCTCCTCTATTAGTATACAACTCAAAATTTGATCCACAGTACTTATTTTAAGGTAGGTCAAAATCCATCACTACAACGGAAGTCTGAGGATTTATTTTAAAATAAATTAAAATCTGACCTCTTAGTACATAACTCTAAAGTCTTTAAGCAATAAAACTTATTTTAACTTAAAATCCTACTTATTGCCATACAATCCCAATGTTTATAATCAATAAAACTTTATTAAAGAAGATCAAATGATACTTATTACTAGACAGAACTTCAAGCCTTAAACAATAAGACTTTTCCTAAAATTAAGTCAATCACATCTATCATTATACACAAAATAAAAAATTACAAGTAAAATAAATAAATTATCACATAGAGAAAGTGAAAAAAAAAATACTAATGGACAATGAAAAGAAAACCATAAAGATGATTAGTGATGAATTGTGTGTGGAATATTTAATTAACCCTTAAAAATGTCACACTAAATATATTTTCTCTTTTCATATCTCTCAATTTCAGTTCTATTTTTTCCTTTCGAGTATTGAGTTTTTATATGGAACCATTAAAATGAAGGGTGTGTTTATTCAACGTTAAAGAATTAATTTCAGAAGAATCAACTTTTCAAAAGTAAAAATTAATCGTTTCTAAATCAACGTAAATCTTTTATTCTTTAATTGATTTTAAAAACAAAACACATACTAGTTTCACATTAAAAAATTAATTATAATTAATTTGACGTCAAGTTGATGCATAACCAATCGCCCACTAAATTGTTCTTATCATTTTCCTTTACCAATTAACGTTAGTTTCAGTGACTTCTTATTCACTAAATTGTTCTATCATTTTTACTTTATGAAGCGAAACGGCAATGGTTAGAGATTAAATTAAAAGCAAAAGATGTCTTTGATGAATAAAAATAATAGAACACTGAAGTGAAAAAAATAAAAATATAAGAATTAAAGTGTAATCGCTTTTTATTATTATTTTTTAAATATTTAAAGGGATTAATGATATATGGAAAATACTCGGATAAATTTTAGACATTGATAGTTTAAATAGCATGAAGAAAGAGTTTGACATGTCACAAAAGAAAAAATGTCAAACATTGAAATGTGGCGCGCCCGATGTTTTCCCTCCCAAAGGAGTGGGAGTGTGCAGAGCAGAGAAGCATGGTTCATGGAGAACAACATCGCTGATCCAGATTACTTCCGGAAGCCACTGGTCTCCTTTCTCGAACGCCACCATTCCGACCAGATCCACTCCATTGTTTCTTCTCCCGATTCCGACCTTCACTTCCCTCTTTTCGTCGAGTACTACTACGATATCGTTATGCAATTTATACCTTTTTCATTTGTTTTCTTACTGCAAGATTAACCAGCCTTCTTTTCCTTATTCAGTTTTGCAGAACTGTTTGATGAGGAAACTCACGTTGCTTGTCTCCTCTTTGTTCAACCCAATACCTATTTGCGAGTATTCGACGCGGCTGCCATTTCGGCCCAGGTCCGCACTTCTCTCTTTTGTTTGTTTATTTTGATTTGGAAGAGTAAAGGTGGAATCTTGACTTCTTTTTTGTGTTGTGGGTCGTGTTAGCAAGCCGTATTGGCGGATGGTAAGAAAGGGGTGGAGAAAAAGTCCATTCATGTTCGTATTAATACCTGTGGCTCATTCCTTGAATTCCCTGGTCTGCTTTTGCTCTCTAGTTGTTTGTCTCAATCCCCTTATGAATCCTGAGCTCAAATCTTGATTGATTCGTGTGAGTTTTATTTTGACGGAATCAGAAACTTTTCCAAGCATTGGACGTGTTCGCGTGGAGCACCATGGAATTCTTCTCACTCTCAAAGGGATAGTGATTAGGTCTGGAGCAATCAAGATGCATGAAGGGGAGAGGACGTACATGTGTCACAAATGCAAAAACAGGTGTCTCCTACTTCATAATTTGTCTGGCTAGGATATCATGGATAATTCCTCTTTGTCAGAATGTTTGAAATATCATCTGTACTAGTAATATTAACTATTGCGATGTTCTAATAAAGGCTTTACTGCACTATTTTTTCTTAACAATTTATGCTACATACTCAATTCCAATGCACTCACTCACCCTGTTTCACAACCTTAGCTCTCTGTATGTCATTGTACGTTATTAGTGTTTGGGTGGGAACCCTTTGGCTGTGCATCACTCCAGGCCTTTCTCTTGTTGATGGGGAGCTTTTCGAGTTTTCCAAGGGTATTATCAGTATGTATAGGAACAGGTGGTTTCCTGTTTTTCTTCTGTGTCACAAATTCCCATAAGTTTACTTTTTATTTTTCAAAACCCTTAATGAATGGATTGTTAAACTCCTACCAGGACAGGAGAAGCCTTTATTTTTTCCTAGGTAAGTGTTAAACTTGTCAAGAAGTCAAACGATCTCTTAAAAATCATTGAATCAGTCATTCAACTATGTCATATATAGCTAGCTTAATGAGTATATGGTGTTTACCCTAGAATGAGGAAAAAGCTGGATGTTATGAACAACTAAACATTAGCTCTAATACCAGTAACTGAATTAGCTGCACACTTTTAATTGTTGCACTACAGGCTGTAATTAATTTCTCATGCTATGTGTGTGCACATGTGCATGAATTCACCTGTGTACATTCACGAATTCAATAGGTTTGACCTAGTGGGGGAGGATTTGGTAAATATATATGTTTTATGCCCATGTACGTCTAAATTTCTTTCCCACATCAGTTAACTAAGTATGTGTGCAGCTTCCCAGTACATCCTTTGGTGGAAGCTCGAAACTCCATATCATTACCTTCAATTTGCCCAATTCGGGTATGTTTTGCATCTGAGTTCTACATTTTCCTTACAATACTTGGATATTTGTTCCCCTTTCATAACCCAAAAATTAATACATAACATGGTATGCAATCATATATTGAAATATAAGATAATCAAAGTGCAGATTACAATTTGCTTGTGTCATGTGAATTGTCTTGCAAAAAGTTGAGGAATCATATGTCAACTTTCTCAATTCACGAAGCTTCCTGAAAGCTTAAATTTGATTTTTGAACTTGTATCCTTTCAATTTATGTGTTTGTTTTTATGTAAATCTGGTATTAGTATACTTTTAAATTGGCAGACTATCCTTTTCCCTTTGTTTATGTTTGTTATTTGGTGTTTATAACAGCAGAACTCCAAGCCCTGTGCAGGCACGAAATTCCAGTATGTAGAGAATACTATAGTATGCCATGATTATCAGGAGATAAAAATTCAAGAAAGTACACAGGTGCTAGGTGTTGGGGCAATTCCTCGTTCAATTCTTGTCATCCTAGAGGATGACCTCGTTGATGTTGTTAAAGCTGGAGGTATTCACTTCAAATTTTGATAACTGTTGTATCCTATACATATTGATTTGTAACATGACTTGATCTAGGGGTTATTACCAGTGAAAATTATGAGCAGGTTTCAGTATAATGTGTGGTAGCTCTAATATTAAATTTTGTTTTTCTGAAAATTTTCTTAAATTATCTGTCAACTTTATCAATATAGCATCTAATTCGTCTTATTACTAATCTACTAATAAAAAATGTACATAAACTTTTTTCTCGGAAAACTGACTCGTTAAAAAAGAAGCTACTTTTTTCACAAATGTAATTCAATATTAGGTAGTAGAACCTGAACTTTGAAACTAGTGTACTAACATCTCAATAAAACGAAAACTACAATTGATGTTAAGCTTTTAAAGCTTGGACTCAGTTCATATAATGAAGTGTAATTGAAAATTTGGGTTTGTTTATTTAATATGGCAAATAAGCTGGAACGAGAAATTAACAGGTCTGGTCCGAATAACAAATAGTTTGGTTCATTTCAACCTCTAATTCTGACCATTATAGCATGTATATTGCCAAGCGAATGAGGGGGCATATGATGAATTCATAAATGCAATATTTGATGTTTGATTATGGTGGATTTGATTCTTATTCACTTGCAGATGATGTGATTGTCTCTGGTGTCTTAACATCAAAATGGGCTCCAGAGTTGAAGGATGTGCGTTGTGACCTTGATCCTGTATTAATTGCCAACAATGTAAGGTGCAAAAGAAGTTCTCACCATTGATATCATTTTTACGATTCTCTTATAGTTTTAGGATTTTGCATTAAGGAAAACATTATAATTCTTCTGTCGGTCACACGATATATGTTTTAATATGCTTAAACAAAGCACAGATTAAGTGCTTTCAGGAATTGAACTTATGCTTTAAATTGTAGTCATCTACTATGATCCAATGGAAGGAAAGAAAGAATCTGATCAAGTTTATTTTAAATTTTTATTTTCTCATTGTTGTCAGGAGAGTCAATGAACTGAAATCAGAAATTGAAGTTTTTGATGATATTGTTATGAAATTCAAGCAGTTTTGGGCTCACTTCAAAGGTTCACCTCTAAAAGGTGGTATTTTGATACACACCTCTAGTATTGCCTGAATCAGTTAAATTCCTATTTTTTGAACCCTTTGTTCTCTACCAATATTTGTTATTTATTGTCTATAAGAAATTGGACTACACATTATTTATCACAACATTTTATTTTTTAATCCAACTATGCCCAGACTGGACATACAAATTTGGTTAATGCCTGTACATGTTTTCTGGGATGCTATAATATATGCATATTGTGTGTGATGAAAACTCTAAAGCCTTTTCAAACCGATCCAGGGAGGAATGCTATTCTGCGAGGAATTTGCCCGCAAGTATTTGGCCTTTTCACTGTTAAGTTGGCTGGTAAACACATTCACCCTAAGTTGAGTCTTATGACTATTTAAACATTCATCTTGAAATTGATTGCCTTTTCTTTTGAGGATTTTGTTTGGAATGTTTTCTTCTTGTATTAAAGAATATAGGATTCTATATATGATGAGATTCCTTGACACTGTTAATTAGATATTGTTTGATATTAATTAGATATTGTTTGATATTGTTAACAATATCTAACAATATCTTAATAATATCAAACAATATCTAAACAATATCTAACAACTTCAAATGAATATCTTGGTTCACATTGGAACCTTTGTAAGTTTATGTAAATTTTAAATTAAAACTAAATTTAACCCTAAAATGAATAGTTCAAATAGAATCAAACTTTCAATTGATCTTGGAAATGGAAATCCTAAAGATAAAGTAGTGGTCTCTTTGAATTCCATTCAAAAGAGGAACCTTATATGAGTTGTATAAGGAGGTACATTGCTTTAAAAAGAGTTTTGAGGAACTTAGTCCATGACATGACTTTAGAGGGCAACAGAATTGCATTGTGGTGGAGGCATTCAATATTATATTGAATAGAAATTCACATCCTGACATGCAATGACTAAGATAAAAATTTATGGCTCTTAGCTTTGTTAATATGAATAAGAACGAGAGGATTTGTTGTTCTCAAACAGAGAATTAGTTTTCTTTGATAAATTATCTGTGTCTTTTAACTGAAATTCCTTTTTTTTTTATGAATCACTGTCATATCTCTTTGCAAACTTCTCATATCTTTTGCTTTTGAAATCAGTTGCATTAACTCTTATTGGAGGCGTGCAACATGTCGATGCTTCTGGAACCAGGATAAGAGGGGAGTCCCACTTACTCTTGGTTGGTGATCCTGGTAAGCATTTCATTGCTATTACTATTTCTGGAACTGTGGACTTATCTGTCAGTTCTTATCATCAAATGTAGGTAAAGAAAAAAAATGTTTTACTCTTAACTTTCCCTCACATACGGACACACTGTCTTGGTTACAGGCACTGGAAAATCTCAGTTTCTGAAATTTGCTGCAAAATTGAGCAACCGCTCTGTTATTACCACTGGATTGGGAAGCACAAGTGCTGGATTGACTGTTACTGCAGTGAAGGATGGAGGTATGTTTTTCAAGCTGAAATTTTAACAGCAACAAATTCTTTTAGTCTTGTTCATACTTCGTTGTACCTATTTGTTTCTACTTTTGAATTTGTTAAAACTATTTTAAAACTATGTTCCAGTTACCCTTGAAGTCCTAGATTCTGTTGATCATTGTTGTTGAACTTTAACATGAAAGAATTGTTAGGTTGTCTTGGTTTTCTAATAATTTATTTTTGGCGTTGATACATGTCAATAAAGGACTTTTTGTTTATGCAAATGTCTTTTTATTCAATTTTATAACTTTCTTCTCATTGTGTATTGTATTCAACAATAATGGTGATGATTGTTATAGTCTCAATCTAGCATTTCAAGGGTACTTTAATTCAATTATACACAATCGTTTAATTGAATAAACAACGGGCATGGATGGATCTGCACAACTTGTAGATGGTTATACTAATAGCAAGGCTGCATTGTGGAATCCTTAGGGGAATGGATGTTGGAAGCTGGAGCTCTTGTTTTGGCAGATGGAGGATTGTGTTGCATAGATGAATTTGATAGGTAAGCTCTTGTGTAATTGCTTTGGTTTTGAAATTTCTTCTGGAGATTTAGTCCTTTACCAAATGTTGTATATGGTATTATTATCTCAATTTTGGAGCCGAAAACTGAAGTAAAGAGCTGGATATTCATATTTGGAGGTTTAAATCGGATATTTAATCAGGCAACTTGTGTTGGTAAGAATTATAAAACATTTTCTTTGGTTTTTCAATGCTATATTTAAAATTTGATGTTTGTGTCTATTGCTACATGCCTTCATTTCTGAAATTCCTTTGCTTAACGAAGTTTTCTTTCTCATTTTTTCATTGACGCAACACAACTTGTAGTCTCTAATAAGATATCATACCTTGTTTTGATGGGGACTAACTTTGACTTTTAACTGCACTAAGGTACTAAATTTCTTCTATTTGAAACTTGGAAGATCTGGACTAGATCTACGTTTAATTGATTATATTTTTCCAATACCTGAAAGCTTTGAGACCCTTAAGCTGGGTGGGGAAGGTTCACTAGATGCTTTCATGAAATCTTAAAGTTCTAATTTAATGGGAATTCTGGCAGAGTGTGTATTTTCATTTTGCACCCTTGCATTGGATATGTAACTAAATAATATTTTGGCAGTATGAGGGAGCATGATAGAGCAACAATACATGAAGCCATGGAGCAGCAGACAATAAGTGTTGCCAAGGTAGAATGTTTGAGTACATTATGCAAAATTTGAATGAAATTCAGCTTTCTCTACAACACAAGTAAACTGGCTACTAGCAGATCTATGGTAAAAAAATGTGGCTACTGATTTTCTGTCTTGCTTTATTCAGGCTGGTCTTGTAACAACACTCAGCACTAGAACAACTGTATTTGGTGCTACAAATCCCAAGGGACAGTATGATCCTGATCAACGTATCACTTAAGTCAACATATATTGGTTTAATACTATTTGAGATTGATGTTAAACTACAGTCCTTATTACTCTTGATGTGCAATCAAGGGCATTGTTTTCTTTCCTCTTGCTTCTAGCTTATGTCTAGAGATGTTTGCTATTGCTTCAGTTTCAATATTTGTCTGACTTAACACAAGGTAGCTCTGTCTGTCAATACAACACTCTCTGGTCCTTTATTAAGCAGGTTCGATATTGTCCTTGTTCTATTGGATACAAAAAATCCTGATTGGGATGCAGTGGTTTCATCTCATATTCTTTCTGAGGTAATATCTGTCCCTGTACAATGCATAGAGGTCACCATGTGTAAGAGTATAATACTTGTATGAAAACTATATCCAGGCAGAATCGGGTAGCACCACTAATGACGAAGATCTGGTAAATAGCTGGCCACTTGCTACACTCAAGAGGTAAGGTATGAGGCTAATGGCCACGAATAACATTGTCTTGTTTCAGTGTTATACTCTCATCTCTTGATTACATTTAAGCTGTCAGCAAATTAGGAATCTGGAATTTAAGTTTAATTTATCTGCTTGTAACTTGATATTGGGACCCATTGCCCATGATTTAATTATGTTGTCATTTTGAAATTGCTCATTGTGTTAGGCATATTAGCCAATTGCACGCTGTAATAGAGTATTGGAGTGGCCTTGGTCTATAATGGAATGCAGTGATACTAGTTCTGTGTAAAATTTAATCTACATTCAGGTTCCTTTTGTCCTGTCGGAATATGCTTTAAAATGGGATAGATCTTGTTTATTTGCAAATTTCGTAAAATTTAATATTGATGCCTTTGTAAGGAACTCTTAGTTACTTACAATAGTGAAAAGAACATTGCAGGTACATACACTATGTGAAAGAACATTTCAGACCAGTCCTAACAAGAGAGGCTGAAATAATTATATCCAGCTATTATCAACTTCAAAGGAAATCTGCAACTGATAATGCAGGTTTGACCTAGAAACCGATTGTTACATAAAGTGAGTATAATAATTGAAAGATTTATGTCATCCTTGATTACAAATTTGCAATGTAGCTAGAACAACTGTCCGCATGTTGGAAAGTTTGATACGCCTAGCACAAGGTATGTATAAGTAGTTCTGGATGAACCTTGTCAATTGAACGTATTCCTCTTATTATGTGCTTTGACTCTTTAAATGTCACAGCCCATGCAAGATTGATGTTCAGAAATGAGGTGACAAGACTAGATGCCATAACAGCTATTTTATGCATAGAATCATCCATGACTACCTCAGCTATCGTAGATTGCATTGGGAATGCTCTGCATTCCAATTTTGCTGACAACCCTGATCAGGAATGTATCCTTGCCGTCATTCTTTGCATAAATTAGCCTTACATGCATTTAATGTCACTATGACAACCAAACCTGCTCCTACAAAATGGGGTTAGTACGTGGATCAATTGATGTCATTGGGTGAGTGGGTTCAGCTGCAAAAAAACCAAAATTACATTAAAGCCACATGTGATAAGTAATGTTCTTTAGTTTACACTGAAATTTTCTTGGAACTTTTTACATGATAATATTGTTTCAACGAGATCCTTACTACCGGTAAAACAGATGCGAAGCAAGAAATATTGATCCGACAAAAATTGAATAGTGTGGAGAGTGAAGACTAAGAAAGGAAAAAGAAATGGAAGCGTCGTGTAGTATAAGTGGTTCCTTATGGTGGGCTCTGCTATTTTTGTTACAGTGGAATTGTTTACTTTAGCCTTTGGTTGAACTCTTCTGAGATGTATACTTGACACTGGATTTTAACGACAAAGTCTAGGTTTACACAAGCTATAGAATTATCTTCTTTCCTTCCTGATGTATATCATTATGAATATGTTAACAGTGTTACAAGCTATACGAATCACAACTTAATCTAAGGAAAGATTCCAGAAGTTTCACTTGGAATTTAATAAGACTATCAAGTATCAACTTGTGACAAAGTAAATTGTTTTTCCTTTCAATCATATAATTTTTATCGCCCTTAAAAATTAATAATGCAATTGCATGTGGTTGAATTCATGCTGGAATACAAGATCACGTCGAAATATTAATTATTTAACACTGTCTGAAGTAAAAATGTATAACATGTTTGATTCTAAATTGAGATAATATTTATAATTTCATAACTGATTAAGTTGAAACACCATAAGAACATTTCTGTGTTAGATTAAAAGTTATACTAAATTGTATTATTAACTTTTTTTAATAATAAATACATCTAGATACAAATTACATAATGTGTGGGTCATTAACTTTCAGAATAAATTGCTTCGGCTATGAACAAATCTTTTAAGCAGACACAACACTGTTTATTAATTAAATAAACACATGTAGTAAATTATAAATGTAGAATAGTTAAAAAATTTGAAATATTTTTTTTAAAATACTTCTAAAATGTGTGATCAATTTTTTAATATATATTTTATTATATTCTTAAAAATGTAAAGATTTAAAAAAATTATTTCTATTGTTATATTGTAATAGAGTGGTGTATGGACAAAATATAGGAGTGCATAAAGTAATTTCTAAAAATAAGTAAGGAACACCAAAAACCCAATCTAATTTAATTTTATCGAGGAAAAAAACAAAAAAGAAGGAAGATCCAAAAGAAATTTCAGGGTGCAGTGTTTCTAACCGTGTGCTTATTAAATTTCAGAGGAAACGTTGTTGAATTATCAAAAAGCGGGGAAGGGAGATTCTACGACGGTGTTTCAATTTTGGTCGTTTCGGTGCCCTGTCTCAGACAACCATGGTACGATCTCTCATCTTTACTCACTGAAACCGATACAGTAGATCATTCATCATCAGTTCTCCTACTATTCTTTTACAATTTCTTTCTCTTCTTTTCAGATATATAATACGCATAAGTCTGTAGCTTCTTTTTTTGTTTCTTGTATCAAATCTAGGGTTCAGAGCAAAAAATAATTTAAAAAAAAATTATGATGAATGAACCATTAACCTGTGCAATTCCCGTATCAGTCTTCTTTATACAGAGGGGAATCTAGGAGGTACAACACTAAACAAAGAGGACGTCATAATTTGACAACGCAGAAGAAGCAAGAAATTAGGGAAGCCTTTGAGTTATTTGATACTGATGGCTCAGGTTTTGTATCTACGCTTTAGCTTGGCATCAAAATAACACTATGGCTCAGTAATTTTTCTTTCTTTCTTTATTAAGGCTATTACTTTGATGATTTTTAGGTACTATTGATGCCAAGGAGCTGAATGTTGCCATGAGGTACTGTTGTTGTTCATAGTCTTAAAATTATTGTCCTATTATTTGGCTGCGTTGTTGCGAATGACATATTATCTTGGCAGGGCTCTTGGATTTGAGATGACCGAGGAGGTATTATACAGTAACCATTTGATTTTCTTCTGATTGAATTGAATTTTGCATGTTTTGCTTTATTTCCTTTGAGAATACCCCATTGTCATGAGGAAGGGAACCATCTGTTTTCCTCTTGTTCAGTATTAGGGAATCAATCTGTTGTAATGAAATCCAGAAGTTAGCGTTGCAGTGGTATTTCCAGATGATATGCTGTTTGTTAGAGTTCTGTTTGCATTTCTGATAGATAACCTGCCGTGTCATTTCAGCAAATTAATCAAATGATAGCAGATGTAGATAAGGATGGAAGTGGAGCGATTGATTATGATGAATTTGAGTACATGATGACTGCCAAAATAGGAGAAAGGGACACTAAGGAGGAGCTCATGAAAGCTTTCCATATTATTGATCATGATCAAAATGTAAATTTCTGCACTGCTGTATTATACATAATTTTTACATCTTGATTATAATTAATCGTGGTCTATTCAGGGAAAGATATCTGCATCAGACATCAAGCGCATTGCAAAAGAGCTGGGTCAAAATTTCACTGACAGAGAGATTCAGGAGATGGTTGATGAAGCAGACCAAGATAGTAAGTTATACCATCATATCATGGTCAACTTTCTAACTTTACAAGAAAACTTGTCACATTGTGGATTTGTATTCCGTGGTTAATTGGGTGTGGATTCATGAGCTTTAGATTATGCTAACATAATGCTGTGCATATGGAATATTATTATCATTACTTTGATTTTCTAATTGACACTGTCTGCGCTCAAGACATTAAACAGAAAATACTGTTGCAAAAAAGATTATAATGGAATTAATTATGATGAGAGGTCTTTAACTTGTATGCAAGATTTACTGAGAAAAATTACTCGTAATTTGTCACTTGACATAATTTTCTCTTGCTTTACCATTTGTCTCTGTAACTGCTTCTCATGATTTTGAGATGTATTTTTTTCCCCTCAAAATGTGCAGAGGATCGAGAGGTTAGTCCAGAGGAATTCATCACGATGATGAACAGAACTCGCTTCCATCACTAGTGATATCTATGTGGGGTTAGTTGTTATCTTTGTTTGGATGCACTTGTATGGGAAAATTAAAATTAGAATGACGAAGTTATGTATTGTACAAACTGTATGAATGATTCCAATGCTGTGATTTTGTGTATTGCCTATGAATAACATTGATGTATGCTCATATCCCGGTGTGTTCTGAATTATTTCACTTTTGTACCAAATGGGCAAACCATTGTCTACCACCCACAAACACTATCAAGATAACAATTGTTATGCAATTGGTTATTCAAAATTTGTTTTTTTATAATTTAGCAAATATAGCCCGTACAGTATCATATATCAAAGCGCTGCTCAACTGCATTTACAGAATTTATAGATACATTAAATAAAAAATAAATTAAAGGGGGTTCATGTATATTCACCTCGTTGTAAAATAACATTTTAGAAAGTTACATCTTGGTGTAAGAAGATTAAAGGCTATAATTTTGAACCCTTTTTGTTTAGAAAAACAAGGGTTTGGATTGATTTTAGAAAAAAATCCCATTCATGAATGACAGTATCAATCTTCCTTCGATCCCACTCACCTTTGTTCTTTCATGCATTCAGTATTCAATTTCAGAGCCATTGTAAGACCTGCAAGATTGCTTCGCATGGAGATATTGGGGATAACTGAAATTCAAGATGGATCTATATATCGACTCTGAAAGACAAAGGAGGATAATTGAACAATTTAGTATAAAATACAAATAAAAGAAGAGTGGAGAGTTTTAGGGAAAAAAAGAATATCATTAAAAGGAAACTTAGAAGTAATTTTTCTTCAATTTCAAATAACTTAAGCGTACCCATTAATATAATATTTTTATTCATGAACAAATTTTATTAAATATGTTTTAAGTGAATGATTATAAATTTCAACTCATTGATAGGAAACGTAGTATGTGTAGAGTGTAAGTTTAAGTGAATGATTATAAATTTATATTGACGATAGTTTTAACCAATATATTTCTGTCACCCTAATCCTAATTCTTCAAGATCCCATACTCGATGTCATTTTAATTTAATTTTTTCAAAATCTTCAATATTCAATAGTTTTATAGAAAAACATTATCTTATTTTGATATTCAATAGAAAGAATGTAATAATCATTACAAATAAAAGTAGTAAACAAATAAACAAATTTCACAACTTTTAACTTTTTTTTTTACTTAATTAACTGGAAGTACATTTTCTAATATTACTTTTAGCTTATATTTGTTTTTCTTTGTTTATTGGAAAAGAGGGACATAAGGAATTTAATGTGGAGTGATGAAATGCGTAGAGATCGAAAAGAACACCAACGGTGAAAGTACTTTGCTGAATTAGCACTAATAGTGAGAGATTGAAAAACGTAATGTTGTAAGTACTGCGTTAAGTACCATGTTAAGTATCTGTTTGGGGAGTATGTTCTCAAGAATGAAACTCATAAGATATGAAGGGGGGCGGTAGAACATGAGGTTTAATTTGATGCAAAGTAAAGAATCTTACTTAGGTTTGATATGCTGCAAATCCTCTTGAAAAAAAGAGATATTTTCGAAAACATGAATACACGTGGTACATGACTGTCGTCAGCTCATGTGGTAAGGTGTTGGGTTAAGTCTTAGGTGAGTCCTTCCTTAACATCAGGGTGTGTTTGGATATGTAGATGCTAGAAAGAGTTATTTTTGCTTGGTTGTGAATTTACCATCTTGAATTAATTTTAGATGTCTCCGGTATAAAAGCAAGCATGCACTCAAATGATTTGCGAGATGAGAAGATGAATTTGTGAGAAAGTGAAAATGAGGAGCTTAGTAAGGGAAGACAGCTCACTCATTATGAAATTACTTTTTTAACCTCAATGATTTTTCACTTGTTTACTATGCATAACATGTGGTTTTATTGCTTTTCTACTTGGCATGACATGCAGATGCACCATGAAGATATGGCTGACCAGATTCCTGAAAACACATTGTACACTGGAGATTCCTTCTTCCATGCATTGATCCATGCACCATGCAGATATGCCTGACCAGATTGTTGAAGACATACTGTACACCGGAGATATTTTGTTTCATGAATGGATCAAAGGTGATAGATAATAGTCTAAATTTTGAATGTTGTAAACTATATTAAATGCATGCCTATAATTTACAATTAATTACATTTTATTTTAAATTATCTTATGATATAAAAATAATCTTTCATTTTATCACTTAATTTTTTTTAATCTATCACATTATTCATTAATTTTTAGGTTTCATCTTATATCCCTTCTCACCATAATCCAAACATTTTCATTTTCACTATTTTTTTTTTCATCAAACTCATTCAAATCCATTCTTCAAAATAAAAAAACAAACAAACACAAACTAAAGAATAATTATTATAAAAAATAATAAACATATCTTAAATATGAATTCATAATTAAATACGTAATATGTGGGTGTGCTTTTTATTTGGTAGAAGGGAATGGATAAATTTTTCTATTAGGTTTAGGTGTATATATAATGGGGTGTGAAGTTAGAGGGTGCAGAAAGTGCAGGAAACGAGAGAGAATCGAAAGCATGGAAATGGCGAGAGAATTCAGAGAATTGTTTTGAATTGGAGAAGGAGAAGAATGCAGAGATCGGAAATGGTTGAGGGAAAGAGAGAGAAGGAGGTTCTGCCATTGGATGTTGTAATAAACATTCTGAAGAGGGTTCCGGTGAAATCCCTAATGCGCTTCAAATGCGTCTCAAAAGAGTGGTTAAAGCTCTTAGAAAGAAGCCCTTTCTTCACCAAACAGCAGCTGGAGTACTCCACCGGCAACAACGCCCTTCTCCTCCTCCAACGCGTCCACCGACAACCGCAACCCGACCCCTTCTCCACCTGTCTCATCGGACCCCACCACCACCACCTCATCGATGAATCCCATCTCTCCGACATTGTTTCCCCTGCCGCTAAGATCCTCGCCTCCTGCAACGGCCTCCTATGCCTCCGCCACACCACCGCCCTCTCCATCCTCAATCCGGCCACCCGTCAAATCAGACAGGTTCCCATCGAAAACCTTTCAGCCTTCAACTACGTCGGATTTGGGTTCAGCCCCCTCGCCGACGATTACAAAATCGTCCGAATCTCCATGTGCATCTTTGCCCCGGATAACCAGGTTGTCGTTCTCGACAACGTTAGGGTTGAACGGGTGGAGGTCTATTCTTTAGCTTCAGGCTTCTGGAAGGAAATCGACGCCGCCAAGTTGCAACCCCTGTGTATTGTCTCTAGTTCCGTGGCCATCACTGGTAGTATATTTTGGCTTGCCACCAAGACTTCTGATTCTGACACTGATTCTGAATTTGTGGTTTCATTCGACATTGGAAGGGATTTGTTTACTTTGGTGAACGGCCCTCCGTTTCAACATTCATCCTCTCATCCCTACAGCAACAACGTTCTTGCGGTTCACAACGATAAACTTGCGATGTTTCGACACTACATTGTTGGGGCCTTTGAGTCTTGTTGGTTTGATTTGTGGGTGTTAGAAGATTTACATGGTGATTATAATAATAATACATGCGATGGCGTTGGTGGGAGTTGGGTGAAGATGTACAGTGTGGGGCCATTTTCGAGGATTGTTTATCCTTTAAGCCTTTGGGGTGATGAGATTGTGTGCCGGGAAGAGTTGTCTGGACAGGAGAATGATTTCAGAGGAGTGGAAACTCTTCTGGCTCTCTTCAATCCTCTCACTAAAGAACTCAAGAATCTGCCAGCTCATAGAGATGAGTTTTTTTATGTTCCCTTCACCTATTCCCAGAGTCTTGTTCCAGTTCCAAATCTTCTTCAGCATTAACACTAGTGTGTTCATCTTTCATTTTGCTGTTTCTTATCATAGATACTTATATCAGTGATGTCTTCTTTTATGATCCATAATGAATGTGTAGGTCCTTTTGCATTCAATCTTTTTTGTTTTCATTTCCTTCATGAAAACACATCACTACAGCACAAACGTTAATTAACGATTAACGGAGTACTTCATGTTTTTTTTATATTAAATATCAATGATGAGTAACTGGATTTTTTACTTAAACACTAATCTATTCTCGCAAATTAATTATGTATGTTTGTAAGTTTAACATTTTTCTTTTTATATATATGGCTTAAATTCTATCTGAGTTATTTTTATATATCATTTATACTTAATTTTTTTTTTCAATATATTTACAAAACTATTTCAATAATTTGATTCTTTACAAAAGTTATCTTTAATACAATCACGCTGGTTCCGGTTTTTTAAAAACCGAAATTTTAAACATAATTTTGCCTTAACATGTTTTTTTTTTTAAGAAAAACATGTATTATTTGTGTAAATAAAAGTTACATGATACTATTTGGTAAAAAAAAAAAAATCACTTAGTTGATAATATTTGAGGCATGTTTTTTTGTTTAATATATTTTTGTTACAAACCAACCTCGGTAAGAAACATTTGTTTCTCTGATGAGTGGCAAGAAACACTTTCCTCTTTTAATTTGACGAAGTCCAAAGATATTTGTATTTTGCATTGCATTGAGGTGTTGGCAAAGAGTTTTTGTAGTAGTAGTATATATCTGGGCTTGTTGATTTGTGTTGCAATGAGTAGTACAAAGTTGTACCTTTCATTCTTCAGACCAGTACTGCAACTGCAGTGTAGTACGTCTTCTAAATCTCTATATATGTATATCCCATTCAATACATAAAAACATAATTCAAACATCTATCTTCCATTTCCAAAACATGTGGGGTAGAGTGGCTCTTCAGGATCCTCCTGAGACCACATGAACCAGATTCGAAATATAACCATGTTCTGGTTTCACTTCATGTGTTCTCAGGTCGCCCCTGCTGAACTTTTCTCTACCATGCTTCAACTTTCTCAAGTTATTGCAAGGTATCACAAATCATTCTCATATTTCCTATATGTTTTAGACATTGTTGATTCACTCACAATGATTCTCATATTTCCTACACATACTTCTTTCTTAATTAATGATTAAGAAATATGCACCAGCTAATGAATAAGTATGTTCTAACAAAACAGATTCAAGAAACCCTGAACTCTCAAGCAACAACAAACTATCATCTTAAACTCCATTCCCATTTTCCTTTACACAAATCTTATCTACGCATCTTTATTTTTTGGAAGTGATGAGTTCTTTTACACAGCTTAATTCAAGGTTAAGTAGCAATTTGCATGATACACACAAAATGAAGTACACTTTAGACCAAAATTTGAAGTATTTTAATGTTGAGTTGATCCTTTACAGTGAAATTCAGAGTTAATTAGGGATTGATAAAAAGATTGATATAAATTTGTTATTAATCTTTTACCATATTTATCATATTATTACTTAACTATTTAATCATTAACCAAGAATATATATAAAAAGATTGATAAAAATATATTTCTTTTATTTTTATTATAACTTATTTTTAGTAATATTATATTAATTATTTATTTTATTGTAATAAAAAAATAATAAAAAGCATGTAATGTCTTGTTTTTTTTTTTATCTAGAGTTTAGAATGATATCATGATATAATTGATTATATCATAAAATAATAGATTATATATTTTCATAATCGATCATATCTTATTTCTTTTGTAAATTTGTACTCTTATGTAAACAAAATCCAAATTCTCAACACTTGTATTTTTTTTTAATAATTATTTGTCTTGAATTTTTAATTTTTCTCTTCTTTTATGTATACAAAATAAAACAGACCATAAATTATTACTTTAAGGTTTATATGGTAAAACAGGTACATATAGCAAAACATTATATTATCTTTTGCTTTAATAAGATACTGTACAATATATAGTACACTTAGATCGTTGACCATGTGTTACTATATATGAACTCATCCCATCTACATACATACTTTACTACTCATAAACTTCATCTGCTTTAAGAGCCCGTTATGCTTCTTAGCGCACATCATGGCTTAATGCAACGATTTATGCAGGATAGCATATTCCTCTTCCCCTGCATCACAAAAATCAACAATCTCATGTCAATGTTCTTCTGTTATTACATAAACACCAAAATGAGTGTGGCATTTCAAAATTCAAATTTAAGAAACAAAATAGTTTCACCATGACTGAAGAATCCTCATGCCCATGACCATGACTCTGAAAATGGCTGCGAAAATGATGAAAATGATGATGGTGATGATGATGTCTAGCATCATTGGAATTGGAAAAGCCTCCCTCACTCCCAAGATTTATAGATTTAATCTCAGTTATATTGGTCTTTTGATGTTTTTTGGTTGCTCGAGCTTGGGTGAACACCACTGAATAGTCATAAGCTCCTGCTTCATTTTGGTCCCACCCTCCAAATTGAGGCACGGACATCGGAGGTGAATTCTGCATAACATAACAATCTCTTTCTTATTCTTTAATTTCTTTTGCATGCAAAATGCAGAAACAAAACAAATGTTTCGAAGAAAAAGCTCTCTACCTTATGTTCCATGGCGAGCGAGGGAGGGACCTGGAAAAGTGAGCTAAGACTTCTAAACGCCTTTTCAGAATAGAAGAACAGGGTTTGGAGATGTTCTACTCATGTATCACAAACTAGGGTAAAAGTACACATTTTCTTATGCTAAAATTATCAACCTTCAAAAAATTTGTGATTGGAGTAAAAGTAGGACAAATAAATATGCTTCTCCATCCACTATTTACAACATTGTTATTTGCTTTACCCTTTTTACATTTGACATTATTTCTCGTTACTTTTAGTCTTTTTAAAATGCTGCTAATATCATTTTACTCTTGTAAAAATTGTAAAATAATAATAAAACGGTGTAAAAAGTTTTTTTTTTTTAATAGAACCTATGTGAAAATTCTAGAGTTTTCAAAACGGATAACCCGACCCGATCTGACTCGACCCACCACAGGTCAATGATTTAGTGAACCAACTCAACCCGACTTACTTTTTAGCGAATAAAAAAAATTCGAACCCCATCTGGCTCACCACGGGTTGGCTCACGGGTTCACTCAATTAAAAAAAAATACAATTTTTTATTTTTTTTTCAGTCAAAACTAAATTGTAATTCTAATTAAAATCTAAATAAATTTTAATACAATCCAAATACAAACCAAAATAAAAAAAATATAATCTATTTGTATAAGATAAAAAACAACCTACCATGACCCAAATGTAAAGTACAACTTAAAATCAAACCGTATTAAAATTTATAAAAACATTTTAACCCAACGCAATCCAAACCCATAATGAATCAGATTGACTCACGGATTGCAACTCATTTTTATCATCTCTCAAAAAAAATCCTCACAAAGTGGCTCTTAAGTACAAAGTAAGATTTTTGTCGACGTGGCAACTAAGGAGTGCCCCACTTGGTGTTGGCCGAGACAGCGACGCAACCGTCTTCTGAAATACAAATGAAGATGAGGTCGAAGGAATGAACGAAGAAGAATTTGATTTGAGTGCTGAATGAAACACCCAACAGAGTAATCACCATAGCATAGCGTAGCCATGGGATTCACGTCTCAACTCCTTCGTCTCCTCTCTCTTACTCTGACTTTCTTCATCGCCCTTTCTTCTTCGATTTCACAATCTAACCAGGTCTCTCTTCTCTGTTGACTTTCACTCTACTCATTCACTCTTTTCGTTCTACATTTTTCAACGTTTACAAACTCAATTATTTGCGTGATCACTACTCGGGTGTCATTATTACTATAGCACTGAACGGATCGAGATTTTCGTTTTCGTTTTCTAATGATTCGTTGATTCAGTTTTGTGATGCTGAAGCTGGAGCTGGAGCTCCGTCATCGAAGCTCTTGATCAAGGGAGGTACCGTTGTCAATGCTCACCACCAGCAGGTTGCCGATGTTTACATCGAAGATGGCATCATCGTTGCCATCAAACCCACTATTGCGGTATATTTTCTCAGTCTACTAAACGTTTCTGCTTTTTTTGTCATGTGTTTAAGCCTCTACTAGCACCTTGTGTTTATGTTATTTTCTGTTTTCCAATGTGTGATTGATTCCACTGGCAGGTTGGAGATGAGGTGACTGTGATAGATGCCACTGGCAAGTTTGTCATGCCCGGTTAGTCCTTAAATTTTCGATCTAAAACGTACATTATAATTATCCCCTAGTTAGTGTCTACACTTAGGTAAAGAACTCAGGTCCTGCTAGAATGAATATGATAGATATGGTCTGTAGACATAAGATCTGGGGATGGTACAATATGTCTAGCTAGTCTTCTTGCATCTACTTCAAAGTGTTGTATAAAACAATATTTTGGTCTTGAGTATGCAGTATTGGATGGTGCTGATACCCTAGGAAGTTGGAATTCAATTGATGGTAGTTAGCTCTATTAAATTAGAAACTCCCTCCCCTCTTTCCAATTGGTGGAATTCCTACTCATGCCCTTCTTCACTGTTACTATTATTACTATTATTGTTGTTGTTGTTATCTTACCTGAGATTCCAGGTATGTATCTTTTTGTTAACTGGCAGGGGGAATTGACCCTCACACCCACCTAGAGTTTGAGTTTATGGATACGGTAACTGTTGATGACTTCTTCAGTGGTCAGGCTGCAGCATTAGCTGGTGGAACAACAATGCACATTGACTTTGTTATACCACATAAAGGAAGTTTAACAGCTGGTTTTGAAGCCTATGAGAAGAAGGCGAAGAAATCTTGCATGGATTATGGTTTCCATATGGCTGTTACCAAATGGGATGAAACTGTGTCAAGGGAAATGGAAATCCTGGTCAAGGAGAAAGGTCACAGTTCATTTCCTCGTTGCATTTTGATAATTTGACTGATTATGTGGTGGCAAAAACCCTTTGGTTAAGTGTTGAAGAATTTATATCAAGTAGTGCATCTATGGTTTGTAATTGTAGGTATCAACTCTTTTAAGTTTTTCATGGCGTATAAAGGAGCTCTTATGATCAATGATGAGCTTCTTCTGGAGGGATTTAAAAAGTGCAAGTCTCTTGGAGCCTTAGCTATGGTCCATGCAGAAAATGGAGATGCTGTGGACGAAGGGCAGAAAAAAATGATAGAACTTGGAATAAATGGTCCTGAGGGGCATGCTCTTTCAAGGCCTGCAGTGGTAAATCCTCATATTTGTTCTTTTATAACAGCATAGTGGAATGAAAATATTGGCCAGCTCTGGTTTTTTTTCATCTTCCTGGTCATTTTACCAACCTATTGCCTATGTTAACATGATTTTCACTCTTCGTATCTAAAATTTCCTTTTTCATCTTAGTATGCTTCCTGCGTAGCACATGTACATGGGCAATATTGACTGTTTTTAGCTTCGGTTATCAAAAGTTTGCTTGCTTAACATTCTAGTTCGGCATTTATTTTATTCAGTTTCATCTATTTTTGTTAACCATACCCAGTAGATAAGTTATCAGATTGAATACTGATATGTTTCCATGTATAGTGTGATTCTGGTAATGTCTAAATATATGTCTCCGATATCCTTTCCTATTTGACTTTGATGTACCTATGTAGTTGGAAGCAGAGGCAACTGCTCGAGCTATTCGCTTAGCTGATTTTGTGAACACTCCTTTATATGTGGTTCATGTAATGAGCATCGATGCAATGGAAGAAATTGCACGGGCCCGTAAATCAGGTTCTTAATTTTAATCCGAGTAAAGTTATGCATAATTTCCATTAATCTGTTCCTGTCACAGTGCATGGTTCATCCAAGAGAAAGTGGACAATTAACAACACACAAACAAAAAAATCCTTTTGCGGAAAAACCATGACTTTTTGAGCAACAATATTCTATTATATTTAAAAATAATTCAAAAAACAGAATTGTACTTGGATTTACGGCAGCCGTAAATAGGTTACCTGAGGACAGTTTATAATTCCACTTTCGTCCTACACTGTAATGTTGTACTAGCTTTGTTGTGAAAGTAGAAACTAAGGGGACTAAAATTGCTTAAAATTAATTGAGAGTTTGGAAGTTTGAAACTTGATTCGGATATCTGTCTCTGATATTACCTTCTTAGAGGGATACTGTTTAGGCTTTGGATTGCTTATGTACTCCTTTTGTGTGTTTTGTATTCAAGAGATGAACTTCCCAAGGAAGAGTCCATTTCTGATTTGTAGGAAGATTGGCTTGCTGATTTTTTTATTTCTTTTGTTGTTTCCTTGTTTTTCATTTTTCTGATTTAGAGGATTACTTATCCTCTTTCCAAGAAAGGGTTGTTTATCTTATCCTTTTCCTCATATCATTCTATACTGAAAAAGGAGGAAAAGAGTTTCCCAAGCCTAATCTCCTACTGATAAATGATAAGAATCTTGGTTATGTGATTGAAAGGATATAAGATTTAAGGCAAAATACTGACATTTTTTGTTCTCCTCAATTAACGTGGGTAGGTGATAACCAAATAAAAGTATACACTTATAAATGATGAACAACCGGAAATTATACAGACACAATTGTCATGTGAGATGAGATTTAAAACTTGAAACTGTTAGGCCATGCTAGAAAGAAGTTGCCTCCAGCAACCAGATGACTAATATAAGTGGCACACTATCACTCTTCGTGTTCTTTTTAAAATTGTATCATGTGGACTTGTTCTCTTTTCATGCCCCCTTGTGTTTTTCTTTTTCCATCTCTTCACGATGAACTAAAGCATCTTTTTTGGCCAAAACTATTTTTTTGTGGCCATGAAGATTGATCAGATATATACATACATCATGTTTTATCCTCAGTTTCAAGTTTATATGAACTTCTTCACATTTATTTAGTGTTTACTTATCTTCCAGCCTATTGAAGTCCTTCTCATCGACCAACTCTCAGTGCAAGCCCAATTTTATCATACAGAGTTTTCTATTCTTAGTGTGGGATTCGTAGCAGTGACTTTTCAATTTTATTGATGACTGATTTCAGTGATTTACCTTACTTGTTTGGTAATTTATCTTTTTTTCCACCATGATATTTTTGTTCCACTAACTGCTTTCATGCTGCAGGACAAAGAGTAATTGGAGAGCCTGTTGCCTCTGGGTTAGTCCTTGATGAATCTTGGCTTTGGCATCCTGACTTTGAGACTGCTGCAAAGTAAGTAACTGTACTTGTTCATTCGTTTTTTGTTGCATTCTTTGGTTGTCTTCAGTTTTAAGAACATAAGCTGTACTCATTCTTGTGTGTTCAGGTATGTGATGAGTCCCCCTATTAGGAAGCGAGGACATGATAAGGCCCTTCAAGCTGCCCTTTCAACAGGAATTCTGCAGGTTTCACATTATGATTTAGCCTAAGGTTCAATAATCAGTAAAAGTTTGAGTTTGAGGAAGTAATTAGGATATTGTCAACCATGTATTATCTAATACCTTGAGGTCGGTTAACTCTTTTTCCTAGACTGATTATTTAACCAAGGGTACCTTTTACAACTTTGCAGCTGGTAGGAACTGATCATTGTGCCTTTAATTCCACCCAGAAAGCTCTTGGAATTGATGACTTCAGGAAAATTCCTAATGGTGTTAATGGTAATCAAACGATGGATGACCCTAGATTTTTTCTAGCCTAAAACATCCTAGTTGATTTTGAAATATTTCCTTACTGGTGTGCTTTGCAAATTGATATTTGTAGGTATTGAAGAAAGGATGCATGTGGTATGGGATACCATGGTGGTAAGATAATAAATGATCAGCGTAGCCTTCCATTTCTTTTTAGATTAGGATGAAATGGAGGAGAGGTTAACATTCTAACTAGAATGTATTGTTAAATATATCACAGGAATCTGGCCAAATATCTGTTAAGGACTATGTCCGGTTGACTAGCACTGAATGGTATATTTTCTGTTAATCAAAGTAAAAATTTGCTCCCGTTCTTATACAACAAGGAGAATTCAGAGTATTTAGTTATTTTGATGAATGGTATATGATATTCAATAAAGATGCCAAAAGTCTTACCTTTTTTTTTTCTACAATCATTTTAGTGCTAGAATCTTCAATATATATCCAAGGAAAGGAGCTATTATTCCAGGATCCGATGCAGATATTATCATCCTCAATCCAAATTCAAGCTTTGAGATAACTGCCAAGTCCCACCATTCCAGATTGGACACAAATGTCTATGAGGGAAGGAGAGGAAAGGTACTGCTTTAACTATATTATCATCCATCAAAGGATTGAAATTTATTAATATTAACTACTTAAATCTCCTTCTTTTGGTTTAATACTGCTCCATTCAACATGTATTTAGTGCAGTGATTGAAGCCTGATTATGTAATATCAATATTAAAAAGTTCCTTTTTATTTTTTCAGGGGAAAATTGAAGTGACTATTGCAGGAGGAAGAGTTGTCTGGGAAAATAATGAACTGAAGGTTGCTCCTGGAACTGGGAGATATATAAAAATGTCACCCTTTAGCTATCTGTTTGATGGAATTGAGAAAAGGGATGATTTTTATCTGAAGTCCCTTCAAGCTCCAGTGAAGCGAGCCAAATCCAGCTCTTAAAGGTGTGGGACAAAGACAAATGTTGATAGTTTTTTGCTCAAATAAAGTAAAATGTATACATGTTGCAGAAAGCTTCGTGTTACTCTTTCCCCTACTCATGTAATAATGTACATTGCTTACTCTCTAAATCTATTATAGAATAAGAGACAATAGTTTAAGAATAAGAACAGTAAAATATGTAACACTCAGATTATGGTTTCTGCTGTTCAGATTTCTTTGGAACTTGTTACATATTTTAACAAGTCCTATATCCGTCGTGCTTTATTCACATGCCATTGGCTTGAAAATCAAGGAGCCAACGCTATGGTACGTGCTGTGATTGAAGACTGTTGCAGAATAAACAATTTTGAGAACAAAAAACAGGTCACGATGTTCTATATATTGTGCCCTTCTCTAATTAATTAATTAATATTTTTGACTAAATAATATTACCTTCACGTATTACATTATTCAATTATTTAGAAATTAGGTATATAAATTTTAATTATTTAAATTACAATATTATTATATATCTACTTTCATTTATTTATTAGTATAAAGTATACAGTATATGATAATGATATTTTGATCCACATTTTTTATTTATTTTTAATCCACCACTTCAAACATTTTTCAATTATCTATTTTTATTTTTTGTAATGATTATCTATTTTTATTTTTTGTAGTGATGTGATGTAATGATCTAAAAATGATTATAATGATAAATTAAAAATAGATCGAGAAGGATGAGTTCATATATCATTGTCTTAAAACAAACTTGTCCAGACAAAAGGAACTTACTAAAATTACCATCTCATCCTACCGAATTGAAGTGGGACATACTAGAGAGAACCGAATTCCTTTGTGATTATTGTTATAATAAAGAAAAAAATTTAGAGCTGTTTCTTGTCTCTAATTATTTCAAAAGTAGTGATTTGTGAGTTGATCCGGAGCAAGGACAAGCACCGAACTATGTTCGTTGGTGTAGCTGCTAAAAACAAACCACACAGCTGTGGCATGTGGAAGGCGTCTATTTCAACTCCTACTCAAATCAATCCACAGAAGAAGATCATGCAATGTCAAATCTTTTTGATTCCTTGAAAAACCTTTATAAGTATTTATGTTACTAATGAGTGTATATAAACTAAAGAAAGAAAGGGTAACGATAATATTGAAACTAACAACGCAAAAAGCAGAAAGAAAATTTTCATGTATGACTCAGCTCGTCTGTCCTCAATGGAAGGACCTTTTCTTTCGGCCGGGAAAAAGAAAGGCCAACTGAAACCGGGAAATGTGCTATTTACTTACATGGAAATGAAAAATCAGTACAAGCCCAAAAATTTCCACCACAAAGAGCCAACACCTCCCCAGATGATACCATTAATTACAGCCATGATGAACCCCATTTTGAAGATATCTGGAAGGTCTACGTAACCAGCTGTTGAAACAAAAACAATTCAAATCAGTCATATCAGCCACCATGCTAAGCTTCAACATGACTTACGTTCATAAAAAAAGGGGAGAAAGGATAAAGATAAGGTTTTCCTTAACAAATAAGCCTTTTGGTCACCAATTGCAACTAGAATCAGCAGAACAAGAATAAAAGCATTCACCTATAATGTTTCCTTTAGAAGGTTTTCAAAAATTTCAGTCATTTTTCTTTTCAACCAATACACCATTGAACAAACAGCAGTCTCAAGATTGAGAACATAGAAAGAAAAGTGTTGGAACAACCAGACTCAATTGACTTGTACATATTCTGAGAGAAGGGTACTGAATAAACACATGCAAAATAATGATATTAGATGACATTACAGAGAGAGACTAACCTCCATAGTATACAGCAGCCTGGCCACTACTATAGTGTGTTATTGCACCAAAAAGATTTGTATTGTAACCTAAAGCAAGTGCTGCCAGAACACCAGGAACACCGGCTGCCCTATGCATGGCAAGAAAAGCAGAGTATAAAGCCCCCACATGTCCAGTCTGACTAGCGAAAAGGTAGTGGATGAAGAAATAAGCTATCTGAAGAACAGCTAAGGCGGCTGGCCAGCTCAAAGAGAACGACCGAAGGCTATTGGCCACACAGTCAGACATCCAGTTCACAATACCAAGGTTTGTCAACTGGCTTGCCATACCTACCAAAATGGCAAACCAAGCTAAGGTATCCCATGCCGATTTCTCCTCCAAGCAGTCATTCCAGTCAAGAACTCCTGATAGGAGAAGTATTGATAAACCGATCATTGCAGCTACAGTACTTGCTATGCCAATAGTGTCTCTGCAGGAACATAAAAACATTGTTGGTACACAATTCAACGATGAGAAATTGTAAGAAAAACAACAGTTTGCATTGCTACACAGACAGGTATAACTAGTGGACTCTTGGATAGTCATCAACAGAAGGTGTAATACTCGTAAGCATAGTTGAGTTTCTGAGAAGACACCAAATGTACTACTTATTACTAATTACTAATGACTTCACATTATTACCATAAGTTCTTCTGTTATGCATACAAAAGAATTCCTAAGAGTGCTTCCATAATAAGCCAGAGAGTATAAACTTGGTGACCAGAACAATGACGAAAATTAGAAAGTACTAATTAGAAAACATGGACCAGGTTCTCCACCCGAGAGGTCAACAAACTTAGAAATCAGTTAAAAAAGATGCATGCATACACATAGATGTGTAGAAATAATAGTAGGCAGGTGACATACCCAAAGATCCACAAAGACACTGCAAGAAGCATTGTGAAAACCATAATCCATTCATTTCTTGTGACAGGACCCATACTTTCGAGTTTCTTGGCAGCCAGGGCAGGAGCCTCTGGAGTGTCCTTGATTTCGGGGGGATAGAGCTTGTACAAAATCAATGGTGTGAGAAGAAGACAAACAAGTGCGGGTAAACTAGCTGCCTTAAACCAAGTGACCCAAGGGTTTGAAACTATCACCCCAAGCTCCTCTGCTAATTTGATACACAGCAGATTTTGAGCTGCAGCAGTTAGGAAAAGAGCACTAGAGTTACCAGCAGACTGTCATAGATCAAAAAGGTAATGCACAAGTCACTTTATTATGAAATGATAACAGTTTGTAAGAAGAGACAGGACACATAAAGAAAATTCAGCAACATCAGAATAAACGCACACAAGTTGCTTCACAATTAGAAAACAACACCCTGTAAATCTTATAAAACCTGTGTCTAATGATTTTTATCGCATAAATCTCCAGATATTCTGCAGACCAAAAGCAATCAAATATCCAAATTTTTCTGTCACACTAGTATACCAATCTAGCAAAATCAATCAGGCATTAGATGAAAACAAATCCTCCTACATCTCCTTGCATGTCTTTTTCTTCCGATGTTTTATAATATTTTAATAAGTATACACTATTCTTGTAAAAAATTAACACTACCAATCAATTAGAAATCATGTTTGCTGTAACTTTTGAAATAGTCATTATCAAAGTAAATTGACTTATCATTCACGATATTTTTTAAATGAACGACTGTGTAAAAACATTTCACACTCTTCCATGCATTTTTTTATTTGAGCCCAGAAGTTCAGATTTGAACTCGTAATAATAAATTATTTATAAGATCGAACATGCAGAAGAGAAAAAGAAAACCTGGAATTGGTTCTGAACGAGGTAAGCCCCGAGTTTCTTAGCCGAGGGAGTGGCGGGTTCACTGCCAGCAGAGAGTGAGAGTGACTTGATAATGGGCAAGAAAACCCCACCGGCCCTGGCGGTGGTGCTAGGCATTGCAGGAGCAATCAGAACCTCACTGAAAGTGAGCCCATAAGAGAGGCCCAGAGTGCTCTTTCCCATCCACTTCACGAAGTAGGTGGCAATCCTATCCCCGAGTCCAGTCTTCACGAATCCACGAGCAAAGAAGAAGGAAATGACGATGAGCCAGATCACCTCATTGGTGAAGGCGCTGAAGGCTGCTGAGAAAGTGAGAGTCTTGGTGACGACGGTTGCGGTGAGGCCCAGAAAGGCCCATGCACCGACGGGGAGCGGGCTGAGAACGAGGCCCGCGATGGTGGAGAGGAAAATGGAGAGGAGCTGCCAGGCCTCGGGGGTGACTTCCACCGGTTTGGGGACGAAGAAGCGAACAATGAGGCCTATGCCTATGGAGATCACAAAAGGCAGGGGCTTTGCACCCTGGAGAGGTGTTGGTGTTGGTGGTGAGGACTTTGAAGCCTGAATTGGGTAATGGGGTTTCGAAAAGGGGTTGAATTTAAAGGTTTTGGGTTTGGAAGGGAAGGAAAAGGGTTGAGAAATGACGATGGGTGATCGGAGAGCTGAAGGGGTGGCGCGAGAGAATTGGGATCTGGAGATGACGGCGCGAGGACGATGATGGAGTTGGGAGAAGCGAGAGAAGGAGGTTGAGGTTGATGGTGAGAGAGAATGGAGTGCAAAGCTCTCCATTGGAATGGACGAGTGAGTGATGCTGCTGATTCTTGGTTTGGTTCTGAACTTTTGTTTGTGGTTCGGCGTAAAGAGATTTAGTTCGGTATTTACAATGATGTGTGAGGGAGGAACCAATGTTCTATGTGAGGTGGGAAATCGTAGGACACTTGCTAACCTCTTTTCCCAAGATGCTCTGTTTTCTCTTCACTTTCTATTATCTTTTTTCTATCCCACTTGTATTTTCTCCACTTTCTTCTCTTCTCCTTAGCCTATCGCTTTCTGCTATTTTACTTCAGACAAACCACTGGAATCACTTTCTCATTCTTTTCCCCCTCTCATTTTATCAACCTGAAAAATGGCAAACTATCAATTTCATGAGATTTGGGAATCCTATATCCTTCAAATTAACTTCAAAAGAATTTTAAATTTATAATCAGTTTAAAGTTTCTACGAGATTAGGTTCTAATGTCCTTAAACTATTTTAAATGTATGGTTATATGATACTGAAACTACGAGACATTGATTGTAAGGTGTTTGTGACAACAATACTATTCATCATAGTAGTTAAAGAAGAGAATAGGGATATCATAGCGTATCAGATTTGCCGTAGGTCTGATCCCTCAGTCCACCAGTTAGATTGAAATTTTCAACCCACTTAACTAGTTTAATCGGTGGATCAAAGGCGGGACAGTCCGTTCTGATATGTTAACCCATCTTTTTAAAAAAATTTAATATTTACAAATTTAAAATAATTAAAAATAAATAATTTTTTTACATTATATAAACAAATTTATATATATATTTAGAAGGAAAAATTTTTAAAAAGTAAAAAGAAAAAATTAAAAAAAAGTGATCGACCTACCTGTCCTAAGGCGGGACGGGTTGAATTGTCCAACCCATTTTTTAGTAGCGGGCCAATTCGACCCAACTTGTTTTGGGTGGACCAAAAATGGGACAGACCAAAATGGATCAGATCCCTAGGTGAGAACAATAACACCTAGTTCTGAGAAATTAAAATTCATATTTATTTTAAATTGTGACACACGATTATTTTTATTAAAGTGTGTTTCACACTGATATATTAACAAGCCCAAAAATTAGTATTAGATTAAAAATATGATTAAATATGTTTTTGGTTGTTCAACTTGTAGTGAAAATTAGAATTAATCCCTCTTGAAAACTTTGAACTAATTTAGTTTTTCAACTTTGTAAATGCGTTAATTTAGTTCTTTAAACAATAAATTTTTAAGTTTATTTAATGTTTCAGACACATTTTATTATAGTATTTTAATTTGTTTATCTGTTTGACACATGTTCGCTTCAATGTTAGCTGAGAAACGCGTTTGAAACATCAAATAAATTTAAAAAGTTTTTGTTTAAAGGACTTAATCCATGCATTTTTAAAAATAAAGGACTAGATGTGTTCAAGATTTTTAAGAGGGATTAATTCCAAATTTCACTAAAATTGAATAACTAAAAGCATATTTAACTCTTAAAAATATTATATACAAGACTATAATATATTATATTTAATCTTAAAAACAATAGTACTAAATGTAATAAAAACATTTTTAAAACTATAAACAAGTATGTAATTTTCTTTTTTATTTTTTAAAAACATATAAAAGTTTTAAAATTGAGAAGAAGAAAAACTTTGGGACGTTTTTTTAATTACATATGAAAAAACAAATACAGCCACATGAAAAGCCCGAACTTTTTTCTTGTTTTTTGATATCTTGTTGTTCAATAATGCCTGTTTATAAACAAAACCCTAACATTTGAATAGTATAAGGTTTTGTTTCTCTAATATTTTCAAACTTGAGTTTTAATCTCTCTAAAAAGAGGTTTATTTTATCATTTAAATATTGAAATACATCACATTTAGTTTTTATATGTTTTAAAAACACTCTGTACCAATGATCTAACACTTTTGGACAAATTATGTGCTTCATAGAATTAAAGCGACAAAAAGAAGAATACATTTTTAACCATTAGAAAGTCAAAAAATATATGTATTCTTATATACATGTGAAAGTCACAGATTCTGATCATATATACAATCATATATTAAAATAAAACTTCAGAATTATAAAATGCTTAGAGAAATGTTTTTTTAACGGCCATTACAACCACTTGATACTAATTTTTAAAGATAATATAACCATTTAGAAAAATAAAGTTTAGTATGATTAGTAAGGAAAAAGACATAAAGGATAGAATAAATAATGTAAAGTGGGTGTAAAAAATCATAGAATCAATGTTTTAAATCATCACAACATGACACGTAGCATTTTGTTGTTTGTCAAGGCTATCAGTATGACTTTATCTCCACTCCGAAAGATAAGTTCGCAACTCCAAAACACTTAATTTAAGTGCATATATATATATATATATATATATATATATATATATATATATATATATATATATATATATTTTTTTTTTTTATATTTCGTAATATCATTTTACCCTTAATTATTTTAAATATTAATTATTTTATAAATAATTTATTTTTAATTATTTTTTTATAAATTTCTGTCTTAAATTATTATTTAAATTTTCTTTTTACATATCTTATTTTTTTTAATTTTATATTTAACAACTATTTTAAAAAATATATATTTATTATTGATCTTAAATTTCTTAAAAATTAAAAAATATGAATACATAAAAAATATATATAATATTAATTCAAAAATTATAATGTAAATTTAGATTTCGATCTTTTAAATAATATTTGATTTTTAAATTTAAAAACAAACTTTATATAATTTATCATTAAATAATATTAAATATTTGTTTACTTAACTAACAAAGTTGTTACATTTTAACATGTGTGTTCACCTAAATACATGACAAAAGTAACAACATCATTTTTTATGTAAGTAATTTCTTACTTTTATTTCACATTATTCATTTTTAAAATTTAAAATCTTTTTAATGACAAAATTCAATTTTGCACAATCTCTTAAATACTAAAAAATGTTTAATCTAATTAATTAAAACATAACTTGTGAAAAATATATACTTTTACGCACACTTAATCTCACACTAAAATATATTAATTAATTTTATATTAATTAACTAAGTAAACGTGACTGTTAATATAATAAAAATGAGTTTAATGTTTTACGTATATGAAGTAATTTTATTTTTGTTTTAATTTCCACACAACAACCATGATATATTATTTTTAGTAAAGGACTTAAAAAAGGTATTATAAATGCTCATAAAGATTAACATCATTATACACTTTAGGTGGAGTTGTGTTGCTTATGAATTACGAATCTTACAAATATTTGTGTTTCCGGGTATTTGCAGATAAAATTTATGGCTGATAGTTAGTATTAACAGATATTTATTATCTGCGGATAACGAATATTTTAATATCTGTTTATAAATAAGTTGGGTGCGGGTATCATACTATTCATACCCACGTATATTTATTACTTTCAAAAAATTAAAATTAAACTTTAATTTATATTTTATTAAATTTAATTTAATTAAAATTATATTTATATTTTATTAAATTAAGTTAATTAAATTAAAATTCTATTTATATTTAATTTAATTTGTATTATTATTATTTATAATTTTATTTAGAAAGTTTATAAAATATATATTTTTTTAATATTCATAGTTATTCGGTTATGTACGAGTACCTGCAGGTTTTAAAAATAATATTTTTTAAATGAGTATCTAATAAATAAATAGACAAATAATAGATAATTTTTTTGTGTGGATCGAATTACGAGTATATACTATTTGTATCCAACTAGATCCGTTTACATCCTATTCTGAATTCTCTAATCATTTTTTATATTTCTCTTACCTTCTTACAAGAAAAATATGAAATACATTTCATATTTTTAAAACATTAATTATATTATTTTATTTAACTCTTTTTATAAAGATGACTGAAAATGTAACATACTCATATTATTTCTAGAGATGTCAAAATGAGTTTTAACCCGTGAGCCAACCCGGCTCACCACGGGTTCGAGCCGGGTTGGGTTGAGAAAAATTCAACTTTTTTAAAAGTGGGTTGAATTCAACCCGGCTCACTTAACCCACGGGTTAAACGGGTTTGAGCCGGGTTGAAGGTGGGTTGGCCCACTTAACCCACCAACATTTTTTTACAATTTTTTTTTAATTTTTTTAATTTTTTTTTTTAATTTTTTTTATTTTTTTTAATAATTATTTACTACTCCTATTATATTTGTTCACAATTTCGTATTTTTAAATGCTAGAATGTTACTTAATTATATTTGAATAGTTTGAATGTTTAATTAATTTGATTGTAAGTTATATATATGTTGATACTTTAATTTTTAACTATAATCTTTATAGTAAATTACTCAAGTAAACATCTTATAAACATTTTTTTCTAAATTAGCATTAAGAAAATGTATAGTTTTTTTATTTATATTTTGTTGAATAACATGACAGAAAATTTGTAATATTAGCTATGCTTTCTTAGACTAATTGATACTTTCTTGGAAATAATTCTTCATATATTAGTGGTGAGCATGATCAAAACATTGGTTCTTGATTTTACTATGATTGTCATCTCATGGGTTACTTAAAAATTTTTGAATACTAAAAAAATAAATAAATAATTTTTTTAGGTGGGTTGGTGAGCCAACCCACTTAACCCACCAACCCGTGGTGGGTTGATCCGGGTTACAGAATTTCTGGCTCACCAGAAAGTGAGCCGGGTTGGGTTCACTCATTTTCAACCCGGCTCGTGGTGAGCCAACCCGTGTGAGCCGGGTTGGCCCACTTTAACATATCTAAAGAAAAATATGAAATACATTTCATATTTTTAAAACATTAATTATATTATTTTATTTAACTCTTTTTATAAAGATGACTGAAAATGTAACATACTCATATTATTTGATAGAAATAAATGAAGAAAAAATAATAATGTGTGATAAAAGATACTTATTCCTTTTTTAAGTATCATTTGCCGTTTTTTTTACATAAATCAATAAATGTAAATTTTCTTCATTTTAATAACATTTTTATAAGATATTATATTGTACCTTTTATATTATTGTTTTTTAAAAATAATTAATTTAAGCCCAATATGAGAAAAAAATAATGAAAAGTAACACAATCCATTTACAGTCTTCAAAAAGTGGAATGGAAGACGCACTTTAAAACTGTGTTATCACTGATACTCGTTCTCTTTCAATAATGATTAGCCATTATATTTTTTTTTCAATTAAAAATATTCGTATAAAAATAACTAATACAAAACACGTTAAGAAGAATAAATACACTTTTAATTTATGTCTTAATTGATGTATATCTTTAATTTTTTTTATTTTAGTTTTTCCTTAAATTAACTTTTTGTTTATTTTAAAATATTTATCAACCGTACAAAATATAAAATTTCGGTATTTTAAATTTGTTTTCAATCAATTAACTTTTATATTAGATTGTGATCCTTATATTAAATTTTGAATATTTTTAACCCAAATTTTATCCATAAATGTATTCCTGGTTACCAAACTATATAAATATGTGTTAATATGACAACAAACGCTGATGTCACATGTTTGTTAATGTGATAATATAGACAAATACATGACAACATGGTTAGCTATGTTAACAAATTCTTAACATTGTTTAATGACAAAACATATATATATTATTTTTAAAATGTATTTCAAACATTATCAAAGTATAAACAAAAACAAAATCTAAGTTCATGTTATAGTTTAAAAATTGTAGATATATTTAACTTTCATTATATTTATGTTTAAGAGAGATAGCAGTTAAAAAATTGAAAAAAAAAATATTATTGAATAAATAATTTTGCATATTGAACTTGAAGTATGACACATTATTTTTAAAATAAGAAGAGACGTGACAAATGTTATATACTATGTTTATAAGAATTATGTTGTAAAATAAAGTATAATCTGTTTTTTTTTTGTATATAATTTGAGTTTATGATGCTTTCGATAATTGTGAGTCAATTGTTGTTTTGTTGTGTAATTGTACTATTTGGGATATTAGAATCCTTTTTATGCAAATTATAATATGTTTATAAGTGCAGAAATATGACCAATAGAGTACTATTCTCTGAATAAAAATATAATGTTAAGGAATGCTTTGAACTAACCTGAAACTAAATGGAATCAATATTTTGTAGTAAAAGGCAATTCAATAAAGTATAAAATACATAAATTGTTGTTTTGATTTGGATTTGAACAAGTTGGTTTACGTGCAATGGTGGCTCAACTATTTGAAGTAGTTGAACAGAAGAATAGTCAAGGGTCAAACTGATACCACACAATACAATCCTAAAATGTTCTCTACATTCAATGGATAAAAGACCAACCCAATCAATTTCATTTTCAAACGTAATCGCTTACTTCCAACGCACCATTAAATACACTAACTTTTTTTTTTCTATGCAGAAGCAATGTTTTTTTTTTTTTTTTTTCAAAAAAAAAAAAAAATAAAAAAAAAATTTTTTTTTTTTTTTTGCACGAAAAGACATGAATACTAAAATTTAATGTTAATTAGGGAATAAGGACAATTGCAAATAATTATTAATATTATTATGGTTGTTGTTGCTGTTGTGTTATGAAAGATGAGAGCATGGGCAAATAAATATATAGATGTATGTGATTATTAAATAGGAGAAAGGTGGTGAAGGGGTTTTTCTGAGAGAGCTTCGAGGTTGGTTCGCTGGTGCAGTTCCAACTCCAAGTCCACGCTGCATTTTTTTCTCTTCTCGTCTTTTCTTATACGCAATATATAAATTCAATTCCAGACACCGTCTTATTATTAGTTCAATTCAAAATCCTTCATTCCGCTTCAAACAAACAATGGCTTCTTTCAATCTCTCTTATTCTTCCTCACCAGCTCTCTCATGTCCCCGGTGAGTTTTCTTTCTTCAAATACTTCATGCTCTGTATCTCATTCATTCTTTCTGCATTCCTAATGTTTTATGTGTCTATTTATTTTCGATGAACTCTTGCATTCTATATTCTAAACCCAATCTTGATTTTTCTTTTGAAGTCTATTATTTTAGTCTGTGGGGTACCGTGCTGCTTCTTCATTTCTTGATCCATCCCCAGAAACCTTTTTGCATATACGATGTTTCTTGATCCACAATTCGATTCAAGATCCCTCTTTTTGCTTCGATTTTTTTATGGGACACGTGAGTTTGTCTCTTTATAAAACCATGGGATGACTCTGAATAGTTCTATTATGCTAAGTGGAAAAATTGATGGAATTTTCTTTCTTCTTGTGTGAGACAGTTTTGAATTTGGAGTTTAAAATGCGCTATGGATCGCTTCTGAGCTCTGTTTTTTTGGTTCTAATTGAATCTCGGTCAAATTATGTATGACCACTTTGTTTGTGCATTTGTCCTGCCTCATTGGATCGAAAGTGTTTGCCTTTCATGTCATTCTAAGCTTTATGCTGAAGCATTTTACCTGCAAAGATCATAAATCTGCTCATCCTGTCCCGGTGTTAAACTTTGGAATTCAGTATTCGCCCTCTTTTGTTTTTATCTTTGGATGTCATCATGGTTAAGTTAAATTTGATCTGTTTTTGTATTCAATGCAGGGCAAGCAAACACTTCAAATTGCTCAATGATGTGCCTTTTGTCCGAATGAGTTCTAAATTTCCCTCAAGCGATTATGCTGTTAGTAGAATTAAAGCTACGTTGATCTCTGGAGGAGGAGACCTACTTTCCTATCCAAAGAGCAATGACATTGCGATAGGCAAAAATCTGGTTGGAGATGAATCTGTTCGAATTGGTGTACAATATAATGGAACACCAGCTGTAGACACGGGGATAACAAGCAATGTTTTCTCTGTTGATGGTGATGAATTCGATCTAGACAGCCCAACAGCAGGATTTGCTTCCATCCCTGAGGCCATTGAAGACATTCGCCAGGGAAAGGTTGCCCCTCTCTCTCGATAAAATTGTTTGCTTCCCTGTTTTTTAGTTATCATTATAAGAGGTGTGCAGTGATGGAGTTCTTCTGTTCCAGTATCATGATAGATTACTGTTATTAACAGATATATTTGTTCATGATGCAGATGGTAGTGGTCGTGGACGACGAAGATCGAGAAAATGAAGGAGACTTGATAATGGCAGCACAGTTGGCAACACCCGAGGCAATGGCCTTTATTGTAAAGCATGGAACTGGCATAGTTTGTGTAAGCATGAAGGAGGAAGATTTGGATAGATTGGAACTTCCTTTGATGGTAAACAGTAAGGATAACGATGAGAAGCTTCGTACGGCATTCACTGTGACAGTGGTATGTAGTACTTTTCTTCCATGCATCTTACATGTGGAGTTTGAAAGTCTTCATTGTTATATAGTTGTGATTATCTAGGTCTAGACCAGCTTTTGCTACAATCAAAGGTGACTTGTAGTCCCTTGACAGGTGAAACCCAGAGTTTATAGATCAAATCAAACATTTGTCTTGATATCTGCATACCACACATTACCTTCTATATAGAAGAATCGATAGTTTGAGAGAGTACCAGACAAGTCTCAAAGAAAAAAGGGGAAATGTATATGGTGGAAAGTAGAAAATGAAGTACCTCAAATGATAAACCTTTGAATGACAACTTTGTATTGTTATCCAACTATATATGGTGGAGATATTTCTCTTTTGAACCAAGTGCTGTGATTTTTCCTTCTCACATTAAGGGTTTTCCATCCTGAAATTCAACTGTTTTGTGTCTTCTATTTATTGTTTTCCATCTTGAATCATCTGATATACTCAGATAGACCTGTGTTTCCCAAACATTTGATACATTTCAATAATTTAATGTTCATGTGTAGGATGCTAAACATGGTACCACCACCGGTGTGTCTGCTCAAGATAGGGCAACAACAGTCTTAGCCCTTGCATCCAGAGATTCTACCCCAGGTGATTTCAACCGCCCAGGCCATATTTTCCCACTAAAATACAGGGAAGGTGGTGTCTTGAAGAGAGCTGGACATACAGAAGCTTCAGTTGATCTTACTGTACTTGCTGGCATGGATCCAGTGGCAGTTCTGTGTGAGATTGTAGATGACGATGGGTCCATGGCTAGACTGCCAAAACTTCGCCAGTTCGCAGAGCGTGAAAATTTGAAAGTTGTATCTATTGCTGACTTAATAAGGTATTTAGTGACAATTCGTGGATTATGTAATATAATTCATTGTTAGCATATTTATGTTATCTTTTTGTTTAGACCCTGCTTTCTGCAGCAGATACTATCATTTATATCTGTTAGGTTGTCTTTAATCAATCAAATGAGTCTGACGTAATAACTTCTAAGTATGAATCCTGAATACAATTTGAACTGCTTTGATTCTGTGGAACTCCTTGTCTTTTGAGGATACTCTCTCAAATACTGTGCATTATTTTCTTTCTCATGGTTTTTCCTTCTTTGGTAACTTGTTGATTGTTTATATATATCAAGCGATTATAACACTTCTCATTATGACAGATATAGAAGAAAAAGGGATAAACTGGTGGATCGCGCTTCTGCTGCACGGATACCTACAATGTGGGGACCATTCACAGCTTACTGTTACAGGTCCCTTTTGGACGGAATTGAGCATATTGCAATGGTTAAGGTGAGCATTTGTTGTTGTTATATTGTGTTAGAAGAAGACGGTGAAGATTCTTTATATTGAGTGGTTCTGAGTGTTTTGTTATTTAACAGGGAGAGATTGGAGATGGACAAGATGTCCTTGTGAGGGTACACTCTGAGTGTTTAACCGGAGACATATTTGGATCTGCCAGATGTGACTGTGGAAATCAGCTTGCACTCTCAATGCAACAGATCGAGGCTGCTGGTAGGGGTGTGCTGGTATATCTCCGAGGACACGAAGGACGGGGCATTGGATTGGGCCACAAGCTTCGTGCTTATAACCTACAAGATGATGGACGCGATACAGTGGAAGCCAATGAAGAGTTAGGATTGCCTGTTGACTCCAGGGAATACGGCATTGGCGCTCAGGTATCATATCACAACTACTTGATGATGGTGATTTTTTTCTATGGTTGTGAAAGTTAACTGAAATGATTTTTGTATTCTGAACTTGCAGATATTAAGGGACTTGGGTGTTAGATCTATGAAGCTGATGACCAACAATCCAGCAAAATATGTTGGGCTCAAAGGTTATGGTTTGACAGTTTCGGGTAGGATCCCAATATTAACACTCATTACTTCAGAGAACAAGAGATATTTAGAGACCAAACGTATGAAAATGGGTCACGTATATGGCATGGAAATTGAAGGCCAACTCAGTACCCATGACAATGGTAATGGTAGTGCCAGTTAAGTTGATGACTCTAGTACTGTCTTATAGATACATGGATCACACAGATGCATGCAAAAAGTTATAGAAACCAAACCATGATTCAATTTGTGATTTGATATTATTCATTTCTCTGATATTCTTCTGGCAGGCTCTACTAAACTAAACTAAACTATTACCTTTACCAGAGACATTCTTCATCTTTTGGAACTTATAGACATTATTATAGACAAAGGCTTCTATAGAGTTTAATCCTATCACCTTGCATAGTTTGTGGAGGCCATTTGCCTTTTTAAACATAGTTTCTTTCTTCATTCTTTTCATGAAATAACTCATTTACAGTTACCTATTGATGAAAGAAGGCATGCTTTGTAGCTCTACTGTGTTGTATAAATAAATTCCTTTTCTACTTTTTCTCATTTATGTACTTAATCATCACTGCCGGCCAAAATCTTTCACTACTCTTGAGCGTGTACTTCGTTATATTTGCTTCACACGTAGTTACGTTGACTTCAAACTTTTATATATATGTTTTAGGAAGGAGAGAAAGTCGAATGTGAGAGCTAACAAAGTTGAACTCTTCAAAGAAATAATAATTTTATCTAAATAAAAATGTATTAGATAGGTCAGTTTCAACCATTGCATAGGTAACCGTATATAAAGTATAAGAAAATATTTACATAATTAACGGATATAGGAAATATCTATAAGAAGTTCCTAATTTTGAATATTAAAGTATTCTCGTTTAATTTATCTAAATTTATTACGCAAAACCATGGTTTTTTTTTAATTTACTCAGGTTTGAAATTATGCCTATTTTATGTTTTTAATATTTTATTCAGATTGATATGTAAATAACGGTAATGTAATTAATACATTTTTGTAAAGTTACATAACATTATATAATGAGAAAATATAAAAATTAATTTTAAATAGTAAATAGTAAATGGGATATAAATTATTACTAATCACAATGTTTTTTCAGACTTTATACTAGACAAAATCAATTAAATAAATAAGTTTAGATTAAAATTATTTTGAAAAAATGATTAAATTATTTTAATATAATACATGTTCGATTAAAATTTTCAAAAGTTACATTTATTTTACAAAGACTGAATTTAACGGCTTATTAATTAGAAATTTTGTGAAATATAATTGCTATTATAATAATTTAAAAAAATCATGAAAATATTTTAATTTTTTTAGGTAACACTATTTTGGATTCAAACCACTCTAATCCTATCCTAATTAATCATAGGGTGGATATAACTTTCTGTAACTTCTCACTTTTTAATAAGATTAATTTACTCATTAAATGAAGATAATTGTACATAATTATGTAATTTTTATCTAACAATAAGGATTACCTCTGAACTCAAAAAATTAATTAATTATACTTTTTCTATAAATATATTTTTTATTTGTATTTAAATTATATTATTTAAATAAAAATGACATACTTCTACTATGTTTTACCGTAGTACCATATAATAGTTAGTAAAACAAGAATATTTTGTGGTCAAAATATATTAAAAAAAAAATCAGATGAAATAAGGTAAAAGTTTAAAAATAATTATTTAATATTCTTTTACATAAATTTAGAAATTCACATTTATTTCTATTGCAGATCTAAAAGAAACTACAGTCTTGTGTGGACAGATAGCTGTAAAACCTATGAAAACCTAACACATAATCTGAGCTGTTCAAATTGTTCACTACTTTCCAAACCTTTCACGGAACATTCTTTCTAATAAAACGTATATATTAATTGCCCCCAATTACGGGTTAAACGCGCTTATTGGACCTGGACAGCTTTTGCCAACTCCACACGCTGTGAAACATAACGTATTCCCTTCACTTCAACGGCTACTTCTTCACTTCAACGGCTAATTGTTCATGTTTTTGACCGTTGCCACATCTCTTTTATCTAACGGTAACATATAACATATACTTTAGTTAACACGCGTACGCTCCAGATTTCGTGACAGCTGTGTCACCTCACCGCGTGAAGAAGCCCTTTACCCTCTTCACAGGGTTACTTATTTTCTATAAATACCCTATTCCTCTCGCTGATTCTCCTCGCACATCTCAACCAACACAAAACTTCTTCTCTTCCTGTAAATCGTGTATACTCATTATACTCAATACCCTTTCTTCTTCAACCTTCTATCACTCCCTCAACAATGACTCCTTCCTTAGCTGTTATGCTACTTGCTTCTTTGTTGATCAGCTCCACAATGGCTCAATCTCCGGCTTCGTCGCCAGCATTGTCACCCACCAACACCCCCGTTGCCACTCCACCAAGGAGGGCGTTGTCTCCGGCTCCGTCTCCTGTCGTGGTTCCACCGTCGTCTGATTCACCGGCTGTTTCACCGGCTGCTTCACCCGCCACCGGAACATCTCCTCCTGCTCCACCTACATCCCCTTCTGAGTCCCCAAAAGCTGCCACTCCCGACGTCCCTCCATCCACAATCTCGGGTCCACCAGCTGAAGCACCAGGACCAGCTACAAACGGTGCCGTCTTGAACAGACTCGCCGGATCTGCTGTGGTCCTCGCCATCGCTGCAGTTGTGCTGGTGTAGAAGGTATTCTATGCTGTTTTGTTATCTTATCTATTTATTTTTCTATCATTTTTTTCGGGAGTACTTGAGTCTTGATTTCCAGTACTTCTTTCTTTTTGGGTTTTGGTGATTGATCCGGTGTCATTGAGATTCATTTATTTGATTATTTTGTACATTTTATTACTATTTATTATTATTATTTTTATTATTATTTATAATATATGCAGCTTTTTAGTTTGTCACCATTTCACAGTACACATATTCTGTTCATATGACTATCACGTTCCCTGACTCCGACTTTGAGAAACAATAAATTTTACTGTCTGGAGATATTTAAATTTAAATGTATTCAATTAAAATGGTTTAATTTTTTTAAGGAGATTTAAAAATCTATAAAATGTTATTTTTCTTCATGATTATTTGTGACTATCACTGTAAATCTGTAAATTATTTTTATACGGCTCTCCTAGTATGATTGTGACAAATGAATGGCGTCTTCTCTGATTTTTTCCATTGCTATATGTCTAAAGTGAAAGAGTTGGTAAAGAAAACTGAAATGAGCAGAGTGGGCACAGCTAAAGTAGGTCAAAAAGATTACAACATCTGTTTCATTGATTTTAGTACCAAAGTAGAAGTAAGTCTGAAACATTATTATTTTACTTTACAACTTTATACTAAAAACTATCAAAAATAACTAGAGACTGATCTTTAAAATTAGAAATACGCACCTGATATTTCTTTTATATATATTCTCTGTTGTCAAATTATATCACCAAACATATTAAGTAATTAGTTTTCTTTCCTTCGTTCTGAAATTCACTATAATTCTTTTAGAAATTAAATTTGAATAAATTGTTATTTTTTAGATAATGGTAACTTCGAAATCAATTTAATTTTATATATGCTTGTTATAGTTTTTCATATGTTAAATTTTAAAGTTTAAGATCGATTAAAACAACTTTCATTTTCCAACGTATATTGGTGTGATTCAATTCTGAAGGAAGACACCGTGAACACCATTTGTGAAATCAGATATACTTTTTGTCGATTAACTGTGGTTGTGGTTGATCGTGACTGATCACTTTTGGATCAATCACCTTAACCTTAATCAGATTAAACAAAATTAAGTAACTAATATAGATTAATGTATGATTGAACTGAGATATATCAAACAGAAACAACACCGATGAGTCAAAACGAATAAGAGAAAAAGATCGGCACAAGACATCTTATTTTTATTCTGAGAACTTAAATTTGTAATCATCAAGAAATGAATTATGAATTGAGAACGGATGATTACAAATGATTTATCATTGGGTTTATATTTAACGTTCAAGTGTCAGAGGATATAATTGATTTAATAATGAATTTGTAAACTAAAAGAAATGAATGATTAATTTTATGATTTTTAAGATTTTTTTTAATCTTCAACAAAATTTCATTACAGAATAATTTGTTTAAGTTATTTAATTAGTCAAACTTTTCTACAAACTTTTTCTTTTTTGTGTTAATCATATGATATTATGCGAAAAGTAGTTATCAAAAATAATAATACGTGACTTGAGTAACATTTATATGGAATTGAAATATTCGAACTCTATTTATCACGAAATAATGTATTTATATAAATGTTGGCCAATATATAATGAATACAATAAGAAACTAACTTAATAATATGACTTGACTGAGTTATTAGAAAAGATCAGAAATTTGATTTTGATGCTTAAAGTATACTATGATAATAGACTAAGTATAACTAAATTTAAAGTGAAAAGTAGCTAATGTTATTTTCAAAAATGATCTAATTATGAATAAAATATACTATGATGCTTTATTTCAATGTTTTAATTTTAAATAATCTTTTGAGTAAACATCTGTTAATAGTTCAAACGTGTAACTCTCTTATTTTATTTGAAACAGGGAAAGCGTGCTTAGTCAATTACATCAATGTTATTTTGTATTTAAAAAAAAAAAAAAAACTCTCTTTGTTGGACATATTAAAAAAGTCTGAGTTTTTTTTTTTTGTGTAGTTTTTTTTTATACTCACTAAAATATTGATTATTTACTTAAATCACCCCTTAATTGATAAATATCAAAGAATCGTTAATGTTTTTTTAAAGACACATATCTGTGCGTTAATATTTTATTAAATATTGCTTTTAAATTTTAACTATTAACGCGACACTTAATAATGATTTATTGAAATTAAAAGTCGCTTGAAAATCACTGATAACAATATTTGTTAATGATATTGTAGCCATTATCATATGAGGTAAATGGTATTCTGTATGAAAAGAAACGTTATTCATAATAATAATAAATAAATAAATAACTGAGAAGACTTGAACAAAATGAACTCTGTAATAAAGAGTAATCTGGGGTGAGATGGAGAAGATCTTTTGATGAACATATTGGAGAGCATGAAAGATGGGTCAAATCTTCCTCAATCTTCTCATTTCTATCTTCTTTTTGGATTTTCCAAAATCATACTCATAACTCTCCAAAAGAGAAACTTGTCTACAATGTATCTTTCAAACTCCATTCCATTTCCTTCGTAATTCACGCCTCAATCACCAATCACTTTTTCTATCAACTCAACAAAAACAAAATAATATTCCTCCCCATTCATTCATCATGTGCTTCTTAATACATTTTTTTAATATTTAATCCCTTATTTTAATTTCTTTTTCTTTCTACGATTTTTAAATATCCAAAATTTAACATAATTAGAATTTTAATAGAAAATCAAAGTTATACACTTGCTTCCTTCATGATCATACTATATGTGCAAAAATATAATTAAAAAATAATTAAGTTTTCCAAAAAAAATTAAAAATATGATGGCCCACGGAAGACTAGACCGTAGTCTTCCCCCGGTCCTTACAGTTGTGTGTTGTGGATCCCCACGAATTTCACACTTTCCTATTTCTTGACCGTTACAATTCCGGCACCCTTTCATCAACGGTACGTGTTCCTCGGAGCTCAGATCAGTTTCCACGTGTACTTTTCTGATTCAACCAAAATTGCGTTTCTGTGGACGCGACTCATCATTACCCCCCACGCTATCATATCAATTCATCAGAGCAATCTCCACCCTTGGATCCTCCCGTCACACCAACCTCTTATTCTATAAATTCTCACTCCGTCTCTTCATTCTTCTCAAACACACTATCGTAAAACCACGACAATCATTCTCTGCGTTGCACCACTTTCACCGTCGTTTACGATTCACTATTTTCTCTTACCCCTCTGATGGCTTCGTCTTTCACTCTCATTCTCATGGTCGCCGCCATGCTAGTCTTCTCCGTCGTTGCACAATCTCCGGCGTCGTCTCCAAATGCCGCTGCTACTCCACCGGCCTTTTCTCCGTCCAAGTCTCCACCCACCGTTTCTCCGTCACCGGACTCCGCCGTGAGCTCTCCGCCGTCTCCTCCTCCATCGTCTGCGTCCTCTCCCTCCCCTTCCGTCTCTCCATCGTCGATCTCTGCTCCTCCGTCCGAGGCTCCCGCACCTTCTGAGAATGGCGCTGCCTCGTATGGATTTTCTACCGTAGGATCTGTCGTAGTTGGTTTCTTCGCTGCCTTATTGGTCCTTTGAAACGCCTAATGTAGGAAAAGTATTCTCTCTCTTTGATTTAGAGTTTGTCGTAGCTATAGTCTATTGTTATTATTATTATTTCGTTTGGTTTGGAAAAGACGTTTCGCTTCACCTTGTTATTTTTCATTGAATTCGTAGTGATGCATAGGCGGTTCGGTGAAAGTAACTTGGTCTCATCTTTCGTTAGAGATTTGTGATTATGTCTTGATTGTTATAACACTCGGAGGCTCTTGCTCCTTATTCTTGTTGCGTACTTTGATTCGACATTCTTACGTTGTTGTTCTCAGCCAAACCAAAGAGAATGTTTTATTATTTTAACCAACACTAAAAAACTCAACTCTTAAAAGAAAAGGAAAAATCTGAGTTGAAACGGAAGAGACTATATAATCTTAGAAGAACTTTTGAATCAAAAGAATATAAGCAATGAAGCACTTTTCTTTGTAACCAAGATGTATTCTAATTGAAAGTCAGGATATAAACCCATCATCATTTTCAATAGTTGCGGTTTAATTACTTTTTTCTTTTTCTTTTTTTTCAAGAATGTTAAATTTGTTTCGGTTTCTTTTAGTTTTAGTTTGATAGAGTCTTGAAAAGTTATTATAAATTCATCCTTAACTATCATCAAAATTGATTCTAAAATTATGTTGACTGCATTTATAAAACAAATTATTTGTGTTAACAGATTCAATTTTGAATTCTACATCTGTTTTAATAAATTTAACAAAAATATGAAATTATATTAATTTTAAAAAAATTAGACTAAAACAATTTAATTTGATATATATGGAAGAGAAAATACTGATAAAAAAGTAATTAAATCTTTAATATTTTATCATTATATATCACATGAATAAAAATGTAATTCATATTTTAATTTATTGAAAAAGATAATTCTATATTTTTTTTCTTATTTTTACTCTTTTTCAAAACGTTAGAAAAAAAATCTCGTTTAACTTCAACTTGATTAGTTTTTTACGTTAAACTAATTTATGGATATGCTTCTCCTGTATACTACAAATAATGATTATTTTCATTTGTAGTAAAATGAATTTAATTTAAGTATCGATACTAAATAACACTCTTTTTATTAAATATAAATAGTAAATAATTACTCTAATTATATTTGTATTCCTAATTTTAATTGCATATTGTTGATAATGATAAACTTATTTATAATCATTATTATAGTAATATTTGGTAAAAAATTAAAAGCAAAATATGTATACCATGTTTGAAAAACAAAATTAATAAAGTTATGTAATAAGTGTATTAAAAATAAAATAATAAAATATGTTTTATAGTAGAAGTATAGAAATATAAATTAGTATACGTTTTGAGAATAAAAAAAATAAAATTAAAATTCACGTTTTAAAAATTGAAATATTAAATCGTTGTTAAATTCTATTATTTTAAATACGAGTCATGGAATAGTGATACAAATATATTTACTTTATCATCATCATTGTTAAATGTTATTAAATTCAATGTAACAAAATAAAGTTAAAATAATTATTTTTTAAATTGTATTGGGTATTATTAAATCAGTCAAAACAGTAATTCAACGAAAACCTTATAACTAAATAATATTTAAAAAGTTAAAATAATATTAAAATTTATTAAATTCAATATAAAAAAAGTTCCAATCAATATTCTTAAAACCGAGAAGTCAAAATATTAATTCAATGAAACGATTATAATAAAATTAATATTAATAACATAAAGTAAAAAATATGATCTTATAGAATTATAATACTAATAACCAGGTATTTAACATTTATATAACATAAATATTGAAATAAAATAAAAATACTTGCGACCGCTCATGAATTTCAGTGATCTAAGACACTGAAACATTCACATTTTCAAACATTCAACTACTTCTCACACCAACAAATATTATTAATTATTATTGTTACTATGTCAGTCTTAATCAATCAAGATTTTGAACTCACAACTTTAACATTTTTTTACCATCAAAATCATTTTATATCTCACTTGTTTTCAAGTGATATCATCTCGTGAAAATTGTTCTATCAGTAAAATTTTATACTATAAATTGAAGTTTACATTATTCTGTTTTAGTTTCTTTTTTATATTACCGTTTTCTTCCTATAATAATTAATTCATATGATGGTTTATATTATCTTAAATTATTATTAATACAAAATATATTTGAAGATAACTTATTATAAACACATGGTGGGAGAGGAAAACACAACATATATAGTAACCACAATAAAGAAAAAAAATTAAAGAAAATATTTGTAAGAAGCGAATGAATTTGATTTTGACCGTAAATGAAACTTAATATATAAGTTATTAATTGGAATAGTATAATATCACTAAGATATTACATGTTATATATCACATTTACAATGTTACTACTTTATTTACTATTTAACGAGTAAATTAAGGTTTGTGATTTCTTCTCCCACACATTTCATTGTATTTGTTATGCTTTAAATACAAATTTTGTAAAATGATTATTATTTCAAAATGTTGACTTTTGATAGAGTTTTTTTTTTTTTTTACAGAGTAGTGTGCTATTTAGTGAATTCTCAATTTCTTTGCGTAAAGATTTCATTTTTAACCAAATAAAAGAAAAGATTAATTACTTTAAAAATTTGTCCTTTTA
>Ga0214543_1000162_pt1 | contig 96261 bp, 89 predicted proteins | sample CNSS2metaG_FD_160094 | JGI IMG/M metagenome (GOLD analysis project Ga0214543, IMG submission 160094) | Root nodule microbial communities from cowpea collected in UCLA plant growth center, Los Angeles, California, USA - CNSS2 | ecosystem: Host-associated > Plants > Roots > Nodule | place: USA...
AAGACGGCAGGATGCCGATCGACAACAACCTTCTCGAACGCGATATCAGAGTTTTTGCCACCGGCAGGAAGAGTTGGCTCTTCAGCGATACCGCCGATGGAGCCAAGGCCAGCGCCGTCATTTATAGCCTCATGCTGACCTGCCGCGCCTCACGCGTCGAGCCATTAGCCTGGTTGCGCCACGTCCTCACCGAATTGCCTCAACGCACCGAAGATGCAGATATCACCGACCTGCTGCCCTTCAACTTCGCCAAAGCCTCACCGGCCTGATCAAGCCGGATGCCTTCCCATTCAAACACATTCCGTCGAAATCGCGGGCGTCAACGTGCAGGGAAATGAGCGTTTACATCGTTTCGGCCGCGCGCTTGTTTCAACAAACCCGAGATGGAAGTGGTTGCGACGAGCGACGCCGCGCCTGCAAGCAAATTTCCGACTAAGCTTCAACATTATCGTTCCCTCTTTTTCTGTTTTTTCTCGCGATTCCCTCTTGACACGGCCAGACCAGACCGCGCTCACAAGAATGACATGACCTTAAATCATGTCACTAGGGCCATTTGGCCCAACTCAATTGCCTCCCCGGCAGAGGTTCAAACGACAAAATGCCGAAAATTTATTCAGAAATTAGGTGCTTTCAGGTGGAAGCAAGCAACATTTTCGCGCGGACCAATAGCAGTCGCGCCTCGCGCGACTTAAGGCGGAGTTGGCGACAAGCGAGCGCATGGCCACGCCCGATGCCCCGCTGATGGATCCTGGCCAACCTGATTAAGGGCCACGAGACCGAACGATTCACGTCCCTGCCGATCGGAGCGGAGGCCTTCAGGAAAATGCCGATCCGTAGATCAGGCTAAAGCACGCGCCCGGTGGTGATGGTTCTGGTCGCTGCCGATCTCGAAACTTTGAACTGTATCAATGCTGGGATTGACAGACTATTGAAACGTAGTAATGTTTGCTTTCTCCTCATTGGTACACCTCAATGAGGCTGGAGTGTTCGCGCCCGCAGGCTCGTTTAGAGAGGCCTTATCCCGGTTATGGAGAATAAGAGATTGAAAGTGTTCGGTTCAGGTCCATACCGGTACGAACGGGTCGAGCGTTGGCCAAACGTTCCAAAATATTTTGAGATGGGACAGCCAAGCGATGTTGCCATTAACTCGTTCGGAGAGATCTTCGTTCTTTCTCGAGGAAAGCATCCCGTAACAATCTGGACCCCAGAGGGGGACTTCATTGGATCGTGGGGCGATGGAATGTTCTCCGATATACCGCACGGGATCTTTATCGGGAAAGATGACAATGTTTGGATAGTTGATTGCGGCGCTCACGTCGCGATGGAGTTTTCACCACATGGCGAGCTTTTGCGCACTCTCGGTAATAAAAACTCCCCATCGCCGACTTGCGAAGGGCGCCTAGTTAAGGTGCAACCTTTTAACCTGCCTACAAATCTCGCGATTGCACCGAACGGAGACATCTTCGTATCGGATGGCTACGGTGGCCATAAGGTCCATCGCTTCAACTCGGAAGGTAAACTGCTGCTGTCCTGGGGACGGCAAGGGCAAGGACCTGGCCAGTTTGAGTTGGTTCACAATGTTTGGATCGACAGTAGGGACAGAGTTCTTGTCTGCGATGATGAGAATGACAGAGTTCAGCTTTTTGATATGGACGGAAAGTATCTAGAAGAATGGAAGCTCGGAAATCCAAGCGGAATTTGTATCAAAGATAATGTCGTTTACTTCGCGCAGCTACAGCCGTTTGAGGACGAAGCAAACGGACGGGGGAGTGGCTCCATTTCACTTTATGACCTCGACGGTAACCTGCTCACCAGCTGGGATAACACAGCAAGTGACGACAAAGAGACCCTGATCGGGCCACATGATCTCTGCGTTGCCGAGAACGGCGATATTTATGTCTGCGAAGTTTATGGCTGGCGAGTGTCAAAGTTTCGAAAGGTCGACTGATAGCCCGATGTGCGAACCGGTGGCGGAGGCGGCAGAATTCATGAGGAGGGCGAGTCCGACGAAGGCTCGAGCGGACGCAGTCCTTCGTTAAGCAAGAACATCGCGGCCGGACATTTCGTCTGAACGCTATGCCATGGCACGGGCAATCGCGCCTGGGCCAGAGGACCAATGAAGCAAAAGGAGTAGGGAACAATGAAGAAGATTGCCATTTTAGCGAGCTTGGGAGCGCTGTCGCTCGGGGTTGCACTATCAGTGTCCGCGCCTTCGTTGGCACAAGACAATGGAAAACTGGAGCAGTTGAAGGAACAGGGCTTCGCACGCGTCGCAATCGCTAATGAGCCGCCCTACACTGCGGTCGCGGCCGACGGTAAAGTCTCGGGTGCCGGCCCCGACGTAACGCGTGAGATCTTCAAGCGGCTAGGCGTCCCGGACCTTGTCGCCTCAGTTTCGGAATACGGTGCTATGATCCCTGGCCTTCAGGCTGGCCGTTTTGACGTCGTCAGCGCGGGCTTGATGATGAAGCCAGAGCGGTGTGGAGCAGTCCTTTATTCCGAGCCTATGCTCTGTGACGCTGACGCCTTTTTGGTGAAGAAGGGCAATCCAAAGGGTATACAGTCGTATGAGGATATTGCCAAAAATCCTACTTCAAGCGTCGGCGGACCTGGTGGCGGCCTCCAGGCGAAGTATGCAGCGCAAGCCGGCGTGCCAAATGATCGCCTCATTGTCGTGCCTGACGCTCAAAGCGGACTGAAGATGGTGCAAGACGGGCGCATTGATGCATATTCTCTCCCGATTCTATCCATCAACGACCTTGTCAAGAAGGCCAACGACCCCAACCTCGAAGTGGTCTTGATCAAGGGCAGTCCAGTTTCTTGCGATGGTGCAGCCTTCAAGAAAGGCGAGGAGGCACTACGCGATGCCTTCAACGTTGAGCTCGCTAAGATGAAGAAGTCCGGCGAGTTTGCGAAGATCATCGAGCCCTACGGCTTCTCGGCCGCAGCTGCAATGTCGACATCAACGGAAAAGCTCTGCGCCTCGGCAAAATAGGCTCACTCTGAATCCCCCTTTCCCAAGGGTCGGCCAGGGGTGGGGTTTTCGAGTAGTCTCGATATGGCTTCACCCGTATCCGCCGCATGACCTCCCAACGGGAGGTCATGCTAGCCTCGCCGTCAGCTGCGGCCCGGGAGCCTTAGCTTGTGATCCCAGATGGCGGAACGGTGACGGTGTCATTCACCGTGAGCAGAACCGCTGCGCTGATAAGTGCATTTATCGCGGTCAAGGCAACTCACCGTTCATCTCGGGACGTTGTCACGTTACTTGAAAGGTCGGGAAGCTGGCAGCGTGCAGGGGCGGTCGCCAACGAACTTCCGTTACTTCTAAGTTCTATGGCGATTGGGCGGTGATACCGCTTGTCGACCATATCCATGATGCTCGCGAAATCCGGTTTCGCGGTGCGCCAGCCACTGCCTTTCCCCACTAAGTTGAGCGTTAGCCATGATCATTACTTTTGGTTCCATCAACGTCGACCTCATCTTTTCGATGAGCAAGATGCCTAAACGTGGGCAAACTTTGCTTGCCGAGAGCTTTCGAACAGAGGCTGGCGGCAAAGGTGCCAACCAAGCGGTAGCGGCTGCACGGGATGGGGCCGAGGTGGTAATGGTGGGCGCGGTTGGGGAGGATCCGATGGCCGCCATCGCACTGCAATACTTGCAAGGCACTGTCGACGTGAGCCGAGTTGCGCGTGTTAGCGTGCCTACCGGTTGCGCTTCGATCTTCATCGATGGTGAGGGCCACAACATGATTGCTGTTGCCTCGGGAGCCAATATGCATGCGTCCTCGGATGCGGTTGACGATTTGCTCCTCGAAGGAGGTGCCGTCGTACTTATTCAAATGGAAAATGAGCTCTCTCAAATTGAAAAGCTCATTCGACGCTGCAAAGACTTTGATGCAAGGGCGATCCTGAACCTGGCTCCGGCAATCCATGTCGAACCCAAGATGCTGTCCTCATGCTATTTGATCGTTGTCAATGAAGACGAGGCGCGGGCACTAGCAGAATGGCTTGGCTGTGGTGCGTCAGCACGACAGCTCGCCAATAAACTCAACACCGGCGTCCTGCGAACCCTTGGGAGCAAGGGCGCGGAGGCGTTCATGCACGGCCGCGAGGTAAAGATTTCCGCGCGGCCGGTCAACGCTGTCGATACCACCGCTGCCGGTGATTGTTTTGTGGGGGTCCTTGCCTCGGCACTAGATCGGGGACTTTCTCTAGAGGCCGCAATGCAACGAGCTTCAACGGCTGCGGCTATCGCCTGTTCCAGATTCGGAAGTCAGTCTAGTATCCCTTTTTCGGCCGAGACCGACACATTCCAGACCGCGGTTGGACGGTTGGTCGGCCCATTGACCCTCCTCAACAGCGATCGCTAACAAGAATGACATAGAGTTAAACGCTCGAAGCTCTCTGTGGATTTACACGAGTTATCTCTGCGCAGGAGGCATGAGCACAGAAGGTAGACGCATTTTCGGGCGCTTGCACCATGGAAAGAGCGACACTTTCCGCGCCAATTGCCGTGTGTTAAAAGATCGAGTGATCGTTTTTGATCTGGTATAATCGGCAGCGCTCGACCATAGGGATTATTTGTTATGACACCTTGGTTCAAGTGGTTGCATCACTCGTTCCAATGGTAGGAAGATGAATTTGGCTACACTCGATAACACCTGGCTTCCCGAACCCGGGTCTCTCAGTCGTCCAGTTTACCTATCCCTAGTGGAACAAGTTGTTCACGCTATCGATGCAGGAGATCTCGTTGAAGGTTCTCGGCTTCCGACCCATCGAGACTTGTCGGCTCACTTAGGTATTTCGGCACAAACGGTCAGCCGGGCTTACGAGGAACTGGTCAGGCGTGGCATCATATCAAGTTCTGTTGGCAGAGGTACATTCGTTGCGAAGTCTGCTATCGACAAACCTGCATATCCGCATATCCCTGATCGCTCGCAGGAAGTCGTTGACCTCTCAATCTTAAAGCCGGCGAGCGATAGCTTGCACCTGGAAAAGCTTAGTGAAGCGTTGGTCAATCTGGCCCGAGATCTCCCAGTCAGCTCGGCATTTTCGTTCCGCCCGAATGTTGCTCTGGCTCAACATCGGAGTATGGGCGCTCAATGGCTTCGCTCCTATGGCGTCAATGTCGAGGAACAAAATCTTCTCGTAACAAATGGTGCAACCCCTGGAATGACATTGGCCCTGATGTCCGCGTTGTCTCCAGGATCAACACTGCTCTCGGAGGAGATTGGGCACCATACGTTGAAGCCTCTTACCGCATACTTGGGGGCTAACCTACAGACATTAAAAAGTGACGAGCAAGGCCTATCTCCCGAATCGTTGGAACGCGCTTCTTCGGCCGAAGGCGTTAAAGCTCTCTTCATCATGCCTGGACCGATCAGTCCAAACGTCACCGTAATGCCGAACGAGCGCCGATTAGAAATCGTGGAGATTGCTCGTCGTAAGGGGATTCTCATCATTGAGAACGACCCACTCGGAGCGCTTGTGGAGGGCGATCTAACTCCGTTTGTAAATCTCGCTCCCGAGCGAACGTTTTACGTTACGTCCTTCACAAAATCGATAATGCCGGGACTGAGAATTGGATACGTTGCCGCCCCTAGCAGCCTCATACCCGCCGCAACTAACCGCTCGCTTGTTACAACATGGATGGCGACACCTTTGATGGCCGACATTGCTTCGCGTTGGGTCGCGGACGGTACGGTTAGTATGTTGTTGGATTGGCAGAGAAAAGAACTAAGAAAACGCCACCAGCTCGCGCGAGAATGTTTGGGAGGCATACGGTACTCAAGCCATCCACAAAGCCTTCACTTGTGGCTGCCTTTGGACGCTGGCCACTCTGAGGATGCCTTCATCTCGAATGTGCGCCTTCGCAACGTAGGGATCGCTCGAGGAAGTGCGTTCGCTTTAGGACCTCAACCCCACCGCCCAGCGGTGCGCATCTCGGTCGGCTCAACGTCACTCGATGATCTGCGTTTCGGGCTTGAGATTATTGCTTCGGTTTTCAAGGAACTCCCGGAACCGGTATTGCCCGCACTCTGAGGCAAATGCATTCCAGGCTTCTCTGCTTGAGCCTCATCTCCTTCGTTGCGCCCAAACGTGTGGCTTGATGCCCTCTTACCGAGGGTCGCATCAGCTTTTTTTAAAATCACCGCCCAGAACCTAGCCCCTGAGGATAAGGAATCAGGTCAATCGGCAACCTCATGCCTCGACTAGCATTAGAAATGATGGAATCATTGACATGACTCATTATAATCATTTGCACTAGCTCAAATGTCGCTGTATTGATATCTGGTATCGTTGATATTCCGTCTAATGAGGCACACATGAAAGTTTTGATTGGCTGGTACGCCACCGAGGAGGAAATGGATCGCTTTAGGAAGGCACTTCCGAACGCAGAGATCGTAGGCCCACGTCCCGAGCCTCACCTGTCTCGATTTGATCTCACCCTCGATTCCATCGCGGAGTCCATTGTCGATGCCGATGCGATCGTCGGATGGGTCATCCCAGAAGGCGCGCTTGATCTGGCAAAGAAATTGAAACTGATCTGCTGGATGCACGCCGGCTGCGACGAGCTAGACATGAAGCGGCTAAAGTCGATGGGTGTCCAGGTCACAAACCTACGTGGAGCAAACAGCATCGCCGTTGCCGAACACGCGATGGCAATCATCCTGGGGCTTGCAAAACGGCTGGTGACAAAGCATCAGGCAGTCGTAGCCGCCCAACAGTCACCACTTTACGAGGACGGCTCAAGGTCTGCTATGCTCCACGGCCGAACCTTGGGGATTATTGGCCTTGGCCAGATCGGTTCCAACATCGCCAAACGCGCTAAAGCATTTGACATGAAGGTACTAGGCGTAAGGTTGCACCCGGAGCGCGGCGCGGGACCCGCGGACGAAGTTGCTGGCCTCGATGGTATGCATGAGGTGCTAAGCAAAAGCGATTATGTAGTCCTTTCAACGCCGATCACTCGCCAAACCGATTCTTTCTTCGGCGCGCGCGAGATCGAAGCCATGAAAGAGGGTGCGTACCTGGTTAACATCGCACGCGGGAATCTCATCCAGGAACGAGCGCTCTACGACGCCTTAAAATCAGGAAAGATCGCCGGTTACGGTGCAGACGTCTGGTGGACCTACAACAATGCTTTCCCCGCGACATACCACTTCCCCGTGCCGTCCAGAACCGGCATTCAGCGGATGACTAACGTGATCGGCACAGGCGACCAAGGGGCCAACGCAGATGATGTTGTCGACAGGAACATCAGTCGATCGATTTTGGGTCTGCAGGAATTCGCGGAGAACAAACCGTTAACCTGGAAGATTGACCTCGACTTGGGCTATTGACATCGTTGATCGTGTGACCCTTGCTGAGCGGCGTTATCTGCCGCTCGGCAACGGGCTCATGCGCGATCGCGAGGCGATCCTGAGGCCCGACGAACGCGGCCACCCATTCGGATTTGAAGCCGGCGAGTCATTCCGCGGACAGGCGAGCGTTTGGTTCTCCCTCTCCTTACAACCGAACTTGCTCAATCGAAAGGAATTGTCATGGCAATTGATATTGCAGACATAGCTGGGAAAGATCGCAACCGCGTCCTTCACCCATTCACGCAGCTAAAAGATTTTGCCACCGGCAAACTTGGCGATCCGACGATCGTCGAGACGGGCAAGGGGATCCGCATCCAGGATGCGTATGGCAATCAGCTGATCGACGGCTTTGCCGGCCTCTACTGCGTCAATGTCGGCTATGGCCGGACCGAAGTGGCCGAGGCGATCTCGCGCCAGGCCTATCGTCTGGCCTATTACCACTCCTATGCGGCCCACACGACCGATGAGCTTGCGATCCTGTCGGACCGTCTGGTGAAGATGGCGCCGGGCAAGATGAGCAAGGTGTTCTATGGCATGTCCGGCTCGGACGCCAACGAAACCCAGGCCAAGCTCGTCTGGTACTACAATAACCTGCGTGGCAAGCCGACGAAGAAGAAGATCATTTCGCGTGAGCGCGGCTATCACGGCTGCAGCGTCGTCTCCGGCTCGATGACCGGCATGAGCTTCTACCACGACCACATGGACCTGCCGCTGCCGCAGATCGACCATACCGGTGTTCCGCATCACTACTGGGGTGCGAACCCGGGCGAAACGGAACAGGAATTCTCCGCCCGTCGCGCCGCCGAACTCGGTGAGTTGATCGAAATGCTCGGTCCCGACAATGTCGGCGCCTTTATCGCCGAGCCGGTTCTCGGTACCGGCGGCATCACCCCGCCGCCGGAAGGCTATTGGGAAGCGATCCAGAAAGTGCTGAAGAAGCACGACGTGTTGCTGATCGCAGACGAAGTCATCACCGGCTTTGGCCGTACCGGCTCGATGTTCGGCTCGCAGCATTACGGTATCGAACCCGATCTGATCACCGTCGCCAAGGGCCTGACCTCCGCCTACTTCCCGCTCTCGGCCGCAATCGTCGGCGAGAGGGTCTACCAGGTGCTGGAAGACGGGGCCGATCGCGTCGGTGCCTTCTCGCATGGCTACACCTATTCCGGCCATCCGATCGGTGCGGCTGCGGCCAATGCGGTGCTCGACATCGTCGAGAAGGAAGATCTGCCCGGTAATGCCCGCGAGGTCGGCGCCTATTTCCAGGCGCAACTCAAGGAGAAGTTCGCCCAGTTGCCGATCGTCGGCGAAGTGCGCGGCGTCGGCCTGATGGGCGCCATCGAGTTCGTCGGCGATCGAGACAACAAGAAGCGCTTCGAACCCTCGCTGAAGGTCGGCGCCCGAATCTCCAAGGCTGCCCGTGACCGCGGTCTGATTGCCCGCGCCATGCCGCATGGCGACATCCTTGGCTTTGCGCCGCCGCTCGTCACCACCAGGGACGAAGTAGACGAGATCGTCTCGATCGCCGAGAAAGCCGTTCGCGCCGTCATGGAAGACCTGGTTCGCGACGGTCAGAAGCTCTGAGCGACATTCAAGCCATCGCGGCCGGTATGCGGCCGCCATGCTTGTCATCAACGACTGCATGAAATCGAAACGGGGCAGGCGATCACCTTTGCCCTGCGGATAAACGTGACCTACAGAGATGAGGTCCATCAAGAATAGGGAAGCTGGCCACATGACTGCCGCCAAACTCCACATGACGACCAGCCCGGCGCCGATCTCTGTTCATAGCCCCTATGACGGGGCGCTGCTTGGAACGGTCGAGGCAGCCGATCCTGCCGAGATCGGTCGCCTGCTGGAATCCGCCCGCCGCGGCGCCGAGATCTCGCGCAATCTGCCGCGGCACAGACGAGCGAGCATTCTCGAAGGGGCCGCCCGGATCGTCGAGAGCCACAGCAATGTTTTAGCCGAGACCATCGTTCGCGAAGCCGGCAAGACGATTGTCCAGGCGCGCAAGGAAGTGCTGCGCTGCGTCAACACGTTGAAGCTGTCGGCGGAAGAAGCCAAGCGCAATGCCGGCGAGATCGTGCCCTTCGACGCCTATACCGGCTCGGAACAACGCCAGGGCTGGTTCACCCGCGAGCCGCTCGGTATCATCACCGCCATCACCCCTTACAACGATCCGCTGAACCTGGTTGCGCACAAGCTCGGCCCAGCGATTGCCGGCGGCAATGCCGTGCTTCTCAAACCGTCCAACCTGACACCGTTTTCGGCGGTCAAGCTGGTCGAAGCGCTGCGCGAGGCGGGCCTACCTGAGGAGGTTATTACCGTCGCTCACGGTGACAGGGAACTGGTGACTGCGATGATCACCGCACGCGAGGTGCGGATGGTGTCCTTTACCGGCGGCTTTGCCACCGGCGAGGCAATCAGCCGCGCGGCTGGCCTGAAGAAGCTCGCCATGGAGCTCGGCGGCAATGCGCCCGTCATCGCGATGAACGACTGCGACTTCGACAAGGCGGTCGAGGGTTGCGTTTCCGGTGCCTTCTGGGCAGCGGGGCAAAATTGCATCGGTGCGCAGCGCATCCTGATCCAGTCCGATCTCTACGATCGTTTCCGCGATGCCTTTGTCGCGGCAACGCAGAAGCTCAAGGCCGGCGATCCGATGCAGGAGGACACGGACGTCGGTCCGATGATCTCTGCCCAAGTCGCCGAACGCACCGAAGCCGCGGTCACGGACGCGATCAAGGCCGGCGCGACGCTGCTCTGCGGCAACTATCGCGAAGGATCGCTTTATCACCCGACCGTGCTCGAAGGCACGCCTCTAAGCTGCCGGCTGTGGCATGAGGAAGTGTTCGCGCCCGTCGTCATGCTGGCTCCCTTCGAGACGCTCGATGAAGCGATCGAAATGGCCAATGATCCCGACTACAGCCTGCATGCAGGCATCTTCACCAGCGACCTCAATGTTGCGCTCGACGCAGCTAACCGGATCGAGGCGGGTGGCGTGATGATCAACGACTCCTCCGACTATCGCTTCGACGCCATGCCCTTCGGCGGCTTCAAATACGGCAGCATGGGTCGAGAAGGCGTGCGCTTCGCCTATGAAGACATGACCCAGCCGAAGGTGGTCTGCATCAATCGAGGGTGAGGGCAACTGAATAGGTGCTGGGCTTTCCTGAACTGCGGTGAAAGGTTCATTGAGGCAACAATGTCGAACGACAATCGTGTCGAACATCATCCGCTCGGCCCCGTGAGCGTGCCCGCAGATCGATATTATGGCGCTCAAACCGCCAGAGCGCTCGACAACTTTCCGATCTCGGGCATTCCGATCAAAAGCATGCCGTCCGTCATCCAGGCGCTCGCACACGTGACCAATTCGCGTCATCAATTTATTCGTTGTCGCAATTGACATGATCTTGCGCTCAAGCGGCGTGAAATTGAAGTGATTCATTTATCCGATTGACATGATCGCGCCACAGGTGTTTTGTAGAAAAAAACTCGGTCTCAAAAGGGGACACACATGCCTGAACCCATCATTCGCATCGACAACATCACAAAGTGTTACGGTCCATTGACCGTCCTCGATGGGTTGTCGATGAATGTGCTTCCAGGAGAGAAACTCGCGCTTATTGGCCCTTCGGGCTCGGGCAAAACCACGATACTACGAATTCTGATGACGCTGGAAACAATCAGCGGCGGCCATATAGAAGTCGATGGCGCACAACTCTTTCACATGCCGGGCAAAGACGGCCTCGCACCTGCCGATGAGCGACACCTTCATCGTATGCGCGAAAAGATTGGCATGGTGTTTCAGCACTTCAATCTCTTTCCGCACAAATGCGTTCTGGACAACATCACTCTTGCACCAATTTTGACGAAAGCCGTACCGAAAGCCGCTGCCGAAAAGCGAGCGTTGCAACTTTTGGACATGGTCGGCCTCGCTGACAAAGCACGGAGCATGCCCGCTCAGCTGTCCGGAGGTCAAAAGCAGCGGGTAGCAATCGCTCGAGCTCTCGCGCTTTCTCCAAAGATTATGTTGTTCGACGAGATCACGTCTGCGCTTGACCCGGAACTCGTTGAGGAGGTGCTAAATGTCATGCGCAAGCTCGCCAACGAGACCGATATGACGATGCTCCTCGTCACCCACGAAATGGGATTTGCCCACGATTTTGCGGACCGTGTGCTTTTCTTTGATCGCGGCAAAATCGTTGAAGAGGGCAAACCAGATGAGATCTTTCATAGCCCCAAGCAGGAGCGCACTCAATCGTTTCTACGCAAGATCGTTGCTGCGGGCCACCGGGTTTGATCCGAGAACAATTTCGAGCGTCAATAGCTTCATGCGCTGGCGCGATAACGGATAAGATATGATTGACTGGTCTGGTTACATAACTCTCATACTCCAAGGTGCGTTCGTCACGCTCGAACTGACGATCATGGCATCGATACTTGCCGTTATCATGGCTTTTGTCGCCGGCCTGTCCCGTGTCAGCAAGTACTTCCCCATTCGTGCACTGGCGACGGCATACATCGAGTTTTTTCGCGGTACGTCAGTTTTCGTACAGCTATTTTGGGCATATTTCGTTCTTCCTTTCGCTGGGATCGAATTGACGCCGCTGCAAGCAGGCGTTTCAGCATTGGGTTTGAACGCTGGAGCGTACGGTGCGGAAGTTGTACGTGGTGCCATTAAAGCTATCGGCCGTGATCAGCGTGAGGCATGTGTCGCTCTCAACCTCTCACGTTCGCAGGCAATGCGGCATGTAATAATTCCCCAAGCAATCCCGCTGATTCTGCCGACATTTGGCAACCTTGCCATCGAGCTTTTAAAGGGTACCGCCGTCGTTTCACTCATTTCACTGAGTGACCTGACGTTCCAGGCCCAGGTGGTGCGAGCACAGACCGGAAGCACGTTAGTTCCATTCGGAACGATCCTCTTGATCTACTTTCTCATGGCGCTTGCTATCTCCTATGGCATGCGGTGGATCGAAGGGCGGGCTACGCGCGGGCTAGATGGTATGAGGACATAATATGGACTGGGACTGGAATTTCGTTTGGCAAATAATGCCTCTCCTGCTTGACGGGCTAAAGATTACGTTTCTAGCCACCGTACTTGGTGCGGGGCTTGCAGCTGTCGTTGGCCTCGTCTTTGCGATCTTGCGGATAGCAGCACCCAGACCGATCGCCAAACTCACCAGCTTTGTTGTGGAGTTTATTCGCGGGACGCCTCTTCTTGTGCAACTCTACTTCATCTTCTACGTGCTTCCTGATGTCGGTGTTCGTCTCCCTCCATTGCTCGCCGGCGTTATAGGTTTGGGATTACACTATGGTACTTATGTCGCGGAGGTTTATCGCGGCGGCATCGAGAACGTCCCGCGCGGTCAATGGGAAGCGGCTAAAGCCACAAACCTGACGAGCCGCCAGACGTGGATCCACGTCGTTCTGCCGCAGGCAGTTCCGCCAATGATTCCTGCGTTGGCTAACTACCTTATCGGTATGTTCAAGGAGACGCCGCTCCTGTCTGCTGTCACAGTGCTTGAACTCATGAACCAAGCTAAGATCGTTGCGAATAGCAGCTATCGCTACATCGAGCCCATGACCCTGGTCGGTGTGTTTTTCCTGATCATGAGCCTGGTTTCCGTCTTCTTCCTCCGTTTATTGGAGGAACGTTTTGCCCCTGTGGAGGAACGCTAATGCATGCTCTTGATATCAAACTTGCGTCTCGCGCCCCTGAACTCGACAATCGTCCACTCGACAAACGTATCGGCTTGATAATCCTTGCGACGGATCATACGACGGAGGTCGATTTTCAGCGCATGGTGGCGAGCGAACGGATTGGCGTGTACGCCACGCGGATACCTTATGCGAACCCAACCACGCCCGAAAATCTTCGCGCGATGCAGCCCTCTATTACCGCCGGTGCTGCGGTTATACTGCCCGACGAACCGCTCGACGTTGTGATGTACTCATGTACGTCTGCCTCAGTAGTCATTGGCGACTCCGAGGTCGAGGCAGCCATCAAGAAAGCCAAGCCGGGCGCTGCCGTTGTGACACCAACGGCAGCATCTGCATCGGCTCTGAAGGCTTTGGCAGCGAAAAGAATCTCAATTCTCACGCCCTACACGGTCGAAACTAGCAAGCCTATGGCGGACTATTTCCTTGGATTGGGATTTGAAATCGCACGTTTCACATGCCTCGGTCTCTCGGATGACCGAGAGATGGCTCGCATGCCGCCGGCGGAGGTCATCGCTTTCGCCAAAGAAGCCGTGGACCCTGAGAGCGATGCGCTTTTCATCTCGTGTACCGCAGTGCGTGCGGCTTGCGTAGCCGGTGAGATTGAGGGGGAGATTGGCAAACCTGTTGTTACGAGCAATCTGGCTACCGCTTGGGCCTGCTTACGCCTCTGCGGTGATCTTGCCCCGAGACAGAACCAGGGCAAGCTCCTTAGCGTACCGTACCATGTCTGAGTATTAGGCTCTCCAGTGCGCGCTGCTGGCCAATCGTGTGAGTTTGAACTGAATGACCGAGGCAGCAAATTCGTTTGTCGACAATCTAGATGTTTCCGTAAGGCGCCGAAACGAGTTTGCGCGGCCTCAACAAAGATCCAAGAGCCATTCAGCGGGATTTAATATTGGTGAAGTCGCAATATGACCACTTGGACACCCGATCGTTCGCGTCTTACTCGGCCAGCATACCTTTCTCTTGCTGACCAGATCAGCGAAGCGATCCGGGATGGAAAGGTCGGGAAAGGCGAACAACTGCTGCCGTATCGCAAACTGACAGATAGCACATAACCGTCAATTCCTTCTCGGTCGTTTGCCGGCGTCGGCGTAGCGCCACCCAGTTGCGCAACTGATTGGCGTTGACCCCGTGCGCCAGCGCAAGCCCTGCAATCGATACTCCCGGCTCAAGGGCCGTATCAATCAAGCGCTCCTTCTCAACCGGATCAAATCGTCGCTTCCCGTTGCCAAGAACCTGAACCACTCGAAGCGACCCTGATCTTCCCGCGCCATCCATTGTCATTGTGGACACAGAATCCCTCACTGCATCGTCTATGAACTATGAACAGGTGCGGGCAATTCCGCGCTTACACTTAATGGGCTTACTTTCCGCCATCACCCGCAGAGTCTTCATCTCTGGCTTCCTTTGTCTTCCGGCAAAATGAGTCGGATTTCGTTTTGCAAGCACGCCTACGTGGCGTGGCCGTTGCGCCTGGTAGTGCGTTCAGAACCTCCAATGAACCCCACCCGTCAGCGGTGCGCATTTCGGTTGGATCAACCAGTGAGGCCGATTTCCGCACCGGACTCGCGACGATAAACTCCCGGGCAGGGGTATCGGAACAACTCTTACCAAGCATTTGAGAACACACTTGAAATGATTCAATTTTCCTTATTGACATGATTTGGCCGCTGAACGATCATGTCAATCAAGCTGGCGGCGCCCCGCTTTCACAAAGTCTGGAGCGCTTGCAGACCTGCGCATTAGACGCACAAGAAATATATCGCCTACAAAACGTTTTTCGCTCTGATCACATCGGTCGCGGGCATCGCACGGAAGGAAAAAATGTCAGATATGCGTCTGAAATTCACTCGGGAGGAATATGCCCAGCGCCTCGAAAAAGCTCGCCGCGCGATGGAGGCCAAGGGTATCGATCTTCTGATCGTTAGCGATCCTTCCAACATGAATTGGCTTACAGGTTATGACGGATGGTCGTTCTACGTCCATCAGGCGGTGATAGTACCGCCGAGCGGTGAACCTATCTGGTATGGCCGCGGAATGGACGCCAATGGTGCAAAGCACACCGCTTACCTGCGACACGAAAACATCATTCCCTATGCCGATAACTACGTGCAGTCGACGGAACGGCATCCGATGGATTATTTGGCGAGCGTGCTGGCTGACAAATGCTTCGGCTCGCTGCGCATCGGCGTCGAAATGGACAACTACTGGTTCTCTGCAGCCGCCTTTGCGTCTTTGGTCAAACATCTTCCGAACGCCCGCTTTATCGATTGTACAGGTTTGGTGAATTGGCAGCGAGCAGTTAAAAGCCCGACTGAGATCAAGTACATGCGCAGTGCCGCACATATCGTTGAGGCCATGCACCAGCGCATTGCCGACAAAATTGAAGTGGGCATGCGCAAATGCGATCTCGTGGCCGAGATCTACGACGCGGCGACCCGAGGGGTGGAGGGCGCCGGCGGTGACTATCCGGCGATCGTACCAATGCTTCCTTCTGGCGCAGAGGCAAGCGCGCCGCACCTGACGTGGGACGACCGGCCGATGCGCGCCGGAGAGGGTACGTTCTTCGAAATCGCAGGGTGCCATAACCGCTATCATGTACCACTGTCGCGAACTGTCTTTTTGGGTAAACCAACGCAAGCCTTTCTCGATGCGGAAAGCGCAACCCTAGAAGGGTTGGAGGCTGGTCTCGCCGCCGCTAAGCCGGGCAATACCTGTGAAGATATTGCCAAAGCATACTTCTCCGTCCTGGCTCGCCACGGGATCGTCAAGGACAGCCGTACCGGTTACGGCATCGGTATCAGCTACCCGCCGGATTGGGGCGAACGCACGATGAGCCTGCGCCCCGGAGACCGAACCGAGTTGCAGCCCGGCATGACCTTCCACTTTATGACCGGCCTTTGGCTGGAGGACATGGGGTTCGAGATCACCGAGAGCATTCTGATCACAGAAGCCGGCGTCGAGTGCCTTGCCGACGTGCCGCGCAAGCTGTTGGTGAAGGAGTAGTCCATGGTCGAGCGCACGCTGCGTCCGTCACCGGTAACACCCACGATCGATTTCTCGGCCGAGGGCGTTCAACACGGTTTTCTGCGACTCCCCTACAGCCGCGATGATTCGGCGTGGGGTTCGGTGATGATTCCGATTACGGTCGTCCGAAACGGGGGGGGGCCGACGGCCCTCGTGACCGGCGGCAACCATGGCGATGAATATGAGGGGCCTATTGCTCTTTTCGATCTCGCGCTCTCGCTGAAAGCTGAGGACGTGAGTGGCGCTGTCATCATCGTGCCAGCCATGAACTATCCTGCCTTTCTGGCTGGTGCGCGGACATCGCCGATCGACAAAGGGAACATGAATCGTTCCTTCCCGGGTGCACCGGATGGGACGGTTACGCAGAAGATCGCCGATTACTTCCAACGGCACCTGCTGCCCATGGCTGACATTGTCTTGGATTTTCACTCAGGTGGAAAGACACTCGACTTCCTGCCCTATTGCGCCGCGCACCGCCTGCTGGACAAGGAGCAGGAACGCCAGAGCTTCGAGCTCGTTAAAGCCTTCGGGGCGCCATATTCCATGGCCATGCTAGAGATAGATGCGGTGGGTATGTATGACACCGCCGCGGAGGAGATGGGGAAGATCTTCGTTACCACCGAACTCGGCGGCGGAGGTACGGCGACTGCCAAAAGTGCTCGCATCGCCAAGGCGGGTGTTTCGAATGTTTTGAAGGCGGCGGGGATCTTAAAGGGCCAAGTTCGAGCGGGAGAGACCGTCTGGCTCGACATGCCAGATGGCGATTGCTTCTCTTTCGCTGAAGATGGAGGGCTTATCGAACCGCTGTATGACCTTGGCGACCATGTCACAAAGGGCCAGGCCGTTGCTCACATCTATCCCGTCGGCCGCACTGGCGCCGAGCCGCTGGAAGTGCGGGCGAAGAGGGACGGGGTAATCGCCGCCCGCCACTTCCCCGGCCTCGTTAACGCAGGGGATTGCGTGTGTGTTATAGCGACGATTGAGTCTGCCTAGGTTATCAAAAATTCCGCGTAGTGTGATACAATAGTGCAGGCCGAGCAGCTACCTGAAAGGTAGCTTTCTGGGTGAAGACTGTTGTGTCACCTCCTTTGTAAGGCGAAACAATACACACTCTTTATCCGCTTTCCAGATGGCACGTGCATTGAGCCACTGTCGGCGAGATCGTCAAAATCTTCGAGCCACAGGAATGCGCCGACTACTTCGCGGCAGCCGGATATGACCTCGATTAAAACGGACGTGCTCTAGCGTGAGCAGGCCCGGCGAATTCAGATTCCCTCGAAACCAATGGGCGAAAGATCACATGATAGTAATGAGGCCCTTTGAACCGTTGCAAATCAATGGGACGTATTGTCGCGACACTTGCCTGTGACAAGCATTGGTAAATCTCTCCCTCTCGGTTCATTTCTTCCAGATCGAGAGAACTCGACACATTCCTACACATGTTTCTTGCGCCACCGAAGAGTTGAATGTCTGCGATCTGCAACCATTCGTAGTGCTCTCCAAAAAGCATTTTCACACTGGTGCCGCTTACATATGGCAGCATAATGGAGAAATATCCTTCATGCAGATGGCGTGCTCGAAGCAAGAAGACCTTGGACCCATGTACGCTCCTTGTCGAGACTTTCAGTGGTGAGAACCGCACACTCATATCTTCTGGGACTAGATCAAGTTGAAATCTTCTTTGCACCAGACCGCTGAATGTGAAGTCAAGCCCTAAGCCGCGCGTTTCATATGCGCCCAGCCGATAAGGTGAGGGCAGGCGCCTCACATTTTTCCAAGCACTTTCTAGGTGATAGATTGTCTTCATGCCATCTGGTCCCATAAACTTATCGTGCTGGAAGTCCTTGAAATATTCCAACTCCGCTTCAACAGGCATGTAGGCATTACGGAATAGAGCTGCGTGGGCGGCCCGCTGCAAAATAGAATACTCGTGCGTTATACCAGACTTGGTGAAAAATGTCCTCGCATCATCGATGAACCGCAAGCACTGAGCTTGAACATTGGCAACTTTCTCATACTGCTTCTCGCCAAGTTTGATGTCCCCAATGACTGGCTCGCCGTCCAAATCATAGTCCACTACCGCCCCTTCCTTGGCAGTACAGCATTGCTCAAATAACGTCGAATTATCCCATGTTGACGTAATTAGCCCTTTGCTGTTCGCCGCACGGTAAGGCTCGTCGGAGGCGAACACATAGCGACCAAGTATGTCGACGTTAAATTCTTCTTTGAATGCGCGAGACAAATATTCCTGCGTTCTACCGTTGAAGCCTACATCTGCCAATACAATAGTATCTCCCTCCTCTAACTCCAATTCCTTCACTATATAGCGCGACAAACGGGCGCGCAAAGCAAAGGAGTTCTTGAGGATCAACTCCAACACATCCTCGTCGTGGAGTAACTGATGGAACGCCGTTTTTGGATCGCGAGATTGACGGGCGACTCGTATCATTAATTCCGTCGCTTCAGACGGAAGCAAAAGCTGTTTTGCAATGGTATGAAGAGTGTCGCATTCGGGCTCGATCCCGCTGATGTAATAATCGATATCGGCGCGGCTTTTGAAAGAGGCGGCAACCGCAAAGAATTTGCGGATTCTTACCAGCTTGCCCACGGGCTTGCGCGCATAGGCTTCACACGCGGCTGAAAGAAGATAAGCATCACGCAACAGAAAAAAGACTTTCACTCGCTTGCCCTGTTGTTGTAGTGCCTCCACCTCGTCCATAAGAAAGCGGGCATAGGCATATAGGGCCGGGCCAAACGACATGTAGCCTATCAAGGTCTCAGGAGTGTACGGTTGCAGGTTTGTGACAGAAAAGACCGGGCGAAACGGACTATAGCATGGCAAAATAACTGCTTCGGGTGCTGCCTGTTCGAGTACAATTAACGATGATGCTGCGTGCTGTAGGCGTAAGAATTCTGCGACCTCACGATCAAACGGCAGGAAATGAAACGCACGTACGCCCAATTTCCGCGGCGCTTGCGCATCGGCTACATCATTGTCTCCGATGTGAAGTAGTTGCGAGGCAGGCACGGCACATTCTTTGATTATACGCTGAAAAAGGCCATCGCTCTTCGACGTCCCATAATCGACAGAACAGTAAATCTTGCTGATCGACTGCATAACGTCCGCAGGCAAATGCCGATCCAAGAGGCGCCTTAACTCGTCTTCGCGCAAATAGGTATCGCTCACGACGATAATTTTTATACCACGGGTGTGCGCCAACCTGATAAGGTCCACGAATGGTGAGAATGCAAAGCAAACACTCATTTCGGTCCGAATTTCTGCCTCGGCCAATAGCTCCCGTTCCTCGCTGGAAAGCGAGGTAAAAGACCGATAAATGTCACCAATATCGATTTCACTTGATCCGTTCTCTAAAAGCTTCGCTCGACGGGCACGCGCAGCAGCGCTAATTCTTTGATGAGGAGTTACCCCTAACCTTCGCGCAATTGGAGTATCGGCCAGCACGGCAAAAACGTCTCTAGGCGTCGCTGTCTTGCGCCATAGCAACGTATCGAAACAGTCGAGTGAGAGTACCTTTAGGGAATCTCCAAATTTGTCCAGAACGTTTGGAATATCCTTCGCAGCTATCTGCGCGTTACGGTCGGCATCACGCATGTCGCTCCAGAGCAGGCGATCCTCCGGTTTTTGCCATTTGGTGATCTTTTCTGTTAGACCGCCCCCGTCTGGAAACATTGCATCAGGGTGGCCGACAAACCGATAGAGGTCGTCATAGACGTCATCTTCTACAAGACGCGGAATTATCTCGCCATATATGTCAGGATCAAACGTATGTTCAATACAGGACGTTCCGGAAGACTTCTGATCAATAACGGCTTGCTTTATCTTGGCGGCAAAGCGCTCCAAAATACGCTGCATATGTTTTCTCCTTCGCACAACCGAAATCTTTTTGGCTGAGAACGTCTCGCTCGTCGTCCACTCTTAGGTCTGGGCCCTCCGCATGGCCAAAGTGTCGAGGTCAGCGGCAACCACTTTCTCTATGGGCTTCCAACGGGCCGGCACTTAAAACAGAGATGTTCTGAACTGGTTGAGGGACTTGGGTTCGAACAGGGGTCTGTGGAGCAAAACTCCGCTGTGCTAACCAGACGATCACCACCTCATCGATTGCCCCAGCTATCGCAGAAACTAAATCGGCTAACGTTAAAGATGAGCGGCGGCGAAGAGGCGGAGGAGCCGAATACTCTCGATGTTGAGGCTCACTAACCTAACGTTCTCTGAGGCGACATCAGATCGCCTCGGAGTCGAGAGGATACGCGCCGGTGTCATCATGCACCTCACTGCCGGCCAACGGAGGGACGAAGACGCAGGCTAACACCAATTCGGTTTCGGCACACAGCAGGTGAGCATCATGCTTATCGAGCGCGTATATGATGCCCGGTCGAACGACATGGATCTCGTCTGCCTTCGGATCCTCGATAGAACCCTTTCCAGAGATGCAGTAGACCGCCTCAAGATGGTTCCGATAGTGCATCTTGAGCCGTGCGCCCGCATGGATCGTGGTGATATGGAAGGAGAAGCCCATCCCATCGTTCTTGAGGAGCAACCGTACGCTTTCCCAGCTCGTCGTCTCGACCCGCCGTGTTGTCAGTTTCTCCTCATTGAAATCCCTGACTATCATGATCACCTCTCAGGATACGTGTTCACTGCGCTGCCGATCACCCTATCAATGGCGTCCTCGAGGATGTCGAGGCCTTGGCTAAGCTGGTCCTCCCCAATGACGAGGGGTGGCAGGCACTTCACGACCTCGTCTTTCGGACCGGCGGTCTCGACGATGAGGCCATTCTGGAAGGCGGTCCTGACGACCTGGCCGGCAATGTCGCCGGACTTCAGATCAACGCCCCTCATCATACCACGCCCCTTAGCTGACACTCGCCTGGGGTCGTGCTTCTGCGCGATTTGATCAAGGCGACTCTTCAGCAGATTGCCTTTCTTTGTGACGGACGCTGCCAAGCTGTCAGTCCGCCAGAAGTGCTCTAGGGCTACGCGGGCGGTGACGAAGGCATGGCAATTGCCGCGAAACGTCCCGTTGTGCTCCCCCGGCTCCCACCTGTCGAGTTGTCGATCAATTAGGACGAGGGCCATAGGCAGGCCATAGCCCGATACCGATTTCGCCATTGTGACAATGTCCGGACGGAACCCGACAGATTCGAAGCTGAAGAACCCATCGGCCCGGCCAACGCCCGCCTGGATATCGTCGACGATCAGCAGCGCTCCATATCTGTGCGCAATGCCTGCTACCTTACGCAGCCACTCCGTCCCGGCAACATTCAATCCACCTTCGCCTTGAACTGTCTCGACAATCACAGCCGCGGGGGCATCAACGCCGCTGGAGGCATCCGCCAGCAGGTGATCAAGGTAATCGGCGGTGTCTACGGCGGATCCAAGATAGCCGTCATAGGGGACGCGGGTTACTGCGGCGAGAAGTTGGCCAGCGGCTCCGCGGTGAAGCCGATTGCCGGTACAGGAGAGAGCGCCAAGGCTCACGCCATGAAAGCCATTGGTGAACGCTATTACGTTGGACCGACCAGTGATCTTGCGCGCTAGCTTGAGGGCCGCCTCGACCGCGTTGGAGCCGGTCGGACCCGGAAACTGTACAACATAGTCTAGTTGCCGCGGGCCAAGGATCGTCTCGTGGAACTCTCGCAGGAAGGACTCCTTGGCTTCATTATACAGATCGAGGCCATGGGTGATGCCGTCACTCGCAATGTAATCAGCGAGCGCGGATTTTAGTTCAGGAGGGTTGTGCCCGTAATTTAGACTTGAGCAACCCATGAGAAAGTCGAGATATGCTGTCCCATCTCTCGCAAACAGATGAGTCCCTTGTGCCTTCGCGAAAACCACGGGAAAGCTACGGGCGTAGCTGCGCACTTCAGACTCAAGATGGTTGAAGATTGCGAATTCGTCCTCGCGATCTGGTGCACTTTGGACAATCATTGTTGCTTCCTCATTTGAATATTTGACTTGGCAGACCCACAGGAACAGTCGCAGGGCTAAGGGAGCGTTCGATAGGCCCGATTGCTATCATGTACTCGCTATCATGCCGCCCCTTAAAATGGGCTTGGCGATCGAACCGGAGAGCTTGCCGGATTGGTGCGCCTAGGTCCCGAGCCACGGCGGCGAAAAACAATCCGGACGCCGGGTTGTTAAGCGTCACCGTCGCATTGATGTGCGTTACGCCGTCGCAAGATCGTCTGTCCAGGACCGAGTCGATCAGTCCCTTACCGAGCCCCGCGTTGCGTACCTCAGGATGCACAGCAATCTGCCAAACGAAAAGCGTGGATGGGTTGCTCGGCGGCCGGTAAGCCGCCAGCCAGCCGACCACCGCCCCGGCATGCTCAGCGAGCACGCAGGTGTCGGCGAAATCACTGCAAAGCAGGAGCTCGCAGTACAGCGAGTTACGATCTAGTTCTGGGCACTTAGCGATGAGCTCCCATACATCTGCTGCATGAATTTCCGTCGGTCTTCGGAATGTCACTTGCGGCAACTGGACGTTCCGCAGCAACGAGAAGCTCTGGCTATCACTGACCATTCGAATCCTCCAGGCGAACACCCGTGCCATCTCGCGTGGCGTTTCACGAAGAACCACGCAAAAGTGATGCCAATTGCGCCGGAGCGCCCTTGAACCGCTTTTCTGTATTTTGTTCAATGACTTGAATCGGAATGCAGCGGGAACCTAAGCGGAAAAAATCGCGTCGCGAATTCGACAGACACGACAGTCGGTTGCCCGGCGTTTCTCAGAAATGGCGACGGGGCTTTCACGGGATTGGTAGCGGACCATCTTGCGATCGGCGTTGACGACGGAGTAGGCCCGCCTCTCCGACAACAAGTTTACACCGTAAACGAGTCACCTATTTGATCTCACCGCCGTTCGCTTGACGTGCGAGATTCGCGAACGCGGTCACGCGGTTATGTAGGCGCCTAAACCGCCCCAGGAAGCGCTTCGTCGCCGCGATCCGACCGCAGGATAAGGTTCGCCCCTTCGAGGTGCACCAACCGACGAGGAAGCCACCCGAGCCGTTTTCTTCACCGCCTTGTAATATCTTGAGCATCCTTCTCTTCCGGTGGTCCAGCTTAGCGCCTTGATTTTCCAACGACGCCTTCTCAAATGTGCCCACGATTGCCTTGCGCGATAGGGCTGTCTGGATCAGTACGAAATGCTCATTGGATCGGGATGTTCTTGCAGCAGGGCCGCAATTCGTTCAAGACCCTCTTTGAAGTCCTGGTCATTTCTATTGGTGTCCCCAAGTGCCAACCGTACCGCATGTGGTTCAACTGCTCGTCCGATGATGAATGGATCGGGGGGGCTGACAAGGAGCCCCAGAGATCGCGCATGATCCACAAAATGACTCGATCGCCAGTGTTCAGGCAGAGTCAGCCAAGCATGCATCGCGTATGGTTCCGCTTCATAGTTAAATGCCCCGAGTATGTGGTTCAGGATCTCATATCTTGCCTTGAGTTTCTGCCGTTGCCATTCGATTAGCCGATCAGTTGTCCCGTCCTGCAGCCAGCGAGCAGCAACGTCAGCGGTCCAGATGTTTGCACTCCATCCGGTGGCGCGAACGCGTGAAATTAGACGAGGTATTGCCGGAATCGGGCCTGCAAGAAATCCTGTCCGTAGAGAAGGCATGACGCACTTCGTAAAGCTTGTCGCGTAGTATGTGCGTTCTGGAGCGAAGTACCACATGGGCTTCGGTCGCTTGGGTATTAGAGGACCGAAGACATCGTCCTCAATGATCGCCACATCATGCCGCTGCGCAATTTCGGCAATCCGCTCGCGACGCGCTTCATCCATGAGGGAGACGGTGGGAGTACTGTAGCACGGCGTAATGCTCAAAACCTTAATCCTTTCGTGCGCACAGGCCTCTTCAAAGGATTCGGGAATAATACCGTTCTGATCGATAGCTAGGCCGCGGAGCCTGATCTTCAGGATTGAGGCGTTAATGGTAATAGAAGTGTCCACAAGCGCCTCGGTGGCGACCACATCCCCAGGCTCGGTTATGCTGGCCATTGCTGTCCATATCCCGTGAGCGACGCCGTTCGTTACGATCACGCTGTCGACACTCGCCTGCACTCCATTGCGCTCAAGCCAGCCGACGCCAGCCTCGCGATGCTGTACCATGCCCTGGGTTGGCCGATATTCAAGCATGCGCTGGATGGCGTCGTCTTTGGCTGATGCGACCATCGCCTCTCTGAGTACCTCAATATGGACGTCGGAGAGCACCGGCACGATGGTCGAGAAGTCCCGTACGTTCGGCTCTTCACGATCGGCGAAATGCCGCGCACGCTGTTCCCGCCTGAAATACTGAACAAATGTTCCTCGACCAACTTCGCCCGAGAGTAGACCTTTGCGTTCCGCCTCGGCGTAAGCGCGAGCTACGGTCTGCACGCTGACGCCGAGCCTTTCTGCGAGTTCGCGGTGCGTCGGCAAACGATCACCCGACTGTAAGGCTTTCGAAGCAATGGCTCGCTCAATGCTATCGATGATTGCCTTGTATCGCGGGCCGACTGAATTACACAGGTCTGGAATCCACATTAACATGATCCACAATTACTTTGAAACACACATAGGGGTTCCGCCACAATGATTAAGCGTTAGGGAAATTGAGTAAATCGTGGCCCCTGCTGTCGGCTCTACTTCCGCTTCAATCTGAGTCTGCCCGATGTCGAGGAAATGCTGCTCGATCGCGGAATCGTCGCTTCCTACGAGACCATCCGCCGATGGTGCCGAAAGCACAGCCCTGATTATGCGCGCCGCATACACCGCAAGTCGCCGACGAGGGATGATGTCTGGCCTGAATGAAGTTATGGTGCGCACCAACGATCAGAAGTGCTGATTGTGGAGAGCGATTGATCAGGACGGATATGCGTTTTGACGAGATCGTCCGCGTCGCAACAGCAAGGCGGCCAAGCGCCTGCTGCACGCGACTTCTGAAGAAGCAGGGTGTGCCTCCAACGCGTATGATCACCAACGAATTGGTCCCACGGGGCGGTCTAACGCAAGGTCACGTCGAACGGGAACCACGCTTGCATAAAGGCTTGAACAATCGGTCGGAGAGTTCTCACTTGCCGTCCCGAAAACGGTAACGAACGCGACAAGATTTCCGGTCGGTCGGCTTATTGCAGCATTTCGTGTCGATCTTCTCCGCCGTCCGAAATCTCTTCGTCCCATCCTAGCCCAACCGCTCCGCAGCACAAATTCGAATCCGCCAACGCCAAGCCATGGCCGCGTGAAAGGCGCGGTTTCCGCCTCATGCGGCCACATTTCAAACAACGTGACGACGCCAAGCCTCATCGCTTACGCTTTGATTGTTTCCCTCAGAGTAGAGCCGGGATACTCCTTACGGAATAAACCGCGCTTCTGGAGGATCGGCACGACCGATCGTGTGAAAGCCTCGTAGGAGCCCGGCATCTCGGTGGGCGTCACGATAAAGCCATCGCAGCCCTTGTTTTCGAAGAACCCCTGAAGCTCGTCGGCCACGCTCTCGGGCGTGCCGACGACTTGAGGGCAAAGTTCGCTTATGGCAAAATGTTTGGCCGCTTCGCCGAGCGTGAGATTACTGGCCTTTGTGCCTTGAAGAATGACATCAAAGGAGCCGCGAGAACCGGCTTCTGCCGGAATGTCGCTAATTGGCTTGTCTATCGGGTATCGCGACAGATCAAGCCCGGTATGGGCCGACATGAAGGGGATGGCGAGGCAAGGGTCGACCAAGTCATTGATGTAAGCCTGCTTCTCGCGGGCAATCGATTCTGTTTCGCCCACGATCGGGTCCACCGAGACGAGGATGGAGCAATCGTCCGGATTCCGCCCTGCCTTGTCGACGCGACCCTTCATCTCGACATAGAATTCCTGCATGTCCGGCAACGAATGTTGAAGCGTAAAGACAAGCTCGGCGTAGCTGGCGGCGAAATCGCGGCCGCGCGGTGACGATCCGGCCTGCATGATGACGGGATGCCGCTGAGGGCTGGGCGGAACGGTGAACACGCCCCTTGCCCCGACGTGTTGCCCGGCGATCTCGGTGCGGCGCATCTTCGCCTCATCAATGAAGTCGCCACTTTTCTTGTCGCAGACGAGCGCGCCGTCGGCCCACCCCGTCCACAAGTCGAGACACACTTTCAGGACCTCCTCGGCGCGGTCGTAGCGTTCACTGCGCGGCAGGAGCGCCTCCTCGCCAAAAAACTGCGCCTCCTGGTCGAGTGCTGAAGTCACGATGTTCCAGGCAATGCGGCCGGCGCTCAGCGAATCGAGCGAAGAAAGCACGCGGGCTATCGCATAGGGCTCTTGGAAACTCGTCGATATCGTCACACCGAGTCCAATGCGCGACGTCGCCCGCGCCATCATCGCGACAAGCGGGACAGGATCAAGCAGCGACATCTGCCCGCCCCGCGCCATAATGGTTTCGTTATAAAAACTCAGAACATCGGCGAAGAAGAATCCGTCAAATTTCCCGGCCTCGAGCGTTCGCGCCAGCGTCTCCCAGAACGCCGGGTCGAGAAACCTGTTCTCTGTTTGCGGGTGGCGCCACATCGCATGATGATGGCAAGTTGGCCCTGCCATGAGAAACGCTACAAACTTCATTTGACGCGACATTCTGGGCTCCTGGCTTTGCATGTGATGTATATGCTGTTCTCAATGCAAGTGACGTGCCGACTGGGAACACGTGCAGCTAGGTAACTGATTTACAACCGTTTTCCTCAAGCCCTCCAAAGCGGTGAGAGCCAAAAGCTTTCCCGCAGAGCACAAGGATGTGGGGCTAATGTTAGATTCAGGACATAGTGATCGGCTCTGTTACAACGGTGATTTCGGACGCAGGGAGATTAGGTGGGCTGGGGTCAGGCGGCGAGGATTTCGACCTGCTCGGCCAAGGACGGGTTCGAATTAGAGGCCTAGTTCGCCTGTCGGTTGCGCATCATGTCGACTGTGTGATGGTGTGGACGCTCCACCACTGGCATAGCAACCATGACATGGCTTTGCCGTTGCCTTAGGGGAAAGCAAGTGACCTTGCCCCCATATGTGGAACGTATATGGACCCCGCCCGATTGCATGTTGGCTGAATCCGGTTGATGGTCACAACTGCCGACGTATATCCGGCTTCTTCATGCGGCTCGATGTTGAGCACCGCGAGCCCCGATGGGTTTTCGCCCGCTTCCACCCCAACGGCCCCCAGACATCGGCCGAAGCCATGCCGGTCCACACATCAGGTTCGGGAAGCGACGGGGTGACCGTTTCGCCATCTCCTGCCATTTTGCTGCAATTGCCGAGGCGGGACCTCCTTCTCACTCTCGACGGGACCGTCAGGCTGCTTTCACCGACAGGTCCGGTTGATAGGCGGCATTACCCGAGAGCATCGACCAGACGATCCTCGCATTTTTGTTGGCGAGCGCGACCGCCGCGACATTGGGATGCCGCCGTTGCCGCAACTTGCCGAGCCAGAGGCTCCGCGGATCCTGTTTGCCGCCGGCGCGACCCAGAGCGGCGCGAGCGCCGTGGATCATCAGCGTGCGCAGATAACGGTCGCCGCGTTTGCTGATGCCGAACAGTCGGACCCGTCCTCCACTTGATCGCTGCTTCGGCACAAGGCCCAGCCAGGCCGCGAACTGACGGCCGTTCTTGAAGCAGGTTCTGTCACCGACAGCTGCAATCAATGCCGTTGCCGTTATCGGCCCAATGCCTTCGATCTTGCCGAGGCGTTGGCACGGCTCGCTGTTGCGGAAGATTTCCCGTATCCGGCGATCGTAGGATGCAATTCGCCGATCGAGTTCAGCCAATTCCTCCCGCAGATCCCTCATGAGAGAACGCACCAGCTCGCTGAGGCCGTCATCGCAGCCTGCGATGATCTCGGCGAGGCCACGCCGCAGCTGGGCGATGTCACGAGCAATGACGATGCCGTGCTCGGCAAGAAGGCCGCGCACCTGGTTCACCAGCTTGACCCGATCCGATACCAGGCGACGGCGAATGCGATGGACGGCCGGCCGACCGCTTCACAGATGGCTTCTGCATCGTTGCGATCGTTCTTGTTCGACTTGACGTATGGCGTCACGAACTGCGGGCTGATCAGCCGTACCTGATGGCCGAGCTCGGTGAGCACGCGCGCCCAATAGTGCGCCCCGTTCGAAGCCTCCATGCCGACGAGACATGCCGGCAAATTGGCGAAGAAGCGGGACACCGCATCGCGACGCAGCCTCTTTCGCAAAACGACATTCCCGTGCTTGTCGACGCCGTGAACCTCGAAGACATACTTCGCCAAATCGAGACCTATCCGAACGACCTGCATGACATCCTCCTTCATCGCAGTTGACGTTCGAGATTCCACCTCGCCGCGAGGGCGGGGTCCATACCATTGGCCCGCGTGGCGAGAGCTTTTTCAGTCGATTTCACACAGGGAACGGTGCGGTCATATGTCCGGCTGTCACTTTCATTTCCGAACGATCGCACCGCTCTTGCAGCTCGGTCTCATCGAGAAAGCTTCCGAGGACCCGGCCCACAGGGTTGTCTCGAGACGAGGAACGGAAACCTGGAGCCAATTCATTGAGCGGGGCGGTTCACCAATCTTGAGCGCAGATGAAGGTTGAGCATAAATTGTCGTGGAGAGTCACAGCGCTGCTCGCGGGAACCGACGCTCCGTGCAAAAACCTCTAGAGCACGCTTCGGCCGAAATGACGCGCAAATATCAGCGCCGACGCGACCGCTTCCGCACCAATCTCACAAACGTCAGGGCTTTAAGGTCCCCTCCCCTGCTCCCGGCGTGCAACCGTCAGCTCAAAAATGTAGGTTGGGTTTCCAGCTTATCGTTTCAATTGAAATCGGAAAGTAAAAGCCACAAATAAACGGGGTCCTGATCGGACCAATTGCGCAGATCGCGTTGGCGAACAGGCAACATCCCAACCGCAGCGGCCATCGGACCGTCACCGGATCGCATACCTTCCTCCGAAGACAAAACACACCGTCGAACGCGCAACAGCGAGCACGGACGCAACACTCACCGCGCTCACCGCCAACTTAGCAACAGAACTGAAAGAAGTCGTAAATGCATGATCAAGCCGAGACATTGACCATCTCCAACCGCAGCGACTTCGCCCAATGGGCGATCGAGCGGGCCAAAGCGATCGTCGCCGAGCAAGGCGGGGATCTCGCCTTGGCCGCCCGTGACCATGGTGACGATCAGATCGCCGAAACAGCGAACGCGCTTGGCCAGGCGATCGTCGATGCGCTGCTCGAGGTATTCGACGGCCTGTTACAGGGGTGAGACCACTCAGCGCTGGGCCCCCTCGCGGCCATTGTCGCGCTGACGCTCCTGTTCTGCCTGGCGGAGGAGCTCACGACGCTGTTCGTCCTGCGCGCTTTTCACAGAACCTGCCTGTTCCCACGCCGCCCGTGCCGCTCGGCCGGCGGCAATCGTCTGCTGCTGGGCCGCGACGGCGGGATCGACAGTCGGCGGGGGCGTCCGATCCTGGGTGCGACCGTCGTCCGCCCGGGCAGCCTGCGCCGTTCCCCCTCCCCCGCTCGTTTCCATCACCGATCGGATCTGCTGCATCTCGGTGTCGCGGCGTTGCTCGGCAAAGAGTGCGGAAATCTCCTTTCGCATCTCTTCGACCGCCTGGCGCTCGGCGCTGCTGTCGACCATCGTTTCCAGGCGATCCATCGACTTGTTGGCGCGTGCGACACGCTCGTCGAACTGTTCCAGCGATAGCGGCATGGTTTTTTCCTTCTGCTGTTTGATATCTGAAACCAGGGTCATGAATTCGCTCAGGGGCGCGGCCAGTTCCGAGCCCCCCGCGCGAGAAAGCGCATCGAAGCGGTTCCGCAGCCACGGCGTCGGCGCGCCGTCCTTCGCAGCACCGGCCGCTTCGACCGTGACAGTGGCGCGCAGCCCCTGCTGCAACAGCCGGTGCTGGTTGTCCCGGATCACCGAAAGGGTCTCGCTGCCAGGACCGAATTCGTCGTTCTGGCGCGCCAGCTCCCGCTCGATCTTGCTCACTCTTGCCGCTGTCGGAGCAAGAGCGAACAGGGTCTTGCCATCGATGGAGACAAATCGGCCGTCGATACCAACCGCGCGCTGCACAGTCGCGGCCAGCGCCCGGCGATCCTCCACGGTCTCGATTGCCAGCCGCAGAAGCACAAACCCCTTTACCGGGCGCGCCGCAATCTCCGGCGCTTTGCCCGCAGCCGCGGCCGCAAACCGGTCAGCCGCTTCTATCACCGAAGTTTTCGCGCCGGCGTTTGTCAAGGCGGCCGCCGTTGCCTGCCATTTCGGGGCAAGAGCGAGGTTGCCGTTGGCGAGCGACGCCCTATCGACAACACCAGCCCGCTTGCGCCCGACACGATTGTTGACGGATGAGTCGTTCAGATAGCGCGGATCGGCGCGACCACGCTCGTAGGCCCCGGCCTGCGCCTGGCTATACGGCCGCGTCGCCGCGACGTCGGCCCGGCGCGTCGCTACCATCGCGATGCCATGCGCGCGCGCCTTCGCCGCGAACCGCTCTCGCCATTGATAAAGCTCTGGCTTCGTCAAGCGCAGCGCCTTGCCGACATCATCTCGGGCGGAAACCATCGCATGCACATGCACATGGCCGGTTTCCGGATGATGGGCGGTAATCCATCGGTGCCCTGCAACCTGCTCGCTCAAAAAATCCCGCACAGCGCGTTGCATTGCCACCGCATGGGTCCCCGCACGGGCGGAGAAGATGACGTGAAAGGCATTGCGCGGTTCGACGGTTCGAATATGGCTCGCCCAGTCTTGCCAGATCCCGTCCGCCTGCTCCTTGATCGAGGATCCACGCTTCACCCGATCACCGGCGCTCGTCGTAACCCCTTTTTCGGTGCGGAGGAACTTTTCGAGGAAATAGCGGCCCGACTTGTCGGAAGCCGCGGCGCCAACAATGCAAACATCGGCCCTGATGCCGGTGTCCGCCAGCCGGCGCGCAAAGTCATTCTCAGCGTTTTCGACAGCGCGCGCCGGGCTCTCCCCCTTCTCGCGGGCCTTCAGCGCGCCAGCAATCTTCTTCGCCGGCAGGTCTGTGACGGCATAAACCGACACCTGTCGATCGGAACCGCGAGCATAAAGAAGCGGCTTTGCGCCGAAGGCTGCGTTCAAAGCGTCGTGCAACTCGTCATCTTCCACCACCTTCGAGAGCTTGATGGACAGTGTCGCCGCCGCATTCACCGCATAGGGCTCCCGGAACTCTGCGGTCCAGTCGGCGAGTACCGCCGCCCGATCCTCTCTGCTTGCAATGGCAACGCCGTCCTGGTCGACGATGACAATGTCCGCCCTACCCCTCTCACCATTCTCCTTCTCGACTTCGCGCGTTCCAAGATAGGTGATAAGCCCCGCGGCCGACGCTTTGCCCGAAACCGTAGACGTCACCTTGATCACCACTGGCTGCGCACCTGCCGCAAGTGCTGCCCGGTTTACGGTCTCGGACGACATTCGATCCTGCGCCGTGCGTCGGCCGGCAATCGGCCGATCGGAACGCAACGGCGCACTGCCGCCCCCTCCCCCGCCGCCACGCCGGCGCAGTTCATCATCCTCTTCCGGCTTCCTGCGTGAGCCCAAAGCATTGATGAGGGTGATCACCTCCTGCTGGGAGGTCCGCGGCGGCCGCAGGGTCGACGCGATTGTTTGTTCCCTCGACGAGACGGGATTGGGCGCGGCCTTTGCCGCAATGCCGGTGGGCAGGTACCGCTCGCGGGGCGATTGACCAGACACGCCAAGCCCGAACGTCCATCCGCGCCGACGCCGCTCCTCCTCTTCGTCGATGAGAGACGATGCCCGGCGTGCCGAATGCGCATCGAGCTCGCCGAGGAGGCCGCCCCACTCATACGCCATGTCCGACCCTCCTCCTCTGCTGCCGACTGATCCGCAGCATGAGGTCGACATCACCTCTCAGTCGAAATACGGCGTCAAGAAGCTGCCGCAACGCCGCGTCGAGATGTGGTTCATAGCCGATGCGCCCTTCGTTCATGGCGCGAACAGCCTGGTTGAGATTGATGCCAATCCGCCGCAGCTCCTCGTTTGTGCCCCGCAAAGCGTCGGCTTCAACCGGTCCGACAGGCAGCGGAAGCCCAGCCTGATCGCGAAACAGCAGCCGGATCACGTCGCTGGCTGTGCGTTCTTCCCCGCATAGCGCATCGAGTGCTTGCCGCTCGTCCGGCCTCAGACGGACCCTCACCACCTCGCTTCGCATCGTCACTTTCCTTGTCACCAGGGTGCCGGAGGCGCCCCAAAGCGCTCGTTGGCGCGAACCTCAGCCCTGCCGGAGGCCGGGACGTCGTCGACGTTTGTACCACAAACTTGACTATCCTGCCACAGAGAAATTAAATATAGTTTCATTAACGGTTCTCCAACGACGGCCACTCCGAACCGGTCTCGCCGGCTCTCGGCCGGCGAGACGCAATCAGCAGCCAAAGCGCTGGCAATTGCCCGTTGTTAACGAGAACATTCACCACACTCACATCATCAACTGGCAAAATAGTCTTTGCTAACCATCCATTATCAACGCTGCGATTGCTGATTGCCAGAGATCAATGGGCAATTGCTCAATGACGATTGTCCGCAAGCAATCATCGGTCATCAATCATCAGCGAACAACCAACAGCGGGCAACTGAAGCGTTGCCAGGCGCATGGCGAGCGATTAATTATAGTTTTCAAGAGAGCGAAAGGAGCTTCTATGATCGTCACCATCGCCAATCCGAAAGGCGGGACCGGAAAGACAACGCTCGTGCGCGCGCTGTCGGGAACCGCCGCTCATGCCGGAAACGAAGTGTTCCTGATCGATGCCGACAGCCGCGCCAACACGATGCGCTGGGTGACAATGTCGAAGCAGATGAATGTCTGGCCGGATCGGCTTGAGGCGGAAAGTTGCCTCGATCCGGATCGCATCTATAAGATGGCGTTGGATCGCCAGTACGAGGGCAAGATCGTCTTTGTCGACATCGAGGGTACGACAAACGAAAATCTCTTCGCCGGCCTCTACTGCGCCGATATCGTCCTGATCCCGCTTCAGACCACCCAGGACGACGTGGTCGCCGGCATGCAGCTCGCGCTCAACCACATCCCCGTCGTCGAAGAAGACCAGAAGCGCAAATTGCCCTCGCTGATCGTCATCAACCAGCACGACCTCGTCACCGGGCGCGCCAAGGCGCATGCGCCGCTCCGCGAAATCCTGCGGGAAAGCGGCGTCGCCCTTGCCTCCCAACCCATCGCCCGGCGCGCCTCCTATCAATCGATCGGCGCCGCTGGAACGCTTCAGACCATCGCGAAACCCGACCCGAAGGCCATTGCCGAGATGGAAACTCTGCTCGGAGAGATCCTCGCACTCTACAGATCGACCGGCGAAGGAGTTCGCGCATGACCGATGGACCAGACAGCAAGAACCTCGTTCTCGGGCTGATCTCGACGAACCGGCAAAAGCCGTCCGTGCGCGAAAAACACGCCCCTCCCCCGCAAACCGCCGACGAACACCAGGCCTCCACATCCAAGCCGCCGGTTGCACGCAACCAGCTTCGCGACATGGTCGCCAAGGGCGAAAGTCGCGATCCCATCGCCGGAAAACGCTTCCGAGACACCGAGAAGGTCACCACCGGGATCCATATTCGCGCCGACGTTCACAAGACGCTGAAGATCCTCGCCGCAATCGAGCGGCGCAAGTTCAACGCCTACATCGAGGAGGCAATCGACGACTATCTTGAAAAGATCGCCGACCGCATTCCCGATATTTCGTGACACGGTCGAAGCGGAGCGCCTCATGCGCTGCGCTTCTCAGCCCCGGCATTGGCTCTCATGGCTGCCATCAGCATCGGGCCAAGACCGAACTCGCCGCGCGCGGCCTTCCGGGTCAGGTCGCGCAAATAGCCGCCCGCCGAGTTGATGTGTCCTGCCCGTTCGAGGATGCAGGCAATCGCGACGGCCGCATTTTGATCCCCCATGACCTCGCACGCCTCCTGGTAGGCCGACGGACTGACCTTGAGCATCGAGCGGACCACTACGGCTGCCGACATCAGCTCACGCCAATGATCTATTCGGCTGCCCGGTGCGTAGTCCGCAATTTGTGGGCACGCCCTCAGCACCATGCTCAACGGGAATGCCTTCAGCGGCTCGGCAACGCGTTTCGGTTCTGGGCTCGGCATCTCGCCCTGCTCTTTTCCAGAGCTAGGTTCAAGTTCATTGATGGATTCGGGATTTGAATTCTGAATGTGGCACCCGTCCTGGACAGCATTGCCGTCCGTTTTTTCTGCTTTTAGCTGAATTTCCAAAAGGTTGACGATCTCCTCGCGCAGCATCTGCATTTCTTCGAGCACTGCATCGACAAATTCGCGCCTGGGAGAGCGCGGCAGGCGCGCAACAAGGCTGAGATACATCCCCTCGATCTCTTCCCAGTCGCCGTCAGCGCCCTCTTCCATGGCGGCCGAAATCAGCTTGCGGACGTCGCGGCGGCAAAGCGTTAGCGCCTCCTTAGCGCGCTTAAACCGGAGTCGCTCCTCGGCGACCTGCTGGGCAAGGCCGGCCAGCTCGGCAGCACGCGCGAGCAAGGGCGCCAGGCTGAAGCCGAACGCGTCCTCGATCTCCCCTCCCCTGCTGCGATGCGCATATCGCTTGCCGTTCGGGCTGTCGCGGCGCTGGATCAGACCCGCCTCAACCAACGCCGCGAGGTGCCGGCGCAGCGTGGTACCGGCAATGCCATGCGCGCGGATCGACAGTTGAGCATTCGACGGGAATACGACCAGACCGCTTTCGTCGGAGAGCTCCGTGTCCGGATAAAAGCTCAGCAATGCATGCAGCACCGCTAGCGACCGGTCCTGCAGACCGAAGACATCCTTTGCCTCGCAGACGTCGCGGAAGACCTTCCATTTGTCGACGGGCTTGCTTGGATTGCGCTCGGCTGTCTCAAGCTGGCCTTTGACCAAGGCAAGCGTCATCGGCCGCCGCCCGAAGGGCGTCGTCACATTTCCACTCTGCATTTTCCTTCACCTTTCTTCAGGCAAAAGAAATCCGCTCACCAAAACGGCGCCAAAGACTCTTGACTAGGATTCGTGGAAATGCGATTCTCGACCTTGCTACAGAATACGAGAGAGGCTTCCACGGATTTCCGATTGGGGGCCTTTTTCTTTTATGCCTTAAGCTCCTTCTTTCCTTCCAAAAACTCCTCGTAGAGCTGCTCCAGGCGTTTCTCAACGAACGCGCCAAAGTCTGGCAACGCAGCTTTATTGAAGTTCAAAGTTAAGTGGGCATCCGTTTCCGTGATCTTCACGGCCTTGGAACCTCCCGCTTTCCACTGTGCAGTCCGAGCTTTCGGTTTCGCTGTGCGTAACTGCTCGAAAATATGTTCGAATCGCTCGTCCGACGAAAGACCGTAAAAAGCCTCGGCATGAATCAGCTTCAAGGCCTTGGATTTCTTAGATGCGTTATCGATTAACTCAGCCAATTCGGCCCACCGTGTGCGACCGTATCCAGGGGCTGGCCCAATCGCCTGTATAAGTTCGTCGGGCAAACTCGTCGCCAACGCGATCATTCGGGACAGCGCTGCCTTGTCCACGCCGAGAGAAGACATGATGATATCTCGCGCAAAACCGCGCCGTTCGAGCCGAAGTGCGAAAAAGGTGCGTTCGATGTATGAAAGATCAGTTCGAGCGTTATTTTCTTGGCCCTGACTTACAACCAGTTGCTCATCCGAGAGCGACCGAATAACAGCCTTGACCGTGCCGCCGATCTTCTTGATCGCAGCCAGACGCCGGTGCCCGTAGGCGACCTGATAGCGCCCCTCGACATCGGGATGCGGACGAACGAGAATCGGAACCTGTTGCCCGTGCTCCCTGATTTGGCCTACGAGCGTGTCCAGGCCATCAGCATCACCGACAAGCCTGTCAGGAACGAATGAGCTATCGACTACAGCTGGATCCAGCTCAACGATGACCTGGCTGTCTGCGAGCTTTTTTTCGAGGTCGTCCGCGCGCTGTGCTTTCTCGGAAATGTTGCCAAGCGACTGGGAAAGTGCCCCCACCGGCCCCGAGCGGCGCAACGGTCTTTCGAAATTGGCCAGCGGACGAATGTCGGCGATTGGCACATCGGCATCGCTTCCCGCTGACACGTCTGGCTCGGCACCGAAAATATTCTTCCTGGCCATGACTTACTTCCGCCCCCAGGTTTGTTTGATTTGTTCTTCGATTTCCGTGTTCACGGCGGTCAAGGACTCGAGCGCGCGGTCATATGTGCCCCGAGTGAACTGGCTGCGATCAACTTCATAGAGAGTCTGTTTCGTTAGACCCGCATCAGAAATCGCTGTTGATTTCAGCATTGCATTGGTCAGAACGCGGTTTCCAAAGATCGACCGCATAAATCCAGCCATTTGGGCTTGCGGCCCATCATTCGGTTCAAAGCGCGTGACTAGATAGCGCATCCAATCGTAGCTCATCGTCCCGCCAGCATTCTCAACGACTTCAAGCAAATCACCTGTCATCTGAAGAAACTGGCTCATCGACATAACGTCGAGCATTTGGGGATGGACCGTAATCAAAACAGCGGTCGCCGCACAAAGCGCCGAAAGTGTGAGAAATCCAAGTTGGGGTGGGCAATCAATAACGACAACGTCGTAAGCGCTTTCGATATCGGCGAGGCACTCGCTGATGCGCGCGAAAAACATTGAGGTTGTCTCTGCTCTCGCAATTAGCGCTTTTGGGGTCTCATGCTCGAATTCCATGAGTTCGAGATTGCCTGGAACGATGTGAAGGTTAGGCGTGTAGGTCGCACGCACGATTTCCGTCACGTCTCGGCGGGCCTCGTCATACCGAATGGCGCCGTAGAGCGTCTCATTTTCTCCGACGTCCAACTCTGGTTGATGACCAAACAGGGCGGACAACGACGCCTGTGGATCAAGGTCTATAGCAAGCGTTCGGTACCCGCGCAGAGCCAAAAACTGAGCGAGATGAGCGGACGTCGTGGTCTTACCGCTACCGCCCTTAAAGTTCATGACGGAGATTACCTGAAGCTTTTCGCCTTCGCGCCGATGGCGAACATATTTGCGAGGGCCCTTCCCTCCCTCATCCAAGAGCTTGCGGAGCGCTTCGATATCACTCACAGAATAGGTGCGTCTCCCCGTGGGAGTCGGCTCCGGCCCGTGCCCTTCGGCAACGATCTGACGAAGATATCCCTGGTGAATTCCGATAAATTCCGCAGCCTCGGCGGAAGAAAATTGCCGGATGCTTTTTCGCGCTGTGGGCGGAAAGGTTCGCTGCTGGTGCGCCTGAAGCTGGCGCATCAGCTCGTCAGCATCTGACGAAATTAGCGATCGGAGATTCTCGCTCTTGTTTGGCGCGATTTGCTTCAACATCGTGGCCTCGGATTTTATTTCTGCGCTTTTTCGCGTCGTTTCCTCGAATAAGCGCTGATGAGGCTAGAGCGATTCTCTGAGTCGGGCAATCCATTTTTAGTTAACGAAAAGTTAGTACCAACAGCAGGGCGATTTTATCTGTGGGCGGCCGATTTGACGTCCGTTGTACATGTACAACTTGGCCGCTCGACGCGTTCGTGCCTAGATATTACACATCGATTTTTAGCGAGGCCGTGAATGTTGTACACGTACAACTCCGTTTTTGGGAAGAGTGTCCAGCAAGGGCGGGCCGGGAGCGCGAGGGTGGGGCTTTGGGGCTCCCCTCGCCCTGCCCATAGCCGCTCGATGCGGCCATGGGCAGGAAGGGGCTGCGTACTAAAACAAGCGCAGTTGTCCATTCTTCTCCGTCGCCAAAGCAATCCGCTCCTGCACAGGGGTAGAGAACCCTTTGTCTACGGGCCCGGTCGCGACTGCCAATCTCTCGCGCCCCTCGAAGCTCTCCCCTGCCCTCACGAGCTTTGCCGACCATCCACCCATGACATGCGCCATCGTATTCCACTCTTCACGAAACCGCATCGCCAAGCTGTCTCCGACAATGATGGTCGCCGGAATATGCAGAAGCGAGAACTGAATATAGGCCATGTGGACGGCACGCGGGTCAATATCCACAGCCGTTACTTGGAGAAGCTGCTGATAATTAAAGCCCGTCGCGAGAATCGCCTCGGTCAGCGCGATGATCATCGCGCCACTGCCGACAGCTGGCTCCTGCGCGATCATGAAGCCGCGCCTTGTGATCCCCTTTGCATCTCGTCACTGTTTCCCGCAACCATTCGCGCCATCATCTGGCAAATGGGATAGGCCGTAAAGAACTGGCCGCGCGCCTTGTTGTGCAATTCCAGCGCATGAAACGTCGCGCCCAAAATGTCCTGCGGCCCGTCCTCCAGCGCCATGACCACTTCGCCCATGATCTTCGAGAAGGTGGCTAATGTCCGGCTGTCATATTTGCGGGCAATTTCGAGATAGCGGCTTTCGCGCTTGTCGAAGTGGAAGAGATCGACGGCGTTGCTCATCGATATCGCCGCGCATTCGCACCAGTCGCCAAAGACGGTATAGAGATCGTGCTTGTAGCGGCAGCTTTCGAACAACTTGACGATGGCCTTGAGGCGGGGAGAGGTCATGGATCACCTGAAGCGGAGAAAAGGCGCATGTCGCCTGCCGCCGGTTTTGCCCGGCGTTCGGTCTGCGGCTGGATTAGTGGGACATTCGGCGAAGGGTGCAGGCCGCGCCGGAGACTGGCACGACCTGCCGCAGCCGGTTACTCAGCTGCTTCGGGGAACGCGTCGCTTTCGACTTGCGGCACCTCATCGACGTCGAACGGGCAAGAGTCAGCATCAAAGCCACCGGCGTCCTCGACCCGGTCACGCTCCTGTTCAGCGCTCGGCGCGATACGGACAGGGGCGGGCAGCCATCCGGTTCCAGCGATCTGTCGCTCGGCGTAGGCCGCTGCATCCGCCTTCTTCATGCCGGATATGCCCGACGCGAACTCCGCGCCCTTCGCCTCGGTGATCGCCTGCTCGATCCCGGTCTTGCTGATCCGCCCGAAATAGTTCTCGGCGGTCGGCTCGAACCAATGGGTCATATCGATCTTGAGCGCCTTTGACAGCCGGTCGGCATGGGCGCGTTGCTTCCTGCGCTCATAGTGACCAAGTTGCAGCGCGTTCACCGATGTTGCGGCGGCATAGGCGAGCAGATCGAGAAGCGTTGCGGTCGGCTGCTCAAGGCACCAGTCCCAAAGATCGCGCGGGTTGCCAGGCACGATATGTCCGTAGTTCTCCCTGAGGTCATCCATAGCCGCGGTGCCCTTGCACGCTTCCGGGTTTTTGATGCTGCCTTCGAGGTTCTCACTTGTTAGCTTCACCTCAAGGCACGTTTCCTCCGTGCTGCCGTAAGGATGGAACAGGCTCGCCAACATCACATGGACAACGGCGGCAAGGGCGACGTCCCGATTGTGGGCAAGTTCGGCACGGATTGCCGCCGTTTTCTGCGCTGTCAGTTCCTGCGTGAGCACGGCCGACAGCGTGAAGGACGGTTCTGGCTGCTTTTCCACCTTCAGGGACGCGCGCGTGCCGCCCTCGCCTGCGCTGTGGTCGTCGGCCATCTGTTCCGGCCGGATGAAACCGCGCTCAACCGAAAGATCGCCGTAGTAGTCAATCAGGACGTAGCATCCGGCCTCGGCGATGTCGGCAGGGTCGTAGGCCTCTTCCGCGTCCGCCAGCGCCGCCAGTCGGACTTGAATGGCCTCGACGCGCGTTTCAGCCTCATCGTCGGCAACGCCAGCCTCTATCCGCTCGGCAAGCTCGTCATATTCGGTTTCCAGCCGTTGGCGCTCGGCCTGCTGCTCGTCCGTCAACGGGACCGTCTCCGGATAAACGCGCGGCATGGAATGAGCCTCGCTGGGAAAAGCCTGAACGCATTCGACCCAGTTCCATCCCTCGGCGCGAACCTTTTCCGCCTCGTCTTCGAGCTGTGCCGCCACAAGCTTTTCGACAAGAGTGACATCCAGCGCATAGCCGCTGTTCTGTTCGTCGAAGAGATCGCGTCTAACGGTTCCGCCTGCCGCTTCGTACACCTCGATCCCGCCGATGAACTTGATCCGATTGTCGCTCGCCTTGACCGCCTCCGACTGCAGTGCCGACTTGATCGAGCGGCTATCGCGGTTCCATGTCGGCAGGCTGTTCCAGACCTCCACCTGTTTTTCGTGGTCGTCCGACACGGTGAAGGCGCTGAGCTGCTCGAAGCTCATTTCGTCGTTTCGGAAAAGTTCGAGCAGGGCAGGCGAGACACGCGCCAGCGCCAGTCGCCGGCGAACGAAGTTTTCGGTCGTGCCGAAACGGGCAGCGATGTCCTCGACGGACTTCCCCTCGTCGGCAAGCGCACGGTATGCCTCGTATTCCTCGATCGGCAACATTGCCTCCCGCGAGCTGTTTTCGATCAGGCTGATTTCGGTGGCGTCGTCACCATCGCGCTCCTTGCACTCGACAGGAAAATCCTTGGCGATCTCGCCTGCCTCGGCGAGTTGGGTGAGTGCGGCCAGACGGCGGCCGCCTGCGGTGACAAAGAAACGGCCACGCTTTTCGCCCTTGCGCACGATGATGTTCTGCAACAGCCGGTAGCCGTCGGCGCGGATGGTTGCGGCAAGCTCCTTGATCCCGTCCTTGCTGTAGCTCTTGCGGACGTTCTTGGGATCGGCGTCGAGCTTGTTGAGCGGCACGAAAAAGGTTTCGATCACTGGATTGGTATCGGTCATTGTCTGTCTCCGTGAGTTTCCCGTTTCCCGAAGGGCAAGCCCCCTCGGGCGAAGCCTCCCCGGTCTTTCCGGGGGAATGGCCTCTGACATTCCCCCGGACAGAGGGGGGAGGGCGAAACCCGCCCCACGGCGGTGGACGGGACTGTCAAGTGGCGTGGCGCGGAAGGGGACCCATCTTCACGGGTCCGCGTAGGCGGACTGGCGCGGAAGATGGGGCGCCTTCACGGGCCGCTTGACCGGCCTGGCCAGCGATGTCAGGGGCGAAAACAGGAACGCGGCCCGATCAGGGCCTCACCCCGGGCGGCCGCAGGTCGCCCAACCCTTTGCCTTGAAGGGATCGCCGCCGCTCGTTCACTCGCTACCACCGAAATTCGAGCAGACAGGTGAACGGCCAAAAGAACATATAGAGAACACGGAGCCCTTCATTCCGGCCGATATCGAGGTCGGATCCCAGCAGCGAGCGACGCAGCCCGCATCGACGCCCGACCAACGAACCGGATTTTAGCACGTGGATTCAATGACTTCAGAAGACTCTCGGGGGGAGGGGCACGCCACTGGTCGTGCCGCGTGACGTGCCAACGAACAAGGTCATGACCCGGAAAGGAAGAAGAGCATCGGAGAAATCAGCACAGCGGCGCCGCCAGGCGGGATTTCGGGAATTCTCGTCGCGCAGCGGGCGGAAGAAAGGCAGCCGCAGGAGGCTCAACATAGTGGCCCGAAGGGGAGCCGGGACCGACTGCCGCCGCGCGCTGCGCTCCGTTTGCGGGGGCAGGGCAGGGGAGGCGAATTCGGATGACGATCAAATTCGCAAAAGAATCGGTCGTTTCCCGCCAAGCTCCGGAAAACCCTACGGCGCAACGGAGGAGCGCGGGTTTCCTCCGCTCGGCCACGCTCGCCTGCGGCTCGCTTGCGACCGCAGCGCCGTCTGGACGGCGCTGCGGTCGAGGAAACGACAGCCACACCGCAGAAAGACATCGACGATCACTGTCCGACTAGATCTCAAGGGCGGGAAGGAAAGCCCAAGCGGCGGAAGCAGGGCTCCTCTCGGACCGGGTGGCAACCGCTCGACGCGGGCGTCGCACGGTAGATCGCGCGCCCGGCAACCTGCGCGAGTTGGTGATTGCCTTCGGGGATTCCGGCTATGTGGCCTTGTACCGCTACGAGCCGGCCGACGATGCGGTGTATGTCTTGGCATTTCGGCACCAGAAAGAAGCCGGCTACTGACCAGCATCAACTGACCTCGCTGGCTGGCCGCGAGGATCGATCAGCGCTGCAATAGCCCGACTCGACGACCATGCTCCATGACTCATTGACGTCCTTGAAAAGATCGTCTCCAAGAAAATGAAAAACCACGGCTTGACCGACCTCTGGCCTGGAATTGGAAAACCAACGAGAGGCGTAAGGCAAACCCTTGGCGAGAGCAGCATGAAACGTCCCCGGCGCGCACCGATAATGTCACTTAACGAGTTGGAGACCTGGTTCGACACCGCCAAGCCACCGCCGCATTGTGGGGGCGTGTCGATGTTGAACGGCTTCCTTACAGGGCTCGCTGCGGGGCCGGTCTTCCTGCTGCCTAATGACTGGATGCGGCATGTTGTCGGCGAACACGAGCAACAGGCATTCATCGGCAACAAGGTTCAGGCGGTGATCGATACCGTCGTTGATCATTACAACCTGATAGCCCACCAGCTCACGAGACCTGGTGCCTATGCGCCAATTTACATGCGAACTGATGACGAGGAGGTGCTCGCAGGCGACTGGGCGGATGGGTTCTTCGGGGCGATGAAACTCAGCCTTGATCAATGGGCACCACTGTTTGCGGATAAGAAGGCCGGTGAGCCACTCCTTGCCATCTTGACGCAAACCACCGATCCGCAGCTGGCTGAGATCATCACCTCGGTTTACCCAACACTACCGGAAGCCCAACCGCTGTTTAAAGAAGCCTGGCGCGCATTACCCAAAGCCGTCGAGGCCATCTACGCCTACACCAAGCCCACGCGTTTCAATCCCCTTGCACCCGCAAACCAGCCTTAGTAAGGCATCGGCACCAGGCGTCAGCCTGTGCTGGTGTCCGCAGCCGCAGGCACGACGAAGCTATCAAAGCAAATCTGCCGTGGACCGCCCATCCCGAACACGACCAAGCGATACGATCGCGTTGGACCGCGACACACAGCGAGCAAGGCGCAGTCCAGGGAAAAATGACGAGCATCGGAGAAATCAGCATCGCGCCGCCCATAGGGCGGGATTTCGGGAATTCTCGTCGCGCAATGAGCGGCAGAAAGGCAGCCGCAGGAGCCTCAACAAAGTGGCCCGAAGGGCAGGCGGGATCGACTGCCTCCGGTCATTGCGCTCCGCATATTTCTGGGCGGGCAGGCGAGTGCGAGGGGTGGGGCTTCGGGGCACCCCTCGTCCTGTTCCGCGCCGCTCGATGCGGTTAGGGGACAGGCATGCAGCCTGGGCCACCTCGACCGTCACCCGTCTCGATCGGCACCACATCACGCAACTCAAGAAAAACCACCTTCTCGCTGCGCTCCCGGCCGATGAGGTCGAGATTGACGTAAACGTAGTCGGCAAATGGCGCACTGCATAGGCGCCAGATGACGCCGACGCGCCCGACTCGACGCTCGTTGCTGCCATCAATGGATGGAGAGCTGCCGGTGATGCGGACGCGTTGGCCGAGGCGGAGCCAGTTGGCTGCGCTGGCAGCCATCGCGGCCTTTTCCTCCGCCGTCAGTGCCTTTCGAGGCGCGCGCGTCCGCACCATTTGCGGATCGGCGGCAGTGCCGGCGAGCCGCCGCTGGTGTTGCGCCTTGCTGTAATCCGCGCGCCATTTCGCGCCCATGGTGCACGCCACGTTCCGCTACGCTTCACGTCGCGCCACACACGGCGAGCATCCCAAGAACCGCATGAGAAGGGTACAGGGAGGGCATGAATGGGGTGGCTCAGCCACCCCATCCAAAAACGAGCAATTTACGCCTCGGCTGCTTCCACAACCTTGGGCGCGCTGCGGTCGAGGCTGATCTCGATGCGCATCAGGTCCACCGCAACCACACCGGGCCGCTCCGAGACCCCGATGACCGGATGCAGGACCGGGCGAACGACTGTGAAGCGGCTGGCGGCGGTCTCGATATTTTCGGTCACGTCGACGAGCTCGCCCATCTCGTCGGATTTCGTGAACAGTAGATTTCCCGAAAGTGGAGTCGGAGCGCCGGTGACTTCCGTGAGGCAGGGCAGGGTTTCTTCGAGGCCGTTGTCATCGACGATGATGTCGTGACCGCATTCGAGCCGAACGATATCGATCATGTCGCATTTAAGGTGGGCCTTGATATCGACATAGCTGCTTTCGCGGTTGATCGTCACGGGGCGGATGGTGCCTGCCAGCGGCTCGATGAGGAAGGCTTTGACTGCGCTCATTGTCTGTCTCCGTTGTTGCCGAATTCCCAAAGGGAAGCCCCTTGGGCGAAGCCTTCCCGGTCTTTCCCGGGTGAATGGCCTCTGACATTCCCCGGGACAGAGGGGGGAGGGCGAAAGCCCGCCCCACGGCGGCAAACGGGACTGTCAAGTGGCGTGGCGCGGAAGCCGGGACATCTTCACGGGTCCGGATGAGCCGGACTGGCGCGGAAGATGATCCGGCTTCACGGGCCGCTTGACCGGCCTGGGCGGCGATGTCATGGGGCGGAAAACAGGTGTGTGGCCCGTCGGGGCCTCGATACCGATGCCTGAGCATCGCCGGACAAGCGATCGTGACCGCACCGGCGGAGACCGCCGCAGGCTGGCTCCGTGCCACAGGCATAGAGTGCGGCCGGCCGGAACGGACGGTGGCCTGACAGTGAAATACATTATCGAGGGAAAAAAGCGACCGTTTCCCACAAGGCTCCGGAAAACCCTACAGCGCTAGATGGGAGCGCGGGTTTCCTCCGCCTGCTCCGCTCGCGTTAAGGCTCGCTCCGGCCGCGGCCGCGCCGTCCTGACGGCACTGCGGCTGGAAAACGGTCTACATCACCACTGGACATTCAGCACGAACAGGAGGGTCGCCAGGGGTTTTGCCCTTGTCGCGCTGCTACCTCCAGAAGGATGACGAGAGACGGAACCGTTGGGGGAGCGTAAGCCATCGGCTTCTCGGCCTTCTTCGACCAAGCGATCGAGCTCAGGAAAAATGAGGTCCACCAACTTTTGCGGGCTTCGTTCGGACCGTAGACCGGGTCTCGCGACTTTTCATAGCCTCGAACGAGGTCGCGCCGCAGATCGACGGTTGAAAACTTCTGCATGGGCGACCTCCTTCGAATAAATCGAAATATACAAATAATTTGATTATTCACACACACCTTGGATCTGCGCCGCGTTCCCGGGATCGGAAAGGCGGCCGAACGCGCGCTGTTCACCGTCGGGAGGGCAGGGGTGTTCGAGGGGAGGGGGCTTTGGGGCTCCCCTCGGACCGCGTCGCGCGCGCTCGAGGCGGGCGCGCGCGGTAGCAGGCGCCAATCCCTTCCAGCGTGGGAGGTCAAAGGCGATTGTTGCTACTGGATCAGGCCAATCCGTTCCGCGATTGTGGGCTCGTATTTCTGGCCCGCTTCGCCCAGCATTGCGACGATAGCTGCCTGCCCCAGATTTCGCGTTTCATAGCCCCTCGCGCGGATCGCCTCGACGAGGCCTTCCAGCGTCGGGAATTCCTCCAAAAGCGTGCCGAACGGTGCCGACGCCCTGAAGGAAGAATGTGCGCAGCGGCGGATCGTAACCGATCCTGGCCTTGTCGTCGGTTTCCTCGCCCCGACGGAGCGTGATTTCAAAACGGCTCATGCAGACCTGCAATGTGAAAGGGTCAATTGAGCGGATGATTTCGGGTATGTGGAGCATGTCGTATTCGCCATTGCCGTATCCATGGTCGCTTGCTTTCCTGAAATCGTCTCCAAGGTCTCCGGTTCGCCCGAAGGGAGCGATCCCCTCGGGCGAGAGTGGTGCCATCATTCCCACGGAATGACGGCCATCAGGTCCTCGTCGTCTTGCCCCGGAAAGCGGCCGAGATTGGCATTGAGCCGGCCGTGGCCCGTTCTGATGGAGAGGCTGTAATAGTCACCGCCGGTCTGGTTCTGCTTCTTCCAGATGCCACCCAATTCGACACGCCGTCCGCGCGGCGATCTCGCAAAGACGCGATAGGCCGGAGCCTTGTCGTTGCTGCTGGTGAAGGTCTCACCGCTGATGTCGATGTCATAGGCAATCGATGCGATATTGCCGCTAAGGGTACCGTCTTCATTGAAACGGATGAAGTTCGAAAGCTCGGTCATGTCTATCTCTAAGTTTAAGGTTCCCGCGGGGAAGCCCCTGTCGGGCGAAGCCTTCCGGTCTGACCGGGGAATGGCCTCTGACATTCCCCGGGACAGAGGGGGGAGGGCAAAGCCCGCCCCACGGCGGCAAACGGGATTGTCAAGTGGCGTGGCGCGGAAGATGAACCGGCTTCACGGGCCGCTTGACCGGCCTGGAGGACGATGTCATGGGGCGGAAATAAAAGATGTGGCCCCATCGGGCCTCAATGCCGGATGGGTGTCATCCGAGCGGACAAGCGATCGTCACCGGCATCGGCGAAGACCGCCGCAGGCTGGCTTCGTGCTACAGGCATAGAGCGCGGCCGACCGGAACGGGCGGTGACCTAAATCACGGAACTCTGTCCTTCAACAGCACCCGTCAGGGAGACGACCGCTCCCGCCTCGCCGGCGAGGTGCAAATTTGCGCGTTGCTCTCCCGAAATCCAGCACTAGCTTCCCGAGAACCTTAAACTGATCAACAGGACCATCAATGCCTTCAGCCCCGACTGTTACACTCTATACCTTCACCTGCGCAGCCGATCTTGGTGAGGATCGCTGGAAAGACCCGAGGTTACCGAGTGTCTTCTATGAAGACAGGGAGGAGGCGAGACGCAGCCTCTTGGAAGCGCGCGACGAACTCGCGCCCGATCCTGATAGCATCTTCCCGTTATACCTCGCGAGAAGATCGAAACGGTCCCGATGACCAAGTCCTCGATCATCGCGCTGCTCAAAATCGGCGTGGAGGCGATCATCAGCAACTACGAGGGGATCGAGGAGGTGGCGCGGGCCTAGACTGCAGGAGGGGGATTGTTTGGGCGCCGCCGGCATAATTGTTCGGCATAAGCCAAGCCTGGTGATCAAAACCGTTGACCAAGACGTCTTCTTATCTATGTTGACGCTAACAACTAACCCAGCATCCTGAGAGACATGGGCTCCGGGAGGTTGGGAGAAAAAGCCGGCGCAAGCCGGTTTTTTTATCTCCGCCCGCGCTGTACGCCTAAGCGCGATCGATCATCCACCTTTCCCGTAGAACCGAAACAAAAGCCGTAAGGCCCTGGCGCTCCAAAGCGTCCAAGAAATCACCGGTCGACGGCAATGATCTGCGAAGATTGCGTCGAGCACGGGCTACACTGTCGATCAGTGCGTCGGGAAACCGCCTGTGAAGCTCGCTGAGAAACGCATCCGGCGTCATGCAGCCCACGCCGTAAGGTCCGAGGCTTTGCGCCGGAAAGTCCTTCACGTTCCAACTGACGATGAGCGCAGCCTTGCCTGCAATGGCGGCAGCCAGGACATGTCGATCATCGGGATCGGGCAGCTCAAGCTCAGGAATGAGCGATTGATAACCGCGAACATCAGCTTCCGGCAAAACTTGCTTCATCCGGTCACGCGTGACCTGGAGCCGATCCACCGTGACGCCAGGAGCGTTTGCAGCAAGATTGCGTATCCACTCGGCATGGATGTCGTCGCTCCAGCGCGCGTCGAAAAGGCCGTCGAAAGCGGTTTGGACAAGAACGTTGCGAAGATGGAACGGATAAAGGACGCAGGCATCAAGGACCGCGACAAGCGGTTTAGAGGCCATGGGTATCGATCAGATCCTCTGTATCATCTGCGAGCGCATCAAGAGCGCTCTGACGGAGGTCCAGTTTGGACTTAAGCGCCAGGACGTCCTTCAACGATGCGCGGCGGTGCTTGCCGACATAGCGGAAGGGGAGATCGCCGCAGTCCATACGCAACACGACAAGCGGCCGGGAAATCCCCAGAATCTCCGAGGCCTCGGTTGGGCTCAATTCCTGATCCTCGGTAAGGAGTGCGACGCTTTCGCCACTCGACAGCCGATCGATCAACGCCTCGACGGCATCGGCTGCCGCCGGCGGCAACTGCAATGTTTGATCATTACCATCGCGGCGTCGAACATGCAGCTCAACGCGATCCCCGGCGGCCCGTTTCGGCAGGTTCGCGACTTTCTTGCGATCCCGGTCCGACAGACCGATAAATTTGACGACGTGGCTGGCCATGGCTCAATCTCCTATGCTGCGAATATAGAGGCCGCAGCGCCTAACTGCAATAACTGAAACTCTAAGATCAAAATCGAGGCCTTGGGAAACCCGGTTTCTTAGGTTTCAGGGTGGGAGGGGAGCTGCGAGGGGTGGGGCTTTGGGGCACCCCTCGCAGCTGTTTCCGCGCCGCTTGGATAGCGGCAAGGAACAGCCACCTGGCCAGAACTTGCACGGCAGGGGGAGAGGAGGCGCCGCCGATGTCGGCGACGCCGAGGGGGCAAAGCTCAGGCCTTGAGCGCCGCCATCCGTTCGCCAAGAAGCCACAGGGCCTTGTTCAACTTGATGTCCTGATCGATACCGTTGACAGCGCGCGACTTCACCCGGCGTGGTCTGCCGAGGTCATCACGGCCTACACCACGCAAGCCGCCTTTCAGGGAATTCTCCTGAACGACGTTCCAGGTTGTCCAGAGATCGTCGGCGCGGTCATCATGGCGGCGGGGAACAAGCAACTGCTCGGCCTTGATCGGCGTCTTCGTCTCGCCGTCGGTGTCGCCAAAGCGAAGAACGTGGGCAGCATCCGCCAGAATATTGGCTTCCTCGCGATTGAGCCGAAGCGTCGACCAGTCCTGCGGCGCGGCAAGGGTGCGTTCGGCCTCGCCGAGAACGCGATAGGTGCCTTCGATTACCTTGTGTTGGACATCGCCGGAATGGCGAACCTTGATCGCGTCGATGGTGCCGGTCTGCGTGACCAACGAATTGAGGCAGCGGACACGAAAGAGACCGGCCATAAGCTCGTAGGCGCTCGTACCATCATTGGCATTCTTCAGCAGGATCTCGCACACGGTGTCGCCGACATGATAGACCTTGCCGTCATCGATGCGGCGAAGGCGGATGAGGTGCTTGGTAAAATCTGCCTTGCCCTCCGTGCGGCTGCGCGACTGCTTGGCGCCGACCGGCATGAAACCTTCGTTCATCAGCCCGCGCAGAACCTCGATCGTCGGGATCGGCTGAAAACGCTCTGACCTGCTCTCATGGGCGGTCATGGCAAAGATCGACGGCGCAACCCGGCGCATTTCGGCTTCGGTCAGGGCGCGGCCGGTGTCGAAGCGGGCGGTCTCGGTGTAGATGCTCATGGTCTGTCTCCTTGTTTCCCGTTCCCGAAGGGGAGCCCTGTCGGGCGAAGCCTTCCCGGTCTGACCGGGGAATGGCCTCTGACATTCCCCGGGACAGAGGGGGGAGGGCGAAAGCCCGCCCCACGGCGGCAAACGGGACTGTCAAGTGGCGTGGCGCGGAAGACGGGACATCTTCACGGGTCCGGCCTAAAAGACGGACTGGCGCGGAAGATGAACCGGCTTCACGGGCCGCTTGACCGGCCTGGGGGACGATGTCATGGGGCGGATACAAACGATGTGGCCCATCGGGCCTCAATGCCGGATGCGTGTCATCCGAGCGAACCGCCGCCAGACACGCTGGCGGCTCACGATAGACGCGCCCGAAGGGCTCAGCTGCCCTTCTTCGCCACCAGATTGAACAGCTGCGCGATCACGTCGGTCGTATAGACTTGTTCGCCGTCGCGTTCGTAGCTGGAATTGGAAATCCGCGACTCGATATAGACGAGATCGCCGGACCCGACATTCTCTTCGATCCACTTGGCCTGCTTCTTGTCGAGCACGGTGACCTGCACCCAATCGGTCGCGGTCCGCTTTTCTCCTTCAGCCTGCCATTCGCGGTTGGTGGCGACGTTTACTTTCAGGACATTCTTGAGCTCCACGAGGTTTCCGACGTGCCCGAGAAGCGTGTGGCGGTTGACAGATCGCATCGATTTAAACCTTCCTTAACCGTTCAAAACCATCTATCTGTGCAGTTCGAACCAATGCCGCTCAGTTTGACCAGAGGTATCGTTCTTGATGTCAAAGAAGTAAGGCTCTGACCTGAGCGGTCGGGATATGGAGACCGTTTGCATGCAGTTGCGCTGTCGATCAGAGTGATAAAGTCCGTGCGTCTTGCCCTGGCACATATTCACTGTCCTTACGCAGAGGTTCTCTTCTCTGCCGAAGCCATCCCGATCCGAGCTACTTCCCACCCGATATCCTTCCGGGCACGCAGCATAGCGTTCGAAACCAGGGGACCCAGTGCCTGCTTCCGGGCAGGTTGGCCAATCGAAGCCGGGCTTCTTCATCGAGGAAATCAATCTTGTCATCGGCGGATGGCAGGAGGGGACACCCCGCCAGGAGGGGTTGGACGAGGCGGCGCACAGCAGAACTTCGCAGCCCCATTCGCTCGCCGTTGCCGGAGCGGCAGATATGGCGGCCGAAACAAACAATGCAGTGACGACGTTGATCCGCATAAACTTCAGAAACATGGGCACCCCTTCCTCACCTGAAACGATCTCCAGTTAACTATATTTAATCACATGGCGACGAGCAAGCGTAAGAAAGCTGATACCGACCTCGGCACGATGATCCTGCGAAACATGGCGATGGTCATGGAGCGCGAGCAGGTAAAGCGCGGCCTGAACAAAAAGGAGATGGCGCATCTGTGCGAGATTACTTCGCCCTACTATCTGCAAATCCTCGATGGTTCGGCGAACCCATCGCTGCAGGTGATCACGCGGATCAGCACCAACTTGAAAGTCCCACTGCAGGAGCTTTTGATGGGGCAAAAGACCCCGCCGCAGGAGTAAAGGCTGCAGGCGGCAGCCGCGCCTTGCAAGTTTAGAAAACTATATTTAATAATGCGCTGCCAGCGGAAGGGAGCGCAAGCAGACGATGACCATCAGACAGAGCTTGCGGCACACCCTGAGCGCCGTCCTGGTCGCCGCGGCGGCATCGGCGGGTGCCGCGGAACACCCGATGTGGCGAACAGCATTGGTGTGGTCGTGCCAGTATGAAATGGCCATTCAATGTGAACGCTCGCGCGATTGCGCGCCGGTCACGGTCAAAGGCACCATCGAGCTGGACTACGGCGAAAACCGCGTCGTCGAAGAGACCGGTACCAGCCACGCAATCAAGCGCCACTACGTGCAGACAATTGCCGGCAGCCCGATTGCCAGCGAAGTGAAGGTCGAGCTCAACAACAATCAGGTGTTATGGCTGTCGCCGGCCGACGATGCGGGTATATTTTCCGACAACTGGGTTGGCGCCGTCCTGTCGCCCAAGGCCGGCGTCATCATCCAGGACCTGCGACCGCTCGCGTGCAAGCCTGCCGGTGGCGCCAAGCGTCCGAACTGAGCTGCGCCGGGCTTGCCAATTCTGGACCCGTCGGTTGCAGGAAAACGCCGCGACGAATAAGCTCCCGGCGCGGCACACGGTGTCGTTCAGCGCACGAGGATTTCATAGCGACCGGTACGGTAAAGTTTTTCAACCAGGATAAAGGTTTCGGCTTCATCACGCCCGACAATGGTGGGGCAGATGTGTTCGTCCACGTGTCGGCTGTAGAGGGCTACGCCGTTCTTCGAGACGGACAAGTCAACTACGAGCTGGGCCAGGACCGCAAGACCGGAAAGTCGAAGGCGGAAAACGTCAGATCGATTTGATCTGTTCGATAAGTTGAGGGTGCTCAACGGTGCTTTGCTCGCGACGGAGGCGAAAGTGATCAATTTTGCCTTCGAAAAATGGCGTCCGGCTGACGGAACGTATATGTCGCTTAGCTTCCGTTCAGAGAGTTCTGCGTGTTAATCCATATGGTTAACACTTAGTGAAGATCGGCCTTATTCTTCAGGGCCGACAAGACGCTCCGGAGATGACCGGGCCAGCGCCACATCCGCAACACATCAAGCGCGTGAATCGATCTTGCTCAACCGATTCACAAATGTAGTTGGACGACGAAGCCCAGAACTTCGATCCTCCGGCATGGTTTCTCAGCCCTATCGCATTTATGTCGAACGAACCGACGCGTTCAAGAACATCGCGCGCTTCTACGCGCTCGAAATTTCGCTCACGCTGTTCGGGGAAACATGCCTGACCAGGAGATGGGGAAGAATCGGCAGTCATGGTCAGAGCAAGGCCCATCACTTCGACCGAGAAGAAGATGCGGTCGGGCTCCTTCTTGAGGTCGCAAGGCAGAAAAGGCGGCGGGGCTACCGGCCGAAGGGTTCTGTTCAACCCGAATGAGCCATCAAGTATAGATCCATAATTTCGCGCAGACAGAGTAAGGCCCGCCTAGAATTAATCAGCGGCTTTTGCTAATCCCAGGTTGTTCACTTGGGATAGTATTGTGCCAGCCGCATCCATCTCCATTCATGAGACTATCGACCTTTTAGAGGGTCAGTTCGCAAAGTTCGCCGATGGCTTCGCCAGCGGCATGTACGCACTGTGGCTCGGGTCAGCCATTTCCCGTGAGCGCGTCGTTGGCCTCGATGGCGTTCTTGCCAAGCTGCTTGAGGCGCTTCGGCAACGCGTCGAGAACACTGCGACCTGTCCGCACTTCAGGGCCTTGAATCGCATCCTGGACCTTGCGGAGCTCAGTCCCGAGCAGCGCGGAAAAATAGACTTTTCGACACCGCTGGAAAGCGACCTGCAAAAGTTTATCGTCGACCGACTTTGGACCAAGTATTCGAAGGTGCTGGGAACGGAGGTCGAAGGAAAGCAACTCGACTACCTGCTCTGGGACGTCCTTGACTTCAAAAACACCTTTGCGTCGCAGCACGCAGACGCCGAGCATCTCGCAATCGGCATGCTTGTGCTGGAAGGCGTCGTATCGGATATCGCGACTGCAAATTGGGACGCCCTGCTGGAAGCCGCGATGGACGAGCTGGGCCACACCAGCGCGCCGTACACCGTGGCCGTGACCGGCGACGATCTCAAAGGCCCCAAAGGCGAGGCCGTTCTTTACAAGTTTCATGGTTGCGCACGGCGAGCAATCGAGGACGAACCGAAGTACCGGCCGCTCCTGGTCGCCAGAGAGGCTGCGATCAACCAGTGGATGGCAAATCCGGCGTTTGAGAAGATCCGAGTGCAACTCGGTGCGCTGTTGCAACGGGCTCGGACGATCATGATCGGTATGTCTGCGCAGGACAGCAACATTCAGCTCCTGTTCGGCAACAAGGGCTGGAAGTGGGATGACGAGCCTTCGCCGATCATCTTTTCGGCACAGGAGTTGAGCGAGGGCCAGAAATCCATTCTGGAGGGAGCCTATCCAGCCGATTACGAGGCAAATCGCAATTCCATATGCGACAACGCCAAGTTTCCCGCCTACGCCAAGGCCCTTCTTCTCGCACTGCTCTTGTATGTCCTCGGACAAAAACTTGAGGTCCTCACCTTAAAAGTTTCGTCCAAGGGGCTGGACACGGCCGCCAAGGAGGCACTTGCACAGGGCATAAGAGCAATCCGCGATAAGGCCGCCGAAGCGGGTGACGCCGATCGATATGAGATGGCGCGAACGATAGCCCGAGTGGTCGGACGTCACGCCGAGCAGTTTTTTGCCGGGCGAAGCGAGACTGGCGCTCGGCCTTATGTGGCGATCCATTCAAAGGCTCCTCATCTGATGAGCGCTGACAAGCAGATCGAATACTCGGGTCAGATCGAGGCGGCAGCAGCCTTGGGCGCCATTGGGCTGGAAGTCGGGGAGAAGAAGTGGAGCCTGTCGCTAGATGATCCTTCCGCCAACACGTCGGGAACATTGAAGGTAAGCGGGCCTGGCGCCAGCGCCCGCGTGTTTTTTGCGTCGACGGACGACAGAATCAACGGGTTGATCAAGTCCGGCGCTTTCAGCCCCGATGACGCGGACGTTGTTGTGGTATGCTCCGGCAGCGTTACGCAAGGAAAACAGCGAAGCCCGCGGGCACCCATGCGCGATGGCCGCCTCGAGCCTCGCTATCTCGGCATGGAAGATATCTTGAAAGACAGTGTCTCCTTGGGAGATTTTCGGCAGCGGTTTGCCGGGGAGGTCGGACTGTGACAACCAGCGAGCGCGTCGTCGAGCTGTTGACCACCCAAGGCAGATACCGCCTTGTCGCCAAACCGTTTCGGATTGGCTCCCAGGAATTTGACTTTACCCATATCCTCGCCGGCACGGGCAAAGCGAACGATATCGTCCTCGTCATTGAACTGACCGGGGGCTCAGCGAACGATGTCGTGACCAGGTCGGTATTCGCGTTTACGCGTGCCCTTGATGTGGTGGGGTCGAGGCGGCCCGTCACTGTCGTGCTGACTTCAGGCCAGGCAGACAAGGAATTGGTCAACGCCATCAATCGGGTTTGCCGGGTGCTTCCGATCGGCGCCCCTGAGGGCGAAGATTCCAACCAGACGGTGAAGGATTGGCTCTCCGCGCTGCTGCCGTTGGAGAGCCCGCCGCCTGTCGCCCACCTCGCGGATTGGCGTGGGCTCTTGGTCGACGATCTAAAAGGATCACTCGATGAGGCCGAGACCGAGCTCTTCATAAGCTGGGCGCAAGGCGGCAAGGAAAGTGTTGAGGACGCTCTGGCAGCAGAGATAACTGATCGCGCTGACAGAGCGTTGGAGGAGGGCGACAAACCATGACCCCGAAGCTGAAGTCACTGACCATCGAGAATTTCCGCAGTATCCGCGGCACTGTCGTGGTGCCTCTCGATGCACAGGTGGTTCTCGTGCACGGCTCCAATGGCATGGGCAAGACCAGTGTGCTGTCGGCCTTGGAACTCGGATTAACCGGGTCCATTGCACACCTGGATCGAAGACAGTCCCGATACCAGGAGTTTCTCACCAACATCCACGCCAAGTCGGGCTCTATCCAACTCTCTGTTGAAAATCTGTCTGACGTGACCGGACGATCACCGGGAGCTCTGACGTTTTCTCCGGATCATTTCGAAGCCGATCCTGTTTTGCCCAAATCGGTCGCGTCGTTTTTCGCAGAACGATGCTACCTGCCGCAGGCCGTTCTCGGCCGCCTCCTCGAGATATACGACGAGCAGAAAAAGGGCACTCACTCCGAGCTCACCCAATTCGTCAAAGAATTGCTCAGACTCGATCCGCTTGACGCGCTGGTCGACGGCCTCGATCACGCGTTTAACGTGACGAGGGTGCGCAAGATCGCTCCGTCTTACAAGCAGCTTGAAGGTCTTCTTGAGAATTACGACGCACAGGCATCACGCTTGGCGACCACCCTATCCGCCGCAGAGGACGCCTTGCAGACCAGGCGCCAACGTATCGGCGATCTGCTCTCAAGATTATTCTCCGGCGAGACATTTCCCGGCCCTAACCTAGACGTCGCAGAGCTTCGTGGACGGGCTTCCGAACGTGGCTCTGATGAGCAGCAACTCTCGGCGCTGGCAAACGATAGAGCAGAGCTGCTTGCACTGCAGTCCCGCTTTAACGGACCGGAAAATCTGAGCGCAGATCTCGATGTCGCAGCCGTCGAACGTACCGACGCACAAGAGGCAGAGGCGCTCCAGGCCTGGCTGAACGGGCCCGGCGCCAAGTTGACAGCTTTGCTCGACCAGGTGCGCAAAGAGTACGCAGACCTCGCAATCCCTGAGCTGGAATTCCACGAGGTTACTGAAGAGGCCGTGAAATGGTGCAGCGCCGAGGTCATCCGGTGCGATAGGGTACTGGCGCAACACGATAAGGCTGTTGAGGCGCTGACAAATGCGCGCGCAGTTATTGATCGCGCGTCAGCCCGGATCCGCGAGATCAATGAGAAATTGGAAGCCGGCGCCAAGGACGCGCGTGCTCTCGCCAACGCACTTGCCGGAGTGGCGCCCCACGTTGAAGGTGACACATGTCCGGTATGCAGCCGCGACTATGCGGAACTGAAGATGGGGTCGCTTACCGCCCACATAGCCGCGACCATCGCCAATCTCACAAGCGAAGCGGGGCAACTGCAGGCACTCGCGGCCGAGCGCGCCGAGGAGAGCCAACGACTTAGCACCGCACAGCGAGATCTCGTCGCCGCGGAAGGAGGCGTGCTCTCGGCCGAGGATCTAATTCGGTGGCGGCAGAAGAAATCGACGACGTCCTCTCTCCACGGCCAGCTGACGGAACTTTTGGAGCAGGCCGCCGAGGGTAGCAGGCTCGGCCGCAGCGTGATGGAGGCTCGGCTGGCGGTCAGCACGACAAAACGTGCGCTGCTGTTGTCCGTCAGCGCTCTTCCGGAACTCGACACCATCGTCAGCCGCGTCTCTGGGCGTGCCGTGAGTTTGTTCGAGACGCCGCAAGCCGCTCTCGCAGAGGCGCTTGACCTAATTGGAGAGCGTATCAGGGGAGTGGAGGAGAGGCTTTCACTTCGCATCGCCTTTGTCTCTGAACTGGACCAATACGAGCGCGAACACGCAATCGTCACCGACCGACGGAGCCAACGAGCAAAGGTCGCGCAACGTGCCGCCTCTGTTCGCGCGACAATCGGCGAGATTAACGCGATCCGTGACAAAGCAAAGTTTGTGGCACAGACCGCGAGCAGCGTGCGGTCGAATATCGTTCGTGGCGTCTTCAGCGGGTCTCTCAATAAGGTTTGGCGGGATTTGTTTGTCAGGCTCGCCCCGGCAGAACAGTTCGTGCCGCAGTTCAAACTCCCAACAGATGCCGCAGGGAAAGTTGAGGCCGTGCTGCAGACGGTTCATCGATCCGGAAAGGCAGCCGGTACGCCGGGCGCGATGTTGAGCCAAGGAAATCTGAACACCTCAGCCCTGACCCTCTTTCTCGCGCTCAATCTGTCGGTCCCTGCACAATTGCCGTGGCTCGTTCTAGATGATCCGGTCCAATCCATGGACGACGTCCACATCGCTCAGTTCGCGGCGCTCTTGCGAACCCTCGCAAAGGATCTGGGAAAGCAGGTTATAGTCGCCGTTCACGAACGCGCCCTGTTTGATTATCTCGCACTCGAGCTCAGTCCCGCATTCGCCGGCGACAGCCTTATCACCGTTGAGATTAGCCGCAGCTTCGACGGGAACACTGTTGCTGATCCGAAATTTTTCGAGTTTGTCGATGATAAAGCAGTTGCTGCATAACGGCGTCGGGTTCGAAAAACTAGCAACACGTGCGGCGCCTGCTCCCACTCGTTTTCTTGTATTCCCCAACGGCACTGCAGTGCCGCCGGTAAGAGCACGGCAGATGTAAACGCAGCCTCAATCAATTACTTTCGCCCATTTCTCCAAGACCGGGAACGCCGGATGTAGTCGCCTACCGCACGCCCGAACTGAGTTGCTCAGGCTCGCCAAAATTGGACCTGCCGGTTGCAGGAAAACGCCGCGACGACTAAGCTCCGCACGCGGCATTAGGTGTCGTTCAGCTCACGAGGATTTCATGGCAACCGGTACGGTAAAGTTTTTCAACCAGGATAAAGGTTTCGGCTTCATCACGCCTGACAACGGCGGGCCAGATGTGTTTGTTCATGTGTCTGCGGTGCAGGGCTCCGCACTTCTTCGAGACGGACAGAAGGTCAGTTACGAAATGGGGCAAGACCGCAAGACCGGAAAGTCGAAGGCGGAAAGCGTCAGATCAATTTGATCTGCAACTTTTCACTACAGGATTAACATTCTATGCGCCTCTCGAGCCAGCTTCAATCAGTTGAGGACGCTCGACTGCACGAGCGTTAGGACCGAGGGTTTACCACCGGAGAAGATTCAGCCCAGATCCGATTACATCTCGATCCAAAGGTGGTCGATCCGTATAAGAGATAGTCCCTGCTTCCGTCTGTGATTGGATGTCAGCGCGGCAACACGAAGGGTTTCGTCATGCTCGACCAACGCAAGGCCGTCGTCTGCCGACCACCCCTCGACCGGCTCTGCGACAATGCCGTTCAGCCACTCGTCCAATTGTCCGTGCCAGAACGCCACATTCTCACTCTGGACATAGCCGATCATGGCAGCGCGGGCGTGCGCCGCCCCGTGATGCCCTGCCTTAAACCGCTGAACCCCTCCTGCGGTTCTAAATTTGTCGAAGAGATATTCACGCTCGTCGCGGTCAGCAGCCGCGGGCGTGGGAAGCCGCTTGCATTCAATCGGTAGGACGATCTGATATTGGTTATACCGGCGGGTGCCGATCCATATGACCTCGCCGCACGGTGCGACCGACAGGTCGATCGCCCGCCGCCCATCGCTCTCGTCCGGCTCCTCGCGTTTGAACTGCACGATATCCCACCCAGGTGCGTGACGCGTGAGGCTGCTCAGCCGCGAGCAGAGTTGGGAGGTCAGCTTTGTCTCGCCGGTCGCGGCCTCTCGCTCAGGGTCATCGCGCCAGCCGGGAAGCGCGTTCGCAATGAACTTGATGAGTGAGCTCAGCCATTCACCAGGCAGATGGATCCCTGCGCTAAGCGTACCGGCATGGCTTGTATTGTCACTCTGGTCAGCCAGCATTCAAAAACCTTGCGCTCGCAGATCGGCCATGACGTCGTCCGCGTCTCGGAGCGCTACCGAGCGAGTCCAGAAACGATGGCGGTCGGGCTTGAGCAAAAACAGGAAGTTCTCGTCATAGAGTCTTACGATGCGCGTGATCGTCAGGCTCGTACCACGCTTCTCTTGCAGCAGCGCGTCAAGCTTGCCACGCAACTCGTCAGCACCGGACCAATCGACGGCGCCTTTCCCGAACGCGTATGCCTTGCAAATCGTGCCGGACCACCATTGCGCCGGTAGTGCACGAATAGGCGAGCGCCGATATACCGCCTCGAGCTGCCGTATGAAGATGCCATCGAACGCGGTCAGCGCCTCTGGCGGCGCGGTCCGCATGACCGGCGCATCCGTGCCGAGCCGAATGAAATCGCGTTGATGCTCGACGATGTCGGAGGCAATGATCCGCTCGTTGGCGCTGAGATCGAGGTCCTGATTTTCCGGATAGGGAAGCGCCAGCACGTCGGCATTGAGGATCGCCGTGGCGCGCTGTGTGAACAGGCGCGGGCTGATCCCCGCTATATAGGCGCGCAGCACCGTCGATTCCCGCTTCAACCACTGTTCGATCGTCCGCAGTTTTTCGATCTGGCCGCGAGGCGCCGCGAGGCCGACGATCTCATGTTTGTACGTGAGGTAATGCCCTTCCCACAGCCCGTGATACAAGTCCTCATGCTCCTTGATGAGCAGGAGGGGCGGGGTAAAGCGCCGCTCGGTTTTGGTGTCCTTGATCGCTTGTTTGGGAACGATACCGAACGATGCGATATCGATTCCGGCGTAGGAAAGTCCGGTCGTCGGCAACAGCGCCTTGCCGATTATATGATCGGCCGGCTTTGCTATGCCTTTCTGCCCGGCGATATAGCCTTCACCGAAATCCCATTGCTGTTTGGTCGCATAGTCGCGCACGGTTGGATAATTGCGCAGTCGCTGGATGAAATCATGTACCCGGCCGCCGCCAAGCAGGTTAGCGCGCCAAATATCACGAGAAATCGCGGCATCGGCACTTTGCACCCAGTGGAGGTCGTAATAATCGATGTCGAAGCCTTGCTCTGCGGTCGCGCGACCGTTGCGGCGAAAGACGGCGTGGAGCAGCCGGCAATCGGGATCTGGTGGCCCGGCCTCGCTGATCACCACAACGATCTTGGGATCGGCATCACCCTTCTTGAACAGTCCGCGCACGGAGACGAAGTCGAGCAACTCGCGCACGTTCCATTGCTTAAAGAACGTCTGCCTGAAGCCTAACGCATACTGATTGTAGAGAAAGCCCGATGGCTCGATCATCGCTAGCACGCCGCCCGCTTCGAGCACCTTCATCGCCTCATGTAGAAACAGGTAGGCGATTTGTTTATCGGCAAGCCCCCCATGCTCGCGAACATACTCTCTTGCACAGGCGAGCGCAGCATCTGTCGTAAGCGACGACTCAAATGGAGGATTGCCGACCACTACCGCGACCGGTACCTTTAGCAGGCCGCTGGCCTTTGCCTCAAAGAAGCAGCTTGCGTGCAATGTCTCGCCGCCGAGGCGGGGGAATAGTTTGATGCTCCCGCGGATCTCCTCCGGCTCCAGAGCATCGCATAAGCTCAAGCAGAGGCTGAATGCTGCCAGTTCAACCGCGGCTTCCTCAAGGTCGATGCCATGAACACGCTGCAGAAGCTGTCGAAGTTCATCGACGCCGGGACGCGCCCATCCATTGCGCGAGCGCCAATGCAGCACGAGCCGCTTGTAAGCCTCGACCAGAAAGACGCCCGAGCCGCATGCAGGATCGAGGATGACCCCTTCGCCGGACATGAGTGCATCTATCCGCTTCCAGCTCAGCACCTCCTCGAGCATCAGGCGCACCAAGGCAGGCGGTGTATAGATCGAGCTCGCGACGTCCTTCACAAACAGCTGGTAAATATTGCTGATCAGCTCGACAGGGAGATCGCGAAACGAATAAAGGCGCCAGAAACTGGCTTGGCCGGACTCATCCTCATAACCTTGAACGAGCCGGGCATAGCTTGAGAGCTCATCACTCGTTGCTAAGGCTTCGCGTTCATGATCGCTAAGCCGAAATACATGGCCATTGAAGCGTTCTTCGAGTGCGCCAAGGAGCTTTACCAAGGCGGGACCATTTCCGAGCACTTCGAAGAAGTGGCTCGCGCCGGGCAGGGCCCAGTTGAAATCCTCTGGAAGCAAGACCGATCGCTCTTCGAGGTAGGCGATGAGTAGCGACAGGATGAGTAATCGGCGACGCAGGCTGGCGCTGAGCAGCTTGCTCTCGGCGAGCTGCTTCGCAAGCACGCGCACACCGGCGACCAGCTTGCGATGGGCCGATTTGCTCGCCGACAGCATGCGCTTGCACGCGTCCGGATCATCCCAGATTGCACCGTTGCGAATACGCTCTGCGTCCCACCAGACATCGAGCTTGGCTATTTCGGCGCCGATCCGCAGCGTATCGTTAGGGTTGTAGACCGGAACATCATCGGGACCCGCGAAATCCGGCTTATGCGCGCAGCGGAATAGCTGGATCACGCCCGGTGCGGCTCGGTAGACTAGTGGAACGCCGCCCCAACTCCACAGACGCTTGTGCAATTCGGCGAAGCGCCGCTCGTCCGGATGGTCCTTGGCATCAAAGATGAAAGCTTGCGCGACAGGCGGGTGACCGTGCCGCTGAGCCTCGAAAAAAACGGCGCGCGCACCATAGGAGCAGGCTCTCTCCACCATCGCGACAACCTCAGGCCGCTGACCGTGAGGATCGAACTCTGCGACGGACACGAGGCCGTCCACGCTGGGGACGCCGGCGTCGTTGCCGATCGCAAACAGCCATTGCGCGCCCGCAAACGCGGCGCTGGACACTTTTATAGTCATGCGCCCGTTCCCATCAGCTGTCTTACTCGGAGCCAGGTCATTTTTGGCGCATCTTCTGGGACAGAGCGAAGCCTTCCTTCAACAGCTCGGTCATCGTAATCCCCTGCTCAACAGCGAATCCCTTGAACTGCTTCTTGAAGTCCGCGCTGACCTTGAAGTTGAGCGATTTATTTTCGCTACCCGCCAGGTTTTCCTTCGCAGCCGCGGAAGGATCCTTGATGATCATGCGTTCCCCTCGGTGCGATGGGCGCGCTGCGCCACCTTACGTCGAGTCGCAAGGAAAGCAGATTTCCGGGTTTCTGGCAATCTGTAAATGTGGAATGTGGGAAAAGAAGAAAACCGGAAATAACGAATCCGGGATTTCTTACGCGCGCCTTTGAAACTTTATTTCCGCCATGATCTCTGCAAATTTGCGCGGCCTCATGATATCTCGCTATGTGAGTGAAAATCGCTGAGGTAAGTTATAATGAATAATGACGTTGAAATTGGCGGCGAGGATGTGCGCGCTGCCAGAGCCCTTGTACAGTGGTCCCAGGGGGATCTTGCGAAGGAGGCCGGCGTTGGCATTTCGACGATCGCGGAATTCGAAAAGGGATCGCGCAATCCCATCGCGAATAACCTCGCGGCGATCCGGCGTGCACTGGAAGCCGCAGGGGTCCGATTCACACCCGCGGGACCAACTGTCTTCAGCGAGATTTCGCTCTATATCCTCACCGAGACGGGCGGGACCGAATTGCGCTTCCGGTTCGGTGTTTCGGACGCAGCGAATGTGCAGGAAATCATCGCTGTGTTCGGCAATGCCCAAGGCACCGACATCAATATTGACGCCGTTCAGACGGCGTCGAAAAACCTCAAAGCGGCTATCAAAGAGGTCGTCGCGAAGCACGGCGCCGCCGTGCCGCCGCTGAATAAACTCAAGCAGATCCTGGGTGCGCTCAAGGACGATGAGCATTTCCTGCTGCTTCCGGCTCAGCCGACGACAACGGTCGACAGGCTCGAAGTGGAACGCTTTCTTCATCGACTTAATCATCCTGACGATCAAAGTGACGATGAAGCCGTGGACGAGTTGTTCGGTGCGCTGCTCGCAAACTACGAGGTTTCAAACCCGCGGACAGACCGGCGGACGCTTATCGGCGCCAATCAGAGTTCGCACCGCTGCCGCTTTTGCGATCGAACGACAGAGACCGGGTCGAAATTCAAAAAGGCCGCCCACGTCACTCCGACAGCGCTCGGCAACGACCATTTGAAGTCCGCGGAAGAATGTGACGATTGCAATGAATATTTCGGTCAGCATACCGAACCGTCCCTTATTTCCTTGCTCGATATCCAGCGCGTGTTTCTCGGAACCCAGGGAAGAGGCAAGAATGACGGGCGGCCTAAGCTTCGGTTCTCGGAAGGCGTCCTCAATCATGACGGAAGCAAGGTAAACGTCGAGTCGCAGTCCGTCGTCGTCGACGATAACGGAACTTTCACTGTCGACCTTGGGAAGGGCGCATGGCTGACGCCCTCGGCGGCCTATAGGGCTCTCGTGAAAATGGTGTTGTCCGTGATCGGCGAAGAACAATTGCCTTTTCTCAAAGAGACGATCGATTGGGTCCGAAACAATGCGCACGCAGACAGACGTCTTCCAACGGTTGCGACCGCCACGGTGTTCCTGCCGCCTGATCCATCAGCGCAGTTAACCGTCTACACGAGAAAGCAGCCGCACGCGCGGTTGCCGCATATTGTCGGGGAGTTCCGGTTGGGTTGCTACATGTATGTCTTCGCGGTCCCGTTTTCGCAGCAGGACACCACGGATTTGATCGGATTCTTCCAGGAAGACGACTTCAGCGCCACGTTCAAGCACTACATGACGACCCAATGGACGCAACAAGATCTGAGCCGGCAAACGAAAGTCGTGATGGCTCCGAAGCTTAAGTTCGTTCGCTCAACGTCGTAAACCAGCATAGGAACAGCGTTCGGTGGAGACCTGTCCCTAACGTCCGACTCATACCCGGATACGCGAAGCTGACCGGCGGTCTCGTTGATCGGACTTGTTGCAACGCCGACGACAATCGGAGAGCGTCAATAGCTGGGACACGCCAAAATCGCCTGCGTAAAGGGAGTGAAATGATCGGCATGTCGGATCTGGAAACAGACTGCTTTTTAGATATTAGTTAATAAAATCAATCACTTATCAGATAAGGTTTATTATGGAACTCAGTCTTGATCCAATTAGTAAACGAGGCTATGTCCTAATCCGGAATTATGAGCAACGGTGAAACGTCACCCCCGCACCCCCGCATTTTTTGCGGCAGGGATTCGCGGGATCAGACCTTCCCCGCAGTTCCACCTAAAGATAAGTTGCCGCCGCACCTTCAATCCAAGATGAAATTTCCCCGCATCCGGGCCGAGCCAAACGGATGCACGACTCGCCCCGCCCTTGCGCGGGACCTTTTTACGAATGCAAGTCGCGATGCCGCGCCGCTGAGGAAGAATGGGCTACGATTGGACCGGCAAAAGAGTTCGCCGACTGCGAACTATCAAGATCGCTGTGGTGGCATCTTTATCAGCTGCGGTGGCCATTTTCCTTTGGGCGGCGGTGCCCGGATGAGGCCGGCAACCTACAAGAACGAAATCTCAGATCGCCTGCGCTAGGAGCAGACCCGAGCTTCCTCCTGAACTACCGGCTTGTTTCCGGAAGATAGTTCGCCGAAATGCGGGACGGGTAACTAATTGCGCTGGCATCAGCCAGCCAAGCGAATGCAAGCCTCCCGCAAGCTTTACAAAATATGCCTTATTGCTAATAAGCGGGAGAGCTCTTTGAGATTGGTATTCGAGATCATTGACGACGCCGGTCAAGTTCGCGCCTACGTTGCCTCGCACGTGCGCCGTGAAGCGGATAGACTGATCGTCCGGCATCGTGAGACCGAGGTGGGTATCGATATAGCCCGATCCGCAACTGGTGCGCTGTCGACGAAGATGAAGAGCAAAGACCATGCACGCACGAGACGAAGAGGTTCGCGGCGTGAGGCTCTCCTCAGTCCGCCGCGATTGGCACGCGCGTGAGTGCCGGGCCTTATTTTGGCAGGCACAATCTGTAGCCACCTGCCTCGGTCAGGAACATGCCTACTGCGCAACAACGGAAATCACCCGGCAGAACTTTCCGACATTCGTCCGCCGCAGCATTTAGTACCAGCGTCGATGGGCCCGAGCGACGAACTAGTGCGGAGCGGCCGAAGAGATCCGGTTTGGTCGATATCGCATAATGGCGTGCCATGTTCCTGATCGGGTCGACGCGCTGACATATCGCCGATCTTTGCCGCAGGTGCTTTCGCCCGTTGCGCTGATTGATGTTGAGGCGAAATCATGCTACCCGGCTGACATTCCTGACCACGCAACGGTTATTGACGTACCTTGCTTATTAGGGATAGCTTAATTGTATTCCGATCGCAATCCGCGTCAGGAGCGTCCGGACGAGCGAGGAACGAAGCAAATGCCGATCTCGATGGCCGCGAAAAGCCCAAACCCAATTGACGTCCATGTTGGCAGCAGGATCCGCTTGCAGCGCATGATGAGGAAAATGAGCCAGTCCGCTCTTGGTGACGCTGTTGGGATCACGTTTCAGCAGATCCAGAAATATGAGAAGGGGACCAACCGGGTCAGCGCCAGTCGTATGCAGCAGTTCGCCGACTTGCTGCATGTTCCAATCTCATTTTTCTTTGAAGGTCAGCCTGAGGGAGCTACAGCTTCTGCTGACAAATTGCCAAGTGACGAACTGTCACTGTTTCTTTCGACTTCCGAAGGGTTGGCCCTCAATCGCGGCTTTATCCAAATTAAGGATGAGCAGCTGCGGCGGAAGCTTGTTGGCTTGGTCAAGGCAGCGGCTGGTCAAGACTCGTAGCTCAAGAGCGCGCGATATGAGCACGCGGTTGTATTCTCAACTGTAGAACTCGGGAGCGGAACCGGCTCGTGCTCGCTAGCTGAAATCGAGACGACCTATTGCATGCGAGCATCGAGCAGGTGCCGGTAACCGACTTCCGTCATCCAGCGGGCGCGAGCGAGATGGGTCTCATGAATATGTTTGGCGCGGACGGGATCGACATCGGGACCGACGCCGAAAATGATCCTGACTGCTTCGCGCCAGTCCGCACCCTCCGCGTCGGCGTCGAGTAGGCGCAGGTAGCTCGCGAAGTGAACCTCGTCGTAGTCATTCACCCGCTCCGTCAAAGGAGGGCCATCTTCCCGCAGGGGCTTGCTCATCGTCGAAATCCTCAAGATACGTTCACTCCACGCGCTATATGAGTAGTGCTTGCTCCGTGCCCTCGAGCGGTAGCATCATCATGGCCTCAGAAGGGAACTGTCACGCCCTGATCCTTGCCGTCCGACAGCACGGGGCGGACGTCAACGAAGTCAATCTCGAACAATCGCAACCTCTCAGCGGCTTTATGTGCAAGGCTCCGCCATGCATCAAGTATCGTGTGCGCGGCCCCAAGCAAGACCTGATCGGCACCGGCATTCTCCATTTCGACAAGCAGGGTTCCGAGCCTGCCGATGCAGTTATCGATGTGACCTTGAAGTCGCGAGACCTGGTCGAGAGTGACTGCTGGATGCGCTAGCAGCCTCGGCACAATTGCCGCTGCGCGCCTTGCAAGGTCCCCCTCGCCCAATCCTGCCACTCGTGAGTCATCATGGCTGCTCCTCGTGCCGTGAGGAAAACATCTCCGCTTAGTACGACTTAGTCAAGAAGGACCCGATGGTCCCGGCACACACTGATATGCGGGCCGGACCTAGGGGTGCAGGCGCTTTGTTTCGGATGCCTTGGGACGCAGTCGGTCGTGACTCAACCGTCTGCCCGAAAGAACGCTCCTATCCTGGAATGAAATTAAGGGCACCGTCGCCGGGGAATGCCCGCAATCGCGGTGTTCCTTACTTCGAGAAGCTGCAAGCGCCGGTCGAAGGGCAATAAAGCCGCGCAGCTCGGCAAGCGCCGGATCATGGCTCATGATTGCCGGAGCGCACGAGCGCGCCAACACATGGGCGGATGCTTTTTCGAACCAGACGACGAACTTGCGTGCGGCGCTCTTTCGCTACGTGCAGCGGCGCGCGCCGCTGAAACGCAGATCGAACCTCATGCCTGCTTGATGAGTGATACAGGCGACAGCGTTCATAGCCCTTGGCGAGAACTATGCCAGTCATGACACGGTGAAGCATTCCAGCCGCGACTACGTTCGAGACGCCGTTCATGTCAAGGTCAGGAGGTTTCAATTCCCGTGTCCGTCGCACAATTGCCGGCGTCTTTCATCATATCAGCCCGCAGCATGCCGACCTGTATTTCCACGAGATCGGCTTCCGCTGGTCACAGCGCATTGTTACGGGCCAGGCAGTGCGGAAAGCCAAAATGGCAGGGAACGCATGAAGACCCTGTGGTGGCGGGTGCCGCCGGCGCTGCAATTGCTGCAAGTCTTTCGCGCCGCTACCGGCCGCCAAATGCGCAGCTGCCAGCAGCGGTTTAGCCGGTCAAGCGGGGAAGCAATAGACGTCGGCGTTATCCTGACGATCGCGCAGCCCTTTGTAAGCCGCATGGCGAAGCCGGTTGTCGTTCGTCCACGCCCGATACTCGATTTCTGCGATCAGCGTCGGCTGGATCCAGACCACCTTCCTGCTGCCATTATAGGGGACGGGCGGCTGCTTACGCTTCCAGGGAAGCTTGTCCATCAGCTTGCGCAGCTGAAGCACGTCGCGCTCCTTAAAGCCTGTTCCGACGGAACCGACATAGGCGAGCTCGCTTCCGCGATATGCGGCAAGCAGCAGTGACCCGAAACCTCCCCCTGCGCTCGACGACAACTCATAACCGACGATCAGAAAGGCCTCGGACTGAATGCACTTGAGTTTGACCCAGTCGCCGGACCGCTCAGATCGATAGATGCTGTCGCCCTTCTTGCCAACGATGCCTTCGAGCCCGTGACGGCGAGCTTCCTCGAGAAGAATGGCAGGATCCGCGTCAATCTCCTCGGAGATTTGTATCGCGCCCTTCTGGCCATCGAGAACGTCCTCGAGAAGGTGACGTCTCGACCGGTACTCGACGGCGCGCAGGTCGTGGCCATCAAGATAGAGGAGATCAAAAGCATATAGGATCGCCGGCGAGGCGAGGGTCCCAGGCTTATTGCCGCTGGCACCGAGGGATTGCTGCAGCAGCCCAAATTCCGACCGGCCATGCTCGTCGAGGATCACGGCTTCGCCGTCGATGATCATGGTCGTTGGACCGAGAGCACGAGCAGCTTCTGCTATGGCAGGGAAGCGATCAGTCCAGTCGTATCCGCCACGCGTGAGAATGCGCACGCCTCCCTGCTCGATATGAACATGGAGGCGGTATCCATCCCATTTTACTTCCCAGCCCCAATCGTCGCCGGCAGGCGGCCTGGTCACCAATTTTGCGAGCGCCGGTTCGATACGATCCGGCATGGGATCGAACGGGAGTTGCGGCTGCGCCGGGTTGCGTTTCCGGATAGGCCGACTTTGAATCGGGGCGTTGTCCTCACGCAACAGCGGCTTGGAAGGCTTACGCGGATGTTTGGTCATGACGGCATTCTATCAGGAAACATTAAAATCCATTTTACTGAACATTGAAGGCTGGAGTTTGTCTCTGAGCGCGGGGCGTCATGCCGGTCGATCCCACTTCTCGTCTTTGCTGCCGATCGGGGTGGCAGTAGAGGTATTTCGTTACCGACCGATGACGGCGAAAAAGTGAGCGGCCTCAGCTCGTCGCTTCACAGTCAGTTCAAATCGGCGGAAGGAATGTCCTCGTCTCCCTCTTCCCAACCGAGCTCCACCCGCCGTCCGATCCACCGGCCCTACGTTGGCTTTCGCCTCTTTCCAGGCGCTCAAAGAGGTTTGGTGGATGCGCTGGTAGCCGAAGGACTTGCAGCGGGCCCAATTCCCACCCCGGAGTGGATGCAAAACAAGCTTGGCAAGGATATTCTGGCCAATAATCGAGAAGCTTCCCCCTTTGACGCTTCGCCCCGTGCTCCGAAGCTACCCTCTTGCCGAACGCGCCCAAGAGCAAGCAATGGCGGAGGACGGTTCTCAACCAGCTCCGTAATGAGACTGGACGGCGTTTCGGCACGAGCTTTCCGCCCGCCGAAATCGGAGGCATAGTGCAAATCTGCACGTTGCACGTCCGCGAAAATAATGCGGGATCGCCCCGTTCAGCAAACAAGAGGACGGACAATGATAGACATCGACGATTTGCCGGATAACGACCCCGACCTTCTGGAAAACACCGCTTTGCCCAAGCCAGTCATTGCTCGCTTGCGCAAATCATTTTTCCGGCGCCTTTTCCGATTTCGATGGAATGGACGACATAGAGATGTTGCGTCAACCAAACTTTGGCAGAAGGATCGTCGAAGCCATCAAGGCCGAGCGAGCGCGCATCGCCGCAAATTCGGCTTGCTCGGATTCGTGAACTGGACGCGGCAAGCTGAGCCGCGTGCAAGCTAGATGGCTGGAAGACGATGCCCAGCCATTTAGCAATCGCATTTGGCACAGTCCTGTCGCCATTGCGGAAATCGAAGGGCGTTTCTCCTCGAGGAGGCAAACCGCGGACGCGCGTTTTTCATCGCGGCTGTTGTCGACCAGAATTGCGGCGTCAGCTACATCAAGAGCGTACCATGGCGAACGGGACCTTCAGCCGCGATGCCCTTAAAAAAAGCGCGCCGACTGACGAAGTTCTCTATCCGTCGCATTCGGCGATAGTCAGACGCTCGGTGAAACGGAGCAAATGGACAATATGCAAACTGCTCGGCTAATGATGGGAACATTCCGCAATGTGCACTGGAAGACCATGACCAGCACGACCGATTTTATCGCCGAACTGATCCGCGCCGCAAACGAGACCGACAAGTTGACGGTCCACGAGACCAGCCGGCTGCTTGACCGCTCGATCGACACGATTCACGACATGCGCGCACGGATGAGCGTCGCGAGCAGCCACCGGTCCAGGGACGTCCTGATCGATCTGAGGGTGGCGTCGGAGCGCGCGAGCGCGCTGTCACTGAAAGAGATCCGCGACGCACTCATCGATGCGGCCGATGTGATCAGGACGTTGAAGATTGAATTCGATGGGGAAAAGTGACCGGCCCGAGCTCGTTTGGCGAAAGTTCGCTTTGCGTTCATTTTATGTTTAGCGAGGGCTAAACTTACTTTGTCAAGGGAACGATGGCAAAACGAACAGCCTCTCCGCCGGCGACGGCAGGAGAGGCTGTGCACTCGAGCGTTCGACTTCACGAGGCAAGTACACATTGGACCTCGTAGGCGTGGCTGTGGCTGCGCAACAAGGCGACAAAAGACGTAAATCATCTGCGAGGCCCCGCAGCCAACGATTCTGCGACTAACTTGCCGAAGCTCGCGTGTAGTCAGGCAGGACCGTAAGTAGAACACCTTTGCCGCAGCGGGTTCAGACAGAGCGCAGCGTTCGACATGGACAGCCAAGTTGGCAGCACGCTTCCGAACATTTCGCAGGACTCCACCGCGATCCCCTGCACCGCAATTAATTAGCAGTCTTTGCACGGCGTAAGCTTGAAGGCACGTGATGCCACGCCCCTGTTCTTGAAAATCAACTCGACGAGCCGTCGTCCATTGAGGGAGAGCTCGGGTAAAAAGCCATGGCAAACTCCGCAAATCGGTTGAAGGTTCAGGAAAGCTATTGCAGGAGATATTAAATTGCGCCATGTAATTAAACCATGGAGCCGGCGTAAGAGGCCGGTGCGTACGTCGCTGAGAAAACGGGCAACTGAATGAACATTCAACGGCTAGTTTGGCCCGGCGCCGATGCGCCCGACGATGGCCTTATGAACGCGAAAGAGACGAGCGATTTCAGCTGCCGGACGGCCTTCATTTAACATGCCGATGATTTCGGAGGCCGTTTTCGCAGCGACCTACGCACTGGGCCTAAAAGCTCGACGCCCTAAAGGTTCAGTTCTCGATGGCAATCAACAGTGACAGGTCCAATTTGAGCACTAGAAGCTCCAACGCGAACGATATATAGAAACGCGCGGCAGCCAAAGAGCGGAGTACAAATGCGCAGACGTAAGGCCCTATCAGTGACGCGGGATGAGGACTTCTCTCGCTGGTTCCAGGAAGTAATCACAGCTGCCGAGATGGGCGAGCATTCAGGCGTCCGCGGCTGCATGATCATTCTGCCTTGGGGCTATGCAATCTGGGAGCGGGTGCAGCGCCACCTTGACGACATGATCCGAGCCACGGGCCACGACAACTGCTACTTCCCGATCTTCATTCCGCTCGAACTGATCGAGAAGGAGGCCGACCACGTCGAGGGCTTCGCCAAAGAGATGGCCGTCGTTACGCACCACCGTCTGGTCAAGAGCGACGATGGTAGTCTGGTGCCCGACGGCAAGCTCGAAAGCCCACTGATCGTGCGCCCGACGTCAGAGGCGATGATTACCAATGCGTTTCAGCGCTGGATTCAGAGCTACCGGGATCTGCCCGTGAAAATCAATCAGTGGGCCAATGTGGTACGCTGGGAAATGCGGCCGCGTATGTTCATGCGCACCTCGGAATTCCTCTGGCAGGAAGGACATACGGCGCACGCCTCAGCCGAAGAGGCCGACAGCGAGACGCGAATGATGCTGGAATGCTACCGCAAACTTGCCGAGGATTTCATGGCGATCCCGGTGATATGTGGGCAAAAGTCCGACGGCGAGCGCTTCCCGGGTGCGGTTGAGACGCACACCATCGAGGCGATGATGCAGGACGGTCGCGCGCTCCAAGCCGGCACGTCGCACAACCTCGGCCAGAACTTCGCCAAGGCAAGCGAGGTCCGCTATCTGGACCGGGACGGCGGTCAGAAGACACCCTACACTACGTCCTGGGGCGTCTCGACACGGTTGATCGGTGCGCTCATCATGGTCCACAGCGATGACGATGGCCTTCGGTTGCCGCCGCGCTTGGCGCCACAGCAAGTGGTCATCCTCCCGCTCCTGCGCGACGCCGAGCGGAATGATGAGGTGAAGGCAGCCTGCCATGCGCTGGCAAACCGGCTGCGCCTGCTTGACTACGCCCGTGAAGCGCTGCGCGTGCGCGTCGACGAGCGTGACATGAAACCGGCCGAGAAGCGATGGTCCTGGATCAAAAAGGGCGTGCCTTTGGTCGTCGAGATCGGTCCGCGCGACATCGATGGCGGCATGGTGATGGTCCACCGTCGCGATGCGCTGGACACGGGCGGCGCGGCCCAAAAGCTTGACGACTTTGTCGGCGCCATTGCAACCACATTCGAGGAGATGCAGACCGCCATGTATGACACGGCTTCTGCCTTTCGCGCAGAGAAGACCATTGAGGACATCAGGACCTTCGACGAGATGCAGGCCTTCTTCGAGACGGGCCAGGGTTTCGTTATCGCCAAGTGGGCGGGCACAGCCGAGGACGAGGAAAAGCTCAAGGACCTGAATGTCACCCTTCGGTGCCTTCCCTACAGTCAGAGCGGCACCGAAGGCACCTGTATCCTGACGGGCAAGCCAACAACCGTCGATGCGATCTTCGCAAAGGCGTACTGACGCGGCGCCCCAATCGCCTGGACGAACCTCGGCAGCTTGCGTCAGGGGATGAATGCGGCCGACACCATGTTCTGGAAGAGGTCAAAGTCCCAGTCATACTCGTCCGTGTCGGCATCATAGGTTCGAATGGTGCTGAGATAGACGCCCACGATCTGGTGCTCGGGATCCACCCAGATGCCGATCCCGGCAGCGCCCTGGTGATGAAAGGCCGACGGCGACGGCAGAATCCCCCTTCGCGCCTCCTTCCAAGGATACGTGTCCTGCAGCATCCATCCTAAGCCCCAGGATGATTTTGGGATCAACTGGCCGCCCGGCGCCATTGCAGAGGCGGCGTGGATCTGATTGCGGGTCATGGCCGCAACTGCAGCGGAGCTGAGCACGCGTTTGCCCTTGTGTTGCCCCTGGTCGAGAAACATCTGGCAGAACGCCGCCATATCGTCAGCCGTTGAAAACAGGTGCCCGCTTGGGTGTGGGATCCGCAATTCGGCGATGTCGTTCGGATCATAGGGCGGATCGACGTCTTTGAATATGTCTGGATCAACCTGGACCCATTTGGGGATCATGTCCAAGGTCAGGCCGAAGCCACTGTCTTCCATGCCCAAAGGCGCGAGAATTCGCTCCTTCGCCGCATCCTCAAACGTTTTGCCGGTTCGTCTCGCTACGATCTCGCCGAGAAGGAGATAGTTGACACCCGCGTATTGGCACATGCTGCCTGGAGGCGTGGTCGGGCTGGTCTCGAGCGCCGCAGCCAGAAAATCCTCCGCAGATACAGGGCGATGCGACCCCCCCGGCAACAAAAGTCGTGCGTTCAGGATGGCGTTGTAGTTCGGCGAGGCGAGTCCCGAGGTATGGGTGAAGAGATCCTTGACCAAAACCGCGTCCCGATCCGCGCCGGAGAACTCCGGCAGGTAGTGAGACACTTTCCTGCTCAAGCTTATCAGCCCATCGTCCACAAGGCTCATTGCAACGGCCGCCGTGATGACCTTGCTGACCGAAGAAATCCGGAAGACCGACGCGCAGCTGACGGTCTCCGCGCCATCCCAGGGCGTGATGTGACCGAAAGCCTCGCGCATGATCACGTCACCGCCCTGCATGATCACGTAGGCGATCGCCTGAGTTTTATCCCGCTCCACCCATGCTTGAGTGGCCGCTCGCAGTCTCTCCTGACGGTCTGGGTCGAACCCACTCATGCCGTGCGCCCGTCAGTGGACTGCAAGGCCGCCTCTCGCCCCCAGGTCTTCATGAAAGATCGCCGCACGAGACTGTCGAACTCCGGCAGGGGCTCCTCGCCCTGCGCGATGATGTGCAACCGGGGGGTGTCGGACAGGTTTACGCAGCTATGGGTGCTGCTGACGTCCACCATGAAGGCCTTGCCGGGTTTGAATGGGATTTCCCCGCGGTCAAGGAGCTTGAAATGCGCCCCGTCCGGGTTGCTGAGCGAGATATTCATGCTGGTGAGCGACCGGTTCCACGTATCGATATGCGGTAGGATGCACCCCATCGGTTCGAGCAGCATGAAGCGCACACGGTGCAGTTTTCGGAAGGTCAGGAACTCCTTGAGAAAGGCGGTGGTTACGGGGCAGCGATCTGCCAGCTCGGTCCACACATAAGGCGCCTCCGCATCGGAAGCATAGCCGTAGTTGCCGGGCGAGCGGGTGCTCTTGGGATCGATGCCGTGCAGGGTGGAGCCTTGCCACCCCCAGCTATCGCCCCCCCTGTGGCCCACGAAGAGATCGCGGCAAGCAAGGGCCTCCTCGACCATCTCTTCGTGGCCTGGAATATCGATGTCCAACTCCAGCCAGGGCACACCGCTTTCCGAAGTGATCCATTCCAAGTCGGGATCGCCTTCCATCGGTGCGGGCTCGTAACGAAACGTATGCCGGTCCGCCCAAAAGAGGCGAAGATCATCCCAGAACGGCCCAGACCGCTCCTTGAGAGGAGAGACGTCAATAATGGCGGGGGAGGATGTCATGCGAGAGTTCCTTTGGTGATTGGCGGATGTCGGTCGGGACAGGGAGAGAACGCGCATCACCCCTTGATGGTGATGCGGTAGGTCTTCTTCGACGCGCCCTCTGCGGGGGGCAGCGCCTTGTGCATCATCGCGACATTGTCCCAGATCAGGACGTCATTGGCTCGCCACGTATGCGCGTAGACGCGATCGGGCTCGGTCGCTATGTCGAGGAGCGCGTCAAGGAGCTCCGTGCTTTCTTCCTCTGAAAGGCCGATGACATTCTCCAGCCACTTCTCGTTGAGATACAATGCAGAGCGACCATTTCGCGGATGCCGGCGGACGAGCGGATGGGAAAGATCCTGCAGTCCCGCCAGCTTGTCGGGATCCTTCAGCCCCATTTGGTCCAACTCACGCTGGTAGATCGCGCGACAGGGGTAGTTTCCCACGAGCGGTTCCAGCTTGGCCTTCAGACCTGGCGGGGCCGTGTCGACCACTTCGCGCATATCGGTAAACAGAGTTTCGCCCCCGCCGCTTGGCGCTATCTCGCAGAGAAGGAGCGTCGCAGCACTTGGGGTCTTGCTCCATGGCCCGTCAGAGTGCCAGTACTCCCCGCCGCCCGACACGCCCTGCCCCGGTAGATTGGATTGAACCCGTACGGTGGGATGGCCGGACAAACCAAACACGGGCGGTGACACGACTTCCGCGGGCCCGAAGGCAGCTGCGAGATGTTCAAACGCCTCTATGTCTTGCGGGAAGTCCGACACGACAAGGAGCCCATGCGCGTCGAGAAGCGACAAAAGGGCGCCGTCTTCTTCAAGAAAAACCTTCACGTCGTCGGCAGCAAGCCGATGGCCAAGCTGTTTCATCTGTCGTTCCTTAAGGATCATTAAACAGTCCCACTTACGACAACCGTCTCGTATTCGATCGTCACATAACCGCTTTCGGCGTGGGCATCGAAGAAGTCGTCGATTGCGGCGCACCAATGCGCGTAGCGCTGATGCGCGGCACCGGGCGCAAAAGAGCCGGAAAGGATCCGCCCCGCAAACTGGCGTCGGTCCAGCCGGTCGTCATGCGAGAACGCAGCTTCGGCGTAGGAGCCGACCCCGAAGAAGCGGCCTGCGACGTCGTCCACGGTCTCCGCATAGCTTTGTCGGTCGCCGACAATGTCCTGCTGCATCTCAGACAAGAAGTGCTCGAACGCGGTTCGGAACACACTCCCGCTCCGCCTGCGTTCATTCCAGATCGCCGCGGCGCGCCCGCCCGGCCGCAAAATCCGAGCGAATTCCCTGCGCGCGGCAGTCGGTTCAAACCAGTGCAACGCTTGCGCGGCGACGACTAGGTCAACGCTCCTGTCCGGCAAGGTCGTGGCTTCTGCAGAGCCATCGACGCTTTGGAAACCCGGACAGCCTGATAGCGTTGCCTGCGCGGCCTGGCGCATCTGCCCTTCCGGCTCGACGGCGAAAACTCGGTGCCCGTATCGCAAGAGCTGAGCCGATAGAATCCCCGTCCCGGCGCCGATGTCCGCGATGTCAATGGGGTCCGCTCGTTGCCTATGCCGCAGCATATGCGACACCGCTTCATTAGGATAAGTCGGCCTGTATGCCACGTATCGGCCCACGCGGTCCCCGTAGGCGAGGCCCGGGTTGAAGGCTTGTGTCATGCGTCCCTTCCAAAGCATGCGAGGACATGCGTCATGATGTCTTTATGGCGTGCGGCCCAGCCCTTCACGAGATCCGGCGCAAACCGTTCGGTGTGGTACCAATAGTTGGGGCGCAACATCCCTTCGGTGACCTCGGCAACGAGGTGCAGTCCCGGGATGCGGCGCAGTTGGTCAAAGCCACAATCCGCATATTCGGGGCGGGCAACCGGTCCCAGGATCTCCAGGACCTCTACCTTGAGTTCTGATGACTGCTGCTGCCGCCGGTAGTTGAGGAAGTTGATGCAGGTATCGGTGAAGTAGGTGTCCAAGGGAAATCCTTTGAATGCGTCGACATGCTCGATCAGATCGACGGACGGATAGGCAGACCGTGCACCGATCCCGGTCATGAGACGGTCGATCTGGCGCGCCAGTCCCACTGGATCCGTGCCGAGCGTGATCGGCACCGGGAACGGGCTCGTGAACGGCCCGATCGTGCGAGTGTAGCGCGGGTCACCGCGGCCACTCGTGATCACCCCGATGACTGCTTGGTGCGACGACGAAAGCTCCGCGACCAGCGTTGCGTAGCTCGCCATCAGGATCGCGAACGGCGTGACATCCCGCTCTTCCGCGGCACGGTTCAGCTCTGCCCAATCGGCGAGCGGCGTCTCAGGTGTGAACCGCTGGGAGGGACGCGCCGTAGTCTTGTCAAATCCTTGGTGCTCAGACAGGGCCGTCGTGCGCTCGACGCCGGTAAAGAGCCCTTCGAAGTACGGTCGTTCCTTGGTGACGGCAACTTGCATGTAGTCTTTCTGCTGCGCCGCGTAGCTTGAATACTGGATGACCGCCGGCAAGGCTGGCGCGCGCCCTTTCATCTCGGCCACGTAGACGTCCCGTAACTCGTCCACAAAAACCGACAGCGACGTTCCGTCGAAGGCCAGATGCTGCAGCCCGAGGAGGACCGTGAACTCCGCGTCAGACGATTTGATGCAGCGCAGCGTCCAGGACGGATGATCGGTCGGGTCGCCAAGACCAACGCGGCAAAGATCGACCTGTTTGTGGACTTCCTCAATGCGCGCCTCCGCACCCAAACCGCTGACATCGACGAACAGATCTGAAGACGGCGGCACTAGTTCTTCGGCAGGCAAGGCAACCGCTTTGTCTTCCGGAAAGACCCGACGCAGAACGTCATGCCGCGCGAGAACCTGTGTCAGGGCAGCGCGGAAGGCGTCGGGCACCAGCGGCGCGTGGAAGACGATCGGCACAACTCGTTGCCCGTAGTCGACATCGCGTATCAGGCGCAGCCAGCGCTGCTGTTGGAATGACAGGCCAGCTCCATCACCCTCGATCTGCTCCGTCTGTCTCTCAGGGGGCAGCGCCGAAGCGACGTCGGCGACCTGGACGATCTGTGCGTCGCGCCAAGCGTCGGAGAAGACGTCGTTGATCAGGTGATCCGCCAGTGCATTGAGCGTGGGCTTCTCGTAGACGATGCGAGGGTGCAGCTTGATCTGGAGACGCGACTGCAAGATGTTTCGCAGCTGGATCGCACCGAGCGAATCCAGTCCCAGGTCGCGCAACCGGCAATCGGCATCCAACTGCGCCTGGCCGCGAGGTGCGTGCGTGCCCAAGAGTTGAACCGCTTGATCGCGCAAGAAGGTCAGAAGCTCTGCGCGAAGCTCCTTGCGGTCCGCTGTCGCCAAGCGCTGAGCGATGGGCGTCTCGATATCCGCAGTGCGATTCGCGTCCTCACACAAGTCAATGAAGAACGGATCGTCCGCTCTGTCTTGGTACTCAAGATACGCTTCCCAATCATTCGGCAGAACGGCCCATTGCGCTTGGGTCGTATGGAGAAGCGACGGCAGCAGGTCAGCAGCCTCGTCGCCAGTCAGACTGCCCATGCCGCGCTGTTCGAGCTGCTCGACGATTTCCGGCCGGCTCTTCAGATAGCCGACATCCGACCAGGGTCCCCAGTTGACCGACGTTGCAGCCTGGCCCTGCAAGCGGCGCATCGCTGCAAGGCCGTCCAAGAACGCGCAGGCCGCGCCATGTCCTGATTGTCCGAAATTGCCCAGGATCGATGTGGCGGAGGACTGTAGCAGATAGAAATCAAGGGTCTGGCCAAGTGAGGACGCCGCCGCATGAAGGTTGAACGCACCTTGTACTTTGGGTCTCAGTACTGGCTCGATTGTCTGCCAGCTCTGTTGCTCGACGGGTCGATCGTTGATCACACCGGCGCAGTGGACGATGCCCTTGACAGGAAAGCCGTCTCGCAGCGCGCGAACTAGAATGCCGGTGGCATCCGATGGCCGAGAAATGTCAACCTCCACGGCCGTGACAGTGGCGCCTGTCTTCTCAATGGCGGCAATAGTTTTCCGGGCCGCGTCCGTCGGCGCGCTCCTCCCGGCGAGGATCAGGTGTCGCGCGCCAATTTCCGCGAGCTTTCGCGCAGTCCAAAGGCCGATACCACCGAGACCACCTGTCACCAGATAGCTACCGTCCGGGCGCAGTGGCGGGACGTCGCGCTGCTTAATGGGCATCTTGATCAGCTTGGGTTGAAGGATCTGGTCAGCCCGCAGTGCAATTTCCGTCCCATCCAGCTTGGCCATCAGCGCGCCCGCAAGCCGCTCAGGGCAAAGCTTCGCCTGGGGATCGAGATCGATACACCGTATTTTGGCGTCGGACAGCTCAAGCGCGACGGTTCTTGCAAGACCCCAGATCGCAGTTTGCAGCGGTTGAAGCTCTGTGTCTTCATGAGACACAACCTGCGCACCGCGCGTCACGAGGGCGAGCATTGGAGGCGGTGACACCCTGTCGGAGGCGATCTGCTGCGCCAATGTCAGTGCAAGTTCGAGCGGGCCGCGGGCGGCACCCAGCACGTCCGGCGCAACCTCCGCAACCTCAGGCAATACAGCGTCAAGCGCCCAAAAGCTCACAATCCGTGTAAGCGGCTTGTCCGAAAGCGCGGCAAAGAGCCGTTCGAGATCGGCCGCCGACCCTTCGCGAATGCTGTATCCGCCGTCCGGCGCAGCGCGAAATGCGTCGTCGGCTGAGACCAGCGTCACATCGTGGCCGGCGGCGCGTGCTGTATCTGTCAGCGTTGCAGCTACGCCTGTCGCATCTGCGAAGACCAACCAAGTCTCGGCCGGATGATCAAGCTGCGCTGATGGGACGTTCGGGGGCAGTGCCTGCCATTTGATCTGATAACTCAGCTCGCGCGTCTCCCGCGCCTCGGGCAGCGCCGGGGCCCGGTCTGCCTGTCTGCACTCCTGCCGGGGTGCATCGATCCAATACCGGCTGCGTTGGAAGGGATATGTCGGAAGATGGATCTTCCGGCCCGCAGGCCCTTGAATGGACTGCCAGTCGAGGTCGAAGCCTGCGGCGTACATCTCTGCAACGCCCTGCGCCAGCGTCCGGCACTCTGGCTCGCTCGGTCTCATGCTTGCCAACCATATCGCCTGTGTGTCCGGCAAGGCGGCTTGGGCGATGCCGATCAGATGAGGAGCAGCACCAAGTTCGACAAAGGCTCCCACGCCAGATTGGGAAATCGTAGCAAGCCCATCGGAGAACCGCACCGTTTCGCACAAGTGGCGCCCCCAATAGGCGGGCTGGGTCACCAGACTGTCCGCTCGCGCGCCTGTCACGTTCGAGATGAATTCGATCTGAGGCGGTTGCATCGGGATCTGCGCCGCGGCGTCCTCGAATGCTGCGCGGATGGGATCCATCAAGGCAGAGTGACCCGCGCGGCTTACGTTGATCTGTCGCGCTTCCAGCCTAATCTGCTCAAATATGGCGCAAGCATGCGCGACATCTGCCTTCCGGCCAGACATGACGGTGTTGACGTTCGAGTTGACGGCAGCCACCCATACATGCAGCCCCTCCGAGGCAATTGCCGCACGCACAGTGACCTCATCGGCGAAAACCGCTGCCATCGCGGCATCGTCGGACAGGGACTTGAGCAAGCGCCCGCGCTCCGCCACAAGCCGGAGACCGTCTTCGAAGCTGAAAACACCCGCGCTGGCGGCCGCGGCAAATTCGCCAAGGCTGTGTCCGAGCGTGGCGTCGAGGCGCACACCGCGCACGCGCCACAGCTCGACCAGCGCCATCTCCAGAGCGAAGACCGAGGGCTGGATGAGATCGATGCGCTCGGCGAAGTCGTCCGTCGGGGTCTCGAACAGCCAGGCCAGCATGTCGAACCCCTGCTCAGACTTGAGTTGGTCGTTCGCTCGATCCATGAGGTCACGGAATGCTGGTTCGGCCCGGTAGAGGTCTTTGCCCATACCGAAGCGCTCTGCCCCTTGCCCGGTGAACAGACCAACCACCCGGTCTGTCAAACGCTTGCGGTGGTACGGAGGAGCCGGGACGTCTCGCAGCTGCGCAACCAGATCGCTCCTGTTCTCTGCGACAAGGGCACGTCGAACGGGATGGTGCCTGCGTCCAAGGCTCGTGGTTTTGGCCACATCGTGGATGTCGATGTGGGGGTTGGCATCCAGGTGATCTGCATAGGCATGGCCGAGCGCCGCCAAGGTATCTGGGTCGGCGGCGCTCAATGGTAAGACGACCAATTCGGGCGCCTGCTTTGTGCGCGGCGATTCGGTTGGCGCCTCCTCAACGACGATGTGCGCGCTTGCTCCGCCAAGTCCGAAAGCACTGACGCCAGCGCAGTGCGGCAGGTCGGATTGGGGCCAGTCGCAGGGTGCGCCCACGTTAACAAAAAGGCCGGATTCCTTTGAGTTCAGAGCGGGATTGGGCTGCGCGCAGTTCAGCGATGGCGGGATTTTCCCGTGATGCAGGGCCAGGACGGCCTTGAAAAGGCCGGCCATGCCCGCGGCCCATCCCAGATGCCCGACATTTGTCTTGACCGACCCGATGGCCCGCTTCCGTGGCGAGGAGGACGCAAAGACCTGGTTCAACGCGGCCAACTCGATGGCATCGCCCACCGGTGTTGCGGTGCCATGTGCCTCGACGAACCCAATGCGATCCGGTTGCATGCCGGCGGCGTTGAGCGCGTCGCGTATGACACGGACCTGTCCGTCTTCGCAAGGCGCAGTGAACCCAGCTTTGACACCGCCATCATTGGCGAAAGCCGAACCCCGGATAACGGCATAAATCTCGTCGCCGTCCTTTCTGGCGTCTTCGAGGCGCTTCAGTGCCACAACACCGACACCGCTCCCGAACACCGCGCCGTTGGCATTCTCGTCAAAGGCGCGACAGAACCCGTCCGGCGAAAAGACCATACCTGGCTCGTAATTGTAGCCGCTGAGTTGCGGTACCGAGATGCTGGCGGCACCCGCCAGCGCCGCATCGCATTCACCCGAGGCCAAGGAACGGCATGCGAAATGCACAGCAGCCAACGCGGTCGCGCAGGCCGCGTTCACGTTGATGCTAGGTCCACGAAGGTCCAGGCGATAGGAGACCTGACTGGCGAGATAGTCCTTGTCCGTGCTGGTCAGCATCTGCAAATCGCCGATAGAGCTGATCAGGTTTCGCGGCCCCGGTCCGCCCAGTGTGGGGACCAGATTGTTCATCAGATAGGTGCTTGGTCCGCAGCCCCCGAAAACCCCGATGCGACCGCCAAGCTCTTGCGGCTGCAACGCGGCATCTTCCAGCGCCTCGTGCGCACATTCGAGAAAGATCCGGTGCTGCGGGTCGAGCAGTTCGGCGTCCCGTTTGCTGAGCTTAAAGAAGCCCGCATCAAAGCGCTCGACGTCTCGCAGCGTGCCCGCGGCCGCAATGAACTGTTCGTCAGCGTCAGGATCGGCGACCGCACGGGTGACAGAGTCCACACCGTGGCAGAGATTGCGCCAGAATGCGGCAGGGGACGAGGCACCGGGAAACCGACAGGCCAGCCCCACAACCGCAAACCCCTCGGTCGTCTCTGCCGCACGTGCAACAGCCGCCAAGCCTTCGCGGCCTGTACCTCTTGGCTGGGAGTGGTGGTGAGCAATCCAGGCGGACAGCAGCCGAATGGACGGATTGTCGTAAAGAACAGTGATCGGCACTTCCACAGTCAGTTGGCGCCGCAATTCGCTTTGAAGGTGAACGAAGAGAATTGAGCTTCCACCGACATCAAAGAAATTGTCGTCTAGCCCAATCGAGGACGATGAGAGCACATGGTGCCAGACGGCGGCCACACGCGCTTGTGTTCCTTTTGCGTCGCGGCCCGGAGCCGGGCGCTCGCGCACCGCTCGCCGTTCCTCTTCGAGCCTGCGCCGGTCGATCTTCCCACTCGGCGTGCGGGGCAGCGCGGTCCGCTCGACCCAGACCGTTGGCACCATGTACTCGGGAAGGTCTTTACGCAGGTGCTCCTTGTACCTGTAGAGCTCTCCTGGAGGCGTCCGAGACACCACATAGGCCACCAACTGCGCCCCTGCATGTACGTCTCTTTCGGCGTTGACGGCCAGTTCAACGACAGAGTCATGCGCCGCGAGCTTGGTTTCGATCTCGTCCGGTTCGACCCGATACCCTCGGATTTTCACCTGCCTGTCGGCACGGCCCCGATAATGCAGAAGGCCGTCAATTTCGGCGCCCATATCGCCGGTTCGATAAAGTCGCCTGCCTGTCGACAGGTCTTCGATGAAACGCTCCGCTGTCAAGACGTCCTGCGCCACGTAACCGCGCGCGACACACCCACCTGAGATATAGATCTCGCCAACATCGCCAGGAGCGACCGGGCGCCCAGCTTCGTTCCGAATGTGGAACTCGGCATGCGGCACAGCACTACCGATGGGCGGCAGCTCCGGCCATTGATCCAGATCCTTTGGCATCTGGTAGCTCGCAACGACATGCGTCTCGGTCGGCCCATAGTGATTGTGCAACCGGCAGAGCGGCAAACCAGACATGAACGCCTTCAGAGTGGGCGTCGTCTTGAGCGCTTCGCCCGCCACAAAGATGTGCCTCAACTCTGACAGAGACGCGGTGCGCCCTGCGTCAGCCAGCAACGGAAGATACGCCGTGGGGAAGAACGCCCGACAAACCGACGTCCGGGACATCAGGTCCACCAACGCTGCGGGATCGCGGCGATCTGCCTCGGTTGCCATCACCAATGTGCCGCCATTGCAGAGCGTCGACAGGATTTCCTGGAACGCAACGTCGAAGCTCAGCTGCGCGAACTGGAGCGTCGGGCCGTCGCACGCGTCGTCTTGGGTACGCTGCCACTTGATGAGCTTGCGGAGTGGTCCGTGCTCCATCACGATGCCCTTCGGCGTTCCGGTGGAGCCGGACGTGTAGAGCACATAGGCCATGAGCTGATCGGTCAGATCCACCACATCAATTTGGAGTGTGTCCGTCCCTTTTCCGAGTTCGCCAATCGTCACCTGCGCGGTGTCTGCGATGGCGTCTTTCAGCGGAACCGTCGGGCTCAAGAGCAACGCGGCATTGGTCTCTCGGACCATCTTGCTGAGGCGCTCGGTCGGATATGTCGGATCCAACGGCAGGCAAGCCGCACCGGCCGCCATGATACCCAACAATCCGCTGACATACTCCAAAGACCGCTCGGCCCATAGCCCCACGACGGTCTCCAAACCGATCCCGCGATCCTTGAGGCGTGCCGCAACCGCAAGGCTGCTGTCGACGAGTTCCGCGTAACTCTGCGATCTGCCGTTATATTGGACAGCAACGCGTCCGGGATCGACCGCCGCCTGTTCGAGGATCATTTCTATCAGGTTCGCCGAAATGAGCACTGTTCTACCCTGCAATATCGGTTGGGTTTCTTTGATCCCGGTGGATCTCTTATCGTGATGCGTCTAGTCCGCCATTTTGTTGGGATCGCTCGGAGAACGATAAATCTCTGAGAGGTCCTCGAAGCTCGTCCTAAGCTTCTCAACAATTGCGTCGACAGCTTCGTCGCTGACGAACCTGCTGTTGCGGTAGACGCCAATTCGGAAGCGCTCGTCTTCTTCAACGACAAAGAATGCGATACCCCGGTAGTCGTCATCTCCCCGAAACGGATCCGGAGCGCCCAAGCGGTCGGTGCAATCGGTGAACAAAGCGGACTCATCGGACCGCGGCAAGAAATTGAAATGCATCGGAAAATCATCAATCTGCGCGCCGTTCACGAGTTCCCGTACGTTGAACGCATGCCTCAGCCAGGGATAGCCTGCCCCGCCGCGCGGCACAGCTGATCGCGTCTCCAGGACGTTTGACACTGTCTCGGCGAGTGTCTCACCGACGACCAGTTTCTGGGGATAGTGGTCCGAGATATACCCGACCGTCAGCGAGTCATCGACGCCGTCGAGAGCCAGGCGATTGGATCCGACGACGCGAACGTCCAAGTCTCGTCGTTCAAAGTGCTGGCCCACCGCGAACGCGCACATGGCCAACGCAACATTTGACCGAAACCACTCACTCCGCCTTTTCAGGACGCCGCATTTATCGGGAAGGCCGCAAACCGTCGTGCATAGGCGGCTCTCGCCGTCACTGCACTTGTCAGAGAGAGCGCCTCGATCAGGGACTTTCCCCACAATGGATGCCCAATACGGGACTTCCGCTGCGAAGCAAGCGCGTGCGCTGTCTTCGCGATACACCAAAGACCGGGCGCCAAAGCCAAGAGGCGTCGCGAGTGATCTTTCAGGATAAAGAATGAAGCTTGATAACTCGCTCAGCATCAGAAACTGCGAGTAGCCGTCAAATATCAGATGGTTGATCAAGCCATATAGGTAAGTGGTCCCGGTGGTGTCCGAATAGAGTCGGAAATGGTAGAGACGACCGTCACGCGGATTGATCGAATCCCGACAGGTTTTGATATCCCTCACGAAGTTGTCGAAAGTGACATCCCCCTTAAGCCCGAATGTGGAGAACTCAGGCGCCGCGTCACCAAACTTCTGAATGAGTTGACCGTCAGCGTCCGACGTAACTCCTGAAATTCGAAACACGTCGTGGCGCCCCAAGAAACGGCTCAACGCGGCGCCGAGCGTCTCGAGATCGGTCGCCACTTCGTACAGGAACTCGATGTTGTGGTGGCAAATCCGAGGGTCCGAGATCTCGATGCCGTCAAGCAATCGCCGCTGCGACGGGGACAGCGGGGCCGAGGCCACATTGCCGTGACAGGGGTGTGTATTGGTCTTGCTCGGTTCGCGCCGCTCAATCTGCTCTGCCATTGCGGCAAGCGTCGGGTTGGCAAGAAATCGCGGTATGTCGAGCGGACGCTCCCAGATCTTTGAGCACCGGAAAACAAGTTTGAGCAGTGCAAAGGAATTTCCGCCAAGCAAATGGAAGTCGGATTTGGCCTGAAGTGCCTTAGGAGCCAACTCCAGAACATCGGCCCAGACCTGCGCCAACTTCTCCAGCGTCGATGAACGGACATCGTTCGATATTGCAGCCAGCGGCACCCGACCCAGGCCTGGCCGAAGCGCCCGCCGATCCAGCTTGCCGTTCGGGTTCAATGGCAACGCCGCTATGACTTCGAAATGCGTCGGTATCATCATGGGCGGGAGGATGGCCTCCAGCTCACTCTTAAGTTGTGCCACCCGGTGGAAAAGACTGCTCTCCTCGTCAGGATCGTTCACAACGATGAAGGCCGCCAGGTAGCGGTCCCCGTGTTCACGCTCAAGCGCGACCACCGACGCCTCACGCACCAAGTCGAACGACGATACCGCCAGCTCGATCTCGGTCAGCTCAATTCGAACGCCACCGATTTTGATTTGATCGTCGACACGGCCTAGGAACGAAAAACTCCCATCGGGACGACGCTTGACCATATCTCCAGTGCGAAACAGTCGATCGCAAGACAGGCCGAGCTCCGCAGATGACTCGATGAAACGGGCGCGCGTCTCCTGTTCTTTGTTGCGATAGCCACGTGCGAGACAGACGCCGCCGACATAGAGTTCCCCACCGACATCGTCGTCCACGGGCCTCCCGGCTTCGTCCAGCACTACGCACACAGCATCGGCCAACGGCGATCCGATCGAGATCTCACCGCCAGCTTCCGATGGTTCGGATAGCACATTGAAAGTAACGTCGGCACCAATCTCGCTTGATCCGTACAAGTTGACCAGCCGTGTATTCGGCATCGCCGAAAGAACGGCGACGGCGGTCTCCGACGACAAACCCTCACCGCTAGAAACGACAATGGTCATGTCCGGGAGTGTCTCGCCCCTTTCAGCCAGAACTGCACAGATCAACTTCAGCAACGACGGAACGGCGACAAATCTCGTCACGCCCTCATCGCGTAGAAAATCAACGAGTGCAGTTGGATCCTTGATCAGTTGATCAGGAACGATTTTGAGAAGACATCCACCAAGAAGCGGAGTGAGCATCTCTGACAGAGAATCCACGAAGCTAATCGACGTCTTCAGACAACAGACCTCATCGGGGGCAACTGGAAAGGTCTGTAAGCCCCAATCCAAACGATTGATCAACGAACGATGGGTGCCTTCGACCCCTTTCGGCTGACCTGTAGAGCCCGAGGTGTACACGATGTAGGCGAGCTCCGAGACAGGACTACTGACTGGATCAGCGGGCTCGTCCAAGGAACTGCTTTCGGATCCGACACCTTGATCGACAGTCCATGTCGCAATCTCGAAGCCTTGAAACGCCTCTGCAGCTTCAGCCGTCGTCAAAATTAACTGGCATCCGGAATCGGCCAGCATGTACCGCAAACGCTTCGTTGGATACCCGGGATCCAGCGGTAGATACGCGCCACCGGCTCGCCAGATCGCCAGGACACAGACGATGAGCTCGATACTTGGTTTTAGAGATACACCAACGACGAATTCAGATCCGACACCGAAACCAGCAAGCCTTGCGGAAAGGTTTCGAGACCGCGTGTCGATCTCGGCGTACGTAAGCGCGTCTTTACCGTTCGAAGTGGCGGCTCTCTCGGGAAATGCCTTTGCGACCTCAAAGAAGCGAGACATAACCCAACTGTGATTATCTTGCGCACCGCTCATTGCCGCACCTCACGGGCAAGTATTGAGGTGCAGGCGTCAGATTCCCCTTCCTGTCCCGAGGCACGTCGAGACGGGATGCTCCAACTGGCTTCCAAAACACTGGATGGGGCCGCGGTCGCGCACGTTGCTTCAGCTTCACGACGTGAAGTTACCAATAAACAAATCATAGACGCGCTTGTCCCGGTGCCTGACCAACAAGTTCTCCTGCCGTCGCACCAGAAAGACCGGCCTCAAGCGAGCGGACTTCATCTGCAACAGCCAGTTTCACACGGCTTCCTTCAGGGTCGCCAAAACAACTCTTCAGGACCAGAAGATCCCAACGCGTCAACCTAACATTGTTCAGGCGTTCATTAGATCCGACGGCATCTAAGAACTTGTCATAGCTCCAGCCGCGAAAGCTCCTTAAGAACTGTGTCATGTCGCTGCTGTCGCTCTTTTTCAGACAGTCTGCGACGATGCCATCCAAGACTGAGTTTTCGTCGTCGATCGAAAGCGCCGTTTGATGCTGTTGGATCTGCATAAGCAGATGATCGATACAGGCGGTGCAGCGATTTGAAATGGCAAACGACAAGATGAGGTTCAGAAAGGCCCGCAGCGATGTGACTTCCGATCGCGACGATCCTTGCAGCTCAGCATGCGCCGCGAATTTCAACTCGGAGGTGCCCGCCAGCTTGGCAATCGCCGCTCCAGTTGATTTCTTCACCTCCTCAAGTGTGTTCTGAAGCACATTTTCCAGACCAAGCACCTTGGCCTCACGAAACGTGGCGACGCCCGAGTCGGAAGAGTGTATCAGGCTCAACGTCCGAGACGGAGCGGAGAACTCATACCGGATTTGTCCCGCAAGTTGGCTCTTTGGTTTGCTTGGCCCCTTGATACGCTCCAAAGTCATGTAAGGGTCCAGCACTGTCTCTCCATCAAGGCGCGTCACGAAACACACGTACGCAATTCCGAGACAGAACTGTTCGACGTTCGCGTACAAGCGAACACCAAAGTTCGCATCTTTGATCATGAGAAGATTTGGCAGGTACAACGCTTCCACCATGCTCGGCGAAAGAACGAATGGACGATATCGCAGAATACGTATTTGATGCCGGGATAAGAACTTGAGCATCGCGGCGCCATACCCAGCAGCGATCGCTTCCGGCTTAATGATAAGAAGTTGGATCGGAAATGACGACTGAACATCAATACTCTCGAGAAACCTCGAGAACTCTCGAGTGTACCTACCGAGCAGACCGGATTCCTGTAGGCTGTCGTCCTTCATGTATTCCTCGTCCTTGACGAGATGCGACCCAAGGTCGTTAGACACCATGAGCGCCACTCCTTTTTATTTGACCTAGCCACCACACCAGGAGAACTGCGGAGATCGCGATAGTTCCACAAAAGGCGACCAGATAGTTTTTTGGGAATACTAGTAGAATCGCGCCTAACGATATCGGGCCGAGAAGACGCCCGAATGCCGACACAGAATTAGCGAGACCAATCAAAAATGTCGCTTGGCCTTTGAAGTCTAGATCCACAATCTCAACCGACGCTGTCGCATTAAGATGCGCAGCGCAAAGCATGAACAGGAACAGAAAGAAAAAGAAGCCGGGCGAGCCGCCCTCAAACAGAGTACTGAACACCATGACCGCGGCCGCACCAAGAAGCACGGATAACAGTATCGATCGCCTGATTCCGAGCGCATCCACAACGAGTGACTGAATTCGCATGCGTATGACGAGCTGGGAACCCGCAAGAAGCGTCATTGATATTGAAATGAACTTGTCGGCGGCCAAGTCCTGACGTTCGTTCAGGAAGGGCAACAGGGTGACCAGCGCGGTTTGGAGCCATCTCGCGAAGAACCACAAAGCAACAACGGGCGCGAAAGCTTCAGGCGCATCGTCCCAAATACGCTTCCACCAATACTTATTCCTTGGTGCCGCTGTTGCCTGCGCCACATCGACGTTCCCGCCCGTCGACGTTTGCTCGCCTGATAGCCCATTGAAGACAGTCAAACAGAGAACTGAGAGAACCGAGGCCGAAACCACGACTGCAACGATCACCGGCTCTGAAGGGAGAATGCCCGGAGCCATGAGGACGATTGAGACGACGGCTGGCGCCGCCGCAAACGCGATCAGCGTCGCGGACTCAAAGCGGTGGACGGCCTTTCTGCGGTCTGATCTGTTCGGCAGGTTCGCGAAATGTGCGTAAATGAAACCGACACTTCCGGCGTGAAGCCCACCCAACGCACGTAGAACTAGGATAAGCTCGGAACTCTCCGTGAAGATCAAACCGACGTTTGAAACAGCGGATACCACAAATACGGAGAGCAAAATAACGGAAGATGTGTAGACCTTATGGAATACAGCCAATATTGCCGGTGTGATGATGGCGACAACAAAGTTACAAGCAAAGAACAGTGGTATGAAAAACTCTAGGTATTCGCTTTTATAAAGAACCGCTGTCGCGATCGGAGTCGACGCCCCGAATGCAAAGACAATCATGACATTGGCAGCGATCAGGACCGCCGTGGCGCCAGATGTAATTCGCCGGAATATTTTTGGTGCCGCGTCAATCACAGGTCGGCTACCACGCATGCAAGTCGTAGTAGCGCTTCACTTCGTCCGGCGCCAGAATGCCCGCCGTCATAAGTGACCTGTGATACTTGCTGAAGATGCTTCGGGCGAACCCGAGCTGCTCCAGCCCGCCCCCGACGGCCTGAAAATGGCTCCCGCTTCTCGGGATGGATCGGGTCAGCTCGAGCTCGACCTCGAAGAATCTATGCTCGGGCCCATCATTCACGCGCGCTACCACGTCATCAAAGACGACAATGCAGTCAAATGCAAAGCAATCACCGTACTCAATAAGGTCGTTAGCAATCACACGGAAATATTCACGCTTGACCACTAAGTCGACCGTCCTGCGAATCTCTGTTGGAATACCCTTGGAGGACGAGAGGTCTTGAACCGAACTGCTTGCCGGAATCAGCCAGAACCGTTCATCCGTGAGAATATCTTCGGTTACAGAAGTACTTGGAGTGAATAAATAGTCCAACTCCTTGTATACGCCGCCCGTCTTATACTCCGGATACTTTATATGCAGGCAGCCGGGATTGTCCCGTACCTCCAGCGAGGCTGCACGCCGCGCAAAGAATAGTTCTGGGGAATCGAGGTATGATTTCTGCTGCGAAATTCTTGCGTCGAAGACAAGCCGCATTCCAAATGCGTCCTCGAGCATCGGAACCAGAACAGATGCATCATTTAAGCCTGGGTCTGCCTCGTTGACGTACTTATGCTCGTACTCAAGACCTTCCAAGACCCGAATTTCGAACATCATGTGCCTCTCCACCCAGTCCTCAAGCCAGCGCCTTGACGAGCTGACTCTCGTACGGTCGAGCGAAGGACAGGACCTCGCCTAAACCGTCTAGCAGAATCGGAGTTGTACTTTTTTGATCTGAGGAGGAATCTTCGATCTTGATGACGACATGGTGCGTTTTCTCGCCGTCTTGGGCATCACGGAGGAAACTCACCGTCAGAACTGGACGCGCCTCCCAAAGACAGGAGTGGTCCACTTTCCCTCCATGCAGAAACAAGGACACATTAAACTCTCTGTATGAAGCAACCTGTTGGAATCTTGGGTCGCATACATCTTCGTTCAGCTCAGATATGCGTGAGCATTTATCGTCCCATATTGGTGTGGATGTATATAACGTCATATCTGGATTCTCGGATGCCGTCAGCTTCATCATTTGTATGTAAACCATCCCATCAATTATGGCATACTGACTGTATGTCTCAAAAAATTGTGCTTCGCGCCCTATGAAAGCTCGAAATCCTCTTAACTCCAACACACCCGATGAAGGGAGGACTTGGTCTTTGACTTTCGCGAACTCATGTACCCCTAAACAATAGTGATGTGCATGCATATCGATCACCCTTCAGCGAATGTACAACGCCGACCACCTTCGAGCTTGGGCGCGATCGCTTCCCAATCGATCGGCTGGGCTTTTACCAGCTTGGCGTTTGCCTGCACTTCCGCCGGTGACTTCGCCAAAGCGGCTGGGAGCACTGCTGTCTGGCCGAATTTCTCCGCACAGGCGGCCATCACATCGGCGGAAGCCCACCAGTCAACAAAGGCCGTCGCGCGATCCAACTGATCGGTTCCGGCCATGAGTGTAACGCCTTCGGAGATCACCGGCGTGCCGCCTTCCGTGTCGTCGACCTTAACCGGAGCGCCGACTCCGGCAGGTCCTTCGCCCATGACGGCGAATAGGCTTGAAAGAGGCCTTCCTTCAATATCGGCTTGCGGCTTGTTCTTTTCGGCGATGAGCCGGTAGAACAGTTCGCCGCCGCCCGCATTCAGAAGCCGGATATCGTGTCCGGCGGCCTTCCCCTGCTCGGCGATCCAGACGGCACGTTGGTCGCCCTGCTGGCTGTAGATGGTGATGCTGTCGGCCAACGCGGGAAAGGCCGCCGCTACGGCGATGGCCGCCGAGGGTTGAAGATAGGAAAGGCGCATGTCTTTTCTCCCATGGTGTCCGCGTTGGACGTCAGGTGCTCCTCTTACCGGGGCTTCGTGACAGATTAATTACATTGCGCAATTTAAGCTGAGTTGCAATAGCTTGCAATAGCTTTTGTCACGCTTGCAAGGAATCGTGTGCCAGGATGCCGTTGCCGCAATTGTCATTGAACGAACGACGGCCTGATCGAACTTGTTTTCAAGAACTGCGGCGTGGCAAGGGGCGAGATAGCGCAATTGTCCAGCATGACAGGCGATTTTTTACCGACCCGAGGTGGGCGGAAGGTGGGGTGCCGGTGCCTGACCGGTGCAGGGACACGGCATCAGCCGCGCTAATGAAGAGGGCCGAAATCGCAATCTCGATGGACAGCAAGGGCGCGTCGCGGGACAATGGCTTCGTCGAGCGGCTGTGGCGGAAATCCACCTAACAAAAGGCCGAAACTGTTCAGACAAACCGAGCCACCTCTAAGGTCTTGGACACCCGAGCTTCCTGCCGATGCGTCGCTACGCAGGGTTTCGGGCGCCGTCGGCCACGGCAGAGCAAGATTCCTGATGTCCTACGGCATCCAGTTCCGCTATCCCCCGCGCTATGCCAAGGGGAGGACAGCGCCATACATGACGCATATGTTTGACATGCGATGCCGCGAGAACGGCACCGCGCACCGGTTCCCCAAGATCAATCATCCCTGGACCAACGGGCAGGTCGAAAGAATGAACGTGACTATCAAGGAAGCAACCGTCAAACGCTTCCACTACGGCAGCCACCAACGCTTGCGCCAGCACCTTCAGAACTTCATCGATGCGCATAACTTCGCGGCGCCGCCTCAACACGCTCACGGGTCTGCCGCCCTACGAATACATCTGCAAAGCATAGACTACAGAGCCAAAGCGGTTCATCCTTGATCCGATAGAACACCTAGGCACTCGGAATTAATAAACCATCCAAGTTAAAACGTGAGACGCGTCGGTTTCGTATTGTATGTCGAAAGTCCGACCTTCGCGCAAATTGGGATGTAACGTTTCGGTCAATGATAGTCGAACACGCCCTTCTTTTGGCAACGTCGTCAAGCAGGCGCAATCAAATCCGAAATGTCGGCGGACTGTCGAATACAGGGCTTTAAAAAGCGTCTCCTTTGCGGAAAAGCAAAGCGTGGCGTCGATTTCCAGATTATTGCCACCTTCGACCATGGTTCTTTCCTGCGCGTCGATCGCAGTGAGCAGAATCGCGCTGAGTTCCCTGCCGCTGGCTATGGCTTCAGTGTCGATGCCGGGCGTGCCTCCCTGTTGAGGGATAACAAGACAAGCACAGCGAGACGATGCATGACTGATCGATCCGGACAATCCTTGGGGCCAAATTGGGGAGCTATCCGCGCCAATCCTGACCTGCCCCTCAACTCCCAGCTCAGTCTGGGCAACTCGCGCTATCGCTCTCCCGGCAAAATATTCGGCGCGTCTCTTGATCACCGCGCGGGACAGGCTTTCGGGGAAATCAATGTCAAGCTGCTTGAACAGGAGATCATCAAATCGCGCCAGATCGTACTCCGCGATGAAAAGAATGCCTGTACCTTCGACACGCAGTCGCCCATGGTTCAAAAAGCCTCGTGTCCGCTCGGGCAACATATCGTGGGTCAACGTCTTCATCCCGGTCTAGTAAATAAACACGTCCAGAGCAGTCAAGCTGAAACCGTGGAAAACACGTGAGACTGCTGATGGCTTTGATGTGTCCACTTAACCTTCTTGACTGACGAAAGACATGACGGTTTCGATGGGCCGTCGGGCCATTTTTCGGTAGCCGAGATGTGGGCACTCGGTGTTGTCGTGGGTGAGCCGGGCGTCGAGATCGGCCTGGTTCCGCATGCTCTATCCTCGGTGCGCAACCACCGAAATTTTGAGGAGATGACGGAAAACATCGCACGGCTCGGACCGACTCGCCCGATCACGGTGACCAGGCAAGAGGACACTGATCCTGTCGAGTACGACCTCGTCTGCGGGTCAAGGCGCCTCGAAGCCTTCATCGAGCTCAAATATGCGGAGGTCCCGGCCATCATCGTGAACGTCGACGAAAGCGAATGCCTGGTCATGAGCCTCGTGGAGAACTGCGCGCGCCGGCAGCGCCGGCCCATCGACCGGATGCGCGAGATAGGGACCCTACGCAAGCCAGGCTAGGGATGCGGCGTGTTGTGAACGTCGTCGCGCGGCAGGGCCGGATGCGCCATCGCTACCCGTGCCCCGCCGCTGACGCCGAGGCCGAAATCCGTGGCGCCGACGAGCACCGACATGTTGCCGTGCGGATGCTTGTTCTCGTACATCAGTTGGTGCGACAAGGGCAGCTCGTCATAGGTGAGCGTGCGCGACAGGCAGGGGTCGAGCTGGCCGCTGAGCGCGAGTTGATTCATCGCATTCGACTGCTCGGTGTTGGCGAAATGCGAGCCCTGGAGACGCTTCTGCCGCATCCACAGGTAGCGCAGATCTACCGTCGCGTTGTAGCCCGTAGTGCCGGCGCAGACGACGACCATGCCGCCGGTTTCGCAGACGTAGAACGACGACGGGATGGTGGTCTCGCCGGGATGCTCGAACACGATGTTCGGCGCCCGCTTCTCGCCCAGCACCTCCCAGATCTTGGCCCCGAAGGCGCGCGCGCCCGTGAGCCACCTGGCGTAGCCGGCTGTATCCTTCCAGTGCGGGAGCATGCCCCAATGGTCGAATTCCTTGCGGTTGATGCAGCCCTTGGCGCCGAGCTTCCTGCAGTAGTCTATCTTGTCGTCGCCCGAGATGACGGCGATCGAGGTGGCGCCCGCCGCCCTGGCGATCTGGATCGCCATCGAGCCGAGTCCACCGGCGCCGCCCCAGATCAACACCACGTCGCCCTTCTTGACCGCATGGACGCCCCAGCCATGCAACATCCGCCAGGCGGTGGCCGCCACCAGGGTGTAGGACGATGCTTCTTCCCAGGTCATGTGCGCGGGCTTCGGCATGCATTGCTCGGCCTTGACGCGGGTGAACTGGGCAAAGCTGCCGAAATTGGTCTCGTAACCCCAGATTCGGAAGGTCGGCGAATACATCGGATCGCCCCCAGCCTTGATCGACGGACAGTCGCGGCTGTACATGCCGCAGTGCAGCACTACCTCGTCGCCGACCTTGACGTTGGTGACGTCCTTACCGACCTTGTAGACGAGGCCGGAGGCGTCGGAGCCGCCGATGTGGAACGGCTCGGGCTCGCCGGCCTTGTTGCGGACGGCGATGATATTGATGGGTACGCCGAGCCCGGCCCAGACGTTGTTGTAGTTCACACCGGCCGCCATCACGTAGACCAGCACTTCGTCATCGCCGATCGACGGCGTGGCCACGACCTCCTTCTGGAAGGCCTGCATCGGCTCGCCGAAGCGCTCCGGCCGGATTAGCCAGGCGTGCATCTGGGCGGGAACGTGCCCGAGCGGCGGCTGCTCGGCGATCTCGTAGAGGGCCTTGAAGTTGCCGGTCGGCGAAACCCTGGTAGCATCGGTCATTGCATCCTCCTGTTGATTTCCTGCGGATGAAAGGCGCTGGCCGGGAGCCCCCCGGATCATGGCGACGCGCGCAGACCGGCGGAGTCGGCGCTGACTCAAGCGCAACAGGCCAGAGATGGGGTAGTGTCATGGGTCGGCTCCCGTGAGGTGACAGCCGGCGATCGGGACCCGGTCAAAACCAAAATGCCTCGTTCTAATCAGTTGGTACTTGAAACTATGGTGGGGTTACATTTCACTGCTGTTTCACACCTTGGGGAGTGCGATTGCGGTGCCAAATCACGCGGCAGGTGCCCGAGGGCCAGGCCGTCTACCGTTAAGGTGGGTACTCCCACCATCGGCGACGGCGCCCGTGAAAAATGCCCTGAAGAATGGAACGCAGCCAGCGCCGACAGCGCCAGCATGAACGCCAAGGCGCGATGCCGAAACCGGTGCGATCGGCAGACCACGAGATGGACCTTCGATCGGCTCCGAGAGTATCGTTTCAACGAGCCTCTCATGGAGCTTGCCGGGCAAGCGTCCGCCCAACACGATCCGTGCCGGATCGAAGAACGCGGTCGCGACCCGCACAGCCTGCCGTAGCTGTGCGCCGGCTCGCGCGATCCATCCGCTCACGGTGGCATGAGCGGCCGCCGGCAAAGCGTCTATATCCTCGAAATCCTGAAGATGGAAACCGGCCGCGTGCAGCGTCGCGAGAAGGTCCTGCCCGGACGGCCGCGGCTGATCGTAGGGAAATAGGACACCCGGCAGGCAAGCATTGCCGTGTGCGCCGCCATAAGGTCTGCCGTCGATCACAGCACCGCCGCCGACGCCATGGCCGATGTGGATGAAGAAAAGCGGATCATCGAGGGCGTTGTCACTCGCGAACACGTATTCGCCAAGTGCGGCGGCCGTCCCGTCGTTTTCGACATGGCATGGGGTGTCGAACGCTCCCCGGAACGCTTCGATCGCCCGCCCGTCCTCGAACGCAGGAAAGAATGGATGTGCTTTCAAAAGATTTGAAGCGGTACCGAAATTTCCCGGAACGGAAACACCAATCCCGACAAGGTCGTTCTTCTGGATGGACAAGGCGGCGAGCATGTCATCGACGGCCGCCTGAGCCGCCTGCACCACTTCCATTGGTCTTGCCGTTTGAACCTCAACGCTTCTCGTTGTCACGATCGCGCCGCTGAGATCGATGATGACGACTTCCATGCGGGTGACCGAAAAGGTGACGCCGGCAGCAAAAAAACGGCGGGCCTGGAGCTGGAGCAACCGGCGTGGCTGCCCTTGCGCTCCGCTTCGGTCGGGCTCCTCCGTGATCAGGCCAAGATCCAGCAAACTCGCAACCAGACGCGTCACGGTCGCGCCGGTCATCCCGGACATCTGTGCCAGATCGACGCGTGCCACGCCCCTGTTCTTGAAAATCAACTCGACGAGCCGTCGTTCATTGAGGGAGAGCTCGGGTAAAAAAGCCATGGCAAATTCCGCAAATCGGTTGAAGTTTCAGGAAAGCTATTGCAGGTAATATTAAATTGCGCAATGTAATTAAGCTGACATGGAGCCGGCGTAAGAGGAGCGCGTCGCTCAAAATCGGGAGAGAACATCATGAAACTGTCAATTGCATTTGCGACCGCCGCCATCGCCGTGGCCGCGGCATTTCCGGCACTGGCCGAGCCACTGACCGTCTACAGCCCGCAAGGCGGCGAGCGCGGGGCATGGATCGCTGAACAGGCCAAGGCAGCGGGACACGAGATTAAGCTGCTGAACGCGGGGGGCGGCGAACTTTACGATCGCCTAGTCGCCGAAAAGAACAACCCGCAAGCCGACGTGGTTCTCGGCATGGTCGACACCTCGATGGCCCTGCTCAAGAAGGAAAGCCTGTTCCAGCCCTATTCTCCGTCCTGGGCTACGGACCTTCCGGCGCAATATAAGGACGCGGAAGGCTTGGTCCACAAGTTCTGGCAGACGCCGATCGTGCTTGCCTATTACCCGGACCGACTGTCCGACGCAGAAGTGCCGAAAAGCTGGCTGGACCTGACGAAGGACGAAT
>Ga0214543_1000163_pt1 | contig 96178 bp, 28 predicted proteins | sample CNSS2metaG_FD_160094 | JGI IMG/M metagenome (GOLD analysis project Ga0214543, IMG submission 160094) | Root nodule microbial communities from cowpea collected in UCLA plant growth center, Los Angeles, California, USA - CNSS2 | ecosystem: Host-associated > Plants > Roots > Nodule | place: USA...
TTATGTGTAAATATATTATTTATTTATATATATTTTTTAGATTATTTAATAAATTATAAATAGTTTAGTAATTTAAGCGGGGACAGGTATTTGGGCGGGTATATATATATCCCCATCCCCATCCCCATCCCCAGTTGAAAATTTCGGGTATTACCCATACCCATACCCATACCCAGTCAAAGCGGGGATTCCCCGTCAAAACGGATACGGGTTCGGGTGATACCTACGGGCACGGGTTTATTTGCCATCTCTAATTGTAATAGTTTGTTCTCATTTTTCTCTATAAAGTTATTTCCATCTAATATTACATAATTTACAATAATAAAATATATTATTATTATTATTACGAGGTATCATTTTTTAAAAAATTTAGGTGACCAGCCTGTAGTATATTGTGAAATTAATCTTAACGTATTTGTTGATAGGAACTGTATTACCATAAAAAGAAGTGAAGGAGTCAAACTCCATGTTTAGTTCACCACCCAACTAAAACCAGAACAAAAACTCAAACCATTTTTTTTCTATTTTTTTTTTGGTGATTTGTTTTATATATGTTTGGTTGGTCTTCTTGGTTACTATCTTGGGTTTGAATGGTTTTTAAAAATAAAAAAATAATTTATTTTGAGTTAGTGCTAGAAGAGTGACCTTCACGATGATGATGATGATGATGAGAGGAGGAAGAAGAGGAGTCTCTCCCATTTTTGTGGTTGAATATTTGTGAATTGCGGATCACCACAAAAGACCATTTCTTTCTCTGTTTGCACTCTTCACCTCTCTTCTTTGCCTTCTTGCTGCAACACTCATTTCTTGAATCAACCCTTTCTTCTTGAACGCACTATTCAATTCTTTCTCACTCACTCACTCTATCTATCTATCTTAGCACAACCCTTTTGCACGTTGGAGCGGATTTCAATTGTGTCTCTAGCTAGCTAGCTAGGTGGTGGTTCTCGTGAAGCTGCCATCTGGGTTTCGCCACCGTTGATGTCTTTGGCCATTGGGGTGGTTTCCAACGGCAAAAAGCATGGGTTTTGATGACAAAGGCAAGGAGGGTGCAGCACCAGACGCTCCCGAAACGCACCACGAGGGAAGTGGCGACGAACGAGGGACCGCTCTCAGTAGACACACGAGTGAAGGTTCCATTCCTGCTCCCACCGAGGATGAAGAAGAGGATGTCGAGAGGAAGATCGACTTGGGTCCCCAGTGCACTTTGAAAGAGCAACTCGAAAAGGATAAGGTTCACATCTCTTACATGCAATTCTTTCACTTTCTTTCTTTATGTACTTTTCAAAACAAACATTTTCATATCATTCATGCCTTTTCTCCTTGAGATCTTATTAGGATGATGAGAGCTTGAGGAGGTGGAAGGAACAGCTTCTTGGCAGTGTTGACATCAACGCTGTTGGTGGTAATTACTTCTTCAAACGCTACGTACCCTTTAACCTTTAACAGTTTCTTTCTGTTTTCTTTGATTATCTCAGACAATGTTTCATGTTTCATGTTTTTGTTTGTTCCTTTTTGGCTATTGAATCATAAACTTATGATAACTCGTGGGGTGTTTTTATGAATGCGATTAAGAATCTCTGGAGCCAGAAGTGAAGATCCTGAGCCTTGCAATCAAGGCAGCTGGTAGAGAAGACATTGTTCTTCCCATACCAGAGTCAGGAAATCCCGAAGGTTTATGGTTTACTCTGAAAGAAGGAAGCCGTTACAGTCTGATGTTCACTTTCCAGGTGAGCCATAATATTGTTTCAGGTCTCAAATACACCAACACTGTATGGAAAACCGGTCTCAAGGGTACGTACGTTCGTACCAACCAAATACTTCGATTCCAGTTCCTTAAATTATGAATCATTGTCTAACTTTTAACTTCTTCCACTTCCATACGTTGTTACAGTTGACAGCACCAAAGAGATGATCGGAACATTCAGCCCTCAAGCAGAACCTTACACTCATGAGATGCCTGAAGAGACAACACCATCAGGACTCTTTGCTAGAGGGACATATTCAGCTAGATCCAAGGTAAAGTAGTTAATAATTCTCGTAGCACCAGACATATTATTACCGAGAAACCGATACTAAATCTAATTCAAATCAATTTATTATCGAAAAATCGAAACTAAATCTAATTCAGAGTAAGTCTTTAATGTAACATTTCAAAGTTGCTATTTCATATGACTTCATTGAATAATCCAAGCCTGCAATGGTCACGAGATCTACCAGCAGTGCATTAAATAACGAAAACTTAACCTATCCTAAATTCTTGTCTGTGTCCAACTTGTCAGTGTTGATGTTGTGACTTGTTTTGGAAATGAAGTGAGCACAAATTAATCTCTTTGGCATCAATAATAAATGCTCTAATAAATTTGTTGCCAGGTTTCATGTGTGCTCATTTAACCACTCACTGTTAATTATGAATTCAAATTCAGTCCAGAAAGTTATATGAGTGAGACATATTTTATGTTTAGATTTGATATTTGATACATAATTATTTGACCTTGTATTTTGTGTGATGTTTTTCAGTTTGTTGATGATGATAACAAGTTGTATTTGGAGATCAACTACACTTTTGATATTAAAAAGGACTGGCTTTAGGAGTGAACTCACCTCTTCCACCAGTGATGCTTAATCCTTAGTTATTGTTATTTGAGTTGAATTCGCCTTCGTGTTTACTTGTTTCTTTCTACATTGTTTATTTATCTCTAATCTTGTTTAAAACCAGTAATTTTAGCAATAACAAAAAGGATTTAGTTTGGAGGAAGAAAATCATATTATTGATTTCATGGATAATCTTGTCAACATGTAGTTTGGCTCCCAATTTTAATCAAATAATTTATTCAAAATAATAAATATTTATATATTATTTTTAATATAATAATAAAATTATTATATTAATATCAAATTTTATTTAGATTTCATTAGTTAAAGTGAATGAATATAAGTTTTACTTAATTTTTAGTGATTAGATCGGGTGTACAGATGACAATATGAATAGTACCAATTTCCGTTATCAGTTATGTTGGTATTAATGAAAGAGTTATAGGTTAACAAACTTTTTAACAAAGTTCCTGACAAAGTTTCCTTACAGGAAAAAACCATTATTTTATTATTTTATTTTAATTAAAAAATAAAAATTTAATCTGTTTTAATTCTATTTTTAGAAATTTTGTTAAATTTATCAAAAAATTGTTGTGAAAAGGTAATATTGTATCCGAATCTCTCTCTGAATATACTTTGTGTATATTCATATTTTCTTTTTAAATTTAAATAAAATTATATAAAAAAATCTTTAAAATATAAATTTAGATTAAAAAAAATAATTTTTAATTACCATTCAAATTAAATTATTTAATAAAATATCAATGTAAATAAATTTAGTTTCTTTAAAATATAAATTTAAATGAATAAAAAAATATAAAATCAAATTTGAAATTGAAAAGCGGATTAGAAGCGAATTACTAAGTATTTATATTCATTATTCACAAATATCATTTACTACTCTCATAAATTTTACCTGCGCATTGGATAGACATGATTTTTTTTTTTTCATCTGTGTGTATATAAAATTAAGGTTAAAATATAGCTGGTGGCAAGTATTATAAACAAGTATTTTCACTTTTATCTTATAATAATAAATATAAATATTATAAAAATAGTTAAAAAATCTAAAGGATAAAATACTTAATAAAGTAATTTATATTAATAAATATAAAATAAGAAAAAAAAGCCATTTACCTAAAATTATAAAAAACAATTTTCTTTATTAATAGTTATAAATCAATAGTCATAGATAATTAAACTAAGGTGCATGCAAATAGACGCTGAAACGGTTTTAAAAGAGATAAGCCCAACCTGATTTGACGAAGTCAAGGAGGAGGATACGCAGAATATGAACCATGGTTAACTATTAATAATAAATGGAATCCGAGTTGAAATGTAAAAGCCCGCGCGCCAAAAATTGCGAGTGAGTTAGAGTGTTAAACCCTAGACTGTTAGTTTTTGGCATTGGAAGATCAAACTTTGGTATTGAAAGGCAGAAGATGTCGATTGACCTGCTATTGAAGCCAACGTGTGGCGGATGTGGTTCAACCACCGATCTTTATGGAAGCAATTGCAAACACATGACTCTGTGCTTGACCTGTGGCAAGACCATGGCGGAGAACAAGGCAAAATGCGTTGATTGTGGGGTCACCGTTACTCGCTTGATTCGAGTTCGATCTATGTTCCCGCTCTCTTTTACTTTTTTTTTTGTCCCCTGCATTACCTGTTTTTGTTTTTTCCTTTTCTGAATTGGAATTAAATTTTACTGGATGACATTTTATTTTGCTTTCAGTTCATTCCAGTGTTGTGATTAGGTTGTGAATCCGTTTAGAACTAGAACTAGGGTACGTCATTCTTGTTTTTGGAAGCGAGGGATTAACGTAATTTCTGTGACAGGAATATAGCGTTCGCGCTACCTCTGGCAGTGACAAACATTACTTCATTGGGAGATTTGTATCTGGTTTGCCTGACTTTTCGAAAAAGAAAAGTGCTGAAAACAAGTGGGCCTTGCAGAAGGAGGGATTACAGAGCCGCCAAGTCACCGATGCTTTGCGGGTATTGAACCTATAATCCAATGTGCAATTACTGTTCCACTCTTATATTCTTCAACGTGACTGTTTACCATTGAGTATGTCTGAAAGCAGTGCTTGAGCACCATATTTTATAATGGATAAGATATTCCCACGGGACTGTAGTGAACATTTTAGTCATGTGAACATTGGGTAATGAATTGCTGTTGAATTGTTATGGATCATTGTGTTTATTTCCTTAATAAATTTCTTGCTGCACTACATAGGAGAAGTACAAGAACAAACCATGGCTCTTGGAAGACGAAACTGGTCAGTCTCAATTCCAGGGTCATCTCGAAGGTGCACAATCAGCTACGTATTACCTGCTAATGATGGAAAGAAAAGAATTTGTTGCCATTCCTGCTGGTTCTTGGTATGTTGGTTGTGTTAAAGTTGAGAATTTTGTTTTTCTGTAATTGGGATGTTCCGATGTTTATTTATGCTTACAACCAAATTCATTATGTGGTCTTTCCAAGCGAACGAAAATGTTTTATTGGATATTTATTCAAGTACATGGTAGAATAGGTTATTATTTTTTTAAAATATTATCTCTTTGAAAACGGTTGAAGAGGTACAAGATTATAATATCGTCACTCTTGCAAAAGGGTTATCAAACCCAGAAAAGGGCAAGCGTGGTAACTTAGACAAAGTGACAGTTTTTAAATGACTTTCCTCAGAAAATATCAATGGCAGTTTTGATTCCCTCAATAGCAAGGAGTGAACTTTTTACCAAGTAGAAGGTAAAGAGAGGAAAAGAAAGAAACATAAATGTGTGGTGAGGGTATGCATGAAGACATGAAAATAGTTGTGAGAATGATGTTGACTGTAGAGATCTTGCATAGATTAGGGATATGACCAATGTAGTTCTTATAAGTCTTAGAATCTTCATACTAACTGACTTTGATGGATTGAGTTAGGCTCGCCAAATCCTAAGATAATATTAAAGCCTATACTGGAGTTGTCATTGAATTACCTGTATCCCTCTACATTCTAGATGTCTATTTCTAGGTGTGAGGGGATTTGTTAAGCAGAGAAGTGATGAGAGGGTTTGGAAAGTGTATTATAGGAAGAAATTTAAAATAACAGTAGTTAAATAGTTAATTGGCATGGGGGGTGAGACTTTTCGAGAAAGTCTATATTCTTATCTTGTGGGATGTGGAGATAGGAAGGTTTTTAGTTGTTGTAACAGGGAGTACCCTGTGTGAAAGGAGGAATTTTCCTATGCAAATGGATGCTTGTATTCTGAGTTGATAATTGTTGAATAATACATTTTATACATTTTCTCTTTAGAAGGCACATAACAAGTGGTTCAACTTGCTGGATACCTGAGTGGCATAATAGAAAGTAGAGTGAGTGCTTTGGAGAAATGGGCTAGAGAACAACGGAAGAGGATTTCAGACTTGAGAAGAGACACGAGTATGGTAAAAGAAAGCATACCAGACATGAGAAAAATAAAGGAGCTGCTTCTTGAAATCAAGAACGGAAAGATTCTGTCTGATGTTTCCTCCTATGATGTTTCCTAGGAAGTTGAGTGAGGCCAAATTACTCAAAGGTCTAGTGTTTGTTTGTGGGGAGTAGGGGTGCAGCTGGTCTGGCCTACCATTGGACAGGGAGGTGTTTTCAGCTGGTAGTTTCTTAGAATAGTTTATATTATGTGTGTAAAATATTAAGTTGATTTATTAAATTAAATGTGTTTTTAACATATCTATATAAATAAATAAAAAACCATGAGGTTAGCCTGCTCTTTGGCAGGTTAGACCAAGGCTCCTAACCTGTCCTTACTATGGTTGAATAGTGTGCCCTGACTTTTTTCTAGAGGGCTAAAGCCAGGGTGAGCCTAAATGGCCTGGTTGGGCCCTTTTGCCAACCCTAATGGGGAGGGGGCAAGCATCGATCCTGAAGGAAGTGGGGTGTTGCAATGGATCACCTGCATTTGTGTATGTTCTAGATTTCTATTCTTAAGCTTTAAGGTTGTTGTTTGTGGCTCACCGATATTTGTTGATGCATCAGATATCCCTCCTTCTGGGCAGGTGAAGGTGTGTTAACATTCCACAGTGGCTAGATATGACTATATATTTTGGGCATGCGATGATGTTAATATTCTACATTGACAAGATATGCTTAGGACTTATCTCAATCCCATAAACCAACTTGAATGGTTAGGATTGTAAAATCTTTTAATGTACTATATTGGTCATATCTCTCTTTTATGTAAGATCTCAACATTAATCCATAATTAATATTTCTAGTAAAGAAAACCGTAATAGGTAAGGGGCCTTTTAGGAAAATATTTAGTTAGTCTTGACATGTTAAATATCATTTATCAAGTGATTACCACTTTTTTAAATCTTTTTTTTGGAAAATATTTTTGGTAATTAAGAATATGTGTTTGAGACCTAAAGTGAGGGATACTTGCATCACTCAAAAGTCTGAGAATTTTGCTTGTCAAAGACAGTAGACACATATGTGATATTGTATGCCCTTTCTTTATAATTTTAAAATTTAGGTACAACTTTAACAAGGTTGCACAATATAAACAATTGACACTGGAGGAAGCAGAAGAGAAAATGAAGAACAGAAAGAAAACTGCTGATGGATATGAAAGATGGATGATGAAAGCAGCAAATAATGGGCCAGCTGCATTTGGTGAACGTGGTAGGTTTGATGAGAAGGAGAGCATTGCAGGCGGGAGAGGGAAAAGCAGTAAGAAAACTGACGATGATGAAGGCCATGTATCAGATAAAGGAGAAGAGGATGAAGATGGGGAGGTAGGAAGGAGGAGTAGACTTGGACTAAACAAAAAAGGTGGTGATGATGATGACGAAGGTCCAAGGGGAGGAGACCTTGATCTGGATGATGATGACATCGAAAAGGGTAGGCAATTGTACTTTCTACTTTCTGATAAAAATGGTTGTGATGGTTATTATTTTAAGTGCTGGTTTTGTGCAGTGATGATCTCTTTGCTGTTAAATTCCATGCCATATATATATATATATATATATATATATATATATATATATATATATATCCGAATGGGTATATGTTAAATTAACATATTGGGGATGATAGGATGCAATTCTTTTATATTATATACTATGCCTCTTTTTAAATGAAGTCTACAATGTACATCATTCTCAGTTTCTTCCTTGATTTTTTCGTTGTTTTGGAGGTTTATGCCTAGTGTTAAATTTCAAAATCAAACAAATTCTCTAAATGAATCAAACTGAGTTGAGACTTCATATTGTTAGGTTTGGACTTTTGTGTATTTTGCCTTTGATGCGGCTGGATTGTGTGGCTAGATCCAACCGGAGAACACTAGCTGAGATGAAACCAAAAGAAAAAAATAATTATTTTATTATTGAAAGGAATATATTTACACTCAGTCCACAACTTAATGCACCTCATCAGAGCCTCAGTTCCTGTAACAGTGCTCTCTCTGCCAGAGGAAAACCTTACTCCCGCATCCAAACTCTATTTCACGCCTTCTCGTTGTCTCCTGTAAACTGCATACTCCTAACAAAATATCATCACTTAACTAACTACAACACTAGCTGTCTGTGACAGTCATTTTTCCTTCTTGAATATATTTTCATATAGCAGGTCAATAGGCCTGAAACAAGCATTAAACGATCCATCATTCACATGGGTCTATTACATTACACTTAACTTATCAATACCTAGGGTTGTTCTAAACTTCTCCACAAACTAAAATTAACACTTTTATAAGTTAATTTGAAACAACTCCCTGATATCGGCTTCTCCAAAAGTTGATTTTTAATTGATGCCAACTAATTATAGTCTATTGAAGTATATTCTAAACAGGTTCCCGATGTGAGTATACTGGTTATGTTTTGCTTTGCCTTATTATTCTTGAGTATCGATTTGATTAGTCTTTTTATGTCTAATTGGCATCCTTTGCTAGAATGTTCCCATTTTGTTGAAGTATTTAATCTTAACTGATCAAGAATCAGAGGGATTACGAGGTTCTTACTGTTTAAACTCTTGAGGAAAGTTTGAAGAATACTTCATAGCTATATGCTTATTCTTTCTATTGTTTATTATACTTGTACATATGTATAGGTGATGATTGGGAGCATGAAGAGATTTTCACTGATGATGATGAAGCTGTTGGCAACAATCCTGAGGAAAGGGAAGATTTGGCTTCTGAAGTTCCTGCTCCTCCAGAAATCAAGCAGGTTAGTTGAAGTTCCACAAATACTTGTGGGTAAGAAGCTAGATGTTCTGCTGAATTTTGTTATTTTATGGCATTGATGTCTCATTGCTACTTCAACAATTGGTCTTGAGATGGATGTTGTATAGATTTATTTATGGGTGTAAAATTGATTGGATATAGTTGCTACTTCAATTTGCCCTATATTCACACTTGATGCTACGAATCTGGTGTAAAATAAAGTTGGTAAACGAGGAAATAGTTTTTGTCAACTCATTATTCAAACAACCACTTTGAGGAATTTCCTGTAGAAGACTACTTTCGGAGAGTAACACAGCCTATTTTTAGAATATTAGGACTTGACTGAAGTAGGTATTTTTTATGTGTTCTCATTTAATGGATTCCTTGGTTCCTTATTTACATGGATGCATGCTATTTTATACATTCAGTCATTTTGTGATATTTGGCATTTATGATGTTCTACTCTTTGTATTTTGAATTTAATTATTGACTGATGCAGTTTTAGAAACCAACCCTCATGATTTCCCTTGATGTCATTTAGCTTATTGAACTTACAAATTTATATAAAAAGGAGTGGAATATAAATATTCAAATTTGGTTTTTGATACATACTTTCTTGAACTACTTTTTTTAATATAATTTTAGGATGACGAGGATGAAGATGAAGAAAATGAAGAAGGGGGAGGTCTGAGTAAATCTGGGAAAGAGCTGAAGAAGCTGCTACGTACAAGTAGTCTAAATGAATCTGACGCTGAAGATGATGATTACGATGATGATGTATGGTAGATCTAGTTACTTTTTTCTTACAATTCTCCGTTTTAAATTATTTTGGTAGATCTAGTTTAAGTTTTCCGTAGGCCTCTAGTAACATGCAAGTTAAATACAACTTGGTGCTAACTGCAATGAGTGCAATCCTTTTTTAAGGAGCGGGTTACTTTTTTTGCTGTGACCTTTAACAGGGGGAATGACTTATTCAAACCAATAGCCTAAATTTCATTTGAGCATTTTTCCTCCATTAACGGGTCAGTTGGGTTGTCTAGGTGGATGATGAGGCTGGCCTTCCTCCTGTGATTGTTTCAAAGCAGAAGGGTGCACCTAAGGAAGAACCCACTGACAATAGCCCTTCAAAACCTGCAATAACAGGAACTGTTCGGGGAACTGTATCCACTTCAAAGCCTTCAAAGGGGAAGAGAAAATTCAATGAGGAAACAAAATCCACTAATGGTGCACCACCAAAGAAGGTCAAAATAGAAAATGTACGTCATTGTTTCTCCAAACTCACTTGAGTGCTTTAGTTTTGATCCACAGATAAATTTTTTTTCTAATTTTTAGAAACCAAAACTAGTTTTCATTTTCAGTTTATTTTGGTTTTCAGTTTTAAAAAATAGTTGCAGCTTTTTTCTTTTTATATAAATAATTATCGATAAGGCAGAGGTTTCTCAAAGCTTAAAGTCAAACCCAACAATAAAAAGCCTTTTTTAAAAAGAAAGGTAAAATGGTTTCCAAATTCATTTTAAAACCACTTTAACCTCTCTTTTTATGCCAAGTAGTTTTTTTTTAAAATAAACATCGAAAACCAAAACTAACAATTCGATACATTTTGGCTGTCGGCTGATCCATACATATCTCAAGATGAATCTTAAATGACTTCATATCTTATGATACATGAATGAATCTATGCATATTTTATCACCAATACGACTCCATGATTCATGTTTATACTGCAACAATTCCTGTGAAATAAAATAAAAAGCCATGTGAACTTATATTTTTAACTGAAAATGGATGAAAGAACACTTCTGAACTTATCCGAACTCATCCTATTTATTTATTTATTTATTCCACTTGATTTCTCAATCATTCATTCGTGCACTCTATTTAGTGTGAAGCTTTTTCAAATTGATGTTTCCAAACACAATCTATCTTTTGCTTATTGTATTGGAGCACCTTCAAAAAGATTTTAACTTTCAAGTATTAGAAAATTAAATTTGAAAGGTCATCCAAAAGGTTTTCTTTTTAAGTGTTGTCGAAATTTCTCATCCCATTTGAAAACACTAAGTTTCCTTTCCCATCCATTTATCAGGAACCAAAATCAACTGTCAAAGATGAAAACGGGTCTGCATCTAAAAATAATGCTCCTGCAAAAGGTGTACCACCAGCACCATCATCTAAAGGTGGTTCTTCCCCCATTGTTTCTGGACCTGTGAGTGAGGAAGAAATCAGGGCTGTTTTGATGCAGAAGACTCCATTGACCACACAGGATCTTGTTGCTAAATTCAGAGCAAGGCTAAGAAGTCCAGAGGTAAGCTCTACCAAAAATTTTGCCTTTCCTTTATTGAGCTGCAATTTTTGCTTAGTGATTCTTATGTCTGTATATGCGGGCTTCTCAGCTTGTTTTGTGATCTTAATAGAAGGCCTTTTAGCTAAATCTGTGTAAGGAATAAAACTCGATTCCTAGGTTCTTGCAAATTATGCTACATCTCACAATTCTGTAGAGCTAACATTTAGTACTATTTGGAACGAAATTGACTGATCAGTGCAAAGTCGAACACGGGAATCTAAAATTGTGAATATTTTATGGTAGTTTGGCTTAATGAATCCCTAGTTCTACCATACTGATATATAAACCGTGGTATGTATGTACGTATGGCTTTTAGGGAGTTTGTTTTACTTTGCACTGCAAAAGGTTGAATTTCGCTTCTGTGTTCTTTGCTATGTACAGGATAAAAAGGCTTTTGCGGATATCCTGAAGAGAATCTCCAAGATACAGAAAACTAATACATCCAGTTATGTTATATTGAGAGATAGGTGACATTGTATCGAAGAAGGGGCATTTTTTTTTTTTTTTAATTTTATCGCACTCTCCTGGGTTATATACCTTGTTAGTTTAGTTGTGAAATAGATTATTTGGAAAACCATTCTTATAATAAATTGCAGTGTCGTAAGCTACTTTATTAAATTACTTTTACTTTAATAGAAATGTGAAAATAAATAAAATAAACAGGAGGGAACAATGGATAGACACATTATAGACTGAATAACTAATAATTTTAATCCAACACATAAAAATCTTACACTCTCCTGACAAGACCAAGCCATATATAAGATTCCGAATCCTCATAAAAATATTCTCCAACACATGCACGGCACAGTTATGAAATTCTGAAGCATAATCCCATAACAACCTTGCGTGTCTTTTCGTTCACCTTCGAAGTTAGAACTCAGCCAGCGCTATTCACCTATAATTCGTATGCAGAAAGTAGTAAACCTCATTTCTGTGTCTCCGACAAGTACTATGCTCTTTACCTTTTTATTATGATCTTAATGAGGTATAATTTATGATTTATGAATTTATGAGGGTACAGGGAGAAAAGAGGAGGTGCAGGAGAAAATTTTACCTCTGTTTTAAAATTTTAATAAAATAATTTAGTTTAAACAATCAAAACCAAGAACCGATGGGCACTTAGTCAGAAATTTTTACTTTAATTACTCAGCCTTTCTCTCTACAGTAATCTATGCCCATGTCATGACTCACGTAAATAATTCTGGAAATTATTTTTCGGAAAGCAAACTTTTCTTCCTACGGAAAACATTTTTTGGAAGAATTTTGATAGGTGGGAGAATAAATTTGATGGAGTGCAGGAAGTAATTGCCTTTCCCAGGTTAAGAGTGGCCCTGTAAAGTTCAAGGTAAAAGCATTTGTGATGGGAGATGTTATGGGCACATTTTTTTTTTAAATAATATTGATTGTTACTATTTGTACAAGTATTTTCCCCCTTTTTCTAATGAGATAAATCATGATCTATAACAAAGACATTTAATGACAATTTTACTCAGAAAAAAAAAAAAAAGTTCCGTTCCTAACGAAACGATTCTAGTTTTAGATCCATAACAGATTTTGAATTGAAGTGATTTTAAACAATTTTTGGGTTGAATTATTAAATTTTGGTGTTAGTATATTTTAAAATAAAAATATCTAAATACAAATTAATCACTACCGATTCTACTCAACCAATTTTCTAAACTCGCTAAAGCATAATAAGGGGAATTGTACCACACTTAAAAACATGTTCTTAAAATTCATTACACACACCTCTACTTGAATCAATGGACAAAATTATTGCACTCCCAACAAAATAGAAAGAAATTGGGCCATTAATTCATCCCTTGTGAGTAAGTGAGCTACGAGTATTCCATTTTGGAAGAGAAGGAAACATGAGGAAGAATATCCACTGCGAGTCTGAGAAAAGGTTCTTCTGCAGAAGAATCAAATGAGTATTCTCTGCAGATTGATGAGTAAAACGACCCTTTATCAATTTGACTGCTATAATAAGTCTCTTCTGGCGAACAAGGGTCATCTTGTGAGTAACATATGACAATATGAGGCAGCTTAAACCTCACTCTTCTCTCTGATTTCACATTTAAGGATGTCGAACTTAACATTTCTTCACCTTCTTCATCATGCTTCTTCATGGGTCTGTCCAAGCACAAACTGTCTTTGGTTTCAGTTATCAATGATCCACTGCGTTGACTCACACAAGGATGAACCTTTTTCTGAAAATTCTTAGAAGAAAAAGACATTTCGCCTGAACTCATAGTATACTCTGGCTTCAAACCAGGAGAAGCTATTATCCAATCTTCAAGAGTCACATTTCGAACCTTCTTCTCATCTCTCTCCACCTCCTTTCTTTTCAAGATCCTGCAAAACCTTCCTTGCTTTCCTTCATTCTTGAAATCGCTGTCATCTCTGGCGCAGAATTCGTTAGTTTTGTAACAGGTAACACAGAGTTTAGCACCCATTGTAATGAGAAAATCAGCAGAATGAATCTGGAAAAGGAGAACCTATGGGGGACGGAACATAATGAGATTAGTGAACTGATTCAGTATCTTTGAGAGTTTATAAAGGGAAACTGAGACGGAAAGAGCCAAAGAAAGAAATGGATCTTGACGATCATAGTTGCTTCCTGGTTATTATCAGTGTTCAAATCTTGGTTCTTGGAATTCGACTTCATTTTTTTATGGCTCCAATTCCTAAACTTTATTCTATTATTGGTATATGGGACAACAGAAACGTTAGTTCCTATTCTTTATCTTCAGAGATACAAGAAGACAGGGTCTTGGTTAATCCCCCATTTATGAAGTTACAAGACTTCTGTCTTGACAAATTTGGTGGCAAAAATTATGAACATGGCTGTTTCATTTTAATCCCTTTCACTCTTTGTTTTGGACATATTGTCATTATGCTTTAACTGGTTTAGTTCTCATAAATTTCTTGGATCGTTCATCTTATTTTCTGAATGTATATTACTAAACCAAAAACTTAATGAAATATAGGGAATTAAGATCCATCCACACAGTTCTGTAATAAATTACCATATAATTTAAATTGTTAGGACATTAACATAATTTATTATACAATATAAGCAAAAACTACGTTTATATAAATGTGCTAACGTAAATGAATTGTAAAGGTTTTACAAGATATGAGAGTATATAAATCTTAAAAATAAATAAATTACTTGCTTGAAAATAAATTAAATTTTGGAGACTGATACGAAATTGTACCACATACAATATTGATTTCTCCCTCTTTTATGACATTCATGATTGAGGCCCTTAAGAAGTTATCAAAAATATATTTAAGATTGGAAAATAAAATGACACAACAAATAAGTATTAAATGTAACAACTTTCTGTTGTTAGACACAACATTTATATAATTGAGAAACAGGGAGCATCTGTCTGGACAAACTGCCAAGTATGGAAAACAGAAGGTAAACAATCAAATCAGTTTGTGGAGTTGGAGAAACAAAAAGTTTTGAACTTCCAATAGCTAGACTTGGCTTTGCTGAAAAAGGAAGAAGCTTCGACTTCTCACCAATCACTTCAGAGTGAAGATGCATCAGAGAAAAGTGCAGATACTTGCCTCTCTTGCCTGGCGACCATATTCATATTACCGTTGAAATAAGCCAATACCATCCACATAAGTCAGGTATTAATTTAGATTTAGTTCATTTAAAAAGAGGAATTCAAGTCACTTAGTAAAATAACAAATTATTGATTAGAAATTACAGCCAACAATTTTCTAAGGTATCTTGTGGGAAGCAACAGCAAACAGTGCATGACATTTAAAAGCGCTCCAAACAAGTTAGTAATATACTCAAATGAACGTGAATAGGGTTACACAAGACATTACATGTAGAATGTGGGGATTGATTCAACTGGGAACCCAACGACCACCGGTGCAGCAAAATTATGTCTTTTGGTTGTCATAACAATTTTAAAGCTAAGGTCTAGGCTCAAGAAAGTACCGAAGGGATAATTATGGTACATGTCCTAGTTCTACATCGAAATATATAAATAATCAATCATCATTTTCAAGCCAATCTAAACCACAAAACTGAAAAAGGAAGAAAAAAAAAGGCTAGAAGGACACAAGGTTTTCTAACAACTTATATTGCCAAAACGTATCATCAGAAGAGACTTCCTTCTTTTTCCACAAATTTCTGTCACTGGCTTTTTGGTTTCTCAATCTTCACGTAAGGTAATACACCCATTAAATGAAGAACTTTTGGAGACCACCCACGCTGTTGAGCCCGGCAAAACATCAAGAATGTGTTGGCAAAGTAGGAATTGAAGCCCATAAATACATGCCACAACGCATGACCCTGAGGGTTAATAGGCCAACTGGAAATCTCCTTGCAGAAAATTCGATCACAGAACCCAAACAAACTGCCGAATACAAAAGTAACTAAAAACAGCTTTGCAAGCCGCTTGGCAGAAGCATCTTGAGTGTGAATATAATACTTGTACATTCTAGGAACGCAGAGAAGAATGAGAATGATATAATGCACTTTGAAGCCAATACCAAAATGAAACACTGAATGAGCAGCGGCAAAAAGAGCACCATAGACGAAGAGGAAGATGGGCATTGTACTGCGATAATGCCAATCTGGAGAGTAGAGGATGTACATGTACAGCAGCACCTCCCACACCATTGGAGTTTCATCACTTTGCTGTTGCCTGAATTAAAGCGCAACATCTGAACAATAAATAGTCATCCAAAACAGACAGACATTGAATTATTGACAAACAGATTACATAATTAAGCAAACGATTTTTAAAAGAGACAAAAATTCAAACCTAGTAGAATTGTTCAATAAGAAAAATGTCAATTCCTAGGGAACACTCATGAATATATCAGAAAAAGCGTGGTTTTTAGGTGAATAGATAGGCAACAGGTCCCTGGAATGATTAACCACCTAGACCTTAATGTGTACGTCAGCCATCTAAATTCATGAGATTCGTATCACACTTATCCTTCTCGTATCTCATTTTAGTCTTTAGGAATGACTGGCTTTGTGAAATTAAGAACTAACTCAAATACATAAATAAATGAAAAGACTAAACTGCAACTGAAAGATAGTTTCAGGACTAGTTATCTACTCACACACACACACACATATATATATAACAGTAAGTCACATTATCACGAGTACACACAATACAATGGGGGCTGTTAACGAACTTAGGTCTGGTTATAAACCCAATCCTATTGTATATAAATAAAGCCAAACAACAATCAACGATGGGGGGTTGATAACCCAGTTTAGACCATGTCATAAACCCGACCCTTATTGTTACTTAACCAAAATGGTTGAACCAAAATGGTTCAACCATGTTTATAGCATAGCTTCATATTCGGCATTCAAGTACCCCCAGCGGAAATTATTCCCTTCCTCCAACCCCAGGCAATAAAAAAGAGTATAAACTTTCATCCACATATGCAAACACACAATAGTTAGTAATAAAAAAATTGACTCAAATAAGTCAATCACATAACACAATTAGTGTTGAATGAAGTGATTTTCTTTCAGTTTTAAATTTTCTTTCGTTGTTTTACCCTCCCCTGTGTATTTGTATCCCACTCTCTATGTTATCTCTTTGCCTTCTTGAAATGGACGTCACAAAACCTTCAAGGATGAGATTGGCATGCTAACAATATATGTTAGTAACATACATTTCGTTGACAGAATGGTTATATATCCCTCACAAACAGTTGTATAAAATGCCAACCTCATTTTGTATCATGCAAAATGACTTGAAAAAAAAAAGTGAAATCTAACATAAAAAAACATTAATTTACGTATTTTATCGAAAAAAAAAATAATGGAAATACTTACACACGCTGCAGTGTGGCATGGTACAACATGCTTCCAAAGGCAAGTGTCATGTTTGATACATGAAGAACACTAAATCTTTTCTCAAACCGCTGTCTTAAAGCATTTATAAGACCGATCAGAGCCAAAAGTATGGTGGGAATGTTGGATATTGTGTTATAAAATTCAGCAATGTAAGATGAATAAGCATAGTTCATTTCACAACACTCTTTGGTGGATGTGACTGGACCCCAGAAGCTTGATATAGATTCTGTCATTCTCCTCTACAACCTGAATATTTGTATATCTATATTTCGGAGCTGCAGAATTAATAAAATCCTGCAAAACCATGTAACAATATTAGAAAAATCATTCTCAAAAATCACAGATACAGACTGTTAATTCACTAAGAAAGCCTAATAAACGTATTAAGTCAGTTACATCACACAACGGCCGAATTTGCATAGCAATTGTGGATTGCAGAAAGCCGATAAATAACTTCATCGTGCAATGGAAAGGGTAGCATGCAAAAGCAGGAGTTGGATGGTGGTTGAAATAGAAGCATGACAAGTAAAATTAGATTCAAGCACAGATGCGAATTATATCCTAAAACAATGTATTAAGAAATATCAATAGAAAACCTATAAGGATCTACAGTTAGGTCACTGCATTTACACGATAATCATAACTACATCAAAGAAAAACCATAGAGAAACCTCAAAACCGCTCACATCGACAACTCTCAAGCTGAAAATACCTATCGAAATATGCACATACTATTTATATTAAAATCATAAACACCAGAGCTCTGAATCTGAAGAGAAATTCAGTTTTCCAAATTACACAGCTAAGTCGTGCTAAGTTGACAATAAATTGTGCATTAAATTCCAAGAAAGAAAAGAAATACCAATGCAATTGATTAAATTGAAACGGATACGTTGGAGTAAATAACACTCTTAAGTTAATGTCGAATTCCGTTACTATCTGGAATACGAAATCCATAGGAATAGATTTGGTTCTCAGGTATTAAGCAGAGCGAATCTCCGATCGGAAGGTTCAGATAGTGAGAACGAAAGATTGATTGTTAGAGAGGCTATTGGAAGTGAGAAAATTGAAGAAAATGATTAGATTTAGGGTTAGGAGAATTGAGCGAGACAGTGAGAAAATAAAACCAGAAATAGAAGCAGGAGTGGTTAATTAAGTTATGGTTAAGTTATGGTGATAGTTTAGAATGTAAATCAAGTGTGAAGGGGAAGAGTAAAGAAAAGATACCTGAAGCCACGAACAGAGGCAATGGCCGTGAAACACACAAAGATTTCGATAATGCAAGTGCCGTCAAATCTCGACGAATCACAAATCCATACAACTCATCGGAAAGGAACGACACCAACCCTTGCCCTATGCGATGAGATGCCACGGATTTTGATAGTTTAGTTATTTTCCCAGCCATTCCATTCCGTATTTAAAATTATATAAAGTATGTGTCTATGTATGTATACTCTATCTCGGGTCGCCAACAGAAAGCCCATTCCTCCGGTTTCAAACTTCCAAATTGGGCCTAAATTTCGTCCAACTCAATCTAACGCGCTCTTGCCGACTACATGTGCTTTCACGTTTGAAACCGCGTTTTCCTCAGAGGACTCTTGCTTGTCCCCGTATAAAAAAACTGAAATTCTTATTTTATCAAGTACAGATAAAAACTAAAATTCATTATTTTTGTATAGAGTAAATATATATTTTATACAGCTAAAATTTATAGTATGTATTGTGTTTTAAAATATATTAATTAGAACTGTATTATATTATAACTAAAATTTAGAATGAATAATATATAAATTAAACAAATTTTATTTTATACATGTTTGTTGTTTTATTTGATGTAACATAAAACCTTTAGTTATTGTTACTGTATAACAAATCTTTTATATAATATTTTTATTATAATTAAGAAATTAATTTTAAATTTAACTCAATTTATAAAAAAATTTATCTTAATATTATTTATTTATATATTGTTATTGTTATAGATATATAATATAATATAAATTAATCTTATATCAAATATTTGTTTTGCATCCGAACTTAAATATTAGTTCTGAGTGATCGTATAAAGCTGTGAAAGTAACGGTAGATTTATTATTAATTTAAATTAAAATATTTTCTAATTTGAGTCAATATTAAATTGGTGACAGTATATTTTTGCTTTATTGGTAGACAGAAATGAACACACAATAGTATATGCAATGTACATCGATCAGTTTAAATTACACTTTTTATATAATATAGTATATTAAAATAATTACATTAAAATTGAAGAAAATGATTAAGTTTTTATGCATTAACATTGAACATAACTTCAAGATATTATAAAATATTTTCAATGAGTTTATAATTGAATAATTAATATCTCATGATATATTAACTTGTTATCACATTTTATTATATTTTTATGATATTATGATATAAGAATCTATTATCTAATATCTTTAATGTATAATACTTGATTATTTTTTAGTAATTGAATCTATTTAATATATTTATTTAAGGTATAGAAAATTTATAAATAGATTATCATACCACATTTAGTAGGGACTGTGAATTATCATGTAGAATTCGTATACAATCTTCTCGTTCAATATTACTCATGTATGATATAAATCTTTTAAACTTTTACTCACTTAATTGTTAAAGAATTTTTTTGTAAGTGAATTTCCTTATTTTTATCAATGAGATTGAAAACTCTCTAGCAAAAGACATCATTTGGCTCTTAAGAGTCTCATACTTCACCGAAAAACATGTCGATCAAATCCAATAAGAATAATTATACGTATATATAATGAAAATTAATTATTGTCATTCAATAAATTAATATTATTTATTATGTTAATTGTCGTAAACAATTTTGTTATGATGTATATCGAAGTGTCTCTCCTTTAATTTAGAAATTTTTTAAATCAATATTTTCTCTTAGAGTAAGAGTGAAAAGTAACATATTAGAGCTCAATGTAATTGGTGCAGCAAGTATTATGTGCAGTAAGTATTATGTTGCAAAATGTCATATAAATAGTATAAGTAAAATTATGTTTTTTAGTGATATTAATTAAATATTTAATCTTGTAATTTTATTAGCTTATCACTCAATATATTTATCAAATTTTGAGTATCATGTTATTTTATTATTATATTTTAATTTAAAAAATTGAGAAGGAAGGGTAAGTTTTAAAAAAAAAATAGAATTAAAAATTACCAATCAGATAAAGTTAACCAAATTCCACAAAATTGGTTTTGTTTGGTTCAGCTTTTGTTTTCCTTCAAATGGAGTCTCTCTCTGACACACACATATAGCTTTGCAGCATGTTAAGGGGTTTGGTTTGAGCAGTTGCTGAGATAACTGAAGATACTGCAATACAGTTGACAAGCTTCAATGCATCTGGACACCAATTTAGGATTCGTTGAACCTAGTCTTAATTCCATACAACGAAACTATATTACTACCTGTGACTGTTGAGTTTTATGTAAAGTCACATGCAGCAGCCAATTTTCAGTACCAAAAGAGAGATAAACAAGATAAGTACTTCGATTTGGATATAGATGAGACTTGTCAATCTGGACTTCCTTTTAGGATCATTTATACTTGTAAGCATCAACAAAACTCTATGTTTGACTTCGTTTAATATATTCAAATATATATATATATATATATATATATATATATATATATCATTATTTAATTTATTAAATTATCAAAATTAATATTTGCAAATTATATATTTAACTATTTAATTTATCAAACAGTTAGATATGAGTTATTCAAGTTTAATGGATTATTTAAATTGAATATTCAAAATTGGGGGCAAACTCTTTTTCCTTTTGAAAAAAAAAATTGAAATTCAAACCTTTTCTTTTTATTTTAGTTTTATTAATACATAAAAAATTGGAACTTTTGAATAAAAAATTCAGGTGTGATTTTCGTAATTATTTTTATAATAGGCTGTAGTTTTGCATATAATTACTATATTCCAATGGAAAGTTTTAAAAAAATTTAAGTCATTTTTTCCAACATCAAAATTCTATCTTAAATTTTCATGATGTTATAACCGGTAGATATAGACAAATTGAGTTATAATCCTTCGGTCAACTTAATTTACCAAAGGTTTAAGTCTCATTGAGTTTAAAAAAAGTTCAAACTTTTTGAACGGGTTGAAGTGAATTTGATTCACTTAATTCCCTAGGTTTGAGTCAAATTAAATGTGGGTCAACTTTTAAATGTGGGTCAACTTGTAACTCATGACCAACAACACTTTATTAGTATTTTCATCAATTTTTAATAAGTTTTTCTATTAAATTTATATCCCACTTTTAAGTATATAGATATGCAATTTAATATTTTTAAGTACTAAAATATTGTTTAGTAATATTTAAATAGTTTAGATGCTTAATTTATTTTGTCAAGTTATGTACGTTTATACTTTAATTTTTAACTACTATCTTTATAATGATATTTGAAGAACTAGATAAACACTTTGATTTCATTACTATAAAAAAATAAATCGAATCAATCCACTTTTATTGTACTACAACAAATATAAAAGATAAATTGTAAAAACAAAATATTCAAAAGTAAGTAAACTCAAACTCACTAATCCACCAACATAAATTATAAAAAATTGTGTTCACAAAAAATAAGTCAGATTGAATTAAACTTTTTCTAGCTCGATACATGTGAGTTAACGCTTTACTTTACATATATTTATAATTACGATTAACCCTTTACTTGTCTTAATTTTGAACCAAAATTGTTTTGAATTACCTAGATTTGCAGTTGAAAATAGAACTACTTATAACCCATTCACATTACATAATTTTCTTTGTAATTTGTTTATACAATATCATATGCACATGAATATATATAAATTCATTTATACACATCATGTTAGATTTATAATCAACCACCTTCATATTATTTTTAGTTTCTATTTTTCATTCCTTGGATTCTCCAGCAAGGGGAGACTAATTTTTCTTTTTAAACTCATTCATATTCTTACTATTTTAAAATAGTGAATGATTTATGAAAAACACTAATTAATAAATATAATTATTTATAAAGCCACTCATAGTAGATGCATCTTTTTATCTTAGTGTTTTTCCTATTCAAGCAGTTATATATATATATATATATATATCAACAATGAATAAATACATACACATTTAAAGTCAGAAAAGAAATTAGTTTAATCATAATTATTTAATTATATCAACAATGAAATAAGAAAATTATATTTATTTGGTTGTCAAGTATATATTTGTTTTTTTTTTGTTTTTTTAAAGACTTAAAAATAGTTTTGGATAGAAAAATTGATTAATGTTAAAATTATATTCATACTAATGGAAAATAGCGTAAAGTTATTTGAATTAAAAAAATATGGTAAACAATTAAAAATGTATTAAAAAAAAGTAAAAAAAAATGGAAGTTTAATAAAGAAGACTCATTATTTATGCAACAAAATCCGTTTGTGACGGAAAATAATTAACCATGATGTTTAGTTTCACATAATTTAGAATAAAATTAAAGAGATACTATAAATAGTTTTTCTTGAGTTACAAAACTGTTTTAAATTAAATGAAAATTAAGTACATCAACTTTCTTATTTTGAACTTTGTTTAGCCCAAACCAAACTTTCAATTATATTTTAGTCTTGTTTTGCTTAGAATATATTATGAATTCAAGAAACATACAAGATTAAGATATTTAATTGATATGCTTAAACACATATAAAGTGACATTATTAATTATTAATACGTAACCAAACTCCAATATAATTGGACATAAATTTATCCAACTACAAAATATCATAAAAAAAGCCCAAATGAACTTTAAAAGATTATTTAATACAAATCATAAAATGCATACATATATAAGAAAAATAGTTTTTTTTTTTTACAATTTCATTTATACTTGTAAATAACTTCACTAATCCATCAATATTAGCAAAACTTTTAATATTACTTATTATTATATCTTTTAAAGTAATTCAGATAATAATAATATGAAAAACTCAAAGAATATGCTTTGATTTTTTTTAACTCTCATATATATATATATATATATATATATATATATATATATATATATATATATATTAATATAATAAAAATTATGATCAAAATAAACTTAATCTAAAAATAAAGCACATAAATTTGTCAAACAAATTCATAACATTCTTTCCTTAAAGTTATGATTATTATGATTATATATGCAAGATACAATCTTTGAATATCAACACTTAGTTTAAAAACGTATTTTCCTTAGAATCTTAAAATGGTTCATGAAATAATTTGGTGGATTTGAACTTACTATGACTTTAATACGGTGAGACATTATGAATAATTATCAATATTTTAAAGAATAAACCACTTTTTTTAAAACTAGGAATTCATTCTCTGTCTGACTAGTTAAAAAATTACTTATATGATGTAATGAGATTATTAGTTGTTAAAATTCTCTAACAAGAAGACATTTAGGCATATCAATCCAGTTGAATAGTCGATAACATTCTATATATTTTTTGTCAACAAATTTTTAAATATTAAGTGGTCATAATTATAATTTGAAACTAAATTATATATAAAAAAATTATTTTAGCAAAATATATAAAAGATATAGTGACAAATTCCAGAAATTAGTTGTAAAGTAGTGAAGATGATTGTTGTGATATATTTGATTGATAAACCGTGTAATATGTAATAGTATTATTTTCAAAAGTTTTAAAAGGAATTTGAAAATATAAATGTGCAAGCTCAATACTCTAAAAACAGTGAAAATTAAAAATTAATTAGCAGAAGAAAGATGAAGCAACTGAATAGTATATTCAATTATAAGGTACAAGGAATCTAACAAACTCAAATTATTTTTTCAATACTAAAATATGTCATTTTCAAGATTGATGTAAAGAGCAATTTGCATACTACTCTCAAATATTTTAATGTTATCGTGTTACTAGATAGAAGAATAGTATTTATATACTCTTCAAACAATTGTAGTAAGATTTTTTGTAGTGTTGTGGTTGTGTTAGTTTGTAACTTTCTTTAAAGTGTCTAAGCTATTAAATTAATTTGGAAAGTTATTATTCTCTTGCATTTCAAAGTTTTTAGATCACTTGTATTTACTAGGAGTTCTGGTAGCCTTAACCTTGTGGTTCTCCAAGGAATTTAACAATTTGTGTTGAATTTGAATTATTTTTATTTTCAATTGTTTATTTTTTTGGGTTGAGTATGTTTTTAATCCCCGAACTTTGATCAAAAATTGGAATTCATAACTTCGATACATTTTGGTCCCTAAACTTTAAAAGTAAATGAATATAATCCTTTTAAACTAATTATGTTAAATTTTTTTGACGTGTCAAACACTTTTCATATTAATATTGGAGTTTTTTACACTGTTTGACACATTATTGATTCAATATCTACTGAGAAGTATGTTCGACACTTAAAATAAAATTAACATAATTGAGTTAAAAAGACTTTATTCATTCATTTTTAAAGTTTAGGGACCAAAATATATTGAAGTTTCGGACATGGACAAATTCTAATTTTGGGTCAAAGTTCAGGACTACAAACATACTTAACCCTTATTTTTTAAATTAGAAAAACTAAATTTATTAAAAAAAATTCTTCAGATAAAGCATTTCAATTATCAACTACCAAAAACAATATTAAATACATATATTACAAAAAAAAAAATGAATTAAAAATGAATTATTGCAAACATTTAGTTAAAATAATCTTATTTCATGTCAACTCAACGTATAATGTTTAACATAAGTTAAAAAGTATCATTGAGAATTTTGATTAACTTTAATCAAGAAATAACATTGTTATGTATCAATAACATAACATCTGTAATAAAGACCAATAATCTTAATTGAATTTAAATTTTAAAAAGAAATTGGTGGCATCAATTAAAAAATAATATTGAGTGGACTTTTCAATCTCAATCAATTTCACAAAATTCTAATTGAAGTTAAACTAATACTTTTCATCGAGATCAAGCCAAAGATAAAATATGAAAGAAAACAAAATTAATTTGAAAAGAAGTTAAATACATGTCGTATTTGTAAATTATTTTTTAAATTTGTGCTTAATCCTTAAATTAAATATATATTCATTTGTTCATGTAATTTATAAAATTTATGTAAAATATTACTTAAAAAAAATTACGTTTAAAGTTATATTATGATTCATTATAGAACTTTATTTCATAAGTCGTTTAATAAAAATGATGTTTTATATGATTATAATTAAGTATACGAATGAAATAGATATATATTTAGTATAAAAAAAAAATATATATATATATATATATATATATATATATATATATATATATATGTATATATATAAAGTATTTTGATAAAAAAAAACATATTTAACTTAAAGGAAGAACAGTATGAAATTTTTAAAAGTCATATTTTCTTATTTTAATTAATTAGTTTTACATTTTATTCTAATACTATACATTAAACTTTTCATTACCTTTGTTTTTGTGTCTTTTGAATAGATATTGTATTTTTATATTGAAATTTTATTTGTTTAAACAATTAAAAGCTATAAAAAGTTTTTTTTTTCAATAATCTCAAACACTTTTTTATTTGTATAATTATCCTAGCTTATCGTTTTTAATGTTCATCTTTATTTTTAATTTAAATTTCAATATTTTTATAATATTAATACGTAAATTAATTTCACATCATAATATAGTTTGATTTTTACAAATTTAAAATACTAGTCTTATGCCTAAAAATATTTATTCATTTTAAATTTTATTATATTAATTATAATGTATATACAGTATAAAGTTTGTAAAAATATAATTTAGCATGAATAATTGTGATTATATAACAAAGGGTCGATAAACAGTAAAGATATAGACGTATAATTTAGAGTTTGACGGATATACATCTTTCGATGTTGTAGGATAAGATAATACAGTTCCTCTACCCCACAAATGATACATAATTTAACGGCACATAAATATGAAATGTACCTAAAAAAATGAACTTGGACGGTTTTCGCTGTTGGATTCAAGAAATAATGTGGTCATTTGGACCACATTCGTGTGGCAATTAAACTAAATCTCTACCCTTGCTACAACCAAAGGTCTGTTTCAAACTGCAACGTGTATATATATACATTGGTGGAAGTAGTTTCTCTCTTCTCATTCTTACTCCATCCACTTTCTCTTTCGTCGTTTTATGTACACATCATTTTATCATTTAATTTCGACAGACGTATATAGATACATTCATTCATCCCATATTTATTTACAGAGCGAAAGAATGGGGAGGATTCCGGTGAGGTTTGAGAGGGTGGCGGCAGCCTTCGAAGCTGACGTGGCACGTGTGAGGCCATGCGAGAGCGGTGGCGGTGGCGGTGGCGAAACTGAGCACTCGCCGGAGGATCTGAGTGATCTGTCGGACCTTGTGAAATCCTTCATGGAGAAGAAGGAAGAGGAAGAAGATGCTATTGGTTTTGTTTGGGATGATGGAGACGAGGATTTGGAGTGGTTTGATTCTGAGAAGAGGGAGATCCTTCAAACAATATTCAGTAACGATGGCGGCGATGATGATGATGCCAAACGATTAATTAGGAGAGAAATTGAACTTGTGATGAACCTCGTTGCGGAAAACGAGAAATCGGCACCGGAATTCAAACGACAATTGATGTCTCGAATGCGCGAGAGAGGTTTGGATGCTGGTGAGTTGTGCTGTAACTTTCGATTTTCTTTTTTATTTAGTGAGATTGACTTTTGAAAGTACACATTTATTTTTGTCCACTGGTTAATGAGTTTGATTTTTTTATTTTTGTTAACCTTTTTATGCACAGGGCTTTGCAAATGCAAGTGGGAGAGAAACAGAAGATTCCCAGGTGGTGACTATGAGTATATTGACGTAAATTATGCAGGAAATCGGTACATTGTTGAAATCTCCCTTGTGGCGGAATTTGAAATAGCTCGTCCCATAAGCCATTATTGTTCATTACTTGACGTTTTCCCTGAAATATTTGTTGGGAAATTGGAAGAGCTGAAACAGGTTGTGAGGCTAATGTGCAGTGCTATTAAGAGCTCTATGAAAAGCATAGAGATGCATATACCTCCATGGAGAAGAATCGGGTACATGCAAGCAAAGTGGTTTAGTTCTTATAAAAGAATAACTGATGAGGTTGCAACTAAAAGAACATCATCATCATCCCCTTTATCCAGTACCAAATCTATTGGATTTGACGCAAGACCACTGAAATCGTACAATTGTAGAGATGATTTCGTGAGTAAACCTGCATTCGGAATTTGCCTTTTGACCAATGCATTTTATGCTGATGGCCCTGGGATGTTACTGTAGTCAAATTACTCTGTGAGCTTTTTGGTGATTGTTGTTGACAAATGACTGAGTGCAGACTTAGTAGGTCGGGGACAGAAAGGGCTTAAAAATTTTCTGGTCACAGATTTTTCTTTTTAACTGGGGATAAAAAATTGTAAAATCATTGTAACTTGTCTATACAGAGATTTGAAGACCCACGTAACAACAGAGGTTCTATTATAAAAATGGGTTCTAATATATTAACTTCTTTGACAGTATTGTTTTTAAAAATTCTTACGAATACTACTTTTTTTTTGTTCGTATTTGTTAAAATTAACTTGTAAATTAATTGATAATTGATAAAATACTTTTTATTAATTCATTAACGGATCATTTATACATTTAAAATAATAAACTAGTAGTTTATTAAATTATGATATTTAAATATTACTTACTGATAAACTAATTAATAAAAACAAACAAACTGAATTATTAACATAATTAGTAAAGATGTTACTTTTTTAAAAATCTTATAAAATTCATTAATAATTGTGTCCATGAAATTAATCCAAATATATTGCATATTTTGTCTATATTTTTTTCCCAACTCTCATTTTATTAACAAATTAATATTTTATGCCCCATGAATAACAATAAACTTAATCACAATTGGATAACTTTCAACACATAACACAAAAAATAGTTGTGAGATATAAACCAATTTGTAAATTAGACAAAGGTAAAAAGAGTTTCTTATTCCGATTATTTTCTTTTCGGGAAATATCGCATTCTTTTATTTTCTTTTCGGGAAATATCGCAATTCTTTTATTTTCTTTTCAATAAATATTGTATTCTACTATTATATACTTTTATATGGACAACTAGAATTAGGAGAGATATCTCCAAAAAAAAAAACATTACCTCTAATATCACTCTTTTAATTTTTTTAAAAAAAATATATACTAGGGGATACCGTATTAATGCATTATGAATAAAATAATAACTTTTGCACAATAATATATATATATATATATATATATATATATATATATTATTTTTTTTATAATAAAAAAAAAAATATATTATTATATAAATTATAAATAAATTATAAAAAAAAAAATATATTTTATAAAATAATATATATATATATATATATATATATATATATATATTATTTTTAGTATAATAAAAAAAAGAAAATAATACTGTTAAAAAAACTTTAATTTTACTATTTTTATTTTATTAGTTTTATTTGAGATAATGATTGAGGTAAATGAACATTAACCTTACACCTTACGATTATTTCAATTCTAATTACATGTATTTTACATCATAGCTTGAACTATACATAATGGAATGTTTAAAATCATCCTAACTCTACTTACATATATTTTAAATTAAAAATAATAATAACGAACTTCTTAATAAATGCAGATAAAAATTACTAAATATTAAACATATACCTAGTTCATAAGGACCTATAAAATGTATAAGAGTAATTGGTCTTTTAAAAATAAAGTTTGATTGCTTATTATTAAACGGTCAAGCTTATAAATGGATAAATAAATGATTTGAGTTCATTTTATAAAAGACCACAATTTATCTATAATTTGTTTTTCTACACCTCTTCTATTTTTTTGAAAATTTTGATGTTGAACATAATAATTTTGTCACAATCATAATTTTTAATAGAGGAAGTCTATATTTTACTCATTTATTGAGTCATTTAGAAATATGCATGCATTAGGGTGATAGGTTTTTGAATGTGTCACTTTTGAGTTTAAGGTGAGTATTTGTCTTATTGTGATCACTAGGATGTATATAGATTATTTAAGTTTTCTTTGTTCAAGTAGAATATTGTGTGAGCTAAAATATGTGTAACTTTGTTGAATTAGAAGCTTAAGTTTAGGTAAATGAAACTAGTTTTTTTTTTTTTACTAATGTTGTGAACTAAATGAGTTGTGATTATTTATTTTTGTGTTTTAATTGATCGTAAAGCATGAGTGGTGTTGAATATTAATGTTGACTAGGTTTTTTTTTGTTAAATTTGTCATTTGTAATATTAGTGTGATTGTGTATTTATTCATCTTTTAGGATATATCAATTTTGAATTGGATATAGTGATTTCGACCTAAGAAATGATTAAAAATGTAAAAAAATACTAAAAAGTTAATTAAAGGACTATACCTTAGACATCAAAATACTCACAATGATACCTGTATTAAGTTGGAGCACTAAAATGCTTGTAAATAACTAAATTAAAATACCAATACTGTAATAATAAAGATATAATGCAATGAAGGGCATAGATGAAGAGAGAGAGAGAGAGAGAGAGAGAGAGAGAGAGAGAGAGATATGAAGGTGATAAAGTTTACAGTTACATTATTAAGCACCAGTATTCTGTTTCTACTCTTCTTCCCCAAAAAGAGCATAAACCCCTCTTCTCCTCCACAACCACTACAGCGAGATTCCTCTTCCTCCGCCATGTCCAGGGCGCGAAGCTTTGTTCTGTGGCTTCACGGTCTCGGTGACTCTGGCCCAGCCAACGAACCCATCAAAACTTTGTTCACTTCTCCCGAATTCAGAGACACCAAATGGTCCTTCCCTTCTGCCCCTTCCGCCCCCGTCACTTGCAACTGTACGTCTTCTTTTCTCTACCTATTCAAGAGATCGCCGATGTTGTGCTCAAAATTCAACTCTGATTCACTCAACTCTTCCCTACCAATTTTAACCATATAATTACGAGTCAAATCTCAACTACCAAATATTCACCTAATTGGTCACTATCGTGTTACGAATTTTGCTATTTTCTCACAGTCATAGGCCAATCCCTGTGACATTAATTTAGGTTTTTAGGAGATCTTAGCTTACTTGAGTTCAAGGAAATGGTTAGGTATCGTTAATTACAAGTTTGGAATTTCTAAGTGATGCTCCTTCGTTAATGTTGTTCGTACAGGTGTACGATATTCAAATTTTATACAGCATATTAGCATTTTCTTACATGGCATTTATTGACGTCGTGATAGTCTTGAAATCATCTGTTCTTAGTTACAATGCAATGAAAATGCCGCGTGCTTTCCCATTTTAAAAGATGAGTAATATATTATTGTTATTTGCTCTTTTTGTAGATGGTTCTGTAATGCCTTCGTGGTTTGACATTCTCGAGATTCCTGTCACAGCTGTAAGTTTAGATTTCTTATCTCTCCTGGACTATTTCATGTATAACCTCTCTGTTTTTCAAATATTAAGTGTATTTCCTGAATCATAAATCTTGAAGTGAAAATAATAAATGGTATAACAAGCTATATCCTTTCCCTTTTTTCGTAATGCTAGGAGATTTTATGTCTTCTTTTTCCTCATTTTCTGTATTGCGAAGTGCTGTCAGAATGTCATTCGAAGTACAAATATTACATTTGGCTTGAATTGTTTTTTTTCTTTTCATTTAAAAAATGTGAGATGGTGAACATTATTACGCTGAAAGCATTACTCGAGGCAGTGCTACCTGTTTACCAAGCTTAAAGAGGGTGTCTTTTCCTTTTTTACGTTTTATGTTCAACTGCTTTGATTCCTAAAAAAGTTAGTGCTCTGGCTGAGCAACTTGATTTAGGAAGTCCCGCTCAGGTCAGGATGATGTTGACGATCTAATAAATTTTTGCTGAAAAATGGTCTGCTTATTGTCAGGAATCTCCCAATGACGAGAGTAGTTTACTTAAAGCTGTTCAAAATGTGCATGCTACTATAGACAGGGAAATAGCTGCTGGTGTAAACCCCAAAAATGTATTTATCTGTGGATTCAGTCAAGGAGGTCTCTCATTTCTTCCCGTTTCTATTTGAGTGTGTCAGTGATCAGTCTATGTGTTTGCTTCTGAAGAGTGGGCCATGCTTGTGTATGTAGACTGTTTGCTTATGGTGATATTACTTTTCAGGTGCCTTAACCTTGGCTAGTGTTCTACTGTACCCTAAAACTTTAGGTGGAGGTGCAATCTTTAGTGGTTGGGTTCCGTTCAATTCTTCTATTACAGAACAAATTACGCCCGAGGCAAAGCAGGTACTAATCCTTGTGTGCCAACCTTAATATTTTCTCTTCCGTTTCTTTTCTTGTCAAGCTTAGCTATTTTCCATTCATTTTCTTTGAGAGTGATTATTATCATTTGGGATGAGGAAATAAAAGGGTTGTCACAACCAATTTGGTTCAACTCCAACTCTCTCTTGATCCTAGGATTACGTGGAAATATTGAGTTTTCCTTTATCTTTGTTTGAATTTTGAAACAATTATCCAAACAAAAGTACACCGATCAACATAGAAGACCACTTCAATGACTATAAATACACATAAGAACTTATATTTCTACTTTTGTTCCAATATCAAGCTATTAGAGTGATAACTCTTTGACAAGTGTACCAATTCGTTACAAGTAATAAAAATGGAAGTCCAATTATCGTTTTTCCAAGGGATTTGTGTTCATTTGTCTAAGTGTGATTATTTACTAATTTTAGCAATAATGTCAACGTAAAAGATTGGTTTAATTTAAGAACAACATGCAAAATTAATAAACACTAAAGTTATAAAAGGATTTAAGAAACACTTCATCAAGGTTGAATTTCATGAACCATACTAACGCAATATTTCCTACACAATTTCTCTATCGTGCTCAAACATCCTCATCATAAGCTTACTAACCCCTAATTCCTTAGAAGTAAGTTCTAAGTCAAATATGTCAAAATATTAATTCCTTAACTATTTTAACACATGACTTGCATTAAGATTTGATGTATAGAATGACCTAGAGATTACGTCTATTCCTAGAACCCAATCTCATGGTTGTTCTATCCAAGGTTAAGTTCCAATTTATTTTCCAATAATTAGATACAACCAAATAGCAAAGATTTCCATCAAGCACATTTATAATTGAGATAAAACATATGAATAACCAAAGAGATTACATTGCATAGGAAAATTACAAAGAGTATAGGTCCATTACACCCAACCCCAATGAAGGAGGAGTTTAGTCACTCCTAAGCATCTAGAACAAAGGATGGATGAATTTGATGGAATGGATGAATTGTTGTGAAGTCTCCTTGCCCTAGAATGGCGCTTTTTCGTCTCCTTTCTAGTTCTGTCGCGTTCCCACACTCCAGCACACAGTTTCGTGTAACTTTTCGAAACTATAATCACTTCAGAAAACCGTCTTCTCGCTGGGCGACCAGTGATTACTCGCTGGGCGAAAGAGCACACTCGCTGGACGACTGGTCCATTTCGCTGGGCGACTGGATCCTGACAGAATAACCTCACTTCTTCTCCAATCCTTCACTTTCCTATACAATAATCTCAAAGATAACACAAAATATATCTAAACCTAAAAGAACCTAAAAACAACCTAAAACTTCCCACAAAACACATGATTAAGTACAATTAAGAGGTCCAATAAAATAAGAATAATAAGTATTTTTCATACTTATCATAGAGCATTTTCTATTGCTGACGTGGCATTAAGCTGGTGGGAAAAGTTTGTTGCAACTTTTCACGCCAGAGCACTGTAGCAACTTCTTGCTTTCTTTTATGCGTTACCTGGGACACAGAAAAAGATACGCAAAATATTCATAACCAATCTAATCTCTACTCTTGCTGTTTTTTCAATCAAAATCTGCTGTGTAACTGGTTTTATTCATGAATTAGTTCCCCAACTCTTTAGATTAAGGGATTTTCAGAGTCTAACTCCCTAAATCCAAAGTTCCAAAGTCCAATAAAGCTATGAATAAATTCAGGCAGTGGCGGACTTGCAGACTGGCCTAAAAGCAGCTTTATAGGTTTTTAGGTTTGGTTGATTGTTACCCACGGTTGGTGAAGGACTTAGTAAAATTGCAAAACCGTTGACATATGTATTATCAACATTTTCAAATAGTGCCTGCCTTCCAAGGATTGAAAAATGTTCTTATTTTAGCACGGTACTGGCTCTCCCCAAGTTTTCTAAGACTGTCATTGTGACGACAGATGCCTCAGGTTCTGGATCTTGGTGCAGTTTGAATGCAAGATAAGCACCCTATTGCTTACATTAGCAAATCCTTGAGTCCTACGCATTAAGCTATGTCAATAATGAGAGGAAGTTTCTAGCCATAGTATATGATGTTCAAAAGTCGGGAGCTTTCCAATGATGCTTAATAATGCTCAGATGAAGCTATTGGAGCAAACCTAACAGTTGGTCTGCTGATCATAGTATTCAATTACTTATTCAGGAGCTTATGTGGGATCCTAACAAGCATCTGAAATACTCTTGGCATAGAGGAGAACTTAGATGCAAATGCAAATTATTTATTGGTGCCAATTCTTATCTCAAACTTATAATATTGAAATGACTGCATGAGTCATTTACAGGGGAACATTCTGATCAAGATGTCACAACTGCCAGAGTGAAATCTCTGTTTTTCTGGAGAGGTATGCTCATGGATATCCAACAACAGTATTTCAAAATTTGTGGTATTTGTCTGAGGTGCAAACCTGATTTGGCTGGTTCTTCATGGTCTAAGTGGGCGTCGCTTGCTAAGTGGTGGTACAACACCAACTATCACTCTGCACTACACACTACTCCTTATGAAGTGGTTTATGGTCAACCACCTGTATTCATTTGCCTTACCTTACTAGCAAAACTACACAATCTGGGGTGATCGCATTAAGTTTTCTTTGTGATTGAGTCAAATCCGACCCAACTAAATGTCCTCTGCTTTTGAGTGACAGGTTTGGTAAGTTAAACTCAAGAATCAATCCAGTTTAACTCAACCACAATTATTAAATAATATTAATATCAATAATAATAGTAATATTGCTATTATTCAATTCACTTCATTATTTTATTAACTAAATTTGTACTTTTTAAATATTAAATTATGTTTATTTAAAAACAAACTAACCAATGTAACAATTTTTCTTTAAATTAAAAAATTTAGCAAATTCAAAAATTTGTGAGCCAATTGACTTAATCCAATGCAATTTGATCAAGAGTGGATTGGTCGAAACCCAATCCAATCAGTGTACACCCAGCCTTATCAATAATTTTCCATTGTCAAGCACTTATAAAGATTTTTCCATTCTTAAGCACTTTTTCCATAAGTTGCTACCAAATTTTATGGTCCTTAACGGGAGATAGACAGAATAGTACTAGTATCATATCATCTGAAATTTCCTCTAGATTAAGAGGTTCTTAATGTGTTTCACGTTTCCTAATTGAAGAGCCGTATAGACCCTCGCTCTGTTTCATTCATCCTTTGCTTTTACAATTTCGTGGCCATTCAGTTAAGGGGATCTAGAGGATAATATTGGACAGAAAAATGGTCCAGCGAGGTAGCATTGCTACTGGTAAACTGTTAGTCAAGTGGAAGAATTTACTTAATGACCAAGATACTTGGAAATTCTACTATGATCTCTTGAAGAAATTTCCCAATTTCTGGCCTTGAGGATAAGGCTGCTCTTGAACAGGGGTATTGTTACAACATTCTATTGTTGTAAAGTTGCTTTACTATTATAAAACTCATTTTTCCATCTTTCATTTTCCATATTAGAAATTAGCTTATGCGGCATTTGGCTGGTTGGAAAAGTTTGCTGCAACTTTTCCCACCGGAGTACTATAGCCACTTTTTTCTTTTATTATGCCTTGCCTGGGGGCTCAAAAAAAGACACGCAAAATATTCATAACAAATATTCTCTCTACTCTGTTTTTTCTATCAAAATCTGTTGTGTAACGAGTTTTATTCATGCCTTAATTCCCCTATTCATTACATGAAGGAATTTTCGGAGCCCAACTCCCTAAATCCAAAAGTTCCATTTCACAAGCACGGGTGCCAGCTATGTTGGTTTTTCTCATCAGGGCGTGATGTTGTTGATATTCAATTTTCCTTGGAAGTTGTTGGAACAATGACACGCCACAGTGTTTAACTTTTTATGTCATTAGAATTTAGAATCACTTTTAGGTGTACCCTGAGCATGACACCAGAGTGAATTTGCGGAATGCAGTTGTCATTTGTTTTATGCTTTTTTGACGTATTATATGTATATATCTACAGACACCCATACTATGGTGCCACGGAATGGTTGATAGAACGGTATTGTTCGAAGCTGGACATGCAGGTCCCCCCTTCCTTGAAAAAAATGGTGTTGGTTGTGAGTTTAAGGTGAATTCTATGTTTTCAACAATTCAGTTATTTATCCAATGAACCACCCTTCTGTCCATCGACGTTGACATTTGTTTTGTTGGCACTCCGCAGGCTTATCCTGGTCTTGCCCACTCCATAAACAATGAGGAGCTGCGGTATCTCGAGTCATGGATCAAGGCACGCCTACAGAGTTCTTCCCAATAGTTGTTTCAGCTTGGAATAATATAATCTAAGTACATGCTTGTATTTGTGTAGATCCCCTGATCAGTTTATTTATACTCGTTTTATTCATGGTAACGTTTGCGAAACCCACCCTATTGATGTGTTTGGTTGTGATTCGAAGATAAAGCACACAAATCTACGAGCAAACAGAGTTTTGATATCTTAATCTGTAGTTTCTTAATTCATGTTAATTAATGCAAGTCTCACATCCAAACCAAATGGAACATTTTTCAAATTTTGAATGTGATATTGACCATCTGGATGTGTTTTACAGAAGCTAGTTATAGCTTCCGCTTAAAATGACGTTGAAATATCAATTGATGTAATTTAAGATAGATACTAATCTGTTGGGTCATGCTTTAAGAATTTGGGTGAAAACTATTATGGAATAAAACATTAAATGAAGAATTTTATATTGAATCAATTTCAACTTGGTAATTTTGGAAACGCTTATCCAAATGCGTACTATTATCATCTTTCCATCGGTGGTATATACTATACCCCTTTTTCTTCTTTTTTTTTTTTTCTCTTTTCCGGTCTGTGGCATTTGGATGATTTTACTTTAAAATAGAGATGCTTGCTTTTTACATAATTATTATTGATGAAAACATGGGCAATAATGATGATGGTCATGAGTCATGAATGGGGACAGATTATCCGCGAGTTGAAATTGAGCGTAAATTTTGGAATTTGGAATTTTTCTGAAATCGGACGAGGGTGGCGGTGAGTAATGTACTAAAATTCACCAGAAAGATTCGAAAGCATGTACTATGTAGGAGTGGTAAAAATAGTCAAAATGTGAGTGATGCCTTTTTTTTGTTTTTAGGTTTTGTGAACACGCACGCCCCACCTACAAAAACCAGTGTTCTCTTACTGCATCCGGTCGCCAAATGATTCTTTTCCTTGAGTATCAACTTTATAGAATTTCTTTTTTTACACAGATAATATACTGACAATTTCTTTTACCAAAAGTAGCATACTGTGATCTTTATTTACTCAGGTAACATAACATGTTTTTACGATAAAAAGACAAAGATATCCATGTCCGTACTATGATTTAGAAACCCCATGGAAGATAAATAGTAGCTAACCCCTGATCCAAACTCCAAGTGCCGCATTTTACGACATAGTAGCAGTATGAAGGTTTGGTAGAAGATGATTTTGATTTTGTGGGTGAGGCCATGAACTCGTGAATATTGGTCCCTAGTGAGTGGGGTTTAGTTATGATCCAAACTATGTAACGCCAATTTATATGGGCAGGGGGGGCTCACTCTCTCCAATAAATGATAATGAAGACAGATGAAGTAACTTATTTTTTTAACGTCAGAAACAACTCCATCTTATGCCAATAATGTTCCAAGCATCCAATGCCTTTTCATTTCATGTACCTTCTACTGGTCACTGTCTCTCAGAAAACTCCATTCATCTTTTCTTTTTCATCGATAAAACATCATAAATTCTTATTTCTAAGAAAAATAATATATCTTATGTTCCTTTTATGGTTCAATTGATAGAGCTTCATAAGTATTTGTTCAAAGTAAAGGCTTCTCTTATTCAAAATATACATAATAATCTTTGTACTTTAGTTCATAAATTAGGTCATCAACATATACATTTAAGTGCATTCAAACTCTTAACCATTCATTAACACAAATCAACATACATAAAAAAATGTTTGTTGACATGGTTAAAAAAACACGTATTGATGTTTTAGGCAATACACTCTGTTTTAGTTTTTTTTATCATATGAGGTATTGGTTTTAATCTATTTGTTTAAACACTTGTTGAAACTATCCTACTTGTTTTAAATGTAGCTTTGTGTTCTTAATTCACACATTACTACAAGTATTCACATTTATATAAGTATCTAACTCAAAACTAATCCAATCCATCATCATTCAAATTCATAATTTAACCTCATTCCTTTGATAACCAAAATAAAACAATAATTAACATTTGAAAATGTTGTTTGACCAATAACACAACATAGACAAAATTAACTCATTCACAATTCTTGCTTGAGTGGGGAAGATTTTATTTGAGAAAAATACTGGAAAAAAAATTATACAATAACTCATCATTTTCAAAAGTCATTAAAAACATATTCTGCTTATTATATTTTCTTCACAAGTTTAAAGTACCAATTTCAACTATTCTACCACACAAATTTCATATTTAAAGCATTTTAATTAGATTCGACCATATCATCCAAAATAATATATTAACTTTCATTTTTCTCTCAAGTTTCAAATTGCAATTCAAAATTATTTTCTAATTCACCATGCAATATTTCTCGACTTTTTTTGTATTTTAAGGTTCTTTTGACAACAAAAAGTGAAATCGTCATATATGAGGACGACTTCATTTTTTCCAACACATAAACCATTCTCTGTAAGGACAACGTTGTTTTTTTTAAAAAAAAAAAAAAAACTGAAACTGAGTCGGTGGAGTACAACTTCACCTATCCTTCCCTTAACGACTTGACCCTATTTAACAAAAAAAATGAACAAATCCATATTTATAAATTTGACTTCAAATAAACCATCAAATACAAAAAAAATCCAATATTTCTCTATCAAAATAGAAATAGAAATGACTTTCCAATTTAAAACATCCCATACAAAATTTATCACCAAAATTCTAAATTCTCATGAACAGCATAATCATTCCAGATTTATAAATTCTCAGAATAATACTTCAACACACATAACTTCCTTTATTTAAAAAAAAATTCAATCCAAGAAAAATTAAAGAAGGTTGAAAAAACACCACGATTTCATTAGAATAGTGAAATAATATAATCAAATATAACATACTAACTAAAAACACAATTTTTTTTAACTAATTTACCAATATTGAGTTCAAATATTAATAAAAAAAATAAACTAAAAGATTTTTAGAACAAAATATAGTTATCCTAAATTGAAAATTGTTTCAATAAGATTGATAATTGATTATCAATTACCGTAAGATAGAATGTGATATTGAAGCAGAACTTTCTAAAGTCTAACTTTTCTAACATTTTTCCTAAAAAAATAAGTAGACTTTAAATAAATGCTTTTTGTTTAAAATTTTAAATGAGTAAAAATGGTAAAGAATACAAAACATTGTAACTAGACATCAATTTTAACTATTCAAAGAAAAACTTGTATAAGAATAAAATGACACAATTTAAAATAAAATAAAAAACTACAAAATAGCACAAATAATGGACAGGCCAGATTGCCGATTACTATACTAGAGATGAATTTAACTTCATAAGTACCTCTGCAATCTCAAAAGATTATCGAAGGGCTCAAATAAATAATGAAAATTCATGCATAAAATTGTATTTTATTCCTCTGAAACAATGTATGAAATAGAAATAAAAATATTTGAGATTAATATATATTATTTATTTTGGAAATTGGAAAGAACACACCAAATGATTGCGGTGTGAACAGTAGATTTTGTTATTAAAAACGACGGCAATGCACAGTTACCAACTGGTCAACGAATCCTTCATGCGCATTCCAAAGGTTGATTTGAATTTTAATTCAAATCTATGTATTCTTTGAACTTCCAGAGGAAAAAATTATGACAATTCAAACAAAATCAATTTGCGCTATTTTTTCTTCTTATTTCATCAATAAAAGTAAACTTTTATTTTTCAAAATTTATTTTTAAATAAAAATTTACCTCAATTTTAATAAAAACAAGCTCAATTTTTTTCGATAAATCTTCAAATTCATATATTGTGAATAAAAGTAAAGATTTATAAGGTAATTTAACAGTAAAAGAGTATGGGAAGTTGTGAATTAATTTTTTTAATAACAAAATACTAACAACTTAAAATTTTGTGAATAAAAATAATTTGATTATAAAATGAAACCTTATTATAACGGGATAAATATTATTTTTGGATCAAAACTAGTCTTCATTGGTATGAATTCAATTATTATCCAATGTTGAAAAAAAGTAGAGTTTCATTCATGCGTGCTGCATGCTGCATGCTGCATGGTCATAGTCAACTACAAGTAAGTCACACTTGCGTATGTTTAACAGTTAACAGTATTGTTAGTTAGATTAAAAAAATAAATTAACACTGTATTTATTTTAATCTTCTTTACTAGCGTTTTTAGTGTATATATATATATATATATATATATATATATATATATATATATATATATATATATATATATATATTTAGTAAATATAATAATAGTAAAATAAGCTATGCTACTAATTTTTGTTTTAAGTACTGAATTAGGAACATTTTTTATTACATTTTTTTCTAGTTCTTTATTTTGAAAAATCAACTATTCTAAGGAAAAGTTTGCGCGTGGATGTATAAAACACAAATTCAACACATAAAATTGGACACTATTCTGTTTGCATAACAATCAATGATAATTTGGAAGAACTTTTTCTGGTGAATTTATTTTAGATCATGTTCGTAATTTTAATAGATAGTGTACACTTGAAATATCCTAATAGTGTATTAATTAAAGACACCCTTTGTTTTTAAATAAATTAAAATGTAATTCAGTGTAACTTATTCAATTGCTGTAATTTAAAATTGGCTAATACTTTCATTAATAGAAAACTTATGCTCAGTGTACTTTCAAACTTCAATTTGTACCCTCGGTTACCTTAGCACACTCTTCTTTTATATTTATTTTTAAAATAAAAAATGTCACATTCTATTAGCATACAAACAAATATTTGAGTTACCAGGAGTCTTGGTTCCATGAATTTTTTATTTTTTAATATACATGTAAATATTTTCAAATATTAGAAGATTCAAGCATATAACAAAAAATACTATTTTTTTTATTCTAGTAAAAAAAAATATTTTATTGTTTTTAATACATCAATTTTCGAAAATTTTATCGTTAGATTCTAACGTGTTCCTACTTTCAAGGACGGAATCAAGAATTAGATACTGTATAAATTTTAGAAATTATATACCATGTTTTTTTTTAATTATAGTGTATGTTAAAATAAAACACTTATTTTCCTTTTCTTTTTCAATTATTAGTAGCAAACTGTTCTTCAGTTGTTGTTGAGTTTTTTTTTTTTTTATAAATAATTTAACGAATAACTTAAGTTTTTGTTTGTTTTGTTGAAGATATAATAAATAGAGTTTTTGTGAAAAACAAATATTGGGTTACATTTTCCATATGAGAATGTTTGGTAGACATTAACTCCATCAATCCCCTCTTTGGTGGTTGTGGCAGAGAATCAAATTCTGTTTTTTTAATTTTCTTCTCAATAATTACTATTGGACTAAAAACTGGTTATTGTAGTGTTATTACAGAAACATTTTTTTTAATAAAAAGGGAAATTGAGAATAGAAAGGCAAAAACCCTAATGAAAGTATGTACTTGGGGTAGTTGCAGAGCATACCAACTTGGAGAAAGAGAGAAACAGAGTAATTAAGTTCCACAAATGTCGAAGCATCGACAGCGACAAATCACAGCCGTGGGACCCAACCCAACGCTGCACAAATCACAAGCGTCCAATTCTATACGGCTGGGTCGCACCAACACCCGCGCCGCACCCGATCCCTCCCAACCTATTTTATTTTCCTTTTCATATTCACATTCTCTCTCTTAATAGTTAATAGAAGAGAATCAGAATAATAATAAAAGTTCATCAACCCTTCAAACCTCAAACTTTTGTTCCCTTCTTTCTCTCTCTCTCTCTCTCTCTCAAACGATGAAGAAGCTCTACCGTAAAGGAACCGTCCACCCCTCCCCCTCTTCTTCTCCGCCGCCGCCAACCATCTCCGACCACCTCTCCTTCCTCCCCGCCGCCATCCTCACTCTCACTCTCTCCCTCTCACCGGAGGACCGGGAAGTTCTCGCTTACCTTCTCTCATGCTCCTCCTCCTCCTCCAACAACAACAACAACCACTTCTCCAACAACCACCACCGCCGCAAGAACCCTAAGGTGGTCGTCGACGGCGATCATCCCCCCCTCTTTAACTGCTCCTGCTTCCGCTGCTACATGAGCTACTGGGTGCGCTGGAACTCCTCTCCTAACCACCAACTCATCCACGAAATCATCGACGCCTTCGAAGACTCTCTCACCCACACCGCGAAACTCTCCAGAAAGGATAAGAGAAACAAGAGGGGCTCCAAGACCAAGCCTCCCGAGTTGACTCGCTCCGAGTTTCACTCTTCGCCGGCCGAACCGCTCCCCGAGGGGAGCAGTGGTAGCGGCGGCGGAGAGGTTGAGGTTGGTGAAGGCGGTGACGGTGGTGACGGGGAGGAGAAAGGGTCCGTTAGAAGGTTCGTTAGTTTCATCGGAGAAAGGATTTGGGGTGCCTGGGGTCCCTGAATGAGTTTTGAAGAGAAAAGGTGGGTTTAATCTTTACCCTTTCTTTCTCTCTTTTGTTTTTTATTTATTTCTAATCTTTTTTTTTTTTTCTTTTTGTACATTAATCACTTATCTTGAATGTATAAAAAGAAATGGCAGTCTCTGTTTCTGGTTTCCATTAGTTTTGTTACAGTTTGAATGAAAGCATAAGCATAGCCATTATTTATCTTCTTCTTTGTTTGAACTTAGCTAAAACCTGAATGTTCCTCATTTATAGGACACAGTGTCCTTTTTAGGGGTATTGAGCCGATAACTAATTCTCTTAAGGGAAAGTGACCTAATGGATTTGTAGTGTTTTTACTTATTACAGATTCCAAAACTTTTGGTGAATGGAATGATTTGATTCAATTCTTTCAAAGACGGAGCTTTGATTTTATTTTGACTGCCATATGAAGAAACATAACTAAAGTAACACTGAACATGTCTGGGAAATTTAAGCTGGATTCCAACATGATTAATTTCACATCAAAATGATTATTAGTTATTGTGAATGGAACATTTTGAGATAGAGACATAACTAAAAGTTTACTTTAGAAATAATATTACATGCATATATATAGAATTATTGCCATTTGCTAATGTGGCTAAAGAGTTTTTGCAGAAATTAAAATAGAGGGCCATAGATTTTGTCTGTTATTTATGGTAATTTTCTGATGCCCTGTTTGGTGGGTGTTGTTTGGTTGAGAAGATAGGAGAAAGGAGTGTGGTATTTTTTGACAACTATTTTTCACTTCATTGTATTTTTTTATTTGGTTTTCTTTTTAAAAGCACTAATAATGAGTGGAGCCCTTGAACCCTATGATTTATGTGTTACTGATATTTTATAGTAAATATTTTTTAATATAATGGGTGAATGATGATTAATTGAATATTATTATTATTATTATTATTATTATTATTATTATTATTATTATTATTATATATGGGAGTAGTAATAGAAGTGAGTAGGAGATGGTGATTTGTGGTGGGCAGAGATTCAAAACGAAATTGGGCGGTGGGGCTTTGAATTTCATTCCCAAAACTGCCCCGTGGCTGTTACGATTGTTGGTGGAGGAGACGAGGGCAGTATCGGAAAAGCGATTTAATTTAAGGTTAAAAAAAGAAAGTATTTATTTAATTTAAGAGTAATAATTAAGGTGTTAATTTAAGGTTAATGAATTAGGGAAGAAGGAGGGTTAGGTGTCACGCAGAAGGAGATCGGCGAAAGCAAAGAAGAGAGCCACAAAAAGTTGTTCTTTTTCTGTCTCACCAATCCTATTCTTCGTTTATCTCCAAGAGTCTTGTCCTCAAACTCTCCATCTCTATTTTTTTTTTTTAAATAATCTTTTTAAGTACTTTTGTTTTTAAATATTATCACCATTAAAACAATTCCACTACTTCCTCCATCTTTTCTATCAGATTTTTATAACTACTTTATGTCCAAAAAAAACTGTTTACTTAGTGCATTTGTGGATGAAACTTAAAATTGATTTTCGACGAGACATTCGAAATTGATTTTAAGAAAATTATATTTTTATTCATTCTTTTATTTATTATTTTAATTATTTATTTTGAGTTTTGTAATGATGAGTTAAAAATGAGTCAAAAATATTATTATTTTTTATTTTAATAATTAAAATAATGTTAATAAATTATTTGAACGGTTTCTAAAATAATTTTATGGTAAATTTATTTTAATATTAAAGTAACTATTTTTAATTTCTCTGTCAATTCAAATTGATATTTTGAAAATATAAATTTTACCTACTTCATCCAAACACACCTTTGCAGTTAAATAATTGTGTCTTGGAGATGAAATGTTAATAGAGTTTTAGTTTTTAAAATTCAATATTATGAGCTTCTTAATCTCGGTGATAAGGAAAATATTGTTAAAAGAAAGATGAAACTTTTCCGATGAAAAATAGTCAATGCAAATTATAATTACGAGTCTTGGACGATAGAGAAATTTCGAAATAATATTTTATAACTGGACACTATGTAATAAAAAATTATTTTCGTTATCTTATAAATTATTGTTAAGTTATTAATAAAAAAATTTAGAATATATATATTATAGAAAGGATAAACAAAATCGAAAGAATGAAAATCATGAAAAAGAATAAAAGTAGTTCTTGTATAAGAGATAGTTTAAACTAAAAAAATATAAATTAAAGATAAAACTTATATTGGTACCAAAGAAGGATAAATATTTTTTTAGTATATAAATATGAAATTAAATTTTTTTTTATATTTTAAATTTTGATATATTTCGATTATATTCTTACAAAATAATATATATAATTATTTTAACTCAACAACATTATTTTTTATAAATGATATCCTAAACTAGTATTTGATCTAAAATGCATCAAAAAAACTAACATAAATTTCTTGTTAATTTTATTTTGAATTTTTTTCGTAAAAAATACTTATAAATTTTGTTAAGAAAAATTATTTACATTAAATTATTATTATTTTTTAAAAAAAAATTGTATGAAACATTTTTTACAAAAAAAATTTGTTAATAAATTTATAAATTTTATAGTAGAAAATAATTATTCACAAATAAATTATCTGTCAATTAAAATTCTTACAAAAATGATCAACACAAAGTCTTGCAAAAATTTATAACAAATTTGTAAAAAGAATGTCATGAAATATAAAAAAATTCTAATAATGACAATTTAAATTAATAAAATAGTTAGAATTATATTAGTTATATTTATTTACTTTTATTCATTTTTAAAATTTAATGATCAAATTATATTAAATTTTAAAATAATAACAAACTTCAATTTTAAGTAGAAACCCAGAAGATTAAAAATATGTGTACGATTATTTGAAAGAACGATGGGATGTATTGTACATTTTAAAAATATAAAAATGACACAAAGTTAGTTAAATTAAGTAGTACACTTTCCTTAGTTTTCTATTGATTCTTAACTTCGGAAAGTATTCTAATTATAAAGTAACATACAAACAACATTGTTCACATAAAAGTTGCACTTCAAATATTTAAAGTATAACGAAACATCCTAAAAATAAGTTTTATAAACGTAAACAATTCATTATAAACTTTTTTATAAATAAATCTCAATACTCTATCGTATTTCACAATAAACATTTAAATTATAATATTTAAAACTCAGTACAAAAAATTTAAATGCATATCTCTTCTTATTCTTGGGAAGTATGTTTTAAAAAATAACATAAATAATATATTAAATATGGTGATTAATGTGAATAATACTACTTCAATTTCATAGAAAAATATTTATATAAAAACAATAATATTTCAAAAACTAAATAAATACATTTTTAATTTATATATTCAACATAAAAATAAAACTTTAAATTTATTTTTTTAAATGTCCACACTAAGTTAAAATTGGATGTGGCATTAAACATATTTCATTTTTAAACAAATAACATAAACCATTAGTTTATACATACTGGAATTATGTAAAGTATTTTTTTAAAACTTTAATTTGCGATCTGTGAATGATAAGTCAGTGTATTCGTATTATTATCTTCTTCTTTTTTAAATTTAATATGTTAACAATTTAATTCTTCATAATTAAATCTTGTTTTTTTTTTCCTTTATTTAGTTAATCTAAGTAAGATTTAATTGTATATTTGTGCTCACTCATAGATAGTTATATTTTATTTTAGTGAATGGATTAGTTCGAAAAGATTACTATACACCACCTCACGTCGCAGCAAATATCTTTGATTATTAGATGGGTTAAATATGTTTTTGGTCCCTTAACTTTAAGTGAATTTTGGAATTAGTCCATTTTGAAACTTTGGACCAATTTAGTCCTTCATCTCTCGAAATATGTGGATTTAGTCCTTTTAATCAAATTTTGTTAGGTTTATTTGATGTTTCGTACGCATTTTAGGATTGTATTTGAGTTGTTTATACTGTTTGACACATTTTTTCTTCAATGTTAAGTCAAATACTATTGTGAAACACGTTTGAAATGTCAAATAAACTTAACAAAATTTGATTAAAAGGACTAAATCCACGTATTTCAAAAGATGGAGGACTAAATTGGTTCAAAGTTTCAAAATAGACTAATTCCAAAATTCACTGAAAGTTAAGGGACCAAAAACATATTTAACCCTTATTAGATTGTATGAGACATTTTGATGAGGGCTTTCTTCACGCTTTTTGCCACTTGCACTACTTTTATTTGTTACACTAATCATGATGTAATCATACTTTATTATTCATAATGATATGAAAATAACTTCTATTTATATATATTAATATGAATATGAAAAATGAAATAAAACAATTAATAACAATCTTCGGATAAATTTTAATGTCTTTAATTAGTATATGTTCAATTAAAATTTTGGTGTGATGTGACTTCTAATTTCTTTTTTCTTACTTTGTTCGGTTTTATGGGTGAAGGAGATGGATGACACTTTTAAAAATGTTTCAATTTCATACAATAAATAGAGTGAAAGGTTAGTCCAGTTTAATATTTTAATCACTCCAATAAATATAAACATTTTTCTACGATAATATCCGAAGGACACGTCATTTATATGTTTATATTGTGTGGCCTTCAAATTTAACGTATTTTTTTTCTAAGATTGTATTTTATAAATACATATACAATTTTGATATATATTTATAATTAATACAAGCTTTTTCTTGAAAAGGATAACTTGTAATTTTTTTAATTTTAAAAAATTCATGTTGGTAAAATCTACATTAAAAAAAGAATTCTATTAGAATGTGTAAAATATCAGTTGAATGAGATTTCAAAATGTTTTCAACCACAGCACCCCGTTACATAATTTATTTATTTAATAATGAAGCTGTCAATAAAATATTATTTACTTAACTAAAAAAATTATAGTTTAATTAAGTTAAAAAAAAGTAAAAAATTAAGCAAATCCACCTTTAAAAAGTATTACAATCTACTTATCATCATTTTTGTTTTATATTAAAAAATAATGAGAGTATTTAAAGTCTAATCAGCTTATATGTGAGATTACTACTTAAGAAATTAATAATTAATTTTGTTTTTTATAAAGTACCGTGATAGAGTATATGAAATTATGAAGGGTAATTAATGGAAACTCCTTTTGTTTTTTGTGTCATAATTTTTAGTTTAATAAGCCTTGACTTTGTGCTATCTATTAACTTATGATCATAGCTTTTGTTGGGAGTAAAATTTCAAACTTGTATTTTCCCTTCTCTCACGGTATCACTCTAAATAATCTTCTTTAGTCTTTTGCTTAGTCATTAAGGAAACCAATGTATAATAAAGTTTCCATCCGATACAATCATGTGATTAAAGAGACAAATAACATGTAATTAGAGGACAGTTATTTCACTGTGGTATATTTTAAGTACTAATCAATTATTCTTACTACTCTGATGTTTTTTTTTTCTTCGATAAAATTGATAAACATTTCCTATAATCACCACCTATAACTTTACTTTTGGATATATAGTCAATTACTTTGAATTTTTTATTGGATCATTAAATTTAGGGTTAAATATGTTTTTTTGTCTTCCAACTTTCAGTGAAAATTAGAATTAGTCTCTCCTCGAAACTTTGACCCAATTTAGTTCCTCGACTTCAGAACTGCGTAGATTTAGTCCTTTTAAGCAAATTTTGTTAAGTTTATTTAACGTTTCAAACGCATGCATCTCATGATAGCATTTGAGATGTTTACACCGTTTGACACGTTTTTTCTTTAATATTAGTTAAAAACCTATCATGAAACGCATTTGAAACGTTAAATAAACTTAACAAAATCTGATTAAAAAGACTAAATCTACATAATTTTAAAGTTGAGGGACTAAATTGGGTCCAAGTTTCGAAAATGGACTAATTCCAATTTTCATTGAAAGGTGAGGGATCAAAAATATATTTAACCCTTAAATTTAATTTATACTTTTAAAATTATAATTAAGTTTTATATTATTGCAAGTGTTAGTTTGTGTTGCTTGTGGAGGTCCATCAATAACGATATGTGATGTTGAGAAAATGTTAATTTAATATGGATTTATGAATGTACATATTAAGAAAAATAACAGGAATTTATTAACTACAAAGACATTTTAATGTACATATAATGAGATAATAATTAATTTATAAAAAATATTTAAAAAAGAAACTTGTCGATCATGCACATTGAGTTTTAACTTTTGTAGCCTTCTCTAACCTTGACCTTTGCTCACTCTCCCTCCATTCTATGATTAGGACTAGCCCTTACTATGCAGAAAGTGGGTGATAATTATAATTTTTTTATTAAAAGTTATATAAAGTACATGTTTGGTAAAATTAGTTTAAAAACTGGTTTAAGGGATTTTGAACAATTAGTTAAACATGAAAGTAAGTTGAGATGAAAAAGCTAAAATCTGTTCATTTCACCATACTTCCACATAAGTTTTAATTTATAGATGATTTCTTTAAGATTTTTTTTTTTCTATTCTACATTTGACTATTAATATTATTCTATATCTTAAAATATTTTCAATTGAATTTAAAATATAATAAAAATAACATAAATTTAAGCAAGAGCTACACTGTGATTAGTGTAATGATCAAAACATTATATTATTAAAACAATAGAATAAATAATATACTTAGCGTGTTCGATTTTTCACTTAAAACTACGTGAACTCCAACTCAACCTTTCAACGCAGTCAAATGCTCAAAATTTCCAAATTCATGAAATTTATTTCACATAATATTTTTTGGAAGTGCCAAATGTAAGCATAGTTACAATTTTGGCAATTTTTAATTTTATTTTTCGTGAATGACGAGGAATTGATAAGGAGAAAAGTTAGTGGAGTTAGGTATTGGGTCCGTCATGTCTTCTCACTTTTCAACTATGATTCTCATGCGCCCATAAATTAAGCTACTTAATTACCAGATAATGCACCAATGATCCAAGTTTTTTATTTCAGTTGGTAAATATAAAGATACAATTAATTTTAATTTCCAATAAATCAAAATTGTGTTTTGTTTAAATTGATAAAGTAACATCACTTCCAACACTCATGCAGTTAGAAAAATATTTTTTTTGACACATACACCACCACCAGATACAATTTACTTTTAAAAATATTTTGTCACTAAAAAGAATTATATTTGTAAATTAGAAAAACAATAATATATGTACGGATACATTTAATATTTAATAGTTTCGTATCGTTTAGAAATCGATACAATATAATTAAGTTATACTAGATTCTCTTTTTAAAACATTGGGCATGAGTTTGAGGGTTGATAAATGGTGAATTATAAGCTTTTCAGAGACCAAAACAGAAAAGAAAAAGGTTAAATATGTTTTTGGTCTCTCAAGTTTCAGTGAATTTTAAAATTAATCTTTTTTTGAACCTTTATATCAATTTAGTTATTCATATTTAGAAATACGTGAATTTAGTCATTCTTATCAAATTTTGTTAAGTTTATTTGAAATTTTAAACGTATTTTATGATAATATTTGAGTTAACATTAAAGCGAAAATGTGTCAAACGGTGTAAACAATTTAAATACTATCGTGAAATGTTCTTGAAACGTCAGATAAATTTAACAAAATTAGGTTAAAAAAACTAAATTTATGTACTTTTAAAGATGAATGACTAAATTTGTCGAATGTTTTGATGAAGAACTAATTTCAAATTTCACCCAAACTTGAGAGACAAAAACATATTTAACCCAAAAGAAAATGAGGAAAGTTGGGCTGGATAGTGGGTAACAAGGAGGATGTTTGTGTAGATAATTAACCGCCAATGTAATCTCAACAACCAAATGTTCCAAAAATAATTAAGTGTTTTCCTTTTCATGTTTGCTATTTTTCTAAGGCTACCTTTCAAGATACTGCTAGATGCTTTAACACACAGCTGCACCACAGATTTTTTAGACACATGTGTCCCACTACCAAACAAACAACGTTTTTTCCCCTTAATAGCAGATCCTCAAAGAAAGTGAACAAAAGAGCAATCAAAAAACATCAAGAGTAACAACTCACAGATACTACTTGTAATATTAAATAGCAATTACATATAATCGGTACACAACTGATATAAATTCTACAGTATTATTGTGTGACACTTAAGCATTAGAAGTTGCACTTCGAATCCACCCAATTCCTTCAATCACAACTGAACTCAAAATTTAATTATTCATGAGTAACCATCACAGTCGAAATCTAGTGATTAATTTATAGTTAGCTTAATTGAAGTGGAAATTAACTTCCAAGACAAGAAGAGGGATAAGACATAAACATAAATGAGGGTTCCAACAGTAGTGTAGTTTTAGTTAAGAATAATGTCAGCGTTTGTGGTGGGTGGGTGGAAAATTGAACAGTTGCCAATGTATTAATGCAGAGTAGTACATGTTGTTTGGTAGGATGGAGGCTGTTGCTTTGTTGAGTTTGGTTAACATACGGTAGTTGAGGTTGGAGTGCTTCAGATTACAGTTTCGATTTCTGGCGATATATTTTGAAGACACAGTAAAAAAACAGTATAGAAAAATTCAACAGAGAATTCAAATTTTTATATCGAAGTAATGAATTCCAATTGTAGTAAAGTTGTGTGTGTTTGGGAATGAAGAGATTAGCAGATAACAATTCGGTTGTACCTGTCTTTAATGAAATAAGTGATCCCTTTGACACAACTGAAAAAAGGTACAGTTACATAATAATAGAGTTGAAAGAAGATGAAGCATGTATAATATAATATCTATAACTTATAAGAGCTTCAATATGGATTGATGACAACAACAATATACCTTATATAGGGAATCAAGCCTGTACAGGTATGGAAGAAGTCATAGAGACGCAACCTTTTAAGCGTTCAATGATGATGTTTTTGCTGACAAGGCCTGAATGATGAGTCAGAGGAAGACCCTCTTTCACACACTCATCGTACTTCTCCAGAGTGCACACGATGTCACTGAAATCTGGCCTCTTCGAAGGGTTTGCATTCCAACAACGTTTTATGAGATGAGCAAGTGCTGGTTGGCAACTAGCAGGAAGTGGAGGCCTTTCGTTCTGCTCAATTAACTCAAATCAGTGTTCAATAAAACAACCTTCACAGAGTAATAATAACAACAACATCATGCATTAAAGACACACTGACACATTAATGGAACAATTGTTCACTCAAATGTTTTCCAACTCATTGGGCCATTTCGAGAGTGGTTGTTTGAGGAGGGAACACATCGAAGGCCCATCCATTTTACCCATTAATGGATTCAATTCTAGTCAAGACTCATGTTGGCCCATGGACCCCCTCTCACAAAAAGTCAAGATCTTTGGACTTGCTTTTGTACTCTTTGCATCGAATTCAAAACAAAGTTTTGACCTTAATCTCAAGGGGAAGTTAGTACAATTCCTACGTGGAGTTAGCTTAAATGTTGTCAAATAGTTCCGAGCTTCTACCTGGAAAAATGCTACCTTGCTGGCAACAGTAACTGCGCCGGATGCTACGTTATTAGCCACGAGCCTCATTTGTTCCATCCTAGGAATTACACTTGTCAACAACACTTCCTCAATTAGCCTACTTTTTTCTACACAAAGTTTCTGTTCTACACGAAATTTCACTGACCAAATTAAACCTTGATGTTGCTACTCAAAAGATCTTGACAAAAGCTATTAATGTAGCAGTTGCAATTTTATGTCACGTTTTCCTTTCCGTTTTATGGTTACAATAACATCTTACCTATTTTTTTATACACAGTCAAAAGCATTTTGGACGGCCTTATTTTTCTTTCTTTGAATGGGTTTATAGAAAAATCTATCTAATCAGACATAAGAAGTATTAAGCATCGATGAAGGTAACATCAATTATTCTATGGTATCGGAGTTCAAATAGATCGAGTCACAATCAAATCGTGTATCATGTCGTGTCGTTTGAACTATTACATTGTAATAGTTATAATTTTTCAGTGATCCAACAAGTATAACACTAGGTACTAGATTCAAGAGTTGTCTCTTTAAGATTAAGCAGAGAGTTATAAATTGATGCAGCATTATATGGATAGGGATAGGGATGTGACCTTCTCAGCAACAGCAAAAGCAGCTTGAACAGGGGTCATTCCCTGGAAGGGGAGAAGAGCAGTGGTGAGTTCCCAGAGAACGATTCCAAAGCTGTAGACATCAACTTTACGAGTGTAAGGTTTTTCCTTAATCATCTCAGGGGCCATCCAACGATACGTTCCCATGTTTCCCTTGGTTTCCCGACACCGTGTTTCCAGACACGATGTTCCAAAGTCTGCCACCTTAACCCTCATCTCATCGTTGAGAAGCAAGTTATTTGACTTGAGGTCTCTGTGGATCACACCCTGCGAATGAAGGTACTCCATGCCCCTTGATATGTCAAGAGCTAACCTTAGTATGGTTTCTGTCGAAAGAGAATATGGTTCTTTCTTGTTCAGATACATCCTCAGAGTTCCTTGTGACATGTATTCTGTTATGATACAGTACACTGGCGGTTTTTTACAAGCTGCAATAAACTGTAAATTAATACACCTTTATTAGTCACCCCTCCATCTTCAAAATCTTACTCATAAAAACAAACCAAAGAAAAGAACCTCTCTCCTAATAACTACTCTTTTTTTATGCATACAACATGATTATCTATAGAACTTTGAAGTCAAAAACAGTTCAAACAGTGCTCTGCTTCAATTCCAAATCCGACACAGACAAAAACTCATAAAGCTAAACAAACAAAAAACATGAGTGTATGTATGTTCACAGACTAACAGTGGAGTGCTGTGGAGTTTGAAGAGGTTAATCACCTGCACTATGTTAGGGTGAAAGAGACGTGAAAGTAAAGCAACTTCTGACTTGAATTGCTGTTCGAGCAAGCCTCTTCTCTCCTCGTCCTGTGTGGGGATTCTGACCATTTTTACAGCAACAGCTCTCTGCTTGTAAATTCCTCGGTAAATTCGACTGTGAGCACCAGAAGCAAACTTGTTACCGATGAAAAGTTGAGAAAGGTCTGCAGTCCATTCTTCTTGATCCTCCTTTGATGCTTCCCATGTTTCCACATTCTCGGAGTCCAATATCATGGACCATGATTCCAAGCTGTCGAATCTTCTTCTCTCCATGTTCTCCAAGTCAGAATCCAACCGGGCCCTCGAAGACGAAGAGGGTTCTGGCAGAGGCTTACTCTTGAACCTCCTCAGACGAAGCGCATGGAAACATGAGCCTCCCATTGAAGTTCTGGCAAAGTGCATGCCTCTGAAACAGATATGCGCAGTGACCGATGCTTGCTTGTCAAAACAATCTGTCAAAAGTAGATTTTCTTCTGAATGTGTGAACCGATTTCAGGAAGTGCATAAACCGATTCCGAAACATAGGCTCCAACAGAAAATGAAGAACAGGAAGCAGAATACGAGTCAAAATGACTCATTTACGAATTCAGAGAAGACCCTTTTGGATTGCAAAAGATTTGTTCATATCAAGCAATTGTCTCAAAGCTGTCAAGGGTGAAAATTTCTGCAAAACATGAACATAAGAATTGGAAGTAACTGCAGGGAGCGTTGGTGAAGATGGGAATTGTAAGGAGATAGATAGAGATGAGATGAGAAGAGAAGAGAAGAAGCAGTTTTCACGGTTTGTTTCTGGTAATAGGAGGGGTGAGGAGGATTAGGTCGTGTAGCAGCATAAAGATGAATTCAAAGGGTGAAGCTTCAAGGGTGTCTCGTGAGTGCTTGGTTCAAAAGTGGAGCCAGAGAGAGAGAAAGAAAGAGAGACTTTTTGCTGGATTTTAATTTAATTGAGCTACCTTGCTTCTCTGTTCGCGTTTCTTTTCTTGCATGCATCATCACATCATCAATGATAAGTGGCCACAGTGCAAAGCATGGTAGATTTGAGCTTTGCGTTTTGCTCATCCAACAATTTTGTGCTTTTCATTCTGCTAATAGTTTGGGATATGTCCCATGTTGCATCCTTTAACTGTAGCACCAAATTGTTAGCACCAAAAAAGGTTCTTCAATGCATGTACATGTGGCACCTAACCTTGTCAAAAAGATAAAGATTAAAGCGCACACAAGAGCCAAGTCAAGAACCGTTTGATCCAAATGCCACGCATGATTCAACTCTTAGTTTACCTTTCTTTCTTCCCACAAAAAAAAAAATGTACTGAAAGGTACAGAAAGTGCGTGCAGTACCTTAACTGAGGGATTTTTTATTTGGATTTGCATGAACTATATGTGTATTAATTCCTTCTGGGATAGTCAATTCAGTAGATTAGATTGATGCAACTTGATGAGTTCTTTAAGCATTTCAATTGTGGATCATCTAAGCTCATAATATTCTAATTGAAATTTTGCAAAGGAAGGGTTTCTGAGTGTGGAATCAGACCTTTTAAATAAAAAGTGAAAGGTGTGTGAATGAGAAGACATTATAGAAACATATATAAAGATGAAAGATTAAGGAACAGAAAATATCAATGCTTCATTCCAATCCCTCTCAGTAGTTTGATTCCAAAATACTACCACCATGCTATCCATGACATTTTTTTTCCCTTCCTAATATACCGGTCAATTAATTTTTAGTTACAATTAATAAGTCTTATATTATATCACTTTAAGATAAAGAATAAAAACAATTTTAATACACCTTTCTATTTACTACCTCATTTTGTAAGAACAAAATTATGAGACAAACTTTAAACTTCAAAGTTGAACATATTTAAACGTGGTTAAACTTTTATGTAAATACTTTTTATAAATTAATTTATTTATAATATTTTAAAGTTATTTTTCTTATCTATGTATAAAAAACAATATGTTTTTAATTGAATTTTCTACTGCAACTTTTCCTATGAATGCAGAGGATTCCTATTTTTTAGAGTTAAATATGATGGCAGTCCTTAAACTTATATACACAATTGATATTTGTTTATGTTTTAAATTTTGATACATTTTGATCACAAATTTTAAAAATAAATGAATATAATGTTTTGATTTTATTGATAGTTATTTTTTATCTTTTATGTATTAAATGATATTCAAGATTGATATTTGATCTCTCTACACAATTCATTACACAACCATTCAAATATCAATTTGAAACACTCTTTTTAACACAATACAAAAGAGAAATTAACGTTAATGAGTTAAAATAATAATATTAATTCATTTTTTAAATTTGAGAACAAAAATACATCAAATAGTAAGAAAAAAACAAATTATATTTTTGCATCCGAACTTAAGAACTACAAACATATTTAAATTTAAAAAAAAAAATCTTAAGATAAAAATTCATATATACCTATTTAAAATTAAATCTTATGTATATTTATTCTAAAGCTCAATATCAATTGAAATTCTTGTTTTTTTCACTAATTAACATTAAATAGAAAATATTTATGTACAAAAATAGATAAACGAAAAGTATGTTTACTTTTCTTTTTAATTTTTTTCCCTTCTATATTATTTGGCAAATCTTACATTTTAGGGTTAAATATGTTTTTGCTCCTTCAAGTTTCATTGAATTTTGGAATTAGTCCTTCTTCGAAACTTTATACCAATTTAGTCATTCATCTTTATAAATGTGTAGATTTAGTCCTTCTTACCAAATTTTATTAAGTTTATTTGACATTTTAAACGCATGCATTTTATGATAATATTTGAGTTAACATTGAAGCAAAAATGTGTCAAACGGTGTAAATAATTCAAATACTATAATGAAATGTGTTTGAAATGTCAGATAAACTTAACAAAATTTGGTTAAAAGGACTAAATTCACACATTTTTAGAGATGAAGGACTAAATTGGTCAAAATTTGTGATGAGTGACTAATTCCAAATTTCGCTGAAACTTGAGGGACCAAAAACATATTTAATCCTACATTTTATTTCAGATATAATATAGCTGTTATTATTTTTATCAAGCGACAAATATTAAATAAGTTACGGACATAAGTCTCACATAAAAATTTCATTAAATGATTATAGAGTTGTACGAACCAGATACAATAAGTTTGATTTTTCTTAATAAAAATTTCTTTACATGCTATATCTATCATAACTTTTTGTTGATTGATAGTTGATAAAAAACATTAAGAAAATGTATCAATCAAGCACGGTAACTTATATTAAATAGTATTTTTAAAATTTAATATTGTTAAAATATATATTTATTCAAAAGGTGTCTTTTTAATAATTTAAAAAAAGTTGCTATTGCGTACAGACGTGAATGCAAAGTATAGATGAAGAACAAGGTTCTCCAACAAAAATTGCATCTATAGTTTACCCTTGATTAATCATTCTCTTTCTGTTGTTCTTTTGTATATTGGATGAAGCTATATTTATTTGGTAGAGAAAGTGTGATTGGAAGAAAGAAAGAGCAAGGTAGATGCTCCTTATAATGGAGCAGGAGAATTAAACTAAGACAATTATATCATATAGAATACATAATAACATATGTAGTAAATATTATCAATCTTTTGAGTATATTATCATTTTAAAAAAATTATCTTTCAAATTTGAATAATTTTATAGATATAAAACAAGTTGAATAATTATAAGAGAGAAAGAAAAAAACTAAGATAATACTATATAATAAATGTTCAGTACTTTAATAATTTAAACGGGACAAGACGAGTACTATGACATGTATGAAAATGGGACAGGTATATACATACTTATTCCCGTCCTTATACATAATTGAAAAAATTGGATATTTTATATTTATATCTAATTATTTTAATCAAATTTTGTAGAATTTATTTGACGTTTTAAACACATTTTATAATAATATTTGAGTTAACATTGAAATAAAAATATGTTAAACGGTGTAAATAATTCAAATATTATATTAAGATACGCTTGAAACGTCAGATAAACTTAACACAATTTTGTTAAAAGAACTATTTTCAAGCATTTCTAAATATGAAAAACTAAATTGATCAAAAATTTCAAAAAAGACTAATTTTAAATTTTACTAAAATTTTTAAAAAACTAAAAATATATTTAATCTTATAAATAAAAAGATCATATGTCAGCCCAAAAAAGAAGAACCATACATTTAAAATATATTTTCTTTTTAATTTTAACTTTGGAATACCTGCTAAACTTGAAGTTAAACATTACTTATGTACAATGCCTTCCGAGATGCTAACACAAGAAAATATCATTGGATGAAATTACTGTGTTTGCACATGACTACATTTTGATAAATAAATTTTTCACCAACTATGTTCTGAAAAGGAATCAAAACAAGAGAGGCAAAATCTGGTAAATAACAAAAGCATTTTTTTTTTGTTTAAAATGAGTACTCTAAAATAAAAGAAATGCATTTTAAAGATAAATATAACCAGCCTCAATAGTTTAAAACTTAAGGTTATAATAAACTTAAGGAGAAAAAAAGATATTTAAACAAAGAACAACATAATTTGACTCTATCATTTTCTTATACTAATATTTAACATAAATACTATTATTTTATTTCAAAAGTTTGTTTATATTTGTTTTTATTAGTTAAATATAATACTTTACTATTAAAAAGCGCTTATTTCAAACTTTCGTTTATACATTTATTTATATTAGTTAAATATAATATTTTATTATTAAAAAAATTGTTAAATGGAACTAAAAGAAATAAAAAATGAGTGCCAAAAGATAATTTTTCTAAACAAAGTCACAACACATCGCACTTGCAGAGAAGTTCTCTTCAAAAGTTGCCTCAACTTTTCAAATACTCCGTAGCAGTAGACAAATACCCGTGAATTGACACTTACCTGGAGGGTACTTTCGGATAAACACGTATTTGATACTTTTTCTTTTTCTTTTTCTACCTTCCAATGTAAATTTCCTAATACTCACTCTCCTAGTGTACATAACTTTTTTTTTTTTCCTTTTAAAATGTGATAACTCATAATATCTTTAACAATCCCGTTTTTTTATTTGTTATTAAAATTGTTAGAGGTAACAGACTTATATCCATCTTTTTGTAACCTTTTATTTATAATGTATTCTATACATACCAAGAATTCAGCCTATACTTTTATCTTTTCTATTTCAACAACCCCAAACATAGCTCAGTAATATCCTTGCGGTATTAAAAAGAAATTGAAATAAACACTGTTCAAACCAAGTGAACATATATCCCCATGGGTGCAGAGGGGCCATAACAAGAACTTCAAATAATTTATTGCTAACAAGAACTTCAAATATGTGTTGACTGAGAATAATAGTGGAAGCTACAACCTTGAAGGCGTTCCTCCTGCAACGACTATAGTCTCTCCTGTTATATAAGAAGCATCGTCAGATGCCAAAAATGCTGTTGCAGCAGCCATGTCTTCTGTTGTACCAAGCCTTCTAAGAAATGTCTTATCTTCAAGATTTTTCCTCTGCAGTAACACAGAATGATTAAATGTCGAGGAATGGGATTCAAGGGAGGAAGAAGGGTTCAGAAAACACTCACCACAGCTTCATTAGTTGTAAGGAATGAAGCAAAATTGGTCGGCACAAAACCAGGAGCAACACAGTTTACACGAGTGTCAGGGGCCATTTCTGCAGCCAGGGCCTACCCAACATATTACAAATCATTAGCAAATTAATAAAAAGAAAAGTTAGTAACAATTGCAGGTCAAGTACTAACTTTGGTAAGTCCAAGAAGAGCTGTTTTGGTCACTCCATACATAGCCAAAGAAGGTGGCGGGTTATAACCAGCAATTGAGGAAATGATAACAACAGAAGAACCCTTCTGCAAGTGAGGCGCAGCATCCTGCATAAACCAATCACATCATCAGCACATCTTATCAAGATGACATGAAAAGAAAATGCTGAAAAAACATATGTATCAAATTTGTTTTTGTTTTGGTCATTTCACGGAGTTAACTACCTTCAAAAGAAGTATAGTAGCTTTGACATTTATCTCCCATAACTTGTCAAGGACAGTGTCTTTTGTTTGCAAGATGGAATCAACAGAAGGATTTGCAGCAGCATTAGACACAACAACATCTATCTTTCCATATTTCTGCAGAAAACCAGAATGTTCAATCATATAATATCAGAACAAAGTTGGAAGACAGATTTCAATTTTATAGAAACTATGTATTGAAGAAAATGAAGGCCAAGTATCAGTCTAACCTCTTGATGAAAACAACAAATAATAATAAATCTGAATGAGATTTAGACTGGTACAAAATATGATCAAGATGGCCAAGATTACACACTGTGATATAATTAAAAACAATTTAATTTTACGGTAAGATTCAATAGATATGTAAATTTAGTATAAAGTGTTTTTAAAAGCTCAACTACTTAGAAATCCTCCTTGGTATTATAAAAAAAAAACAATAAAATTACTGTACAGCAAACTTTTACAACTACGAGTTAAAAGTGATAGTTTAGAGTGTTATACTAGCTGTATATGAAAAAAGAAAGAAGTTGATAATTGATCTGAAGATCTGACCTGCACAGTTTTGTGAATCAAATCCTTCCGTTGCTGAGGATTAGAAACATGACAAACAACCCCTAACACTTCAATTCCTTTTGCCCTCAGTTTTTCCGCCGCCGCGTCAACATTTTGCTGCGGCAATTGAAAGAGATGAAGATGAGGATGAAAGATATGAAGGGAAAACCTAAAATTGAGTGGATGGAGAAGAAATTAAGAAAGGGGAAATGAACCTGTTTGCGAGAAGAGATAACAACGGATGCACCTTCGAGGCCAAGCCTCTCGGCTATGGCTAAACCGATTCCCTGCGTGGAAGCTGTCACAATCGCTACCTTTCCTTCAAATCTCTTTGACTTCACCATTTCCACTTTCGATGCAATCCAAGCTAACACTCACTCACCGCAACGCCCCAGACTTAACCATCCGTTTAAACACTTTTTTATATTACCTTTAAACATTTACCAATCAACGTATTTATTTAAATGGTTAAATACGTTTTTAGTCCCTTGACTTTTAGTGAATTTTGGAATTAGTCCTGAAATTTTGAATCAATTTAGTCCTTCATCTTTTAAAATACATGAATTTAGTCATTTTAATCAAATTTTGATAAATTTATTTGACATTTCAAGCATATTTCACAATAGTATTTGACTTAAAATTAGAGCAAAAATGTGTCAAACAGTATAAACAACTCAAATACAATCTTAAAATGCGTACGAAACATCAAATAAACCTAACAAAATTTGATTAAAAGGACTAAATCCACGTATTCCGAAAGATGAAGGACTAAATTGGTCCAAAGTTTCAAAATGGACTAATTCCAAAATTCACTGAAAGTTAAGGGACCAAAAACATATTTAACCCTTATTTAAAAATATTATTATGTCTGAAAAAACTAAAGCCAATCATAAAATTACTGCTTAATTTTCATTATGTCAATGCAGATTCTTACATTATCAATTACTTCAAATATAAGTTTCGAAATAAATATTATAAAAAATAAAAACTTTACTACGAGTAAGAATTCATGATTTAAAAAAAAAATCTTTATAATATTTAATCTTAAATCGAGTTTAATGCTCAATATAATTGATAAATTATTTGGCCCAAAGTAATTAATTGACCTAATTTGTTAACTTTTTTATTATATCTCGGTAAACATTTCTTTAGTACTCAGATAATTATAGCCCCAGATGGATTTAAGGTAATTTGGAAGTGAAATGCTTTTTGGTTGTACTCAAAGGCGTTGATTTGAAGGGAAGAATTATTGCAATTGCCTTTAAGATTAAATTAAAATATTTAATATATTTTAAATATCTTATTTATTGTTTATGACGTCTTTTAAATCTCTTATTTATGGCTTATTAATAAGCGGGAGAGATTTCTCTTTCACACATTCTACAAAAAGAAACATTTGAGTTGATTTCTTAACTAGGACTAATGTTATAAATTGCAAATAATAATAATAATAAGAAGAAGAAACATTATTTTATATAAAGTGTTTACTTCATAAGATAAATTCAAATAAGAAAAGTTCTCAAATACATTTTAAGTTAATTTGTCAAACAATTTCTTCTTTATTTTTTAAACATGTTTGACATGAAATTTAAACTAGATATAGATTATTTGAGCAGCTTACAAGTTTATATGAACAAATTAAAAGTAATTAACAAACTAATTTTTATCCTAATAGTAGCAGAGGATGCTGGTCTTGTTGGTGACACGGCTTAAGCGTGACGTAACCAGATTGGCCTAAAACTAGACATGGTAACTTGCAACTGTAAAATGTTTAGAACAGAGAAAAGGGACTGAACATTTAATAGGATAATAGGAGTTAATTTAATTTGATACACCTTCACATCCTGAGAGAGTAAATTAAGTTCATTGACTTTCAAAGACAATAATAATTCAAAATATAGATAGAAATTGAATCAACAAAAACTTTTTTAGAAAGCTGATCTTGTAAGTTTTCTATTTATCAATTTTATCTATCATATACATTCATACATACATACACATACATACATATATACTGTTTCAATTTTTTATTTCCTTCGTTAATTTTTATTTCAACAAAACAGTGCTCGATTTTCATTAATTTTTCTTTCTTTTATTTCCTATTAAATTTTGATAATCACAAAGTCAAACATTCAATTATTTTAGATTCGATATGGTGTTCTTGAGTTTGAGGTATAACTGAGGAGAAAAAAAAATATAATATAGTTAACGGCTTTTACACAGTAAATTTCACTATGGATTGCCAATGGGCTACACTACGATAGACAGTGAAACATGAAAAAAAATTCATCATTTATATAAAAAATCTCAGCCTAAAAACAATCATAAAATGGAAAACCTTTTTAATTCAATCATAAGGATTTCTGAACTTTTTTAATAACTCTGGTATTTCGTATCCAAGCATGTCATCAACCGCTTGAATCATTTTGGGCTTTAGTTTCTCAAATTTGTCAATGCTGTAGCCACTCAAAATCTCTCTGAAGTGTTCTACATCGGGAAAATCACCAGCTGGTAGATGAAACTCCCTTTGAACCTGCTTAGCAAGGTCATATATGATAAGAATTAAGAAATTAGAGGAAACAAGGGAGAAGAAGTGAAAGGAGAGACCTTTCTAAATTCGTCTTCAAGATTCTCTATAAGCCTTTGTTGAGTCTTAGCTTTGCCCATCATTGCTGGCATCTCATTCCTAAGATGACTAATTATATACGCATGAATTTTAGCAGATCTAGCACGTTTCACAAATTCATTGATCTGCACAGTTAACACATCATAATTTAGAACCAGAAACAAAAAATAATATATTACAAGATAAACAAGTATTAGAAGGATTACTAGAACGACCTGCCATACGCACTTAATTCACATATTTGAAGGATTAAGAAAATAGGACCATACCCGACTATCGCATGCCTTTCTTGGAATATCTACCAAGTCTGCAAGAAGATCATTCTGTTCCTTTTCAAAGAGCTCCTGTCCTAACGGGCCAACAAATCCTTCGGTTATAGGCTTATCATTAAATGAGCTGCAAAGAAAAGTAAAATAAACTTAAAACTGATGTTTGCGAACAAATTAGAGGAATCGATGGATGGGATATGAAAGCAATGTGAAACATCAACAAATGCTAAGCATTTTAAAAGTAAATTTCAACCACAATGTGTTAAAAAGACAAATCAATTGGTCAACAAAACTGAGATCGAATAATGTTCAACTGCAACAAGACAGTACAGTCTTAAATGAATGTTAAATACTTGAATCGAGTCATCGTAAATAAAGCAGAAATCATTAGCAGTACGTAAAAGATGAAACCTACCCAATATATACACGCATAACTTCTGGAGTATTCAGAACTTTCCCCAGAGACCACATCAATGCTCCATAAACTCTCATGAGCTACGTTATTAAAAATATGAGGTATGGAAACAAGTCAAAAGTAAATCACAAATTTATCGAGACCAGGAGACAAAGAGTTGACGGCAGTGCATTACTTGTTGAGTATCAATTTGATCCGCTTTATTCAAAACCACGCGAATCTTGTCATCATGACCGTGTAGAGACCCAATTACACGTTTAAATTCGTCACTAATGTCAAGTTTATGAGGATCAAATAGCAGAAGTATCAGATCACATTTTGCAGCAAACCAAGATATAACACCAGTGAAGTCATAACTTCGTTGAGTCCTTTGTTTTTCTCCAGAGAGGACACCAGGAGTGTCCACAAATGTTATTTCATCTAGCAGCTGAAAGAAAAAATTGTTTCAAGTTCAAGGACAAATAAATGACACAAGTTGTAAGCATATATAGAAAACTCACTGGATGTGGTAGTTGAGAACACTGGAACTTTGACAAAAATGAACCACCAAAAGTTGACAGGCCACTGAAAGGCATACTAGCATCAACAGCTACTGTATTTCCAGGAATACTCCTTTCATCAGAACCAGACTACAAGTAAAAAACACATTCAGCTTTGAACCTCCATGAGCACAAGAAAAGCACAAATGAACACGAATTAACAATTATCAAAGCTCATGCTAGAAGAGTGGATTATGGTACCATGACAACCACAAATCTGTCCGTTGTAGGCTCTGGTCCAATGTGTGCACCTGTGCGAATAATTAACCGGAGACAGGATCAATAAAGTAATTTATATCCCTTCATATATTATTTGCACGAAGGATTTCAAATAATGCGGCTGCTAGAATACCCACGACTCAACCAACCTGGATAATCGCATCGTAGCATATGTTTTATGAAGGTTGTTTTCCCTGTGGAATATTGACCAAGAAGCATAACCATTGGTTTAGCATCAAAATCACTGTCGGTCTGAAAGACAAACCATAGACATTCTTAAACTGAATATTTCACATTTACCTGAATAATAAGTCATGTTAATTAATTAATATGCATAAATGGGGAGTTCACAAAAATTTGGCATATTTTATTTATATATTGGGTGTACAAGTCGCTTACCAGTAATGGAGATACAAAATCATTGAATTGATAAGTGACCTCCAACGGCCTTAGCTTTTCCACATACAATCTCTTCAAACCATCGATTATTGATGTAACTGCATTCAGAGGTAACTAAAATAGACCAAACTTTTATAATTAGAATATACCTGGCAATCAACTAGAGTAACACTAGGCCTGTGTAATTGAGCTTGAAAAGTAATGAGTTCACAAGCGCACATTATTATTAATTTTAACCTAGTAATCACGTTTATCTAATATTGCCTTGTTTGCATCAACTGATTTGTCATAGAATGAACATATGCAAGAAGAATGCTATCAATTCTGAATGCATCATCTCTTAAAGTAATCCAACCATTCACAAGTTTAAAGCTGTCTTTTAATTTTTGCACCATACATTAAGTATCATTAATTCACACAATCTTCACAAGAATAAACCAAATTTAAGAAATTTTTACATTTTTTATTCACCTGTAAAACCAAAGTCACTTTTCATTTTCTAAACTCTTTTAAAAGCAAACTACGTATTGTTGTTCAAATGGGCATTGATTTGGGGGACTCACTTTCTTCACAGATTTTGGAGCAGCCCATGAATTGAGGGACAAAGGCTGAGGTTGAGCAGTCCCTACATATTATCAGTAAATAATAGAATCAATATTAATACACAGTACAATGTCATGAATGTGGAAAAAAAATTACATGTCTAACCAAATGCCTCTGGTTGGGAATGTAATGTCAAACTCTTTGTCTGCTGAAAAAGAAAAGGGAAAGGAAAAAACATTTAGAAAAATAATCAACAGTACTAAAATTATCTAATTGCTAAAAAAAGACAAGGTGAGGTACACAAATTGCTCACATCTATTAAACCATCAAGCCCTTCCATTACTGGAGATTTAATACTTTCCTTGTCAACTGAAATCAAAAGAAATGGAATAATTAAAATGCATTGGAAGGAACGAATGCTGAATACTAGAAAGTATTAGGAAGGACAGTCTACGAATTTAGACAGAAGGGAAACTTGTATCTTTGAATCCAATAGATAACATATATTCCCATTGCACCAATATTTTGAACCGTTACTCATATTGAGACCAACATGGCTCAATAAGTTTGGCTGGTTATCCATTTCCGGAAGTATCATGACCAGCAGATTTCCCCAGGCCTGTTTCTCCTTCCGTATTGCATGAAATTTGGATTTATAGGACTTGAGAAATAAACCTCAACAATGAAGCAGATGATGAACGTTCTTTTACACACATACATATTTCAGTTAATTCAGCCTTGGAGTGATACAACGAATGACTCGTATCAAGCCAAGTGATTCAGAGATCACATATAAAAGCGGCCATGACATGGGATCTCACTTAAGTTTCCTTACCACCACACATGGAACACGTCGTTCCACCAAAAAAGTGGGTAAGCATCTGATAAGGTAAAGATCAATACAAAAAAATAGCAAGCATGAATGACATTACACAGGTGAACTTACTTTCCGCTTTAAGGATATCTGAGTTGATATTGTATCCTGCTTGTGCCAGTGCAACGAGCTGTTTATTAAAAAAATAAATAAAAAATCAATTTGAAAGTAAAATTCTGATATCAGATTATCCATATTAAAGCCAAGAGTCGGTATTTAAAAACCCGAACCTGCATTGCGATAACAAACTCTTGAAAACCAAGAAAGCCCTGTCTTTTAGCATCAGCGATAGCCCAAACCTATGGAGAGCAATTAAGCAAGTATAGATTAAATTTCACCAAAATCGGAAATACAACTAAACTAGTTCAACTTACGAAGAATGATTATAGCTGGAAAATCAGTCCCGGCAACTTAATCCGAGAATGGCATAAAAATTGAAGACTCATTGTAAATTGAAAAATGAACAATAAGAAAGGGAATATATACATGCTTGAGTTGAGAGCGAGACAAGTTGGAGAGAGCAAAGAACTTGGTTGCATCATTTCCAGAGATACGGGCGTCTCCATCTACGATCAAATAAGAGAAGAAAAGAGAAAAGAATGAGTTGCATCCTAATGCGAATGGAGTTGAAGAATGAAAGGAAGCGAAGCAGTAAAACCTGAATCGGCCAAGATGAACCATTCTTGATACGTCTTCAATTGCTCTTTGGAACAAGAATCGATCCAATCGGAGACTGCTTTCATCTTCGAAAATGAATCGTTTGACCCGAACAATCCCTAAGCTGAGCCTACCCTCGATCTCGAGGGTTTGCTTATAGTTCAGTTGAGAGTTCCTTTCCTTGGTTTTCAATTTTGGGGAAGATTAGTAATCTAAGTGGAGTTTTGCTTCGGTGATTAGCGGCTAAGATCCTGTTCAATTAGTTTGCTTCTGATGGGGCCCTTATTTAACGCAACACGAAAGATCCACGAGGATACCCTGGATTTGCGGATACGCTATTTTCTCATCATTTTGAACTTTTGAATTGGATTGCAGCGCCATTATCCCCACTTCTACTCTATTATTCTTTTGGCTTAAATATGTTTTTGTCCTATTTTCGTAATGATCGTTATGATTTTATTTTCACATCATATTTAAAATGATTTTTATGTTTTTGTCCTATTTTCGTAATGATCGTTATGATTTTTATTTTCACATTATATTTAAAATGATTTTCATTTTGATTGAATGTTTAAAATGATCATTATTTTCGTAATTTGTGTTTTATTTGGGTACACGTAACACATCCTAATACAAACTGTGTCACATGTACAATGATCCGTCAATGATTTAAACGGAGTTACAAAAAATGACCAAATAAAATACGAATTGTGAAAATGAAAATCATTTTAAATATTCGGTCAAAATCATTCTGTCAAAATGAGGACGATGCATAATAAACACTACGAAAATAAGAAAAAAAAATATTTAAGCCTATTTTTTTTATGAAGTATTCACAATTTTTAACCTTATTTTCCTACCAAATGTGGGACATTATAAAAGGAATTGTCTTAACTTGCTCCTACGATCTTTATTATAAATATGTGTTGAAAGAGAATTTCTACTTTGGTGCCTATTCTAAGAAAATACTCCCTTAAGTATTAAATTATGTACAAGTATAAATATTTGAGGAAATAAAAAACAAAGAGCAAAACATTATTTTCAAGATTTTTCTTTGAATTTCATCAACCAACGTGTGTATTTATTTAGTCAACTGTTTACTTATTGTTGGTTGAGGAAGTAAATTCTACTATAAACGATTTCTTTTATAAAATAAACCATTTAAAAAAATTATCTAAATAAATCTATTTCACTTTAATTTTCAAACTATACTAGTTTACTGCTGACACTGAGAATTCAGTGCTCCTAACTTTCTCGTTCAGTTGTTACAAATTCCAATATGTTTTTAAATTTTATTGAACAATGGAAGAAAAAAACTAATGATATTGTTTATCATTAAGAATTTGATTAAGCTTCGCAACATATGACCATTAAATATGTGTAATTTAAGAATCAAAATGAGAACAAGTTTGTTTGAATGAATATTTTTAAAATATGTAAATTTTGAGAAGAAATTATGCTATAAATTGTTGAAAAGTTTGTCAATAATCAAATTGTCACAAGTAAATGATTTATGATATCGATACTTAAAATTAAAATTAAATTATGTATTTTAATTTTATGATATTTTGTATTATATATATATATATATATATATAAAATGAACTATCTAATCTTTAAAATAGTAATATTTTTATGATGATATTAATTTGTAATTTTTAATATTAACTATTTTTATATATGATTTTAATTTGAATTTACATAATAAAAAATCATAATTAACTATCAGAATACGTATAGTCATAAATATGCATCATAAATAATCATAAGAGTTTATAACATATATTTTCTGATTTATTACGGTGGTACGAAAAAAAACTAAGTTAAACATAATTAAAGGAAGAGATACCAAAGTACATGGAAAGTGATCTACCAATAAATAACAAAGTTATTCATACAACTGTAAAACAATTTTCTGAATCCAAGATTGTATTTTGTAACATATATAAAAGGTAATACATTTGGCTACAGACTACAGTACTAAATTTGGCTACACGAATAACCTGTAATGTTTGCGAAGTTAACTAATAATAAATAAATCGATAAATATAATTTTACATAAGAAGATATAAGTATATAAATGGTACTACGTAGGTGAAATTTGTGATTTTAAATAAAAAATATTATTAATTAATTATAATTTTAAATTATTTTTAAAAATTACTAAACATTTTTGTATTTGTATTTTTTTAATTTGTACATATATATATTTTTAATTAAATATTTTATTTCATTTAAATAAATTGATCTGACAAATATTAATTAATTTTATTTATTTATCTTTTAGAAATTCTATTTTTTTATTTCTTAATCCACCACTCTCATCACTTTTAGATCATCACATCACATCATTACAAAAAATTAAAATAAATAATTTAAAAATGATGAAAAAGATAAGTTAAAAATAAATCAAAAAAAAATGAGTTAAAATATTATTTTTCTTTAAAATTTGACCTAACTACCCTATAATAAAAGTACAAAAATAAAAGGAAAAAAAAAATATCTGGAGTGAGTGAGATGATATTAAAAAATTAAAAGCAGGCAACAAAATACAGTATTTTACTTAAAAATACAAGCAACACATACAAGTCCTCACCTGTAGGCGAATACAGTATCTGGATCGTCGAAATACAAAGGTTTGGTATTTTGGTGGTGGCTTTCCACTTCGGCATACATTTCCCTCCCTCTGCAGTCATCACACACCATACTTGAAAGCATCTTCTCTTACCGTTTTCCCTCTCCTTAGTCGCATCTTCAAATCTTCCCCATTCCAACATGTTCGGCTCCGCGCGAATCTTCTCCGACGTCGCTCTCCGCCTCCGCCAAAACCTATCGGTAAATTCTCCTTCGGCACAATTCGCCTTCGCCTAGGGCTTTGTCCAACATTCTGGAGATTCACGTTATCCTTTTTCTCTTCCTTTTTTGCAGCTTCGAGGTGTGCGCGTGCAGAATATCAACATCGGAGGCGGTATGGGAGGCGAGATTCCCGACAACAAGCGTCTGGAGTACGCTCTCCAGCACCTGCACGGAATAGGGCGCTCGAAAGCGCACCACATTGTGTGCGAGCTCGGCGTTGAGAACAAATTCGTGAAGGATCTCAGCAAGAGGGAACTCTATTCCATTCGCGAGTTGCTCTCCAAGTACTTGATCGGAAACGATTTGGTATTTTCTTCCCACCTTTTAGGCGCCTCTTTGTATTAATTATTCTATGTTGTTTGCACAAAAATACCGAAAAACAAAGAAAGAGTAAATTGCACCTTACTTTCGGGACTGCGCAAAACTCCTATTCTTCTTTATTGTATTCAGCAGCGTTGTGTGCAACCTCCTTTACCGAGTACAGTGGTACACCCCGTAATGCATGTTTTTTAAACAACTAAGGAAGGTTAGTGTAACGAGTGAGTGATCTATTTGGGGTGTCAGTATAATGTTTTTCAGATGATTAAGGATTGTTAGGGACGAAAAAGGAGGGGTGGTAGGAGAAATTCGACAAAAAATTTGGGTCAGAATAATTCACTCAAAGAAAAATAAATCAAACTATTCTCGTTGGTTAAAATCAACGTATGTGTATTGGTTTTCAGAGAAGTCGGATGAAAGAGCTTCTATAAAATGTGTAGTGTATGATTTGCTTTTAACTTATAAATAGGTGTAATTTATTTCTGCCTTCTCATTTTCTACTTGTATGTGTTTAAGTAGAACTTTTATCTAAGTAAGCTTGTTTGTCTCGTTATGTGTATGTGTGTTTCAGAAAAAGTGCGTTGAGAGAGATGTGGTAAGGTTGGTGGGCATTCAGTGCTACCGAGGGATCAGGCATGTGGATAACTTACCCTGCCGTGGACAAAGGACTCATACGAATGCACGCACCAGGAGGAGCCGGAAAACTTTCTCTGGATCGAGATAGGTACCGCTTGAGAAACAGATGATTCTGATATGATGAATAAGTTTTGTTAGACTTAGCTGGTTTAAGTGAAATCAATGTTGAGATTTACTTGTTCAATCTGCCTTTGTCGGGTTTATCTCTTTTTGCAAGAGCTTTAATGGTCATATTCTGCATTTTGGTGGGTTTCTTGTCTTGGTTGATTGGCTAGCTAATGTGTTTCTTTATTTGAAAATTTTTAATCATTTATGCTGGGCAAGGTTTTAAATTGTGGTTGTAGCTTTGTTGCAGTGCAAACTTACAAACAACTGTAAATGATGCCATCACAATTGTGGTCCCAGCGGCTATGGATATCCACAAACCCTTCGTTTTAGGACTGATATTGTGGTTGCAAACTATTTATAAAGCCTCAGTACTGATGTGATCACTTTAGAGTTGTGGATCAGTTGAGAGTGGAATTTGTTAGTTGGTTATTATAACCAACTTTTCATATGTTACATTACTTATTTACCGGATTCAGTTTCACTTTACGTTGAAGATAGAATGTGTGTATGCTGAACCGGTGAGTTCCCAACATTCCAGTGTCTTGAGTGCAGTTAAATTTTTCACCTATTCTCTTCCCATTTGTTGGTAACCAGAGCTCAATTATTTTGCACACTTTAGTCGTCAGTGTTTTGGTATGCACTGATTTTGGGTGATTGAATGTGTTAGTCAGCTACTAACATGAGATGAGCGGGGCCTGGTGTTAATGTTATCATATCAAAGCTTAGAAACAGAAATAAACTTTTAGGTTTTCTACATTTTGATAAGCTATCTCTAATTCGTATTTTAGTCAGTCAAAAAATTGCAATTTCTGCCAGGCATTCTCATAATCAAGTGTGACATGTAGAGTAACACGCCAATGATATCTGGATGAAGATTTTCAAATTGAATTTTTTGAATCATCTTTCCTATACAAAATGATTTTGTACAAAAGAAATAGACGGTCTAATGTGCAATGCTTGGGACTCTGGTTGATGAATGAGAGACCACTTTTAAGTCTGTCGAAATAGTTGTTTGCTGAGCATTCTTTATTCAAGCAACTGTATACAAGATCATGTCGCCAGCGAAAACTCGGGCTCCATATGGAGATCCTCCTCTGATTTAGTCCATTTCAAACGTTCCAGCACCAAAGGTGTAACCAATAGGAACATAGAGCATTCCATCATGGTGGACTAAGTGTGTGATTGCTGTCCAACTACAATAGTAGTCATAAAAATGCCTAACAGTACTACTACGTTCACTAACTTAACTATAATTGCTAGGTTCCACTGCTGTGGTTTCTTAACCTCCACCCTGAGTGCCAGTGCAGACAAAGAAGCCAGCAGGCACCCCTGCCAGCTTTTACATCAACTTGTATTTCGTTTGATGCTTTTCGTTTATTGTTTTCATCCAATTTCAATCGTCTAATGCTGTTGTGTATTTTTCTTTTTTCGAGTCACACAATTACTGAATTTGGTCTGTTGATGATTATTACCAGTGAAAAACTAAAACGAAATAAAGTTGTCATTGTCCAAGATTCTCTGAGAAAGACAATGTTTGTGGGGAAGTGATAAAGAGAAGAAAAAAAAAATAGCCTGAGTGAGATAATGGAGAGACATAAAGGCCATGTAGGAGTAGAAGAATAAGAGATACAACCCTTTTGTTTTGAAATTCGAGAAGTGTCACCACATTTTGTTCATTAGATAGCCACAATTCCTAATTTTTCTTTTTTTTTAAACAATTACTTTTGTTTTATTTTGATTTTTTTTTTCAAAACGGAAGAAACACGCCCGTAGGTTCGGTTTCCTTTTTTTGACAACAAAATTTGATGTAAAAATTAATTGAAACTTAAAAGGATTTAAATACATTTAAATTCATGTACCCTATGTTTATTGTTTGTATTCATCAGCAATTAAAATTTCTATTTACATTAAATAAATTCAATTAATATTTTTCTTTGTTATAATATTAACAACTTATATAGGGAGTAAGAACTTTAGGAAAAATGTTATCATCTAAAGGTTTAATTAAGTTTCAGGTCTGTGATAAGTCTAAGCACTAAATACTGAAGAAACCATTATCGAAAAAGAGTAAGACATTTGATAAAAGAATCATTCATATCTATCATAAAAACGGAAACAAGGTTAAAGACGATTACTTTTAAACACTACGTAGTGAGGTCTTACCGATCACTATATAGTGAAGAAGCCATTATCGAAAAGGAACAAGACATTTGGTAGAAGAAACAAAGAAGATCACTTTTGTGTAGAGAAGGAGAAAAGAACCCAAATGAAAGAGAAACAAAAAGATAAAGTGTGGGTTAATGAGACAGAGAGAGAGGAAGATGAAGTGTGTTTGGAAAGTTAAAAGAGCAAAACGCGTGTCATGATAATTAACGAGACAGAGCCAAAGAAATTGCATGTAGTCACATTAATGACATTCGTCAATACAACGTTTGCGAGAAGCAATGGATAAAATAATATGTGGAAAAGCTACTGAATGAAGACGACTTGGTGTGAAAAGTTTATATTTCTCATCTCTCAAATTATATATATATATATATATATATATATATATATATATATATATATATTCTACTTTCGATTCATTCAACTTTTATTTTGACCAGTTTTTCTAATTTTTATTTTTTGACTAATTGTTTCAGTATTCCTTTTTCTGACCGATTTTTTCATTTTTATTTTCAATTTTTTTAGAATTTTGAGTTGACTCGTGTGAAAAGTTTTTTCTACTTTCGATTCATCAAACTTTTATTTCTCAACATATATTTGAAAATAGAAACCATTTAAAATATGTTTCGAAGAATTCAGTTTTTTATTAATTTTTATTTACAAAGACCGGTATAAACATCCAGACAAGATAACGCCTGTGTACTGTCACGCTTGGATTCGCTAGCAATTAAGTATTTATTTTTAGAAAAAGGAAATTGGTTGAAAATGAAGAATGGGTCTGAGAGTTGAAGTCCACTTGACTGAAATGGACTAAACCAACTGCGCGAAATTTAGTAATCGCAGGGAGCGAGGAGCAATTACAAAAAACTAAGCACTTCTTTTACTGGATTAAATGCTCTTCACAAAACTCATGTGTCATTGTTTTGTTTTTCTTCCTGCACCATAAAGTTGCTCTATACTTTTTCCACTTTTGCTAGATACGTACTACTATACGTATTTTACTTCAAAATACAAGTCCTCTCCCGGGCGAATACAGTATCTGGATCGTAGAAATACAAAAGGTTTGGTATTTTGGTGGTGGCTTCCAATTTGAGCATATTCCTTCAGTGTACGTTTCCCTCTTCAGTCATCACACACCATACTCAAAAGCATCTTATCAAAGATCCTCTTACCTTTTTCTTTTTTCTTTTTCTTCTTTCGGCTTTCTATATATATTCTACACTATTTCTCACCACCCTACCTCCAAATCTTTATCTATATTTATTTAATAATCTATAATAGCACCATAGACAGATCCTCAGAACTGGAGATCCCGTGAATCAATCAACTCGCTCCTCCACGTAACAACATCAATCAATCGCCTCCTTCGCACTTCAGTTCTTCATTTTGGCGCCAAAACCATGAAGTTCGACAACTCCAACGGCCAGCCGCCCCTAGCCGCCCACCTTCCGCCGCCGCAGGAGGACAGCACCGACGCCGAAGCCGATGAGATATTCGTCCCGCCCCTCAACTTCGCCATGGTCGACAACGGCATTTTTCGGTCCGGCTTTCCCAATTCTGCTAATTTCGGTTTCCTGAAATCGCTCCGTCTTCGTTCCGTAATGTCTGTTTCATTTTCTCTTCCTTCTTCTATGTCTCGTCATCGAGTCCGGCTTTCAGAATTTCACGGTATTTCAGTTCGATCCGTATATATTTTGGTGCAGATGTTTGTGTCCTGAACCGTATCCAGAAACGACGTCGGAATTTTTGAAGGACAACGGAATAAGGCTTTATCAGTTCGGGATCGATGGCTGTAAGGTTTGTATTATTCCTTTTGTGATCGTCGTTTGTACTCTGGCCTGAGATGCTTCTTTACTATTATAATAATAATAAATTATTATTCATTGATGAATTTTGCCCTTTTGTTGTCTACCTGTTTACTGGAGTTACTTGATTCGAACGTCCTGCATATTTGCATAAACTTTTTTCCCTATTTACTCAGCTTTCCAATCCAATTTTATCAGATTTTTTTTTTTATAGTTTTCTAATTTTAGTTTCGGCTATTATTTTGATCTGTTGCTGCGGTGCTTGGACACTATTCAATTAGTTATTTGAAGACGAGGTCGACTATAATAAGATCTAAATATATAAAAATTATTTTACTGAGATTGCATAAATTTCTTGAAGGCGTCCTTAGTGGTTGGTTACCAGTGTTCCTTGAAGGAGCGGTATAAAATCAAAAACATTTAGAACTATAGCTAGCACCGATTGCAAATCTAAGTATGAGCATGCATGTGTATGCAACTGCAATATACGATGGACTAGGGATGTGATGCATCGGAGAAATTAACCAATTGTTTTCAGTTGTTTTAAGGGCTTGTATTCACTATAACTAAGTGTCACGCTATTAATATCGACCAAGAGGCTGTTTACCTTCACTTGTAGGTCTTAACGTGGTCCTTTGTTTTTTTTTGCCTCATATTGGTTATTCAACTACAACAGTTAGTTGTGATGACTAGAGAAAATCTCAACTTAAGAGCAATTTCTGTGCTTTTAGCTTAACAATTATGTGGTATGGCTGTGAATTTCAATGCTCACTAGAAAGTTTCGGGTTTCGGGTTTCTCTTGCCTGTTTGTAGGGATGGCTTCTCTTCAGTTTCAGGCTTAATTTCATTTTCATACTACACCAACTGATAGTAAATTTCAATTGAACCAAAGATACTGTAAGTCTGTCAATACGCTTTGGTATGTTTGTCAGATACTGTAAGCCCTTTGTCCTGAAGCAGTTCTGGAATCAATTATTTCCTTCATTCCCTCTGTATGAAGCTATTTCAGGACAAAAACATTCGGATTATTTATTGCCCTCGGCATACTCTTGCCTCATTTAAGAAGTTTAGCATAAATTAACCTTTTTCACCTCCGCTTAGCAACAATTATACTAGCTATTATAGTCCGCCTCATACTAAAATCGGTTGTAGGTGCTTTAAAGGCAAATCCAGGACTTGCTGGAACAATGACTTTAAGATGCTTCTGTGTGTTCGTGAATTTGTCTAATTAAGGTGGCAAAAGTTTGGGGGTTAAGAAATGACTTACACAATAGGGACTCTATTTTCAATATGTAAGTAGTCTTACGTCCTTTAAGTACTCCGAAATAGTCACCAATCTAGTTTGTAGCTTACCCTGTCTAGTTACTTTCCTTCGAAATCAATCTTTTGCTGGAGTTTTAAGGTGACTCATAATTGCCGGATTATTATTGTTATTATCCCTTTGGAATCGGTCTTTATCTCAAAATTAGGTTATCTCAATTTAATGATAGCAATCCCCTTTCTCCACTAACTGCCTTCTCATGCCTGAAATTATTGTGGGCAGGAACCCTTTGTCAACATCCCAAATAATACAATTCGGGAAGCTTTGAAAGTAGCCCTCGGTATTAAAAAATCTCGAACTTCACTATTCTATTAATACAGCTTCGACATTTTTTCGCCGAAATACTACTGACCTAATTGGTGCTTGATTTTCTGTCTCCAGATGTTAAAAACCATCCGCTTTTGATTCATTGTAAACGAGGAAAGGTATGCACAATGGATTTGTTCTTTTGAGAGTTTATTTTCGTTACTATTTGGAATTGTTATTCTTCAATTGTTCAGTGATTTACCATGATCAGCACCGCACTGGTTGCCTTGTGGGATGCATAAGAAGATTTCAGAGATGGTGTCTATCATCTGTTTTTGATGAGTACCAAAGGTTTGCAGGTGCCAAAGCAAGGGTGTCAGACCAGAGGTTCATCGAATTATTTGATATATCCTGTTTGAAGCACCACCAACTGCCATTTTCATGCTCAAGGAAATAAACAAAAAATTGTCTATTCTAGAAAGTTACTGCTTCCTCCCATGGAATATTTCCATAATGAAGTGAAGTTTAATAATCACTATTAGTTTAAACATAACGGCAGGATCAGCTTCCTGATGTATACTTTCCTATTAGATGTTGGATCCAAATCCACCAAATTGTGATGAAACATGCAAAAAACTAATGTTTTCATTTGGTTTCGCATCTCATGACCCCAAGGTAAAGGACCCAGGAGAAAGATAATATATATATATATATATATATATACCTCTTTCTCTATATTTGTCTTCTCCCAAGACAAACAAAAAAAAGAGTGATGTATTCATTCATCAAGACACAAATTCTTCTTAAGAGAATATACTAAGTCAATAAAAGATGACCAGAAATTTTTAAGAACTTACAGAAAAACAGAGCAAAAGTGAATGAAAGCAAAAGTGAATGAAATACAGTGATTTATGTAAAGAATTAATCAATTAAATAATTAAATTGTTATTTTTCGCCGAATGCGTCCAGTAGATAACACTTAACGTTATCACAGTCAAATCGCACAAATCAAAAGTGCTTCAATTTAGTATAAAAATTTTGATTTCTATCGAATTGAGTAAATCAGATTTCAAACAGAATGCACAAGCCCTCTGTTTTCTTAATTTGATCGAACATGGATTTCTTTCTGAATCAAAGCATTCACCAAATTGCAAAAACAATAATTAAGGGAAAGAAAAACGAACTGAACAAATAAAAACAAGAGAAAAAGAATGTAGACGAGGAACAATCGATTCGCCAACCATAAAAAGGGCGATCGAAACGATGACTCGCCTATTTTTTATACCTCAATGATCAAACAATGGCAGAGACACTTTCAACAGTCTCTTCATTCTCATATAAACCCACTGAGGACTTTCTTTTGCAGGAAACAGAAAACAACAGACAATTGAAATCGAAGCAGTTATCATTTATCATGACAATACAAACAACTATGACAACCTTATTTATCTAACCCGGTTGTCTTTCTTCGCCGTCGAAAACATATTGTGTAGATTGAAACAAATCTTAGGCGCAATTTATAGAGTCGTCAATTCGATACAAACCCTAACCTGTCATTACCACGGGACAAAATTACCCCTCCTCCTTATTTTATTTACGAAAATACCTCTAAACCCTACGAAGTCAACAACAGATTCATCACATCATAGGGTTGAGAATAAGGAAGAAACAATGAACGTGCTTGTGATAAGGAACTAAACTATCTAGGGTTTCAGACCTACGCCGAGTTCTCAAAACCCAACAAATACCATTGAACTAACAAAACCAAGCTACCCACACCTTCTTTTTTTATTCAATGCCACAAGCTATCTTCTTTTTCCTCTTCTAGAGTCTTCTACTGACACAGGTTATCCAATTTTTGGCCCAGTTTTCGTTTCGTGCGGCTTCTCACCGGTAAGTCTTAACTATTTTTTCTTTTTAAATCTCTCCTATTGCTCTGTTAATTTGGGCTTTAGATTCATGGCAACGAGTATTCTAGTTTTTGTTGATTTGAATTTGAGTTAATAATGACGCGTAGGAAGGGCAGTAACATGGGGAAATCAGGGGGTAGGAGAAAGAAGGGTGGTTCGAACCCAAACCAGGGTGTGGTTGATAATTTGGGTTCAGGTGTTGGTGTCCCAACGGCTAACGGTGGGTCGGAGTTGTTGGATTCGTCGATATTTTTGAAGAAGGCGAATGAGATGAAAGAGGAAGGGAATAAGAGGTTCCAGAATAAGGACTATGCCGGTGCTCTTGAACAGTACGAGAGTGCCCTTCGTTTAACCCCCAAAACGCACCCTGACAGAGCCGTTTTCCACAGCAACAGGGCGGCGTGTTTGATGCAGATGAAGCCCATAGATTATGAAGCTGTGATTTCTGAGTGCACCATGGCGCTTCAGGTCCAGCCCCGCTTTGTCCGGGCCCTTCTTCGCCGGGCCCGTGCTTACGAGGCTGTCGGGAAGTATGAAATGGCTGTGCAGGATGTGCAGTTCTTGTTGGGTGCTGATCCTAGTAACCGTGATGCTTTGGAGATCGCTCAGAGATTGAGGACTGCGTTGGGCCCGCGCCAGGAAGCCCAGCAGGACCTCCAAAGTCGACCCTCTCCAGCTGCTCTTGGCGCTTCCGCCGTCCGTGGCGCCCCTATTGCTGGATTGGGGCCCTGTTTGCCAGCCCGGCCAGTGGCGAAGAAGGGTGCCAATTCAGCAGTTGGATCTGTTGTGTTGCCTAATAGTAACAAGCTAGACAGCAAGGCACAACCGGTTTTGCCGACTGAAAATGGTTCTGATAACAAGTCCCACTTGCCAAAACTGGTGTTGAAGCCTTCAAGTGGTTCTCCAAAGCCATCTAACCCTGGGAAGGATGACCAGAAGGAACAGTCTTCGGGCATTCATGGGCAGCGTTCTCAGGCTGCAATTCCGTGGAGACCGTTGAAGCTTGTTTATGATCATGACATTAGGCTCGCACAGATGCCTGTCAATTGCAACTTTAGAGTACTGAGGGATGTAGTGAGCAAAAGATTTCCTTCGTCAAGCTCTGTTCTGATCAAATATAAGGATTGCGACGGTGATCTGGTGACTATAACCTCTACTGATGAACTCAGACTGGCAGAGTCTAGTGTTGATAATCATCTCCTCAAAGAACTTGGGGAAGTTAAAAGTGATTCTGTTTCAATGCTGAGACTGCATATTGTTGAAGTTAGTCCGGAGCAGGAACCACCTTTATTGGAAGAAGAGGAAGAAAAACCAGTTGAGAATGAAGGGGTCAAGGGAGATGAGAGCGGATCTCATTCTTCCCTAGGCGAATCTGCCTCTGAAGTTCCTGACAGTGAGGTTGATAAGACAGAGAAGGAGGCTCCAAAGGAAAAGCAAGGAGCTACTGGAGATACTGAAAGCAAAGAGGTGGAGATGGATGATTGGTTGTTTGAGTTTGCTCAGCTTTTCCGCTCACATGTTGGTATTGATCCAGATGCTCATATTGACTTGCATGAGCTTGGGATGGAGCTTTGTTCTGAGGCACTCGAGGAAACAGTAACTAGTGAGGAGGCCCAGGATCTATTTGACAAGGCTGCTTCAAAGTTTCAGGAGGTTGCTGCTTTAGCTTTCTTCAACTGGGGTAATGTTCACATGTGTGCAGCTAGGAAGCGGATCCCTCTGGATGAGTCAGCTGGGAAAGAGGTAGTGGCTGAGCAGCTTCAAGTGGCTTATGAATGGGTCAAGGAAAAGTATTCGTTGGCAAGACAGAAGTACGAAGAAGCACTCTCGATCAAATCAGACTTTTATGAGGGACTGTTGGCTCTGGGGCAGCAGCAATTTGAAATGGCTAAACTTCATTGGTCTTTTGCACTTGCTAAGAAGATAGATCTATCTGGCTGGGATTCTAAGGAGACACTTCAACTTTTTGACAGTGCCGAGGAGAAGATGAAAGCCGCAACAGATATGTGGGAGAAACTAGAGGAGCAGAGAGCAAAAGAGCTAAAGGACCCAAATGCAACCAAGAAAGATGAATTATTGAGAAGAAGAAAGAAACAAGGAGGTACTACTGAAGGTGAGTCCTCCGCTGGTCAGGGTGATATATCTGCAGAAGAAGCTGCTGAGCAAGCAGCTGTCATGAGATCTCAAATTCACCTCTTCTGGGGTAATATGCTTTTTGAAAGATCCCAAGTTGAATGCAAATTAGGAATGAGTGGTTGGAAGGAAAACCTGGATGCTGCAACTGAACGCTTTAAGCTTGCAGGAGCTTCTGAAGCAGATATTTCCATGGTTCTAAAGAATCATTCCTCAAATGGTGATGCTAAAGATGGAGATGATAAAAAGGTTGAGAACACACGGCACAATAAGACCATTAAACCAGATATCAATAAGGCTAATGAAGTATGAGATGGGTTGGCTTCCAAATCTCTTCTGCGTCTGTTGTTCAGCTGAGTGTTAAATGACGACTCTGGACAAAGAATATCCTTGTTGCTTGGAGTTTAGATGCGATATCTTATTTTTTTTTTGGAAATAGAAATTGAAAATTTAGGGTGCCTTAACTAGTTAGCTGTGCCCGTTTTCTTTTTCCTTTCTCTGAAGTTCTCAGCGATCTAATGAAGGGAGATTATTTTTTAACATTATTTACGCAATCATTAATCAATCTCACTTGCTAAGGACCAATCATTTTTGTCCCCTGCTATGTTAGTAATGCGGATGCAACTTAGTTTGAGTATTGCTTACTTGCTTAAATTTCAGACATTTGTATTGATTGTCCTTATCAATGTGCTGAATGTGTTGCTGAGTTTATAAGATAGAGATTTATGGGGCCATGTCTTGAGTTTGTTTGTATCGATCATTGACAGTAATCTTTGCTGAGTGAGTGAAATTTTTGCACTTTGGAGTGGTAATGTGAACTTTATTGGAGGTCCTCAAGTCATTGTTCCCAGTTTGCTAAAATAACACCTTTAGTTTTCAGCTATAGTGATGAATAGAATAATAAAAGTGAAAAGCAAATATAGAAGAGGACACAAAAGAGATGAATTACCATGAAGTTTGAGTGCCCGGACTCGACTGTTTCATTGAAATTGGCTACTATCTATGACAAATGTCTTCAAATATGAAAGTGGTAATATTTTATCAAACATTATATACTAATTTTGTCAGAATATGCATTGGTCAATTTTCTTGGTTAACTTATGTTGTGTGATTGATGAATGTGATTGGCAAGCAAGAATATCTTCCACGTTTCAGCTTATAGCCCTTTCATTACGTCCCATCTTGGTATTTCCGAATTTCATTTTAATCATTTCAAGTATATTGAATTAGGAGATTAAATTGTATAATCAACTTCCTTAATGGGAAATTTTTTTGTTATTTTGTTATTTTGTTATGTTGTTGATTATCTTAGATTTCCTTTTGAATTCACTCTGAATGTTCAATATGTGTTAGATATTTACACCCTCTGCTTTGAGTTCATTGCTTCACAGAAGTAATCACGTTTTGTAGAGAATTTAATAAATGATAGGTCTTCAAGAAATCAGTCTTTCCCAAATATGAAATATAAGTTTGAGGGGCATGACAATTGGTCTGCAAGAAATTATAACTACAACTCAAAGTCTAAGGCTTTGACTACTTTTATCACTTTCATTAAAAAGACTTTGCCAACTATTAATTCTCTTGTTTTATTTCTAACTTGTGTTATATTTATTAGTCTCTAATTATACCATTGAATCTTCAAAAAATTTCATCAAAATTTGTTTGAACAAATAATGAAACATGAATCCGAAAAAATACAATAAAAAATTGATATCACATTTTCATAAAAAATGTATTTTAAGACTAATTTATTCCTATAAGAAAGATGATGTTTGCATTTTATTTATATACTATAAATTCATCTTATTTTTGGTTGATGTCCAACAAAACCTTTCACAGAGAGGCATATACACTAGTGTGACTAGACATTAATGTTAGTCTAATAATAAATGGAACAATAAATCTAACAAACAACAAATCTCAATAAGATAGACTTCAAATGATCTTAAAAAATGAATCTTAAGTTTAATTCATGTTCTTACATAGATTCAGCATGTGGACCTTTGGATAGGTGATAAAATCTAAATGTGACTTGAATATCTCTAATGACTGGAATAAAATCCCTCATTGCTCATAAGAAAAAATTCACTTGCATAAGACTCTATGACATCTCCAAGATAGTAAGAAAGTTTTAGGATTTGATTATAGTAAGAGAGTGTGTATTCCTTGGTGAAATAGTGTGTATTTATAGGGTTTATAAGCCCTATAAATTATGTTATAAAAACATAAAATATTCAAATAATATCAATAAATATAACAACTTACCATTTATATACTAAATTAGCAAAATGATAACAATAATGTAATTTTTTACCTAGTTAAGCATATATCATATTGATATATGGTATTGAAAGATATTACAACGTAATTAAACTACTAATATTTAGTCACATATTTTATTAATATATGATAATTATATCGACAAACATCTCTTAAAATATTATTTAACCACTTTAGATAAATCTTATAAATTTAATTTATAAAGTGATATTTATTCCTATTTATATATATTATAAATTCGTCTTTTCTCTAATTAATATATAATCTTTAGACATATTTTATTCATTCACATTTTCTTCTAAAAAAACTTTTATAAAATTGAAATTATTGGATTTCTCCCATTCACAAAAGTTTAATATATTTCATAATAACATAAGTTTGTAAATAATTTTCTTATTAAATATTAATCAACTTCATTGTGTCTACTCAATTTAAACCCCTCCATTTTATTTTTTTTATGGACAATGTTAGTACTTGATAATAATAATAGGGAGAGTTGAAACCATAGTCCATCGTTAGTTCTCCAATCAACCAAAATTACCTACTTTTTTAGAACTCTTATCGTGACACTGTTGGTTTGCAAAATTCAAAGATGATGCTTTTTTACCTACTTTTCATTCTTAAATATTATCAACATTCTGGTTTGGTTTCATTCCAATTTAAAGGGAACGCTCATTATTTATTGCATTATTTTATCTGTTTCCTCAGGAGGAAACTTAGAATCCTCCAAAGAATTAGCAACACACAATTTTCCCTTTTTTAGTACAATAACTGCTATGCTTAATTGCCTACGCCTATACAACTTCGGTATAAATTGAATTTTTCAAAATTCAATTTAAATCCCATAAATATATTAGATATGACATCTACATCTCTTTAATTAGATCAAACTTATTTTGAATTTTTTAATTTAATTTAAATTAGTTTAAGTTCATAACTACTTTATGTGTTTGTCCAATTTTTATTTTTTGAAATTTTTTGTTTCTTTCAATAATAATATTTAGAAAATAAAAAATAATTTATTTGATGAACAAGACTCATTGATCATGAAAATGAACTTTTATGTTAGGTTAGGTTAGACTTTTAAACATGTCATAAATAAACTTAAAAAATGAGACTTATAAAAGGTAAATAAGTTAATGGGTAAGAACCTCTCAATAGAGGTCATATTGGGGACTTCTCCCTGCACCTCAAACCTTCTCCTGTACCCCCAATAATTACCCTTTTGACCCTCTGTTTTCTTGACCCCCAAACCAACTCCACCGCCTCCTTCTCCTCCCGCTTCTCTTTCTCCATCCTCTCCTCTCCCTCATGCCCCTCCGGCGAAGGTCTCGCCTTCCTCATCGCCTCCTCCACCCACTTCCCTGCCCTCTCCATGGGCCTCCCCCAACCCTCCCCCAGCTCAACCTCCTTTGCCGTCGAGTTCGACACTACCTTCGACCCCTCCCTCAGCGACATCAACGACAACCACGTTTTTAATTTTAATTTTTTTTTTTAGAAACGGATTTCGGAATCCGTTTCATACTTTTCTAAAACGGATTTCGTAATCCGTTTCATAAAAAAACATGAAAATTTATGAAACGAATTTCGGAATCCGTTTCATACTTTTGATTAGGGTCAAAAGGGTAATTATAGGAGTTACAGGAGAAGATTTGGGGGTGCAGGGAGAAGCCCCCGATCATGTTTCGATTGTAGATGGTTTGGATCACATCACGAAACTAAGTGAGGAGTGAAATATATTTATTTACTTTTTTAATATTATTATTTTAATTATTTATTTTATTGCAATAAAAATAAATATTAATAATAGTTTTAATATAATTATTTATGTAATATATATCAAAAAAATATTTATAACAGGACTATATTATATAATTAAAAATATAATTAAGTATATAATATTTTCGTCTAATTTTCTTTATATTCATTAGCATAGAAACACATTAGGCGAATGTATTTTTTTGCTTTCTTTCTATAATAATAATTATTAAACTAAAAATGTAATTATTAAAAAAAAAAAATATTATTAAATTATGAAAAAGTTTCACAAAAGTTAATTATAGAATAAATAATTTAAATAAATTTATTATAGGTAGTTTTTTTACTGTGTAAGTAACTTTTTTATCGTGATAGTTCATTGAATTTTAAAAAATAATTATTTAAAAGTTAAAATAAAAGAAATGTATGCATGCTAAAAAAAATAGTTAAAAGGAATAAACTCTTTTGTTATTATTATGTATGTAGAAAATTTAACATATTTTCAATCTTACTTTTTGTATTTATTAATTTTTTTTCTTTTCATATTTTCTTTTAAACATTCTATATTTAACTAAAAAGAGATGTAAGGTATTTGTTGGGAGAAAAAAATATTAGTTTTGCTGTTTGGTTCAGAAAGAAAGAATTAAAGATATTTTCGAAGTTAACTAATTTTTATATTAAATAATTTTAAGTTTTAAAATATAAATAAAAATAATTTTGTAGATATTAGAACTTCTAAATCATTTTGTTGCTTTGGTCAAACCGATATCGAGGAAAAATGAACATCAAAGAAGGAGTTTCTTCTGCGAATAATGATATTTGACACGCAAAAGTATTTAACAGTTATGTCACAATATTCTTCATTTTTTTGTATAAATACAAAAAAAATTATCTATTCTTAGTCTTCTTCATTCAATTCCATTTTCTTCATTAAAAAGCTTTCTATTAATCTAGTCATTTATTAATCTATTAATTGAGAACTGAATCAACTACATCACGGTTATATTCGTCTACAAGCTATTGTCTCGATTGATGTTGGTAAATTCTCAAATATTTATATCCAAGTAGGTATTTTAGTTTATTTCTTTTCCCTTCTTTTTCTTTTTAATTAAATTCAAATCATATGGATATTGAAGTTTAATACAAATCCAAGTTAAAAATAACTAAACAAAATTCTTGAAGAAAGGGCAAAGTACAAGATTATATAGTAAAGGCGAAAAATTCCTCCACCAGTTATTATTAAAGTTGGCATTTAGAGACACTTTATAACATTAAGCATCACTCACATTACATAAATAAACAATTATCATATCAAACTAATCTTTTATTTTCAAACCATAAATTTGGTTTATGCTACACATGCATAACGAGGCACCCATAGCAAACAAACATACAAGTACTCATATATATTATTATTATTATTCTTATAGTTAATAATATAATATAATATAACGGTTGAAGGTTGAAGGTTGAAGAAGTTGAGGCTTAGACAGTTGCTATTGGGCCAAAATTAACGGTGGATGATTGGATGGCCTTCATAGCTTCAAACCTGGGCTCTTTGGCCTGGAATTTAAGCCCAGCATAGAGCTTCATGTAATCATCAAAAACAAATTTGGGATAAACTTTGGTATTCTCATCTTCCTTCACCAACGCTTCTGCTGGAGCTATCACTGCATCATTCCCCGGATTGTAAAACGACGCTATGGACATTCTGTTCCCATCGCTCTGTGTAATCACACGGTGCATCACACTCTTGTATTTTCCATTCGTAATCACCTGTTTTAAAACTCAAATAAATTAATCACTTAAAAAAGAAACATCTCAACTATTATTATAAAACACGTTAAATATTAAACTAAACAACTTAAATACTATAAAATACTATAAAATACGTAAACAACTCAAATACTATCAAGAAATAAATAAAATACCTCGAGTTGATCCCCGAGGTTGATGACAATGGAGTGGCGCATTGGAGGAACATCGATCCAGTGGCCATCTTTGAGGAGCTGCAATCCACTGACCTTGTGATCTTGAAACAGTAGAATGATGCCACCAGCATCAGTGTGAGCTCTCAGACCCTTTATCAGCTCTGGCTTCGGACAAGGAGGGTAGTTACTCACTTTCGTCCCAAAATTTGGTCCCTTTGACCCATAAAACACCTTCTTCAGATACCCTTTCTCCAGCCCAAGATTCTCGCACACCAACTCAAGAACTTGCTCAGCCAGTTTCTCCAGTTCCACTGCAAACTCCTTCATCACCTTCCTCTGTTCTTCGCCCAGATCAGGGATCTCTGAAATGTTAGACTCAGGAAGATGCCGCAAAAAGAAGGTGCTTTCCCAATCCATGTCATTGATTTCGGACTCTGCACACTCCAAACTTTTGCTTCCCACCATTTCCTTGAACCTTTGCTCCATACACCTTTCGTAGTGCTCTTTCGTCACCCTCTCCACAGTGTCCATCAACTCTACGGATATTCCATGGTTCACCAGCTTCACACAGCAAAACAAAATCACATGAATCCCAAAAAAAAAAGAGTTTAAAAACATTTCATTTTTAGAAAAAAAAAAAAAAAAACAGAGTTTGAAATGGCTACCTCGAAGAAACCCCAGTTCTCGCAGGCGTCCTTTATTTTCTCCATGGTTGCTCCTCTCTCTTCATTGTTAAGGTTCCCCATGTCAACAACTGGAAAATTCTCCATTTCTCTATTATTATTTTTTTCTCTCTCACTTTACCACCTCTGCAACTGTATGCTGTGAGAAGAGCCTTCGTGCAGGGTGCAATTTATAGAAATGAGAGTGCCTCATCAACAAATTATTTAATTCAAATATACAAAACAGATAAAGTTATGCTTTGTCTAGTGCTTTCTTCATGGCTACCTCCCCATTAAAATTTATAAATTCGTATCCAATCGATTAAACTACGTACAATTTTTTTGTAAGAACCTATAATTATGACGTGATTTTGATTTCACCTGATTTGTTCATACTTTGTAAAAATATTAATTTGAGTTTTTGAATTATTCTTTCTTCGAGATAAAATTAGGAGTTGATATACATGTACGTCGCAGACAATTTTTAATTATACACTGTTGCATCTTTTTTTATTCGCGAAATAATTATTATGAGAATCAAATATTTTCAATTGCGTGATAATGTACGTACGATTGAACAGTAACATTTTCCTTTCTTTAACGAAGTGTGCAAGGAATGAATGTTTATAATAATATTTAAGTTGAAAATCGGTGATTCCAAGACATTCTTGGGATAGAGATGCCATTAATCTTTTATGATATAGAAGAAAAATGAAAATATTGTTTTTATAAATTAGTTTATTGTATTAAATTAAAGTTAAAGTTCAGATTTAATAATTGAATATTTTGAATGAATATGAGAACATGTAATCTAATTGTTTTTAGAAGAAAGAGGTGAGAGTGTGTTGATGCACCACTGACAATTTGGGAGTGAGTTTTTGTTTGTTTTTATTCATGTTGTTGGTGTGGGGATGATAAAAATAACATGTCTTGAAAAGCTTGACAAAGTGAATGTTAGTTACTATATAATGAGTTTTAAATCTATGATATTTCTTATGTCGAGTCAAAGACATTTCAAATTTATATTTAACTTTTTTTATTTTCATAGATTTTTCCCAAGAATTAGTACTGTATGTTGAGAAAGTGTCTGATACTAAAAAGGTTTAGAAAATTTGTCTAACGAATGTATTAAAAGATATTTAGACTTAATTGTTTTGATGATTTTTTATTATTCCGTTTTCCAAGTTAAAACTTTATGTATGTCAGCGAGTATGGTATATCTTGTGAATAAAGTGGATAGAACTCATTAATTATAGTGAATAAAAGTATTCCTACGTTATTTTTAAAGCAAGATAGATATTTGAAATATGCTGAAATTTAGATACAGTTTTTTAATTAAATTATATTCATAAATTTGAAAATTTGTAGCTGAGGAATATTTTTTATGTTTAATTTTATACATTCTAATGAATAATAGTATTTGTTTTTATCTCCTTAAACAATATTTTCTGCATGAGATATGAGTGTATTTTTAAATTTGAAAAACAAAAGAAAAAACAACTGATATAAAAATTAGTCAAAATCATATGATTTTTGTTGCATCCCATAATCTCTAAATCGAAGAATGCGGAAGTAGTGGTTCGATAATCATTCAATCGAAAGAAAAATAAGATGTCTTCATCTTTCTTCAGTGCAGAAAAGATGATGGTATAGGAAAGTAATCACCTCTCTCTTTATCTATTTCATTATTAGTGTAAATTTGAAAATTTAAACTTTATCCAAACAATTGATAGTGTGAAACTTGATTTTCTAGTCAAATTATGATACACTAAGTATACATGTAAAATAAAATATATAATTTTTAAATTTTTTAACTATATTTTTTTAGTATGTAAATAAATTTTAATTTAGTACACGGTCAATACCAGATATAATACAGCAAAGTCTTATCTCCAACTATCCTAATTATTTGAATTTGAAAATATAAAAATTTAAACTATTTTATTACAATATATATATATATATATATATATAAACTTTAATTAATTTAAATTTAAATTATTACGATTTATTATAGATTAGATTAGTTAAATAACGATTAGATCCAATTTTATGGATTTCTTTTTGTCTACCTAGTTTTCAAACTTTATTGGTATTTCTTTCTTAACTAAGTTTGACTAAGTTTTATTGAAATTGGCCCCCACAACACCATTAATGAGGATAAATTAAACATACCATTTCTTCATGCTTGGTGTCATTTAAGTCAAAACAAATTTTAAATAAAATTCACTCCGTCACTTGTTTTTAAGGTTCGCAATATTTAAATATGGAGGATCTAAATGTACCAAACCTAGCTAATGCTACATGAACCAACATGAGTTAATATCTTTGCCAAATTTTAACACGTACCACATTGAAAAAAACTTCAATAGGAGAATATTAAATAACTTAAAAATAGTCTCTACTACTGAAAAAAATAAAGTTTCTGCTAATTATTTTCGCATTCAATTTAGTGTGACATTTGTAATATAATAATATTTCCAATATGTAGAATTTTAAAGAATTATAATGATTTTTTAATTGAAAATCATGCACAAAAAAGTTATTATAAAGAATTCATTTCCTAATTAAGATTGAAATGGACTATTTAGCAATTTCCGGCGAGGGATTTTTCGTTAAAACATGACCATTCAGCATTAAATTATGCGGCAAACATTTTCCTAAATCTCTCAAAGCATGTCTGGTCTTGTATTGTAGTACTTTAACCACGTTAATTGATTCCCTTATCAAATCACACTTCATAATTAAAAGTTGCAAAAAACCCTACTAAAAAACAATATAGATTACATGTTATATGTAATTAATTTAGAGCTTTTTAAAGCTAAATCTATATTATTTCAAGAAACCACTCACTAACCAATCTTTAGCGAAAGTTTTCTCAAAAACACGTTCGTGCTGTATGTTGTTGGTGAAACACAAATAAATATATATAAAAGTTTCATCTTATAAATCAATTTTGTAAAATTGAATTAAAATTAAAGAGTAGAGTGTTTTGTTAGAAATTTAAGATGAATTTAAAGTCTTAATCCCACAATACTAGTTTGTAAGGTGAGGTTTGCACCTCACTTACATATATTATGAAATTGTCTTATCTCTATTCGATGTAAAACTTTCAACATACATTAGACAAAAATGAGAAAGTAGAAAACATAAACTTACCGTAAGCTTTTGGTCGGAAGTTATGTTCTATATATTTTTCTATAAATTTTGAAATGAAAGATCTTGGTCCAGTCAAGCAAATTCTTTGTATGAGAATTTCCAAGGATAGATCTGAAGGTATTTTGAATTTATCTCCCCAGTAAACCCCCTCCATAAACCTAACAAGTGGTATCAGAGCCTATGATTAAAACCGGCTCAGACGAGTGCAATATGGTCCTAGTATCGAAAGTCTTCCTGGCAAGGGTTCTAGGTAAGGGTGTCCCATTAAGAAAAGAACGGTGGTACAGAAAATGGCAGAAAAGGAGTACTCATGGTTGGAAATGCTTTCGTTGGAGGGGGAGTGTACCAATGTGGTTGAAGGGACTCACCCTTGAGGGGAACATTGTTAGGAATTCAAGTGTGAGTCTAAGTCCCACATTGGATAGAAATGAGAAAGTAAAACACTATATAAGAATAAAAGACTCATAAACCTCCATTGCTCTAAAGTTTTGAGTTGAGAATGGTGTTAATGTCTTATGTAGTTGGACTCAGATTTCATTGGTGTTTATCTCCCCAGTGAACCCTCTCAGTGTAAACCTAACACTACTCTTTGTATAAGTTTGTTTACGACTCATTTTCATATTGAATTTTTTTGATGTGTACCCTCTAATTTTCTTAAAATTATTATCAAATATTTGAAAAAATATATTTTTTCCTCCTAATCTTATATATTTATCCTTAATTCTTTAATTTTGTGCTCACCGACTTATAGTTTTAGATATGCGACTGCCCCTGATAAAAAAAACCTCCCATGTTTGTCCCTCTTTGTACCCATGGCTTTCTGAATGCAACTAAACAGTGGGGTCTATCTTTGTAGCAACAGAAAGAAACAAAAATGTATGATAAAGAAACGTTGTTGTTAATCCTACTTAATTACTACAAAGCATGGGCTGCCGAGTTGACGGGAATTGGACTCACCAACTTTCGGTCTTAGACTCACATGCAATCTTACTTTCTGTAGTGGCAGTGCCAGCTTCTGTCTCATCTTCTGCCTAATTACTTTTTAATTACCTTTCTTAATCACGACCACGCCATTAATTGGCTCCATCGATATTAAACACTTCTGCAGGAAACAAACACGAACCTGCATGCCACTCACTTCCCTTGTCTCTTTCCCTTTATCTCATGTCACTTCAACAAATCAACCTCTCATTAGTGCCTTGCTTAACCTATAATCATTATAAAACTTCATTAATCATTTATATGGGTCAACACGAAACTCAGAGTAAAAGGTTCAAGCTTTAGATTTATTGGACTATCGGTATCTGAGAAAGTTGGGATATATAACATTATCAAGAGGATTTTGTTCTGTTGTTCAGTCAAATAGTTGAACAGCATGAACAGCTGGTGAATCCAAACATATATAACTTTAAAAACGATTATTCGTATACGCAATATAAGAAGTTGGTATGGTGTATAGTTAGTAAACAGTGAAATCATCATATATATATATATATATATATATATATATATATATATATATATATATATATTTTCTTCCACAGATTCCAATGAGATTAGATAAGTTAAAAGTTGCAGGAATGAAAATAATTCACTGTGATTTCACTGAATGGCGATAAGTATTTAAAATGGTGGAAAGAAAATGGCACATACAGCACACGTGCAAGCAGGATCTATGGCACTGTCTCATATTCTAAATTCCATGAATTTGTTCTTGCTTTTCGTATCTGAGTGCATACCAATTTGTGACCTCCAATGACTTATATAGCTGTAGTCGTAAAAGCGAATAATTAGGAACAACAACAAATATATTATGATGTTCAAAACGAATTTTCAGTTCTGAAATTCCCTTTCAACTTGTCCATATTGTAACTTGTGAAGATTTAGCACTCTGTGTCACTTTTTTATTCATTTATATGTATTCAAACTTATACTCTTATCTTTATCATCATGAATCATCGCAATTGCTGTCATATCAATGGGGTTTATCAATTTTCAGAGTGAACGTTCTGTGTGTTATCCTCCATTTCATGGGGAATATAATCACTGACCAAAAAGGTAAAGATTTTTCCTTTGGATTAAAACCGAAAGTGGAAGTAACATGTTTGTGCCTCGGAATTTATAATTATAATTAGGATGCTGAATAAGTACACAGAATATAATTTCTTTAAACCGGGTCTTATAAATCTAAGTATCCGTTAGTAAATTCTTAATTTTTTTTCCGATTAATTGTTAAAGTTTAGCATCATAAAAACCTAAATTAAAACTTTATTATTTCAAGTATATTTAAAAATTAATCTCTTTTATAAAATTTCCTCTTAAACTACTAAGGAATAACAATAATAAAGAGGATTTTTATCATTGAACCGATCAAAACTATAGTTCGTGATTCAATGATTCAATTGTAATTGTAGTTTAACTTATTTTTAATATGGTATATTGTAATTTTGTAATACTTTTTAAAGTTGAAAAACCTTAAACAAAATAATTCACAACAATTAGTAAATATTACGAAAGATAAATTTTATTAATTAGTAAATATTACGAAAGATAAATTTTATTTTCAAAATCATGATTTTAATCTCAATAGTTTATTAACTTTACTCTAAAAATATTTTTTCAGACGATAAATAATGAAGATTAAAAGAAAATCAAACGGTTTTTTTAATATTTTTTCTAAGTTAATCTTTTGCATTGTACTTTAATGAAGATTAGAGTTGTAGCGAAAAACATGATTTATGACCAACATTTAAGATAAATAAACTATTCGTTTTTCTTTTAGTTAATATTTGAATTCCAAATCGAAAGAAAAAACTATTTATAAAAAGGGTAGTAATAAATTAAAAAAATACTAGTGTATTTATGCGTGTAAAATTATGATATGTGATATAGTGTATTTTTTATGTTATCTTTGTATGACCTCTCTAATTTGAGAAATAGTCCTTTACATTTGAAATTTTTAAAATAAAGTCTAAATAAATCTTTCTTGTATGTGAAGATTTAGGTTAATTTTACGATCGTTTGAAAATTATAAGACTAAATTTATTATGTAAAGGATATATATATATATATATATATATATATATATATATATATCGAAAAGTTTATAAAGAAATATGTTAAAAATATAATTATTACCTTATAAATCTAAATTAAAATTAAATATATTAAACGTTATCAAAATAAAAAATTATAAATTATTATAATAATATTTATACCGGTAAAGTATCGAATATGTGTCTGCGACACGTGATTCAATTATTTTTATGCTTTCTTATTTCCTGCTACCTTTCTTCATTCTATTCCCTTCTTGTTTTGTGCTTTTGGCAGCCCATCTTCAATGATAAAAAATAAGAAAAAAGATTTTTTTATTATTAAATTTGGACAACTTCTCTTATATTTTTAAGTGTATTTTTTAATTAATTTTATATATTTTTATTTTTTCATTCTTAATATTCTAAAATTACTTAAAAAGTAATGTCTCATATTATAAAAGAAAGTTGTCAAAATTTAGTAAAAATTTAGTAAAAATTTAATAGTCAAAATGTATGAAAAATAATCTCCATAAGGAAATTACCTATTAATATAGAAATTCGTGAGAATGAAGTTACACATGATTGAAGAAAAAAAAATGTAAAATTTCTCTGCATATAGAAATGACCTGTGTTTGCTGTTAATAATAACACTTTTGAAATTTCATAGTGTACTGTATGTTCCATCGGGCCATCGGCCATGTCCAGTCCTCTGGTCCATCGAACAAGGCTGGGAGGGCTCGTATATAAAACATGTCCACCGGTTGAACGGCCTCACAGATGAACTATATAGGACCATCGGTCGATCGGCCTACGTATGAATTACATGGTACTTTGTAAGGGACCATCGGTCAATCGGTCTCACAAATGAACCATGCATTACCTCGTAAGAGACCATTGGTCGATCGATCGATCGGCCCCACGTATGAATTACGCATTACTCTGTAAAGGACCATCGGTCGTTCGGTCCCACGCGAATAGCGCTTTAACTTATAAAGGACAATCGTTTGATCAGCCTCCAGGTCGATCGCGCATCAACCCATAGAGATCCATCGGTCGATCAGTCTCCTAGGTGATTCGTGTAGCGCCTTATATGACCATCGGTCGATCAGTTATATAGATTAATTATTCACTTGTTAAAATCAGAAGATAACCAGCCTAGTCAAGTGGCTATCGGTCGAACGACCAAACGAGACCAGTCAACTAGATTAATTAACGTTAAACAAGTCAGTAATCTTGATTAGAGGATCATTAGGCCGTGATTAAGGAATCCTAATCACTGGCCCACACCGAAAACTATAAATAGGGCCCAAAGGTAGGTTGGTGAGGATCTTAATTTCGCATTTATTACTGCAGTTACACTTATACACCGATCATTCATCAACTGACTTAAGCATCAGAGCCTTTTAGACAAGTACTCTGATCGTCTGATCGACCGATCGAGCGAGGAGGTAAATTTCTTGGAGAAGAAGTTATTACAGTTGTGAGAAGAGGAGATTTCAAGAAGAGAGGAGTAAGATCGAAGAGATTCTTAGTAAGCTCTTGGTTCCTACACTCGAAACACATAGTAAGATCCGCACAGTGATTGGCTTGAAGAAGATTATTAGATAAACCTGAATTACCGAAATTAAGAATGTTTAACTTTTTATTGAAAAAGGTTGAGAAGGAATCATACGTTAAAACAGGAATCTCCCCCAAACAGTGACACTGCATAGCGATGATAAAGATTAAAAGGATATTGCTCTCTATCTATCTACTAATTCGCACAACCATTGCCGAATGCTCCACACAGTACCTTAATTTGGGTGAGGGGGGAATAACCACATAAGTAACATCGTACACACACATCAACGTCACAACATATCAAATAGAAAAGATTAAAGTTGCACATTTCCACCAAATACGTGGTTTCCACATTGGATCTCAGAAAAATGAATGAGACTGCTAAAAGGGTTTTCAATCTTTCTGAACATGGATGAGAACTACTAATCCTCATCATTAATGAACCCGACCCACTAACTCAAATTATTAATCAAAATCATATATATGCCTTATTCCTTGTACTACACAGGAAAACATCCACGTCCAACTCTTCATTCATTAATACAGTTAAATTCAAACTAATTTACTTAAAGTTACTTCTAATCAAAGAGAAACGTTGTGGTTGCACATTTTTTCAAACTATTATAATTAATTAGAAGAACTCGTTGTATTTATCAACTTATAAATAGGGAGAAGGGTTGTGGAGTAACATTGTATCAACTTTAAATGCTTCATTCACAATACTAACTAAATACTTACAACAACAGATGATTCATCAAAGTGTGTACTTTTATTAACATTTCACGTCAAATATGCCATAAATGAAGTAAGGTAAAATAAATTCCAAATTTAAAATATTGAAAAATAATTAAAGAAAAAACTAAAGGACGGAAATTTGTAGCGTAGAAAAAGATAAATAAAAATATTATTTAAACAAGAACGGAAGAGGCTGAAAAAGAACAAATAATTTTTTTTTCTTTGAAAAAAATACAACTAAACCTTGTTTTTGTGACATAATAGGAATTATTCTGCACTCTTGTGCAAACCTTCATTTAAGGTTTTTGTAGCATCGCAATGTCTGAAAATGTATGGACCACAAAATAATATCAGTAACAAATTTTAATTCTGTGAAACTAGTGAACAGTTGAAAATAATGTTTATGTGTTTGAATTGGTCCTGGGCCTCTTTTGTTTGTAACCAACACTTGAGCCCAACTACGATACTGGAACCTTCGGGTTGCTTCTTAGAAATCCAATGCTCCTGCAACTTTTTTCTTTGTGCTGCATAACTTTTATTTTGCTTTGCTAGGTATAATTTTTGTTTTTTCTTCTTATCTTTTATTTTTTTTATTTAGTGTGAATTATTGATTAATGTATCATTATTTTTTTGAAAGAATTAATGATCCAGTCAAGTTAAAAAATAAAAGATAAGAATAAAAAAATAAAATTTATAGTATATTTTTTTTCTATAACTATCATAACATTTTGTTAGATATAAAATAAATGGTAATAAAAATGGCCTCTGATGTTCTAGGTTAGTGTAGTTACTATGGTTCCTCTCATATTGAACCACTTCTCCAGCCTCACGTATCGGCTTATCACCAAATCCAATTCTCTCGTGACATGTTTCTCAAAAAATTTGATTCGTGCGGACTCTTCCTCCAACTAATGAAGAGATCTTGACAAAATTGCCACATATGAAATTGAGCACAATTTTGCAAAAAAATAGTCTGCTTGTTTTTCAAGAAGAGATGCGAAACATGCTTAATATCATTTGATTGAATAATTGACCCAGTCCACTAGACAATCCAACGTAATATTTACGAGAGTGAAAAATATATTTAAATTAAGTTTAAATCAAATAATTTCATAGGACAATTTTCAGTATTAAAACTTCAATTTATATCCCTCATCTACCCCCTTAATTCAATAAATTGTATATACGAGGCCTAAATGAAGGAAAATATTATTGTCTTTTAGCATGATGTAGAGTGGTTGTCCGAAAAGAGGTACTATTACCAAAATACCAGCCTAATGCGTAATGTACATGCGAATGTTACCATGCCACAAATGTAATAATCAAACACCTCATGTGCTTCGCAAACTTCGGTAATAAATTATATTTAATGGAGCATAAAATTAAAAAAAAAAAAAACCGAATATGGTCCCCTCCTACTAGTCTAGAAATTTGATTTTTGAAGCGCCAAATTAATTGCAATATTTATTATTATACACGAATTCGAATTGTTTGTTGTGTCTGCGTTTTGTAGGGTGTAAAGTACAGGGGAATGTGAGGGAGGCGAAGATAAAGACAAAATGCAAAAAAAAAAAAAAATTGAACTTAA
>Ga0214543_1000164_pt1 | contig 95705 bp, 29 predicted proteins | sample CNSS2metaG_FD_160094 | JGI IMG/M metagenome (GOLD analysis project Ga0214543, IMG submission 160094) | Root nodule microbial communities from cowpea collected in UCLA plant growth center, Los Angeles, California, USA - CNSS2 | ecosystem: Host-associated > Plants > Roots > Nodule | place: USA...
GGGTGAAACTAATAATATCTTTCAACGTTTAGGGCTGCGTATATTAATTGGTGAGTTCTACTTTGGTGGCTGATTCATGCAGTGGCGGCTGCAACATGTGTGTGAAAAGTAAGTCTGAAGTATAAAGCATGTGGATTTTCCTCCTGAGTCTCTCATAACCTTCTTTCACACTCACATTCTTCTTCGCTGTAAATTCAACATCTCTGTGGAATCAGTTCACGATTCGGCATGCATCACACACACGCCTGATTCTCGGACGTTAGTGGAATGATATATAGGAAACCCATGCCTCGGTTTACAATGTAATAACATTTATACTTTAAATGTTAACTTCTTTGTTTTGAAAAAATTGTTGTCAAAATTTGAGAGTATTTAAAATTTTTATATTTTTTAATTTAGGTTTTTAGTTATTATTTTTGTGATTTTACTGATTTGTCTTTATATATTAAAAAAAACGTGATATGCCATGTAGTTAATATAAAATAATAACCAATTTTTGTTATTTATATCGTTATTGCTGATGTAAATAACGAGGACGATCCTAATTAATAAATATTATATTATTAATTTTATCATTACATACTAAACAATATAGCGTACAAATGTTATTTAATGATATTTATAAATATGAGTTTTAATATGGACCTTAACTCAATGCTAAGGTTATATATACTAAGGTGTATAATTATATATATATATATATATATATATATATATATATTATTTACGTTACTTAATTCATTATTGACATGATAGCCACAACTTAATGGATGAACAAGATGTCTGATGTGATTTGAAAAGAAAAAAAAGGTTTGTTGTATGTTAAAAAATAAATTTTATCAAAATTATTTTTTGTCAGAGTATCATAGTCCTATTTTAAAATAATAAAACGTTTATTTTCTCATTCTCATACAATCACACGTGAAACTTTGGTTCGCTTAGTTCACCAAAATTTATCTAAATCTCATTTTTCTCCACCAACAAAAAGTCAAAATTCAAGTATTTTTGGAATGAATGTTTTCATTCAACGATTAATCATTAAGAACTATCATGCACGAATATGTTACATAAATCGGATACACTAATATATTTATTTTGAAAATAATAAAACATGATATATGATATGTAATTATATATATTTAAAAATGTATAATAACTTTTTAAAATATGATAAATATAAAATTGTTATTAATTAAATCTAAATTAAAAACATAAATACATGATTACTGGTGTTTGAATTTAAATTAAAATTATATATTAAAATTCTTAACATAAAAATAATTTTATGATAAATATCGATAAAATATCAATAAAATATCTAATATGAATATATATATAATATATATATATATATATATATATATATATATATAACAATATATAAAGGGGATTCTCTTTTTTGTGTCCACTCTTCAAAATACTGATTTTACCCTTTAAATATAATAATTTATTAAATTTTTAAAATTGACCGTTACTTTTACAATTTTTTTATTAAATTGGATGTCTATGCTTCTTCTCTTCTTTATTTATCAATGGTTATTCTTTTATCTGGTCTGATATATTTCACTTTATTTTTAATAAATATAATTTTAATTTATATATTAATTTAATAACATTATAATATTATCACCTACTAATATAATATCACACATATTTAAAAAGTGCATACATAGACGTTAACACCTGTGTTACGCTAGTATATATATGATTCAAATTAAAATCAAGATACGTCATAAATCAGAAGTAAAATCTCCGAATCCACCCATAAATACCCTCACAAGCTCGTCGGCCAAGATTTTCTTGGCGTACCCTCACAAAGTTTTCAAATAACCATTTTATTTTATGAAAAAGTGACACCCAAAATATATATTTTGAGAACTTTACATAACAGATTTTTAAAAAAAATTAAATTGAAATTTAGAAACAAATTTTGCAAAATCAGAACAAAATTTTAGAAAATATATTTTCAAAATGCATAAAATACATTTTTGGAAAAGATTTTTCTTCCGAATGCATATAATGTCTTCCAAATAATGTGTTTCAGAACAAACTTTTTAAGCATATAAAATACGTTCTGAAAAGAATTTTTTAGAACCAGGTTTTTACTGGAACGATGTCTTCCCTGTTCTTTATTTTTTCTACAGCGGCGGTGACGGTGGAAGCTATTAATAGCGGAGTGGTGTGGTGTAGTAGTAGAGAATGCGGAAATCTTTTCTGATTATTGTAAGTGCAGTTAGTAATTGTAGGGTGCATAAAGCAATGGCTATGAAGCAATAGCCTGCAAACAAAAGAAAGCACTGGGCTTGCAGCCCACCTACTTTTACCTTTCGGTTCACGGGCCTTCACGTTTTGGTTTCGGTTTTTGCCGGGAATGCGTTTTTGTAGGCAAAATCTGCAAACTTCAAAGTTACGACTCTGGCACTGCAGGAATCGGAATTTTTGGTTCGCTTTCTCGAGAAAATTCGTGCTCCGTATTCTTGAACTGAAACTGTGTTCATATTTTGCCGTGTGCGTTTGAAGTCGAGTCGATGAGACGAATTCAGCTTCCGGAGCCGCCGAGCCCTACTGCCCGGAGAGGAACTCCGGACATATTCGAGTCTGGAGTTCACACGTTCGTGCGACGCGCCGTCGTAATCGGCAACGGCTTCGCCGCATCGGAGAATCAGAGCATCGGATTGGTTCGTGCCCTTGGCCTCGCCGATAAGCACGTCTTATATGTAAGAATGCATAACCTTTGATTTTCTTTTTGTTTCTCAGCAACTATTTTTTCGCGGTCCTAGCATGACAACTAAGTATAATTATTTGTCTAGTTTTGAATTTTGCGTTTGACTTGATCGAGAAGTGGCGTGACTGGGGATAACGGTATAACTTTTAGAAAAGTTAGTACCGAAGTTATTGGCTGAAAAACTGCGGCTTTAGTTGTTGTGATCCCTCAAAGTTAAAATTACCAATTCAGTCTCTGATGCCTGCAATTGTTCATTACAGCGAGATTAGTGTTGTGTTGATGACTACTGATAGGGAATAATTGCTAATGGAGGGCAGAATTGGTGGTTTAGGTTACTCTTCTTAATATTGGATGTACAAACTATTCAGGCGTAGAGGAGATAGAATTGTGTAGTTTGAAGATGTGTTGTGGATGAAGTTTCAATGTAGAAATATAAAATGTTGTTAGAGCGTTTTACTTGATTCGCTCAGTAACCCTATGTATTGCATACTGAATTCGTTGCATCATGTGCCTTGTAACATGTTGATTTTAAAGAAGGTATTGTAATAATAATTCAAGCAAATGGATGAATCGCAAACCTGTACAAAGAACATATCTGAACGTACCCATTCTGCTTGTTTGTTATCTGTGTTTAAAAGGGAAAGCAAATTATTGAAGTGAAAACAACATCTATATATGGATTTATCTATAAGTAATATTGGGTAATTGGCGTAGTTTAGAAACACGCTAAATTGAGAAAGAAGGGCTATATTTATGAGCTTAATGTTAAGCCTATTGTTAATAATTTTTAGGCATCTAATTTATCTTCTTAACAAAGCATTGGCATTATGTTTTGTCAAGTCATGTTCAAATTGAAAGCACCTCCTAACAGCTGAATGAGTTCACTTATCTTTTTATGACTGGTTTTTGGCAGCGTGTTACCAGACCAAAAGGGGGAATTAATGAGTGGCTTCAATGGCTTCCAGTCTCGCTCCATAAAAAAATAGATTATATAGTAAGAATGATTCAAGGTTATTCTCAGCTTACGTTGAAATCTCAGGAAAAGAAGGTTATGCCTTTACCTTCAGAAAATGGTGTCAGTGCAGGCTTGTTAGCTGTCTTGGAAGCTGATGCAAAGCAGATAGTTAATTTTGCTCGTGAAACTTATGAGAAGTAACTGCCTATTCTTTTGTCTGTAGACTAGTGTTATTGATGTGTGTTATGTTATTTATAGATTGTCAAATAACTGTGTTGTTCATTTCTGGATGGAGACTGATTCAAATGTCTGAGTAACCTTGCCATTAATAATCTTACTTGTTCGGAGCAGTGTACTTCCTTTGAACATTAGAAATATATACCTAATATGATGTGTGATATGAATTATTTGGCAGTGTTTCTCGTAAGTTGTAATAATTATTTTTGTGCAACTAAGACATCTACTAGATTTACAAGATTTCCAGTGCATTAATGTTAAGACATGCTTTTGTCTTCCCGTTGTGGTGCTCAGGATAAAACGTAATCTTGTGACTTGTTATTTAACTTCCTGTGCAAATCTCAGTATTCTGATTTTGATATTGATGTAATACGAGTCTCTCAATTCATGTTTTTTGACTTTCTCGTAGCATTCTTTAGCACTTTCTTGTATCATCATCTGCAACTGATTCTTCAGCCATTTACAAAAAATGACATGATTGATATTTTATCCAGGGAGGGACCATTGTTGGCTGTTGCATGTGGAAGAGACACCATTTCTACTGCAAGTTCCATAAAACGCTTAGCATCTGAGAATGTTTTTGTCGTTCAGGTTTGCAGACTTCATGTATATTAATCTTTAATTTAATTTTGTAAGATGTCTTGTAAATTATGCAAGCTTTTAGTTTGTACATTAAAATTTGGAAGAACAACTTATAACGTGACCATGTTTTAATGAAGGTAATCAATATTATTTCAGTGGCATCAATGCTAAATAAGTGCATGTCTGGGCAAGGATGTATTAGGCATGACCGCTATAGTTTGGTTGGTTTTGCAATAATGAAGTGAGATAAAACTAGGTTCAATGGTTTAAATTAACGAAGAATGGAATTAAGCTGGTGATTGATGAAAGAGGGAATTGTGAATGCAATAGTTTTATGATTTCTTTCCCTTATGAACTCTTATTCAGTCTACTTTATTTTCTTTACTTTATGTATCACATTCAAAGTTTTAAAATTATAGTTGTGGGCTTGTTTGTGGGAGCATTCTGTCATTTCAGGTTGATTTTAGTCGCGATGTAGTTTGTAACTTCAAAGTGATGATTTCTACAACCACACTTGCATGATTACATCATCCATGTAGTTAACAATTTAAAACCTTGTTATGTTGCTTCCAAATGTGGGCTTTATATTGTATATATGTTAGTGTCTATCACCTGGTCAAAATTTCGTTGCCTATGGTGCATTGTTATTTATCATTCTTGTATTTTGCTTTGATGTTCCTTACTGTGTAAGATGTAAAAGCATATGCTCTGATTTCTTATCTTGGTCTGTCTGATTGTATTTGTCTCATGACCAGATACAACATCCAAGGTCACTTTTGAATAGGTTTGACATGGTAATTACACCTAAGCATGATTATTATCCTTTGACTCCAGAAGGACAAAAACAAATTCCTCGGTTTCTTCGAAGTTGGATAACTCCACGTGATCCTCCAGATAGTCATGTGGTATGCATATTGTACTTATGTTAGACAGTAAATAGCTTTTTACTTTGATGTTGGTTGGTTACTGTCAATTTCTGAATGAGGATTCTTATGTGGAATTGTATGTTCAGGTTCTTACTATGGGGGCGTTACATCAAGTAGATTTCAGTTCAATACGTAGTGCTGCTGCTACTTGGCATGACGAGTTTTCACATGTTCCGAGGCCCTTGCTTGTGGTTAACATCGGAGGACCAACAAGTAATTTCTATTGTAAATTTGATTATTTGAAATGTCATCAAGACCTAGAGAGGAAGGATTTTCTGTGTGGCTAAAAATTTGGGGGTATTGACTGATGTCCACAATTGATTTAGGGAACTGTCGATATGGTGTAGACCTTGCCAAGCAGTTAGCAGTTTCTTTGGTCAGTGTTCTAGCTAGTTGTGGCAGTGTTAGGATATCCTTTTCGGAGAGGACACCAGAGAAGGTAAAGTCCTTCATTCCTCGTAACTTCTTAGAATAATAACACCCACCAACTTGTCCATCTCTTCATACTACTTCTCTCTTCGGTGTTTAAACAGGTGTCCAATATCATAGTAAAAGAACTTGGGAATAACCCAAAAGTTTATATTTGTGATGGGCAAGGTAAATATATGTTCCAGTTTCAATTCCAACATTTAAAATTTGGTTCAACAGATAAACTTAGACAGTAACACAACTTTCAGGACCTGACCTGCACATGGGCCATTTAGCTTGGGCAGACTCATTTGTTGTCACTGCAGATTCCGTTAGCATGATAAGTGAAGCTTGCAGCACTGGGTATGCATGTATAAGTATTTCTATTATTAGAATAGTAATGTTTCTATTTAATTGCTCTTGTTAAAAGTATTTAATGTTACCAAATTATTTTGTTCTATCCCCAGGAAGCCTGTTTATGTAATGGGCGTTGAGCGATGCAGATGGAAGTTCAATGAATTTCACAAATCTTTGAAAGAGATGGGAGTTGTTCGTCCTTTTACAGGTTCCGAGGATGTAAGTTATAATAGTGATTTTTGTATCAAACATAAGGGTTGAAGATTATTGTGGAAAGATTTCTTGTCTGGAATCACTCTTGTTGTCAAAGGTGTTTATTTTGTAATGGGTATATATTTTACTTAAATTTCAGATATCAGAAAGTTGGAGTTATCCACCCCTTTCCGATACTGCTGATGCCGCCAAAAAGGTTCATGAAGCGCTTGCTGCCCGAGGGTGGAAATTGAAGGTATAGAAATGCAGTTGGAAGTTGACAATATACTTTTTGAGGAATTTTTTTTGTCTAATGGGTTAACCATTTTGTTTGATTGGACGATATTGTTGTTACATAATATTTTATTCATACCATGAACAGGAAATACATATGGTATGCATGTAATCATTATCACCATAGCAATTTTGAATGTGTCATGTAAAGTAAACACATGTTTTTCCATTTTAAAGAATGAGGCAAATAAAAAATGCATTTAAAGAAGTCCCTCTACCCGTTCTCTTTATTTTAATTGGTGTTATTCAGGCAAGATAATCTATAATCTGAGGTTTGGTTCACTCTAAAATGGGAAATTACTTAATTATATAGTTACTAAACTAGCTTGAAAACACCCAAGTTGTTCACAAAATTTAATGTCCAGGTTCATGCAAATGACCTAAGTTATTGGTAAATTGAGACGAACTCGCCTTATCGTGGTGCTTTTGAAACCTTTAGAGGGAGGCTTTAACAGCATTGGTTGGACTAACAAATCCTGGTTCAATTGATTCAACCAGGTAATTGGTTGACATACAAAGCTAAGATTTGTGGGTTCTAACAACACAGTAGGCAACAGACAATCACTGAGAGATATATTGCTGTGTTAACACCTAAACCTAAAGGTTGAAGTGTACGAACATGATGTCGTTATCAAAACTTTTGCGGACATTGAGCAGTAAAACGAGGAGAACCAAATCTTTTACTTTATTTTTATTGTGAGTTCGTCCCAACAACTACTTCACAATAATATTTAAATTTTAATAATTAATTTTAAAATCAAGGCAATTAGATTATATGTTAGAGGTAAGACATTTCGTAGAATTTTTTAGCTCTTATTATTGATTCGGGCTATGATTACTAAATAGAATATTTTAAATTAAGATAATAGAATGATTTTATATGTGCAATTCAATTGAGTAGTGTGTATATTACCTTAAATGAATAAGGTAATTTCGTACGATGTCTTTTATGATTAAAATTAATTTTAGTATATGCTGTAATTTTGATTCTTTTATTTCTGGTTTATATAGTAAAAGGTGTGATATTTTTCTATGTAAAGGAGTTACTGTTGTATTTAAAAAAAAAAAAATACACAACTGGTGTTTGGAGACGAAGTTACAGCTTGTAATAGACTAAAAACAAATTCTCATGGTATAATTTAATTTTATATATATTTTTAAACAAAGATAAAATGAATAAAGCTTAATTAGTAATTTGTTTTATATATTTAAGATTTTATTTAATTGTTTCTTTAAATAGATGTTATTTTCTACTTTTACATTTTTTATGATTTTTATTTTGTTTTTCTTTCTTCACTTCTTCCACCCTTAACACCTTCCACCATATTCCTCTGTCATCTACAAAACCATCATATCTCACTTCATCCTCCTAAGTATCATGAAAAACTACCTCAAACATTTCATATATGTTTTTCACAAACCAAAATTTCGAGTAGGTGAATAATCCACGTTACTAAGAGACACTGTAAGATTAATGTGAATACGGACTAACCTTCCATCATCGCTAATGTCACGAGAATCGTGTTTTTTAATTTCAAATTTTTATTTTCTAAACCCTTAGTATAGTATAATGTAAAAAAAAAAAGGACATATTTGATTACACATATAAAATTCTTTGTCCATTATAGAATGATCGTCATAGTAAATTTGTCAATTATATAAAATGACATATCAAAATTTACGCGATAATTATAAAATATATTGACAAAATGAACCATAATTATATTGAATATTTCATATTATTCTTCTTATATCGAAAATGTTAAAATTTGTATGTTCAAAGATTATAAGAATTATGATCTATGTAAAGATTTATGATATGTATAAAATGTACTAAATGTGTAAAGGCTTGTCCAACAAATTTATTAAAAATATATATTGAGATGAATGGAAAGTTAAACGAGTTATTTTTGTCCCAATAATTGAAAATTGTATTGATTGCAAGAAATGTGAATATGTATGTATTTAACGAATTACTAAATGTATAGTTTATTTACTCGAAGCATGAGTGTAGTTCAATGATACAATTCACATACAAGTATTTTTTTTTTTTAATGGCAAAAGATCCAAGTTCAAAATAATAAAAAAATATTTTGAGTCTGTGTTTTTGTAATCTACGTATATGTTAGATAAAGATGGAAGAAGGCATAGAAATTCCAAATTACAAAAAGAGTTAATAAATTTAACGAAAAAGATATCCAAATATTCCTAAAAAACATAAAGACTCTATTTAAAAAGTAAGTATAAGAAAATAATTGAATAAAAACCTGTAAATATATAGATCAATTACTACTTGAGTGAATAAATAAATTAATGAACTCATAAAATAAAAAAATAGTAAAAATAATTTAAAAATATATTATTTATCTTAGAGAAGAAGAAAAGAATTTACATAGGGGTAGGGTGAGGTAAGTTGGCAAAGGATAAGACAAAGGAAGTGAAAGTGGCACGTGGGATCAAGTGTGGGTGGGTGGCCAGGTGTAAGGTGGTGAGGGAGGGGACGTTGGTGTTGAAACTCACCGTTCCTTCACCGTTAAAACCTTTCCACACTTTTCTCCATTCTCTATTCTTCTCTTCAAAAACCCTAATCAATCCTTCTTTTCAGGTCAGTCACTCAACCACTCCATCTCGCATTATTCCCTTTCTTCCATTTTTCTCAATTCTCACAAAATCATCCTCATCCTAATAATTACAATTGCAATTACATTTTTGCTTTCTTTTCTTTCGTTCCTCGGATCGACGCGCCAATTGTTTTTGGTTTCGATGCCTGCAGGTTGGGGTCGCGAAGGGTTTTGATTTTTCGGCGGCGGAAAATCTTGGTAAAATTCGTCTTCTTAACAAAAAAAGAAAGGTTTTCTTCTTTAAAGTTGGAGGGTTGGGTCTGATGAGAATTGTTAGGGGAATGCAGAGATCGCTTTGCCAGGACCACTGCTGCTGCAACGACTCTTTCTTTCAAGGGATTGGCATCACTACGCCCAAGGCCAGAACCCGGGACAAACTAATGATCCAAACCCTCTGAAAATCCGAGATTAGGGTTTGCGTTGCGTTGTCAATTACAATGACTCGTGTGTTGGTTCAGAGGGGTTCTTCCGGCGGTGGTTCTTCTTCTAACGCCAACCGGACTGGTGGCTCTTCTACCAATCCCTCGGCGCGCGCAGAGGCGCAGGTTTTCGTCTCGCCGGAGAATACCGATGAGGTTGTTGTTGTTGTGCCGGATGACGTTTTGGAGAGTGGCGATAAGGGGAAGAGTGAGGAGAGTGTTCATTTTGAACAGGGTGAGGGGTCGTGTGATGATGACGTGACTACAGCTGCTGCTGCTGTTGTTGAGAGTGATGTAAGGGAGGAGTTTGTGAAGGGGTTAAGTGGACTGAGAGTGGGTGAAAGGGTTGTTGCAGAGAGTGAGGGTGCGAATGGGGATTCTTCTTCCCTACCTGTTGGTGGTGGTTCGTGTCCCCCGCCACCTCCGGTGCCGCCTCCCAAGCCTTCTTTGGCGGGGAACTTGAATGCAAGGAGGAGTGTGGCCGGGAGTTTGATTTCGGCTAGTGTGGGATCGTCGAGGAGAACATCTGCATGGCCAGTTGTTCCGGCCAGGACTTCGCCTGCTGGGTCTAGGCCGTCTTCTCCCAGGTCACATAATGAAAGTGAGGGGTACAATAGTGCTGATGAACAGAAGCCTTGCCTGGTTTCGTCTTATGATGATTTTGTAAGTTGATGACTCCCTTTGTACTGGATTTCAGTGTCGCTATGAGTGTTTGTACATGATTCTCTTTAGGCCATAGTGTGTGAGTTGATTGTAAGAAGCGACTGGTAAGGAATGGTATTGATAGTTTAGCCAATTCCTCTTTTATAAGAGAATAATCATGATTTAGCAACTATTGAATTATACCTTTAGCATTTCTTGCTTGTTATGGATACAGAGTAATTGAAATAACATAATGGCATATTTGACAACACCGTTTAGATCTGATTAGACTATAGATATGCTATTAGTTCATTAAGTTGGATAGTGGTTCCGGGGATGTGTTTAATTTGTATAGAGCTCTTGTCATTATTGATCATTCATCTATGGAATTTCCTTATGCCGGCAATCCCGTGCTGGGTTGTGTTTGATACTTGCTTAGAGATATCTTAATGTATTCTGGTACGATCTTTTTTATTAAGTTTCTCAATGTGAAGTCGAAGATCCACCTTGGTATGACTTTTTTGTTTCTTGACAGCCGTTACCCTGATCCTCTACGTGGTAATATGTATTAATAAATTGAACTTGTAAAATTGACATCTATTCCAGGAAAGGGAGCGGCAGTTTGAAATTGATATCAGAAGGGCAAAAGGTTATGAAGTAAAAAAAATGATGGAGGATGGAAATTGTCTTTTCCGAGCTGTTGCAGATCAGGTGTATGGGGACTCCGAACTGTATGATTTGGTCAGACAGATGTGCATAGATTATATGGTATGATAATGTTGTATTAATTTTTATTTGTGGAAAATACCCACACTGAATGTGCTTCTGCTCACTAAAATTGATAGTATGTTCCTACTTACCTTTCATGATAAGAAGATGATCGAATTTCAATGGGTTTTAGTGATCTTAACAAATAAACAATATTGAATTTTGAAAGGATTTAGTTCTTTTTAGCTTTTGTATCTGATCAAGGACTAATAATATTTAATTAATACATTTAGCAATGTTTAGAACATTGTTTTAGGTTCCTTGTTTTTTGGGTGAAGAATGCATTGGGAGGATTGCCACTATGGTTGGGAAAAAGTAATATGGGCCATAGTTACATGATCAGCAGTAGATAAAATGAGAGGAGCTACCCTAAGCTCACAAATTTTTATGGAATGTTTTACAATTGTGGTGCCCTTTCAGATAAGGGATTCAGGAAAGTCCTGTAACTTTATTCTATATTGATTGTTTATTTTTATTTGTCAGTGACTAATACATGTATATTTGAACAATCTGCTTGAATTTCCTGTAATTATTGTTCTATGTCCTCTTTTCTTGCTTTTAGTTGGGTTGGAAATTTCTTGTTTGAATTTTCATAAATATGCTGTCTCTAATTCAATTGATAAATTGTTAAGTATGTACGTTCAACTGAATGGTGGAGTTTTATTGAACTTCTGATGCACGTACTTCCTCTTTTTATGCTGTCTCTTTTTATGTGCATACTTCCTAGATTTTTCTGTGCACGTACTTTGGTGGTGTTTTATTGAACTTCTGAGGATCAAGTATATTTGTGGTTTTATCTTCAGGAGCAAGAGAGAGATCACTTTTCTCAGTTTATAACTGAAGGGTTCACATCTTACTGCAAGAGAAAAAGAAGAGATAAGGTATGTGACCGTACAGTTGACAAACATTTGGTTTCTTAGTTCAAGGGAAAACTGGAAGTTATTATTGGTTTTTTTGGTCTTTTTGTTAGGATATAGTTGCTTTATTTCTCTTCCTTTTTATTTGCTATTGATTGTGTGGTTTTATTCTAAAGATATTTTTGTTGAACTACAGTTTACAATTTATATACTAAAAATAATGTATTGTGATAAACTGAAAGAATGCACGTGTTCCTTGAATTTGAGATATCCAGGACAATCCATATCCACAATACTAATGTAATGGGTGGTTGAAAATGCTTTAACACTTGTTAATCTTTGTGCTGGTTGTTCACTTGTCTCAGGCTCAGAGTCCTTTTGCCTTTTTATGTTCCATATTCGTTTGATACCTATCTATTTGACTGATTGTTTAGAATCTTCTTTCTTCATTCTTTTTGTCTACAATGATGTTGTGATTTAGTTTTAAGAGAGTTAAACCCCCTTTCATTAATGTGTCAAATAATCGAGTGTTGTCTTGACCCAAATGTTATGAAATATTGTTTGTTGTCATAATGGAAACATTCCTTGAATGACATGGGGCAATGAATTAGGCGAATTGCAGCTTGACTTCCGGTTAGCCTACTTTATGGTGGCATAGATTACCAACGCAATAAGAGAAAATCTAGAAATGTGATAGAACTGTCATCTTTTAATATTTTCCCCTGCCTCCCTTGACATAATAAATATCTCTAAGTTTTTGGCCTGTCTGTAACATCAGTGTTTCAAATATGAGTTATGTTGAATTTGGAACCGGTATGTTCCATTATAAATAATCCAATCTAGTGCTTGCGTGTTGAGACTGTTTTCTGTCTGTTATAAATAATTCAATCTAGGACAAATGTGTTGAGACTAGTTTTTCTGTCTGTCAGTTGTGCAAGAAACTTCATTTCTTTATTCCCATATATATTTCATGCAAACTTAATATAATCTCAGGCTTTCTTCTTTTTTTCTGCATTTTTATTAATGTGGATGTGGATTTTTCTTTTAAAGGAAGTGGGCATCATTAAATGTATTTTTGAGCTCTTATTTCTAGATAGGGACCTTGGCCATTATAGAACATTTGTATATGAATTTCTTGGAAAAAAGATCGAGTGCATTATTACTGTGGTAATATTATCTTAGTAGTATTCTCCATTTGGAATATAGGTCTTTTGACAGATCCGTTCAGTCTCTTGGTGTTTTGTGTTTCCATTTCTTATTTTTCAAAGTTGTGTATGCTTGCCTTCTTTATACTAGAAATTATACGGAAAGAACTATTTGTTGGTTAAGAGTAAATCAATCATATCAGTTTTCATAGAATTTATGCTGTCAACAACAATCATAGACAGTTTGATGGATGTAATAATAATTTCTTTGAATCGGCCTGTGTCATGTTCTTGAAATGTAGTTTGTTCTCTTATTTAGGTGATACAATACAAACCCTATATATGGGGCACTGAAATTGCATTATTTTTTATGCACTGCATATGACCCTTTTTTAATATTATTAAAAAAATAGCGTTGGTCTGTTAGAATGTATTTAAAGCTATTTTGAATTTAAGAAAAACTTGTGTTCATTCTTTCTGGCAGGTTTATGGAAACAATGTTGAGATCCAAGCCATGTGCGAAATGTATAATCGACCAATCCACATATACTCCTACAGCATAGGTGAGCCTCTGAAAATTTGATGTCTGATTGTTTATGTAGTACCCAGTGTATAATAACATCAATCATTATGCAGAACCTATCAATATCTTTCATGGAAGCTACAACACTGACACACCGCCAATTCGATTGAGTTATCATCATGGAAATCATTACAACTCCCTTGTTGACCCACGGCGCTTGACAATTGGTGCTGGTCTTGGGTTCAGCAGTCTTCGTGGAGTAAGTACATTGACTATTATTTCCTTAAGTTGCTGTCATTCTTCTCCTGTGTTATGACTTCATCTGACAACTGGATAGTTAAACTTCATATTGTACTCTGGAATAAATAATTATAGGAAACCTCATACATAACAATTTTAGGACTCAGAACTATGCAAATTGTGACATTAATAAATATGTTTACTAATCATTGATCCATATGTGTTTCATGATGATACTCAGACAAATGTTGACAAAGATCAAGTCAAGGCTGCTATTAAATCTCAACAGGACGAACAGATCAATAACGTAAGTATTTCAAATTGAAATGGTGAGAATGACGGATTTTTCTCTTAACTCGGTTGCAACAATAATTTTTTTTATCTTGTTGCTTCCAACAGGCACTTTTAGCCGAGGGTCGGTTTTACTCTGATCTTGAGCTGACAGAAAAGGAAATTGAACGCATGGTGATAGAAGTTTCTCGAGCAGAGTACCTTTCAGATAGTAGTACATTTAAGCAACAACTTGGTGACAGAGAGTCCTCTACCTCAAACGCTGAACCATCGTCTTCTGGAGCAAGTGAGTGTCACTAAAACTGAAATAGTTTTGTAGTTTTTCTATATTATATATAAAAGTTACTTAATGTGTTGATGAGAGGAGCAGGATCATCAGGCACTGGTCGGAAAACGACAGAAGATGGAAAAGAGCATGGTTGTGATCTGAGCAGTGGGATGCAAATTTTACTGTCGATGGGATTCACATACATCCAAGCGATTGAAGCTTACAGCATATTTGGGGACGATGTTGATTCCATGGTTTGTTACCTCTTAGAAACTGGCAGTAGCAGCAGACGCAAGGGCAAGGCCACTGAATGACACAACATATCTCTTCAACTTAAATAAATTTGTTTAGTTTTTCAACTGCAACTAAATCAGTTAAATAAATATAATACCCTGTTGTATCAAATCAACCTATTCAATTTCCTATCTCCCATCTTCATCATCAACCGTCCACTTTATTTTTCTCAAATTTGCAAAATTACTTTTCTTTTAAAATTAAGTGGCCGCGTATTCAATGAAGTAAACATTTTAAGGATATCGGCTATCTATATATAAAATCCATCGCTCATTTACGCTGACTAAATATGGCTCATATATTGAATTTTGGAAAGTTTTATTAGAGTAAGTCTTTTTTTCCTAGTTTAGGATTCTTCAAAACGTTAGTTTTCAAATTTAACCTACTTTACAATTATTCCTATTTTTATTTTTATACATTTATTCACCCTTCCTTTTAATATTACCTATACAAGTTTATTCTTATAAACTCACATCTCTAATAGAATAATTTTAATGAATAATATTAATTGTAAACAATAATATTAGGGTTTAGATGCTTGTACTTGTGGTGATTTTTAGGATTTTCCAAAGCCAATCCCAATGGGTCACTATTTTATAAAAGACTAGGATTTTTTTCTACTCTTATCACTTGAACCAATTTACTATACGTAAGTTTGACTGAATCTTTATCTAATTACATACATTATAAAATTATCATAAGACCAATTCATGTTTTATTTCATGTCAAGCACAACAAAATCTCAGCTGCTTTTCCTACCCGAGTCTTGCTCAAGTTAGAAGAAGTCCTCTCTTATGTGAAAAGAGATTCTCTCACTCAAACGAGTCTTTTTTACTTGGATGAGAGCTCAAATAGTGACACCTGAACCGAGCAGAGGTAAAAGTAAGTTTCTGCTATTCTTGTTTAGGCGAGATTTGTTCGTTTAGACGAAAAATAACAAGTTTCTTATTTGTTCTCACATGCAAACCATAAACTTCTGTTCAAGCAAACATGAAATCAGTTCCATACCACACAATCATCGATCCAAAACATTTCAACAACACGATCTAAAGAAAAATCAGAAAAATCACTTTAAAAGCATTCCTTATATCGAAACTGAAAGCAAACTACAAAAAGAGAATCTAACTAAAGAATATCAATGTAGCTTAAGAAGCTGGAACTGTTCAGATTTTATCGTGAAACAAAAGCTTAGGGACAAAATATCATAATTTTATCACCTTATGAATAAATAGTTCTTTTATATGTATGAGATATTTTGTCGTAGCATGCATATCAATACGTCATCTTAATCTTATACGTACTTCTCATACTTAATCTTTATCTACTTTATTTATTTATTTATTTATTGAACAAACTTTTAATCAGATTTCTAACCCTCCTCCTACATGAGTGTTCAACCCTTCTACATTGAAATATTTAAAAATTGTTCTTCATTCCATCTTAGTTCATCTAAATCTTTCATTCACCGTAATTCTTTTCTTTTTGCATTTTGATACCTACTCTAGCTTTCATATAAAATGCTTAGATCATTCACTTTAGCGTCTTATCGTAGAATTTCATGTTACTTCGTTTTCCGGTAAAAGATTAGACTAAATTTTCAAATCACTACATAAATCCTAACTATAAAAAGGTAAACATACTTACACATTTTACGAAGTGCACAGGTGACATCATCCGAACAGATTAATTTTATTTAGTATGCAATGTCAATTTACTTAAGCAAGCAGTAATGTGCAGTAATGTTTTTGATACATTAACCGAATGGATCCTTTATTGAGCCAAAACTAAGTAACGTGAATAAGCCTTGTCTATAATCGGGGAACCATTTGTTAACCAGCCAGGCATGAATTAGTAAACAATTTTTACACTACAAAAATGCGCCAAATGAAAACGGCCAGAAAAATATCAAAATTTTGGCGTTGTTAACTTTCGCACAGCCAAAAATAAATCTTACTGTCTTTAACCACTAAAGCAACAACTTGAGGAAATGAGGTAAAGATCCGCTACAGAACTTTTCATAGAAACTCGGATCCTAAGATACTATTTAAATCTTGAGAACTACGTAGGCCACTCACTCACTATGCAGTTTTCACTTTTCGAGATGGAGGCCGCCGAAATAGACTGATTAGATCATCAAGACCCTGTCAGACATCATCAGTTAGATTGAGAACATACGAACTGGATACCTAGAATTTTGCATAGGATTTTAGATATAAATAAATAGATACCCGAGTGGTGATGACCAAGAAACTGAAGAGCACAATTAAATACGATCCCAATACTAGAAGCAACAGCAAGTCAAATGTGACACTGGCGACCTGTAAAACCACAACAATTTCTTTCAATGCAACATGAAATTCCAAAGCAAAAAGGTAAATACTTAAATCAAATCTGGATTTAACATATTTTGGAGCATTAAATTTCTTGGACACCTTCAAAGAAATTTTGAATAAACTTATTTCCAAAGAAACATGCATATATTGGAAAAAATAATATAGATTTGTTTAGTGTGAAAATTTACTCCTTTTAAACTGGAAAAATGTCCTTCAAAAAAATAAGGGCGAACAGGTCAAATAAACACAAAAATGATGAGCTCTCAAGAAATAAAAAAGAACTGAATTACAAACTTGGTCAGGACTCTGGACTGAAGATCGTCTAATGACCAATGATTCATTAGGTAGATTAAAATGGCTAAACTTTATATACAGACATGGTTCAAAGAAAATAACTTCAAATACCTGATATATGTTCAGCTTTGCCCTGGTTGAATCATAGAAAGTGAACACTCCTTCTAGCACATCTCTATGCAGATTTACCTCGTCAGTGTGATCTTCTAATTCCTATATACGCATATAAAAACACTTGGTAAGTACAGAAGTGAAACTCCAGGTATGGAGAATTGAGGGATACGAAGCCTTCAACCTAACTCGAATGCAGTTTCATTACAACTTTCTAGTAAAAAACAAGAAAGTAAATTTAAAGCCGTTTTTCTCCACAAATATTTCACAATATTAGCATATGTAAACTTCCGTATCAACCCAAATAAAAATTGCATACATTTGAATATTGCCAGAAACTAAAATGCAGATGATCTATGTTGTTCTGACTGTCTTCATGTTGGATACTGCAAAAATGCTTGTAATAATTATAGTTGTTTTCTTATAATTTTATCTTATATCAATAGAAATTGAAACACCGTAATGATTATATAAATCAAAAAGCACTTCTACGATATTTACAATGTAGCTCATACTTTTAGAACATCAATGATTTCTTGTGATTATTTTTCATTTTACATTATAATTTTGTTCTATTGTAGTCGTGTTGTCTTCATCAAGACTTATATATTTTCCACATCTGTATCACATCATATCATAATGGTGTCTGGCATCAGCTGATATACAAATTTTCTACATCTGTGCTTCCTAAGCTACATAGATTCTCTCAGCTGATCCACAACAAGAACCATCGTATTGGGGTGATCCTTTAACTTGAAAAAACAGCAAAAGCCGTGACATGACAAATTTATGCGCTACAATGCACTTTCACAAAGTAAACAAAAGCAAAAAGCATGCAACAATACCTTTTTCAGTGCCATGACAAAAGGATCATCTTTGGCGAGAAATGGAGCAACTCGAGGTGTTTGGGACAAAACATCTAACCATGATCGAACATAAGAAGGATTAACAGCCAAGTTAGTGTTGTCTGCAAATATCTGGATGTTCTTTCCTTGGTGTCCATAAATATGCCTCTGCAAAAAGTAGATCAGAAGAATGTTTGAAACAATAAAGTTGGCTTCTAATTAAAAAGAAATACTGGGAATCCAATACATGTCTAACGTAATTTCTGTTTGTGGCAATTCTTTAAGTGGAAAACAACTAATCATAGAATGGACATCTATTAAGTAATCTTGCTCTAGTCTCGCTAATTAAGCCAGTTTGCAATAGTCAACCAATGTAGTGTTTGACCCTTCTTTAAGGTTTTTTTCTTGAAAGAAAAATATAGACCAAACATATTTTCTGAAAATCTATAAAGAAAAAGCAACTTATTTTTTATAAATAATAAAAAGGGAAATGAGTATCTTCTTAGAAAAGGCTAGGTAGATCAGCTTTTAGAAAGAAAAATAACTACTCTCTCCACTCTCTCAATGTTGCCTCAGGAGTCTTAAAAGAAATGAAACTAGTGCTTCTACTTTTCCTTTAGAACTCTTATTTTGAACTATAATTTTACAGTAGGTTTTTATCGCAAAAATTAAATAGAACAGAAAATAGCCAAAGAATAGGTTCACACAAAAATGATTATCTTCTGTAAGGCGTACTCAAAATGTCAATGATATGACCAATTAAAATTTCAAAAATATTTTTTATGATCAAACTAGAGAGTGTAAACTTTGCAAATATAAGGAATCAACTAAGCAAAACCTCATCAGCAACTTTTAATGCAATGCTAATATATACATATACATATATATATCCTCATAAAATAAGAAAAATCAAACATGTGCAGATATAATAAAAATACTTATGAGTTTGATGTTCATGGAATGACAATTTCTCCAATTGTCCGATGATTAAACAGCACGTCATTAATAGAACAGTTTCATCGACATCCACAGTGCTAACAGGGATTAATTAGCTCAATTCAAGGGTCTTTGTTGGATTAGACAAAGTGGAAGGGCAACTGATTCATCCAAGGGTAAATAACCAAGTAAATTTGTCCTGGCTCAGTAGCGTTTTTCTTAACCATATAATGGAGCATCTTCTGACAGAGTAATATAGTAGGAAGTCAAATGGCCACAATGGAAACATCAGAAGATGTAAATGACCAAGTCCATAAAAAAAAATATCGGCCAAACAAATTCACATTAAACATTATACACAATCATAAAAAAGATTAGTTTTGAAATTAATATAAATGCACACTCACTGCAACATATATAGTGAATAATACTAGAACTAGTGCCAGGACAAACAAACAAACAAAACTCTGCCTCATGATTCTTCTTATGCCAAATGATTGGAAGGAGAATTAATTACAAGGACATTGAGAGGCTACATTCCTAATCTTTTGTTTATTAGGTGAGGGAATAAACATTGACTTCTAGTTTTTTCAGGTAAACAAATCTTACCGCAAGACTTTCAGCAATTAATTTCACACTTCTGACAATAGTTGCTTCATTAACAAAATGCCTGCAGAAGCTCTCAGTCAGCAAAAAGGTACAAAAATAATAAAATTCTGGCATTTAGGTCCAGATATGAACCTGCTATCAACCAAACCACCAGTCTTTTCTAGCAATTCAGGTGCTGTAGATAGTTCAGATAGAGTGGCAGCAGTAACTCTCAGCCTTGAAAACTGTTCATGCTCCCAAGCTACCTACAGCAGATGACCATCATTAATAACTAATATTAGAAGTAGCATTTAGACAAAATGGAGGAAGCAAGTGCTTTCTATCAGGAAATCTTTTACTGAGACATGAAGCACAAGCTGATATGACGAGGAGTATAAAGTGTAATCCATTAGGAAGATTAAGTAATAAAATACAATGGTTTGACATCAGATTAAAATGAAAATTAGAGGAACAGATCCATCACAGTTTCCAGACCTTTTTTTATAAACATGTAAACCATATATAAGGTGATTGTTCATGGTACTACTGTAATAAAATAATGTGACGATGGCAATTGTCTGAAAATACAACCAAATTGAGATTGAGCAAAAGCTAAGTATAAATTACTAAAGATCTTGGCAAGTGAAACAGAACACCGAGAATTTATCACTTACTCGAGGATTGGAAATGTTTATTTTCTTATGCTTCAAATTCACTTTAAAGCCTAATTCTTCTGCAACACTTGAAAAATCCTACACAAAATTTTCCATTAGAAATCATAAAGATAAAACTGCAAGTAAATCCATTATAGTAAAGCCTGCACCACTGAGACCATTCACTTACTTCCACAATTTTCTTAATGAAGGCATTTTCTGGAGGCTTAGACACATGAATCCACAATTCATTTTCCCAAGAACCAATACTATCTAAACAAATAGCATAGTCAATGCTCTCACGCATACGTTGGTCAAAGCTCCAAAGCCACTGAAAACGCAGAATTATGTAAAAAGAAATCCAGAACACAAAAGGGAAGGTTGATTACGTGTTAAAGAATTGTCTGCAAAAAATGAACTTCAAAATATGATATATATCACCTTACGAGTTCCATTGTAGTTGTAAGGCCCACCAGATGTTAACCCAAACAGCAGATTGTATTGCCCTCTTGTCTTTGGATTAGAATATAAGAGAGAAAATAGCCGAGCTACTTCAAGAAGAGCCACAATGCCACTTCCATTACTATCACTTCCCACCGATAATGCCTACAATTACAGATTTTTTTAACATGATAATCATATTATTTTGAACACTTTAGTTTTAAAGGTAGACTTCATAAACAACATACAGGAGCAGCCCCAAAGGTGTCATATGATGCCACTATCGCTATGGTGGGTAATTGATGAGCATCATCATCTGTCTTAAGTCCTGCCAACCATCCCTGCAACCATATAAAAGATACATCCACACAAATTCTATTTAAAGAACACCAATTTTAAAAGAATAGTACAAGAAAGTTATCCAATTAAGAATTAATCAGTTCTGTCGATACATGCAGCTAAACTGTTACTCAACACAGAAGACCTCCACGCTGTTTATACCTGTAGATTATCCAGTTATATTTGTACTGATTATCTGTGAAAATTCCTAAGGAAAACACACTAAAACACAAAAAGTAGCAGATTATTTCCTATATTGATTCACCCCAACAAAGACACCTGAAAGAGACAAGAGCTGTGTAACAAGTGACATGATCGCCTGTGAAATCTTCCAAGTAAAACAATTCCTTGTAACTTAGTCCAAATCTTGCAAAGGGAGGTTTTAAAAAGTAATCTTTCACAGTACGCTTCTCTGGTTATTAGTTCATGCTCAAACCCAGGGTTCTTCAAAATTATCTAGATCTTGCCTCGAGGCTTCCTAGAATGATTATAGCAGCAACCTGGGGTTTTCCTTAACCAAGACTTACATTGAACCAGTTGTTGTAGAATTTAAACAAAAAAATAAAATCATAAAAAAAGAAGGAAATAAATTTATGGTATGCATTCAAGCAACATAATTTTGATTTAGCTTTTCAATCACATTGCATTTATCTAAAAATAAGGTTGAACAAACACCTGAATATTTGTAATCGGAGGAGAAACAACTTTCCTTGGTTCAGCGGCTGAAACAACAAATTTGTATCTGCAGCATCCCAAAAAAATGGAAAGAAATCATTCAATGTTACTTCCAAGAGAAAAATAAACTTGGTAATACAATAACTCAACAAACATTCAAAATGAGTAACTACTGTAAGGAAGCCCAGGAAAGAGAATTAAAAATATAAGAAAAGCACCAATTATGAAATGAATAAGATAATTGAAACAGAATCCAAACAAATAGAACAGAAGGCATTCCCATATACGGTCCAATCAGTCAAACCATGAAGTTCCACATCACTTGCTTTGACCATCTAGAGTATTTTGTAATATTTAGTTAAAGCAATGAAAGCTTCATTTAAGATTTGTACTCACCCGCCAGTTGTTGCAGTAGCAGGTTGACCAGTGACATCATTCTTCTTGATATCAGCTAATACAGCATCAATATTGTCATCCTCAAATGCAAAATAAACAGGATACTGCAACAAGATGCAACACCATAAAAGTTACATCTCCCACAAAATGACAAGTAAAATGATAGAGGTATACATGATCATGTAATAAATGGGGGCAGGTGGGGACAAAAAATAAATGAAGGACACGTACTTCCTCACATTACAAAAAAAAGTATGTCATGTCACACAAGCCAAGACAAAAATATTTGTAAATCTTTTCCCTTACATGTGCATCCAATTAAATTTTAAAAACATTCTGCATACACCCCATGATAAGGGAGGCCATCGCAATGGTAAAAAAGGCAGAAGAAGCAAGTGTACTTTGAGAAAATATCTGAAGGTGTATCATTGTAATTTACTTTTAATAATAATACTCAGCACAGTGTTATAAAGTCTTCTTAGATAATTGAGAAACCACCTTCAGTAGTTCGTTTCTTATGCTGTGAATTGATTGAGACATGCTACACAAATGGCTCCATGATATAAACTGAAAAAATTATGCTAGAGCAGAAACTAGGCAGAAAATAAGTGTTAAGAAAATTTTCCAGTTTCGAAAATATCTCTCAGCAGTGATGAACCAGTCAAGGACCTAATATGCATGCAAAAGCATAGTCATAGCAAAATAAATTGTTAGTTTATGATCATTTACCACAAGTTCACAACCTAAAGATAAATACATAAGAACTTAATTAAAACACAGACAGTGTTAGGGCTTTTACACTGACATTCCATCATAAGTTATGTTAAAATTGTTGACTTTTGTAATAATTTCTTTAAAATTTATCTTTTTAGCGATTTCTAATTGATTGACAGGTTAAAAATATTTGCACTCGGTGTATAAATATTAAACACAATAAATAAATCATCTGCTACAAGCGAATGTACAAGTGCTATGGACCACTGCATGCATGCAATAACATTTGAAACCCAAAAAAGTTTAACTTGCACACACATTATGAGGCTATCCAAAGTCTTACAAGGCCAATTACCCTTTTCATCAAACAAACACTAAACCCTAGACTGAATGATAGAAAGCAATAACTTTTTTTAAAAGTGATCGGAGGTGAACACAGATAAAGATATAATAAAACCTGAGAACATAGTGGTAGCTGAATAAAATCACCACGACTGCGTCAAAAGGAATTCATAATTCAAGAACAAATTAATTGATTGTCACTTCCTCCTCCCCAGTTGGAAAATATTTTATTTTATAGGAAATTCCAAAAGAAAAAAAAATGAAAATAGTCCACAAAAAGGAAATATACTTACAGGTAAGTTCGCGTGTATGAGTATTTGTTCAAGTTCCGCCAATACATTCCTCAGCGGTTCTTTACTCTCATCTTGATTGTTACTCCCCATACCATCCTTGTTTTCAAAACTGAACATCCGGGGAAGCAAAAATATTAAACCCCCAAGAGGCTTGCTTTCAGCAATATATTCTGCCATATTGCAGTCACAAGATTTTGATCTTGTTAAATAACAAGTGAGACAAAATAACATCCTTCAAATAAAGATATAAATCAATATAAATGACAGGGACAAGAAATGTTAAGCATTCAACCAGAAAAAATGAAACACAGTTCAATTATTAATAAAATGAATAACATCAGGACAAACACAGCAATAACTACTCAATTTTATAAAAACATTAAACGTATAAGTTTTCCTGCTTAACTAGTGAACGAGAGCTTCTCCATACCTAAACCAACAACATATAAGCTACTACAGATGCATTTCGAAGAGCTTATTTACAGCTAGTTTGGGCTCATCCCATGACAGAGTAACTAGTGTAAGTGTTATAATACAGCTCACTCAAATAGTTTATGATATGTTTGTGAGTTGATTTTTAGCTCCTTTTCAGGATAGTTTATGAAAATAGCATACATAAATGATTGCACAGTAAAAACACTCGTTTAGTAAGTTCTTAATTAATTCGTTTACCCAAACGCACCCTAGGACATTTTTACAGGTATTATTCATGTAAAGTACCCCCTTTCAGACTATTATGCGTAACATCTTAACCAATCTAGAGTGACACTGAAGTAACACTTCTGCCACTTCTCAAACACCGTTCCTAACTTCCTGTCCACTTCCGCAACTCCGAATTACGTCACGCGCGACAATTAAGTCTCAGCAGAATTAACCCAAATAAATATTAATCAAACCTAAACTTAAAATTTAAAAAAAGGAAAGAAAAAAAAAACAGAAAGAAGAAGAACCTTTAACAAAAGACATGTTAAGTTCGCGAAGTGGTATGAGGAGGACAGTGCGAGAGAGATCAGTGTGTGGAGAGAAGTGGAGCGAGGCGGCGTGATGGTTGAGGCTGGCGAGTCGAGATCCGAAAGGAACGCCCGACATGTCGTACTGGATGAGGCGGTAGACATCGACGACGGTGGCGCCGTCACAGAGGTCGACGCAGGCGACAAGGATGAAAACGAGCGCGATGACGGAGTCGAACAGCATTTCACGCTCGCGATGTTTCCGAGGCGCCATAACCATGGAGCAAGGTGAGATCAGATCTGCGAATTAGGGTTCCCAAATTCGCGATCGACAAGTGGATAAAAGAAGACGATACCGATCTACGCTTAAATATATCTGTTTGAATCGATCAATATAATATTATAAATTAGTTATCTTTCATCTGAGCAGAAGGTAGCTATAATACAAAATGATGCAAGAGAAAGCGACGCTGATTCAAGAGATGAAGATGAGAAACCAGGTCACTTGCACTGAAATCATTAGAAGACTGTACTATAGTAGTATAGTAGTAGTGATTAGTGGGTTTTCTTTTTCTTTTTTTTTTCTTTTTTTCTTTTTTTCATTTTAATTCTTCTTTTTCTTTCAGGTGAATCTCAGAAAAAAATTTAACAACAACACTCATATTTTTCACTTGATTTTTAAATTCTGCTCATAATTTTTTTCTTTAACTTTTCAAAAATTTAAAATATAATTTGTATTTCTAATTCTCAGTTTGATAGTTTGATGTGTACTTTATTTAGTTTTTCAATCAATTAAATAGAATAGAAACAGATAGTTATATTCAAATTTAAAAATTAGATAAACATTGGTTTGCTAATATTATATGGAGGTTAAAATTATAGAAGTAGAATTAAAATGCGAAAAAACTTAAATAAAAGTAAAATTACAAGTAAATCCTTTTTTAAAATGATATGTTTTGACTAATCGTGGTAGGTGGCAACGTGGCTTCTTTTGGCATGTAAAAATGGTGCGGAGAGATTGGATGTTGATAAAATTATTCAAAAAATTTCCATAGTTTTATATTTCATTTTAATAGATATTTTAAAAAGTTAATTTTTAGCTTTTAGTTGATTAATTATGTCTACAATTAAATAAACTAAAAATATTATTATGTTTATATATTAATTTATTTTTTATAATGAGTGACTAAATTTAATTTATAAGTTATTTTTATGTATGAAATTACTTTTTTATGATTAATAATTAAAAATTAAGTTATAATGATTTAAATTATAATATTACTAGTGTACACAGACGTTGTCGCGTCTGCGTACGTATTTTTTAAATTTGTGTGATATTATATTAGTAGGTGATGATAACATAATATTTTTAAGTTAATATATAAAATAAAATTATATTTATTAAAAATAAAGCGAAATATATCAGAAAAATAAAAGAATAACGGTTGATAAATAGAAAAAAAGAGAAAAAATAAAGATAGACAATTTTTAAAAAAAACTTGTAAAAATAACAGTTAATTTTTAAAAATTTAATAAATAATTATATTTTAAAAGGTAAAATTGATATTTTGAAATATGAACGAATCTTCTTTATATATTACCATAGATTATAGATTATATTATTAACATAATAAATTAAATAATTTAATTTTTAAATTTTAGTTTAAGGAATTAGTTCACGAAGCAAAATAGTAGTTGTATTCGTTAAATTATGGAAAGCCGATAGAATGTCTTGACAAATCTAACTCACTTTATCATCTTAATTTTTAGAATAAAAATAACTTTTAATAAAATTCTATTTAAGTTGTTACTATCGTAATTAAAAAATGTTTTTCAATATTGTTTTTGAGTTTTATTTATATCAACAACTTGGTGGTTTATAAAGAGATGGTGAAGAGCCTAAACACTTCATTATCTTCATTATCGTAACTATCAATAACTTAATACTTTATTAAATTGGGAAATTGTATATATAGTTATCTTATTTAAGAAAACTGCATATATCTAGCAATTTAGATAGCTTTCAATATTGAAAACAAAAACTTTAACCAGATTAAATGAAATCACTTATATTACATTTATTTAAAATCAATTAACAACTTACACGTGTTGAATGGACATAAACATTAAAGAGAAAACTGGATTGAGGTGGAGCATTTATGTATCTCACATGCTTGTATCAAACTTTCAGTTTACCCGCAAGAGAGAAGCGTGTTGGGGTTCGAAGAAAATATTGAAAGAGAGACAATGTCACTTACGAACCTTAACATCATTTAAAATGTCACCCTTATGTGTGAGCTTTGAAGGCTAATGTTACCCTTAACATCATTTAAAATGTCACTTATGAACCTTGCAAAGTTTAATTTTCTTGTATCTCCATACGTATGTTTTATATCTTCTGATTCTAGAATTTAAAAATATAATTTGAAATTATCTTTGAAAATGTATTTTAGATTATACAATCTAAAACACGATTTTGAATATCTTATATTCTTAAATAAATTTTCAAATCATAAAATCTAGAATATATTAAACCTACAAATAATTTGAACTTTTTTCATTCTTATTGAGATATAGAAAGAAGGTACGTGCTGAGAAAAATACTTTTTTTATTAATTTAAAATTATAAAGATGTCAATTTGGTCTAGTTCATTAGGTTTGATCTTGATTCACATGAATTGAGGTAAAAAAAGTTTACAGAACCAAAACTCTCACAAAAGATCCAAAAAAGTTATGTGGATTAAGACCAACTCATGGACTTCCTTTTTTAAACATAATATATATATATATATATATATATATATATATATATATATATATATTCTTAAACTTTTGATTTAGGTTACTTTTGTCTCAACAATCAACTTTGGACTATCCATTATCAATTGGCTCAACTCAAAAAATATAGGTTGTCGAGTCAGCTAATCTCGACCTGAACCGACTCATCTCTATCATGGACTTTGACGGACTAATCTCTGTCATGAACCTAGACCAACTTGTTTCAACCATGGAGCCAGGTCGAACCATCTTGGCTGTGGATAACTATAAAAGTATCTTGTATAATTGAGTAACATATTTTACATAGTTTGAGTGGAATTATGGGTGAAATTATGTTAACCCATTATCCGTGGGCTATTTACTTTTTTAAGATATAAAAAGTTTTAAATTATAAGCTTCATGCAATAGATAATAAATCAATCAATACAAACAACACTAGAAAAAATACTGTCATCTATAATATAAAATTACAATATAATATGAGAAATTAAAAATAAAATACAACGGATGTATAAATTAATTTTAAAATAGACATTAACATTTGTGATTTACGTCAAAAATTAACTAAAAATAAACTTCGCAAAACAACAAACATTTGGATTAGACAAAATAATGAGTAGATTTGTATTTGTATGGCCTAACTTAACTCATTCGTTGACTCCAAATAAGAAATATAATTTTGGAAAGTAAACGATACAAGAGGGGAAAATAATATAAGAGAAGAGGTATAATATTTATACGTGAGAATAGTTGAGTTACATATTTGCATTGATTATTAACTCTAATGAGGTGGTTGTTATTAACAGTTGTCGGACCCTTCATGATAGTCAGACCTGTCTAGTCCCAGGTCGTCAGGCACAGCCCTCCGAAGCTGGATTTAGTTTAGTCCATATCAACATTTATTATAATCTAATTAAAAATTTAAATTAAAAATTTTGATTGGATTTTTTAGATTATCCATTTTTGAAAATTTAGATTTAGAAAATGAATATTTAATCCATAAATTATATAAAGTGTAGATTAGATTGAAATCTATATCCAATAAAATAGATTTTAAATGGATTAAATTTTTAATAAAATGAATTCAATCAGAAAAAAAATAATTGGATCAACAAAATTGGATTTTTTGCCCAACCCTACCTGAGACTTGATGCGGAAAGTAGTAAATGTAAGATGTTTATTACTATATCCAAGATCAATGATTAAGGATGAACCTTCCACACTTTAAGACTATTTAGTGTGACAAGACAATATCATAGGATAAACGAAAGTGCATGTAATATTTTACCTTATAACAACTGTCAACAGTCAACAATTGTTAGTTTCAAGAACAAGATATTAATACACTATCTACTATTTACTGTAATGAAATAGCATCATCGTTCTAAAATTCAACAAAAGATGAATGCAGTGAAGGTTGTAACCTCTGTGATCAGTAGTACTCAGTTAATGCAGCAGCTCAGCATTTCCAATGTTCCAATATATAGTACTCTGCTGAGTGATGAGTGATGAGTGCTGAGCATAGGAAAATAAATACTTCAATCGCTTGATCCATCTTCGTTTTCTGGAAACACAAACCGCAAGCCTTCATTGTCTCTATAAACTTGCACCAGAGCAGCAGCCTTGTAGACAAACATTCCGAACATGGCTGGCACAAGCTACGGTGAACAAGAGACAAGTATAAATAAGTGACCAATGAAGTTGATGAAAGTTGAATAGTAACACTAAGATTGGATAAATTTCTCTATAAGTAGAAATAGAAGGGAAAGAAAAGATAAAATGAATTGAGCTTCTTTTGTAGGCTCATATCAATTTATGTACTTTAGCTTGTAGAAAAATTAAATGAGATAACTTTTATAAGAGTTAAGTGTATAACTCTTATATGAGAATTTTACTTTCGTTTTTCTTCCTCTATACGCGTTTATGATGAAATTTATTCAAAAGAAAATGCTTAGTGGCTGAAGAAACATTTTTTACATTTTTTGATATACATGCCAGAAAGGATTACCTGGAAATCAAAAAAGTCATTGGCAAAATATTGATGAAACAGGATCCAAAGTCCATATATTGTTGCTGGAATAACAAGCCTGGGAGATGAAAGTGAAATACTGCTACCCTTGATTGACCTCTCCAAGAAATCTTCAAGGTCCTCACTTCTTATACCAATTCTGGTTAAGAAACATTTGTTGACCAAAACAAGGGATAAGAAAATGTCAACATCAGAGCATGTTAACTGGCAGGATTACATCAAATTCAAAGCACAAGTTTTCATGTGTACTTCTTTGACTTCTTTTTCTTGAATATTTGAGGAACATTTTCATTGGATATGTTGTCTGCATGTTGATACAAGAGTTGAAGGTACAAGCAACTGCATCGAAACAATATATCAGTTAAGTAATAATAAGGAATGATAAGAACAGTTACTTGTTTTTTTCTCACCCACAAAGAGAAACAGTGATGAGTAAATATCAACCAAGGCTCTAAGGGTATCTCCAATGCAAGAGCCATAGTATGAGATCTTATTTTACTTTATGTGGATCCTACCATGCCAAATAATTTTTAAGATATTTTGCAAGTTTTGGTTCAATGAAAGAGTTTCATTGAGATGAAAAATATTTTTTTTGTTTACACTCCAATGCAAGTACAACCTTCATGAGATGAAGAATATATTTTTATTATAATGATCCAAGGTCTTGAATTTAAGATTCTCATGCCACATTAACATGCTCCAGTGAAGGTTTCTTATAAGACTCAAATCTTAAACTTAAGACCTTGACTATAACCCATGCATTGGAGATGCTCTAATGGTCTCAGCATAGTATCTTAGAGCATTAACAATTACTTCAATAAGACATAACCAATATGATAAAAGGCAATAACAAACCTGAAAAGTACTCCGATCCCGTAACTTATAGCAGCCTAAAAATATAAGAGAGGCACACATCAGTGAAGAAAATAATAAGAAACTTAAATCTTGGGGTAGTGTTTGAAGTTAAACCATTATGTTACTGACATCCATCTAAAATTAGAATTTGTCATGAAGAAAGAGAGAAAAATTGAGTGGTAAGAAGCATAAAAATTGTTCCTAATCACAATAGAAAATTGATGAGACTTTTTTGAGACAGCACGAAAATTAAAGTTTACCTGTACTGAAAAAATTACCAAGCAATATCCACTACATGCCAATCCAATACCCACAGATAGAAGTAGTAATTCCCTCTTGAGCTACAATTAAGAATAAAATTGAAATAATAAGAAGCTTAAACAACATCAGAACTTCTAATTGATCAAAACCTACAGCCTTGAGGTAAGAAAACACTGATGTCACTAACTTGAGCTAACAAAGAACAATATCAAGGTCAAGAGAGGTATCCTACAGATTCATACTTGAGCATGTTCAGTTTCTTGCGCCTTGCGCTGCTGTCCTGCAACATCTGTTGGTATATGAAGTGAAGCATCCAACATTATTGGATGACCGAGTTATTATTTATTTACCCGAGAGAAGGTGAATGTGAAGATTTTTGACAGAATAAAATATTAGTTGCAACATATCAATTTCACATTTCATATACAAATTCCCACTTCCTGTCAATGGGATGTAAATGAAAAAATACTCTAAAGCATACCTTAGCAGTCACCTTCTTGTTTATTGGAGGAGAATTGTCGCCTGTTAACCACTCTTGGGTTCTTGTAAGTTTCAAAAAACCGCCATCGTTGTCAGTTTCTGTGATCTACAAATATTAGAAAAGGCACATCAAATTGAATTACTTGACCAATGAATCAACATACAAAATTTGTAATGGATCAGTACAAGGCAAGAAACAAACAAAACTGACACAATTGATCAAATGTAATAAATTGGATCGGATGATTTGAAACTAGAAACAAAGAGTCTACTGCACCTGCTCTGTTTGTTGAGAAGTATTATCAGTCAGCGCGTTAATGTCATAATCACCAGAGTTTTTGAAGTTTCTTCTCCATAATAAATCAGAAGTTCTTGATATAAAATCACCATTTAATTCTCTCTCCTTAAAAAATATTTGCAGGACATCCTCATCGGCACCACTCACTAAAAATATAAGTTTCAACCAATTAGATTTCAACAGAAACAAGGTCTACAAGTGAAAAGAAAAAAGGATAAATTGCCAAGGATTAAGTATTACTTATGTTGGGGCTAAAAGGATAGAAATAAACATGTATTTTAATAGATATAGAAGTTACAAAGATCAGATATCTGCCAATGAATAGTTAAGCAAGAACTGATCAGCAATTTTTTTCTCACATGTTCCCTCATGCAAGAACCCTTTTAGGCCTTCAGGAGTAGGCAATGCTTATACTTAGCTATCTTGTCTCCAAATTTAATTTTTATTTACACCCTTTGATTTAAGGGCTCTATTTTTGTCCCAGGCTAGGACATTGTGTCAATACTTAAGACAGCTACCTTGTACTGAAATCCAACGGACAACTAGGATTGAAGTCTTGCGTACTGTATCAAAGGGACTCTAATACCATATCAATGACCAGTTCTCCTAAAAGCTTATGCTATTAGGTTTTAAACCGCATGAATGGTTATTATATCTTGCAGTACATGATTGGAAAGAAGGCCCCGGAGTTATAAAGAAAATTGAAATAAGAATGTCCAACCACACTAGCTTTTTAATTAAGATCTTGGAAGAAAATTTGCAACTCTAATATAAACCTACAATACAACACATATTTTAACAGACTAATAGTCAAAAAATGAATAACAATAATAAACAAAAGGAAGCCATTAAATTCCCCGACAGATAACTGAAACAGTTGTTTGACAACAGTCGTTTACTTGTTTTGATGCACCCTCAATTTGAATGTATCAACAAACTACTCATTCAAGAAAACTACACTTCAAATTCCTCTTCTTTCTAACGGTCCAACCTCATTCTCTTGCTATCCAAACTCCAAAAAAATAAATTTACTGAAATAAGATAATGTTTTCCGTCATTCTTAAACCTAGCTATCAAGTAATGTAACAAAAAATAAAATGTTTTTTTTTTTTTTTAATTATCCAAGCACGATAATATAATTTCAAAGTTTTCTCAGACTAAACATTCAGTTGAAACAACGATACAAGTCAGAATTATTATTTTTAAAAACAAGTGTTCCAAAGTAGCAAAGATTAGAGCGTCTTCAACTAATCTTTCCAATCCAGAATCTAAGTTATCAAACTGTAATACAAAGTATCTGCAAATAAAACTGAAGATGGTGTCTCTCTAGCAGAGGGAAACACTCTTCAGAGTTCAGACAAATGATATTTGTATATAAGTACTCATAACTATGAGAATTATGCTAGCATGTCCAATTTGCCTATTACCCATTACCCCAAACCCCTTATCCTCTCAAAAGATGCTAACTTTCTCAGCAAAGGATAAAAGGAAGTAATGAAACAAGTCCAATCGGGGACCCAAGAAACAGAGCGGCTAACCTGAAGGAGGACCAGCTCTTACTCTTAGCACTGAAACCAGTGGAGTGGTTGTGGAAAAAGCATTTGAGAAACGAGATAATACAGAGATTTTCGGGAACTGAAAGCTGGAACAAGTGGGGGGTAATGTAAACCTTGAAAGGGTCTCCATGACTTAGATGGAATGGAACCCCTACAATCTGAGCTACCTTACCCGCAACAGCATCACCTTTGAAAAAATACATATTAAGAAAAGTGTACCAAATTTTAATCGATATTGTATTTTTGGACTCAGAATTTTTGCATATAGGCTTTGCTCCTTATTTCCAACCAAGGATCCGGCAAATATAAAATAACACCTTACCTGAGATAAAAATTTGATAATTTTGAGTCTTATGTGTTGAATTCTTGATAAGTTTAAAAATTTGTAATTAAGTTTTTAATAAATTTATGTAATATTTTAAGTTTCTAAAATTTTAAAAAAATTTAATTGAGTTTTTACAGTTAGATATTCTGTTATTCTTAATTTATGATGTGATAATTATTTTTTATTGTCACATTGAATGACGTCCTATAATATTTTGTTCCAAGTATTTTATTTCAAAAGACCGATAAAACTTTCTTAAATATTTATTATATTTAAAGAAAATTGTTTTTAATTTTAATTAAAATTATAAAATCATAAAAACAAAGATAAGAAAATAAAATAAAAATACAAAGTTATAAAAATGTAAAATATGAAATACAAAATAATAAAAAAGTAAAAAATTACAAAAATTAACAAATTATAAAATTATAAAAAAAAATTCATAATTATGGAATATATAAATATAATATTATATAATTATAAAACTATAAAATTATGAAATTATGAAAATATGAAAATAAAAAATTGTGAAATTAGGAAATTGTAATTTTATACATTTATATTTATGTATTTATTATTTTTATATTTTAAATTTTATAATTTAAACTAAGTTAAAAATAATTCTCATTAAATAGTAAATATTTAGGAAAGATATGGTCATGATCGTATGTAACAAAATATTATCTGGTAACATTTAAGGAGGGTGGGTAACAGTGCAAGAAAATGGTCACATAACACAATTAACAGACATATTTAGATTCTTTTACAAAAATGGGTCGCTTTAACCTATTTATTACAAAAATGGGTCAGTCTACTAATTAATTACATAGCATGGTCAATTTACTAATGATTTGACTAGTTTTTTCACTAAAATGAATCAATTTACTAATTAATTACATCGCATGGACTGTTTACTAACGATTCAACATCTTTTTATTTTTTTAACTTTTATAATAATTTCTAAAGTTTTATATACATTTTTAAAAAATAATAATAATTTGATTAAAATAATTTAAAATATTAAGTTTTAAAATATCAAAAAATTTTATAAAATTTTATTTAAAATATTTTTAATCAAAATTTATTATTGTAAATTTTATAATAAAATAAATAATAAATTTTAAAATATTAAGTTTTAAAATATCAAAGTTTTAATAAAATTTTATTTAAAATATTTTTAATCAATTATTATTATTGCAAATTTTATAATAAAATTTTACATATTAATTTTTAAATGGTTAATTATGTTTTTCGTCCCTTAACTATTGTTAATTTTTTGTTTTAATCCCTCACCTAACGTTTGCAATATTTTAGTTTCTGACGTTTTGAATTGGATGGAATTAGCAATTGACAACTTGATATTTACGATCCAAATCACCCTGGATATTATGGTCTTTAAAGTCTATAATAGGGCATTTCGCTCTACCACTTTGCTTAAAGACGTGAATGACCATCCAAACTTCTAATATTGACAATTAGCAAACAATCTTTGATTCTTCTTCTCACAACAGACTTCTCTTCCTTGTTTGTAAGCCATAAATATGTCTATTGCAACTATATTATGTGTTGATCACATATGTGGAATATAACCAGTCCATACGGCTATATTTCTCTCCTTTTGCAGTCATCCTCTGAGCAATATCCTCCAAGTTAGGTAGGGGAAATCCTTCCACCTTGTTTCTAATATGTTTCTTCCTTAGCAATTCACTTTCCTCTACTTGTAACACTGAAGCGAGTATGGTCAAAGATGAGTAGGCCTGAAAACAAATACGACTTCCTATCCCCCAAGGGGAATTTCAGAATTTGCTCAACTTCTTCAATAGTAGACGCTAGCTGGAAATTTTGAAAAGTAAAACACCTCAAAGGTGGATCATAATACTGAATCAGAGGTGCAATTGCCTCACTGGGCACTTCTACCATGACCAAGTGTAATACATTTCCATACAAACTCATGAAACTCTACGAAGCTCTGACACGGCGTCTGAGCCACGCTTTCCCGTTTCGGAGGCGCACCGGACACGGACACTCGTCGGAAGCGCACACAACGCGGTGTCAGACGCTATTTTCTGGGCCGGACACGGCCTTCTCTCTGGACGCGGAAAAGACACATTGTGGTGCTGCAAAAAGGTGGAATGTGGACGCAGTTGCAAAGTTGACACCGTTTACGTTGCAGACAAATTCACGGAGAAGAGAAGACAGAAGATAGGAAAGGGAAAATAAAGCAAAAGAAAAAGAAAAATCTGAAAAGAAAACATTATCATATTCTTATCAATTTAATAATTTAGTTATTTTATATGAAATTTGTTTTAATTTTACGGATCCCAAATAAATCTGTTCAGTTATCACATTTTCACTTTATCTAAAAATTTCTTCCTTCTTAATATAATATTTTATTTAAAGAGATTTTAATTTGTTTTATCAGTATATAATATATTATAATTAATTTTTATCTATAACATCTTTCATTTTTTATATGTAAATAAATATAAATAAATTACTAGATACATGTTCCGTATTTCAAATAAATATAAATAAATTACTTTATATAAAAAATAAAAAATAAAGATAAATATATAAATAATCTTAACTAAAAATCTTAATAAATTATATAGAATTAAAACTAAAAATTTTAATAAAATAATCCTCATTAAATATATCTATTTGAATATCTTTATATTTTATTTTTTAATAACAAAAACCTTATACATGTCGTATAAATACATAACAAGACTTACACAATATACAAAGAAAAAAAAATCAGTTAGAGGTAAAAGAAAGAAACGTTGAGATTTAGTGAGCGAAACACATAGTCATTGCAAGAAAGCTCTTGGAGGAAGAAGGAAGAAGGAAGAAGCTCGGATAGAAGAATAAGAATAGATATATTTTGAGCATGAGAAAAAAGTAAATACTGAGAAGAAGAAATGTGTAGAAAAAGGTAAGTACTCTCTACATCTCTTCTCCTTCTATCCATTAAATTCTTTGTCTTCTATATTAAATGTTATCCACACACTCTTTTCCTTCTACTTATTAAATCCATCCATTAAATGCTAATAATTTAACTTTTTTAATACTTAATGTCATTCTATGCATCCATCATATTTGCTATAACTTATACATGTGAGGGTACTATGTTCCTTGTTCTTTTTACAATATAAAATAATTTAATAATTTAACATTACTTTAAAAATATATTATATTATAAATAATTATATTTTATATTATGATTAGATTATACAAGATACTTTATTAGTTTTTAATTTCAGATTTCAATACATATGCGTTACATAATTTTAATTTATTTTATAATTTAAATTATAAACATAAAATTATAAGTTTTATATTTTGAATTTAATTTTTTAAATATATTATGTATAAAAGTTATTTAAATTATATACTTTTGTTTTTTTTTAAATTTTAAATATTAAGTAAATTTTGTATTTTCAATTTGTTTTATTATAGGAAATTAAGATGAGTAGACCTAATCAAGCTATTGAACAAGATGAAACAAAATCTCTTTGGAGATATTTTACAAAGATAAGAAAAACTCTCGGTGGTGGAAACTATATGGTCAACTGTACTTTGTGTGATTTTGAATTTAATGGATCTTACACTCGAGTGAGAGCTCATCTCTTAAAAATTAAGGGAGAAGGGGTTAGAGTTTGTCCAAAGGTGAATCCGACAAAACTTGCTGAGCTTAAAAGATTGGATAATGAAGCAACTTTGAAAATTGAAAATTCAAAGAAGAAAAAGGTCTCTCTACCACCTGTATCTGAGGAAAGAAAGCAGACAAGCAGTGGTGGTGTTCACCAAAAACTCAAGGGTCCTCTAGAAGCTTCTTTCAACATTCAAGCTAGAGATGCTCTTGATTGTGAAATTGCAAGGATGTTTTATTCTTCAGGATTAGCATTTCATCTCGCAAGAAGTCCCTATTATAGGAGTGCCTTTTCTTACACTGCCAATACTTCTAACCTTAGTGGATATGTACCACCATCATATAATAAATTGAGAGGTTCACTGCTTGATAAAGAAAGAGCTCATGTAGAAAATCTTCTGCAACCTATAAAGAATTCATGGAAGCCAAAAGGTGTGACAATTGTTAGCGATGGATGGAGCGACCCTCAAAGAAGACCTATTATCAATTTTATGGCTATCAATGAGAGTGGACCAATGTTTTTGAAAGCAATAGATGGATCTGGTGAGACAAAAGACAAGGATTTTATTGTCAAACACATGAGAGATGTAATTATGGAAGTTGGACCAAAAAACGTGGTACAAATTATCACAAACAATGCAGCAGTATGTAAGGCAGCAGGTATGATCATATAATCAGAATTTTCTTCAATCTATTGGACTCCTTGTGTAGTGCACACCTTTAATCTTGCATTGAAAAATATTTGTATGGCAAAAAGTACAGAAAGAAATAGTGATCTTTATGAAGAATTTTATTGGATCTCACAAATTGCTGATGATGCTACATTTATTAAAAACTTCATTATGGGGCACTCTATGAGATTATCAATGTTTAATAACTTCAATTCATTGAAGCTTCTTTCTGTTGCTCCAACGAGATTTGCTTCAACCATTATCATGCTTAAAAGATTTAGAAGCTTGAAAAGAGGACTCCAAGAGATGGTAATTAGTAATGAATGGTCTAATTACAAAGAGGATAATGTTGATAATGCACGAACAATCAAAGAAACTTTATTGAATGATAATTGGTGGATGAAGGTTGACTATATACTTGCTTTTACTGCCCCTATTTTCGATTTAGACGCTTCTCCGTGTCTGTGTCCATGTCGTGTCCGTGTCTGTGTCTGGGCTTCATAGGTGAAACTCCTAGACTGTTGCTTTGTCATCAACTGACTTATAATCTTTCAGCCTTTTGTACCTCCGACCTTCTTTTTTTTTTTGCAAAAATATGTCTCTTTTGGAAAATTGAAATCTTATTTGACTCCATAATTGTAGGCACGACTTACAAGATTTCAAAACTTATTCAATGCAAAAAAATAAATGAAAACAATATGAATGAATGGATTATAATGAAAATTAAGTTAAGAAACATGCATGACTTATAAAACCAAAGTACAATGCTATATGTATATGTACGTTTTCTAAAGTAAAAGAAAGAGAAACATAAAAATGAATATTGATATGTAATATGTTAAATGCCAATAACATGATGACATTAACATTTTATAATTTGAAGATTTAAACAAACACATATGCTCTGACTTTGTGTCCTATTATGTACAGGGAAAACCTATTTTGGGTCTATAAACTTTTACATGATTCTTTCATGGGTAACTCTAAATAATCTCATAGATCTTTAAAGATGTAGTCAACCTCAAGACATAATCCACAACGATAAGAAACCTAACAGATGTGGCATGTCAAGAGGAAACAAACTCTAGATGAAGTCTTCACAATAGCTAGGTAGATCTCATATCTAACATGATAACTGTTGGACGTTCACTCCCTATGGTGTGAAAGGAGCAACCTAAACCTATCCAAACCCAGGCAAATATAGAAAGATATAGCAATTGTCATCTACCATATGGTGTTAGGTATTGGGCTCCCTTCCTATGTGGAGAAAAGATCCAAAACTTGAGAAGCACATGTCTCACTTAACCTAGTGGAGAGGGGGCTGCCAAATAAATAGAGAGGCAGAACAATAGAGTCAGAACACACTGAAAATCCTAGCACATATAGGGAGAGGTAGAGGAAAAAATCTGTTCACGTTTTTCACAAAGCTGCCACCGTAAAATTGACACTGCAGATTTGTTCACCATTGGATCGGAGTGAAAATTTTACAGCATGTTCGAAACACATTATTCTTCATTATGACTGGTCAGATTGTTCATATGAGGTCTGAGTTGGGAGATATTAATTTTGCATTGCAATAGTGATTTTATAGATTTTTCTTCTCTATTTGAAAGCTTTGTTGCTTTGCAATTTGGTTGGGTGTTGACACTAATTTATGTTGTTGATTGAGGCTCTTTTGTACTCTTGTTGATCATAGTATAGCTATTTCTTTGGTCTGAACGACTCGTAATTTTTACTCTTGATTTGAAGGGTTTTCCACATTAAAAATCTTGGTGCCTTTATTTATGATTGTGGTGATTTATTATTGATGCTTTTTTATTATGGCATTAGAGATCTTGGTTGAACTATATTTACTTCCTTGAATGATGGAGGCAAATGCAAAGATGGTTGCATTGAATGGTTCAAATTATCACTTGTGGAAGGGAAAAATGAAATATGTGTTGTTTGTGATGAAATTGCATCTTCTCGTATTTGCTACACAGAAGTCAAATTCTATGTCTAATGAAGAATGAGACTTTGAGCACTAATAAGTGTGTGATTTTATTTGGAAATATGTTGAAGATAATGTTTATAATCACATTGCTAATGAAACACATGTTAGAACTTTGTGGGAGAAGATTGAATATTTGTATGCTTCTAAGTCAGGCAATAATAAACTGTATTTGTTGAATTCCTTGATGAATTTGAGGTACATGGAGAATTCTTTTATTTCTGATAATTTAAATGAGTTTTAAGGGCTCCTAGATCAACTGTCAAGAATGGGTATAAACTTTGATGATGAATTCTTGGGACTATGGCTATTGAATACTCTACCAAAGTCTTGGAAGATATTTCGTGTTTCAATTACAAACTCCGCCCAAATAGCATTGTTTCTTTACATATGGCAAAAAGCGGTTTTCTTAATGAAGATATGAGAAGGAAGACACATGGTTCTTCATCTCAATCTAATATGCTTGTTACAAAAATTAGGGGGAAAGTCAAAAAAAGGAACTGAAAGGTGATAGAGAGAAAAGCAGGACCAAGTCCAAGTCAAGATACAAGTCAAGATATAAGAATATAGAAGGTCATTATTGTAATAAAACAGGGCAAATTCAGAAATATTGTTTTAAGTGGAAAAAGGACAATGCAGACAAGAAGCACAAGCAAAAAGAGAATGATTGTGGCGATGATCGTGTCACTACCACTACAGGTAGTGATCTTGTTCTTCTTCGTGACTTTGAGTTCGTTAATCTTGTATCTGATGAGAGCATGTGGATTATTGATAGTGATGCTACACTGCATGTTACACCACTCAGGTCTCATTGGTGTTTGTATCTCCCTAATGATACCCCCTCCTTAAAAACCTAACCAATGGTATCAGAGTCGACGGTTAAAACCAGCTCATACGAGTGCAATATGGTTCTTGTATTGAAAGTCTTCCTGACAAGGCTTATAGGTAGGTGTGTCCCGTTAAAAAGAACGACAATACAGAAAAGGCAGAAGAAAAAGTACTCGTGGTTGGGAATGCTTCCGCTGGAGGGGGAGTGTACCAATGTGGTTGAAGGGACTCACACTTGAGGGGGAGATTGTTAGGAATCCAAATGTGAGTCTAAGTTCCACATTGGCTAAAAATGATAAAGTAGAGCACTATATAAGGATAAAGACCCATAAACTCATTGCTTTAAGGTTTTATGTTGAGAGTGGTGTCAATGCCTTATGTGGTTGGGCTTAGGTCTCATTGGTGTTGTTTGTTCTCCCTAGTGAAACCCCCTTTGTAAACCTAACAAGTGGTATTAGAGCGGAGATTGTTAGGAATCAAAGTGTGAGTCTAAGTCTCACATTTACTAGAAATGAGAAAGTAGAACACTATATAAGGATAAAGATTGCCTTAAGGTTTTGGGTTGAAAGTGGTGTCAATGCCTTACGTGGTTGGGCTCAAGTCTCATTGGAGATTCTTAATGTTCGAAGAATTAATGGAGATTTCATATTAATTCTTTGAAACTTAACCATTAACCAATAAACATTCTTGAGAGTATCTAATGAGTAAAAAGTGAAGAGATGAAATTATAATTTTTTTAAAATGAATTATATATCAAATACAACTTATATTAAATGAGTACGTTGAGGGTTTAATCGGTCCGACCTCACTACGCGCCTGGTTGAAACCTCAGTACGTTGAGGGCTTAATAGGTTCGACCTCGCTACGCGCTTGGGTAAAATCTCAGTACGCTAGGGCTTAATCGGTCCGACTTCACTACGTACTTGGTTAAAACCTTAGTACGGTGAGGGCTTAATCGGTACGACCTCGCTACGCGCTTGGTTAAAACCTTAGTATGTTGAGCGCTTAATCGGTCTAACCTCGCTACGTGCTTGGTTAAAACCTCAGTACGCTGAGGGATTAATTGGTCTGACCTCGCTACGTGTTTGGTTAAAACCTCAGTACGTTGAGGGCTTAATCGGTCTGACCTCGCTACACGCATGGGTAAAACCTCAGTACGTTGAGCACTTAATCAATCTGACCTCACTACGCGCTTGGGTAAAACCTCAGTATGTTGAGGGCTTAATAGGTCTGACCTCGCTACGCACTAGGGTAAAACCTCAGTACGCCGAGGGCTTAATCGGTTCGACCTCACTATGCGCTTGGTTAAAATCTCAGTACACTGAGGGCTTAATCGGTCTGACCTCGCTACGTGCTTAGTTAAAACCTCAGTACACTGAGGACTTAATCGGTCTGACCTCGCTACACCCTTGGTTAAAACCTCAGTATACTAAGGGCTTAATTGGTCTGACCTCGCTATGCGCTTGGTTGAAACCTCAGTACGCTGAGGGCTTCACTAGACTGAGGGTTTCATCAATTCGACCTGCTTCAGTACACTGCGAGCTTCAGCAGTCTGATCTCGTTACATGTTGGGTAAAAGCCTCAACATACTAAGGGCTTCGTCGGTCCGACCTGCCTCAGTGCATTGACTAGTCCGACCTTGTTACATGTTTGATAAAACCTCAATATTTCGAAGATCCTACCAATCTGAGATTGCTATTGTTGGTTCAAAACTCCTATCTTAAAACAAATATTAAACGCTAATTCAATCGGATCGACGTCTAGGAAGGATAAGTTTATGCGTGATATTCGAAAAGAACAACGTCAACTCATAGGTTTGCACCTTTTGAGTTAACTCATCAACTCCCATTTTAAGAGTTGTCAACTCAGACTCTTTATCCTTTAGAGCCTTTTTAGTCTTAGAAAGCTTGGCCAGGTTAGATTAGAGCCTGTCAACCTCTTATTTAGCAACATCCAAATCTGTCGTAAACTTTAATTCCCTCTGCTTTGAGGCCCTCAGGCGATCAATCAAGAAAAGAGAAGAGGTTTCAGCTTGATGTAGAGATCGTAGCAACCCTTCGTGAATAGAGGTCGAATCATGTTTAGAGATAATCACATCATCCGCTAAGGATCAATTGTTTACTCGCCCATGCGCCACATGTTTAAATTCATCATCCCAAAAACTCATTCTCTAGCCAGAAGCATCACCCCCATCTACTTTGACAATCTCAATAGGTCGATCGTTGGAATCCAAAGCCTCAAGGGCGTCCTGTGTAACCTAACAAGTTGTATCAGAGCGGAGATTATTAGGAATCAAAGTGTGAGTCTAATTCCCACATTGACTATAAATGATAAAGTAGAGCACTATATAAGGATAAAGATTGCCTTAAGGTTTTGGATTGAAAGTGGTGTCAATGCCTTATGTGGTTGGGCTCAGGTCTCATTGGTGTTTGTTCTCCCCAGTGAAACCCCCTCTATAAACCTAACAAGATTAGATGAATCATTTCTTAATATTCGAAGAATTAGTGGAGATTTCATATTAATTCTTTGAAACTTAATCATTAACTAGTAAACATTCTTGAGAGTATCTAATGAGTAAAAAGTGAAAGAGATGAAATTATAATTTTTTTTAAATGGATTATATATCAAATACAACTTAAAACTATCATTTTTAAGGAGAAATTCAATACTCAATTATATATATTTTTGTTAAATTAATAACAATAATTAAATACATAAATTTTAAGTGTATTATTTTGACCCGTTCAAATTTGTTTGATGAATATCCGCTACCGGATAAAACACATGTAAACCAATCTTTAATCAATACTATACTCGTAGGTATAAATGTGCATTCAACCATAAAGATCCATGAAAAAGATAGTACCCACTCTCTTTTGGCCCTTCATGGCTTCTCTCATAGGGATGACAAAAATACTCATGTCCGTGGGTATCCGCGAATAAAATATGTGTCAGATAGTTGGTACACGCATGTATTTGTTACCTGTAGGTAGCAGGTATTTTAATACCCACTTATAAACAGGTCGGGTGCGGATATCATACTATCCGTACTCGCGAGTACCCGTTACTTGAAAAAAATAAAAATAAAATAAAATTTATGTTTTATTAAGTTAAATTTTAAAATTAAATTTTAATTTATATTTTATTACATTGGATTAAATTAAATTATATTTATATTTAGTTTAATTTATATTTTATTTGAATTTTTTTTGTAATTTTATTTAAATTTAATTTTAAATATTTATAAAATATTTTAAAAAATATTTGTAAGTATTCACGAGTACCCACAAATTTTAAAATATCAACAAATATTTTTAAAATGGATACTCGCGTGGATAGCAAGACAGGTAGTTGATAATTTTTGTGTTGCAGGTCGGGTTATTTATATGCACTATCCATGCTCAACCCGTTAGAATGAATTAATGAATTAATGATGTTAAATGCAAATTTTTCTAGGATCCATTTTAGAATTATTATACAGTATTTCGTTATCTTACCTTCTATTATTTTGTTTATTAGCTAGGACTATGATATTACAAAGAGTTTGTACTATAAATCCAACCTTTATAATTACATTTTATTTTAATTTACCTTTATTAAAGTTTTCATTAACATATTTCTATTTTTTTATTTTTAAAATGTAATTTTAGTTTTTCTAACAATATTTTAATGAATGAGCTGAATATTCATCACTAACGAAATTGTTAAAAATAAATTCAAATTTTATTAAAAGTATACTTTTAGTTAATATTTTTGTATTGATTCATTATAATTTAAAATAAAATTTATCCAATTTGTCACCGTAATTAAAAAAAACCTTTAATCACAGGTATAAATTGCTTATCATTATCTAAAATGTAATTTATATGTTTAAAAATACTAAAATATAATATATATTTTAAAATTTATTTATCAAACAATGCTAGTTATTTAAAATAAATATCTATTGTGGATATTGTATATCCTAAAATATAGCTAAAATATGTATGAAAAATTATAGTAAAAAAATAAATATTAGTGGAGTTTTTGAATAAAAATCTACGCGATTAATTATTAAGCTCGTTTGCTTAAATTTAAAATTAAAGTTACTTATTACAAAAACCTATAATATTTTTATCATAAATTAGGGGTTTATAATTGTATATTTGGGCTTTAAGTTCCAGCCCAGTCCAGATTTCTCGCATCCGTGTTCGGCTCAAGATCCATAAACCCTAATTTAGTCTTTGACACTCTCACTCTTCACTGCCTATTTGATCGAACCTATTGTCTCATCTGTTTCCATCTTCATCTTCGTCACTCGTTTAGGGTTATTCGTCTTCTATGATTTCGAGTCTGAATGTTTCTGAAAGTTCAGCCTTTATGAAATTGAGTTTCGGTATTTTATGATTTTTAACGTCTCTGCATATTCTTGCTTTCTAAGATGAAATTCTAGGTTATGTTTGTGTGCAGTGACGAGGCAATTTTGTGGACTAGAGTTTCTGATCTGGGTAGTTACCCAGAAGTTGATTATCAAACCCTTGGCTGTCTGAGCACATCATAGTTTCAGAATTTAATTATTTTATGAACATTTTTCATTTTCCAAAATAATTGTGTTGGAACTCACCCTTTTTCAGATGTGATTGATCTTTTGTAATGTAAGTAAGCTGAATTGGCTTGAGAAAACAATCTGGCTTATGATGATAATTCATTTATCTTAGCGGATTTCAGTGAGATTTTTATCAATGATCTGATTGTTACACACACTGAAGCCATTGATCGATTGTTTTTAATATTTTGTTTCAAAATTTGTACACTTGACCTTTGTGTTCGTAGTTCTAATTTGATGAACTTGTTCTTAATTCGCTATTTCTATCACCTGAATTGATGGGTTTTGTTACATGGTGAGTACTAATGTTTATGTTAATGGTACTATGATGAGATAAAACACCTTTGTGTTATGGGCAGTGGACGTAACCATAAGTTTCGCCGTGAGCCTTAAATTTGAACGACTTCTCCTTCCACTGAGTACCATAGTCAGAGATTTTTTTTTTTGCATTAAATCATTGTAAAGATAATTTGAATGAATGCCTAAGGGTTAGGCAATTTAGGAGCAGTTGTGGTCATCCTGATTGATGGTTTCATCACCATACACTGTTATTTCACATGAACATGAACACTCACGTGAGGAGGAATGTTTATTGAATTATGGTTGCATATACTAAATATACTGGGTTGTTTCATATTCTTTAGCTATATGATTATGGATGCACTTTTTATTAAAATCATAAGTATGAAAATTAAGCATTTGTGAAATTAACATTGGACTTTATAATTTGATTTTTGTGCTATGAAGAGGCAATTTCGTGGACTAGAGTTTCTGATCTGGGAATATACTCAGAAGTTGATTATGAAACCCTTGGCTGTCTGAGCATACCAAATCTTGGATTACCCTAAAATTACATGCTTGACTAACAGTTTTTTATTCCATAACTTTCGTTTGGATTTGATTTTTTTATAAAATTTTTGTAGTTTATGATGATAATTTGAATATCTTAAATCTTTACCAACTTTTGAAGTTGTTGTTCGATTGATAGACCGTTTTAGAATTTGATGAAAATATATTAGCAATCTCTCAAAATATTGAGAATAGCTGGTTCAACTGAATTACGGTTTGAAGATGGAAAGGCGAGTAGAATTACACCGTGATTTACATTGAAATGTCAGTGAGGAAAAACAAGTTGCTCAATTGTAAAGAAATGAGAAGAGGAGAAAAACCATAAAACTGTCATTTACCAATTTGTCCATGAAGATTGAGTGATGGTATGTCTCAAGAAGCGTGTCAATCCAAATGGTGGTAAGGCAAGTGATGGTGGCGGGAGGGAGGGAGAGTTTTGCTAAATCAAGAATCAATTGTGTTTCTTATAAAATAATAATAACTTTATTATTATTATCATTATAATAATTATTTTTATTATAATAATAATAATAATATATAAATTATTATATTAAGTAAATGTTATTCTAAATTTAGTATTTTTTAAACTTTAAATAACAATTCACATTTTATTTTAAGATAATTTTCATTAAATATATTTAAATTTATTCTTTGGGTAAAATGGTAATAATCTAGTTTTATTCAGTAAAACATTTTTTATATCTTTCATTTGATTATATCAGAGACAAATTTTTATTTCTCAAAATCAAATCATTTTTTCCTTACTTGAAATGATTTCATCTTCTCTTCCAAATTCAGTATATCAATCCATCTTCAGTTCAAACACAACAATTCTCACTTGAGATACCAATAAACTAGGAATAATGTTAACTCAATATTCAAGAAAGAAATAATGTTAACTAATTCAAAAAATATTCACATAAAAGAGGTCATGAGATAAACAAGAAAAAAATATTAAGTAATTCATTTAAAGGAAGATTTTGTATCCCTTGAAATGGAATCCTCCTAAAATTGACTTATTCATTTTGATCTTAATTAACGCCTATGAAAGGAAAGGATATAACAAAATAGTAATAGTAATCATATGTGAGAGCAAAAATAGACCCTATTTGTTTCCAATGACAAAATTTGAGACAAATTTACATAATTAACTGTATTTTTAATATGAAAGATTATATAAAAATAGATTTTAGAGATAAGCTTGAAGAATGCTATGTTACATAGGGGTCGTGGATTCTAGTCACTATAACAACATATTTACTTTTCTTTCCTCTTCTAAGAAGAGTATTCATCGGTGATTGATAAAATCTTGGTATGCATTGGTGGCTGATAAAGACTTGATATGCATGGGTGATTGATAAAAAGTTGTTGTACTGACATTCAAAATCTGCACCATTACTTTACTGCAGTCACATATCCAGAACACATCCTAAAACGCGATATTTTAGTATTGTATATTCTTAAAAATAAAGGGTATAATTATTCGCAACTTATCTAATTTCGTTTTAATGTGTCTAAATAGTACCTGCTTTTAACTTTGCATCTATTTAGTACTCAAATTAGTTAATTTGCATCAATGTGGTCCATCCCGTTAAATTTTCAGAAATGCCGTTAACGGAACAGTGATCTGGCATTGTAGAACAAATACATGTCAATGAAAATAATTGTACAGTGGCAATTGGTGGATAACGTGTCATGTCCTATTTCAATTGATTTTTCACACTGAAAAAACCCTAATTTCTCATTCCCATGTTCATCTTCTTCGTTGTTCGATTGGTGCAGTGACCATGAAGCTTATTTGCTGCAGTGGTCAAGTCGCTGGCGAATAGGGAAATGTCGCGTGGTTTTAGTCATCCATGGTCATCTTGTTCGTGTGGGTCACATAATCACAGTGTTTCTTCTCCTGGTACTGTATCTGGGTCAGTGAGTGGAACACCACATTGCCATTGCGGGGAGATTGCAGTGTTAAGAGTTGCAAGAACAACGAAGAATTGTGGGAAACAATTTTGGGGGTGCCCTCACTACAAGGTTTGATATGTGAAACAACACCGCATAAAACAATTAAATTAATCAAACCCTAAACCCCACCATTCCAAAATCAATTAATTCAATGAAAGACAAATTAAAATGATTCGCGCACCTGGAATCCGAAATGCTTGCCACTTTGATGTCAATTACAGCTTCAATTTCCTCTACAACGCTCGAAATTGCCAATTTGAATTGAACCCTAACTTCACGACAACGCCTCTCACTTGAACACCAACTTCTAATTCGTTCCCAAATCGCGCCCCCTTTTAATTTTCAATTTCATTTTTCAAAACACTATTCCACATCACACACCTGATAATGCCACGTAATATTTTTTTTCCTACTTAAGTAGTCAACATGGTCAGACGTTAAGTCATTTAACGGAGTCAACTAAAAGGGATCAAATTAATACAAATTAACTAATTTGGGTACTAAATAGATGCAAAGTTAAAAATGAGTATCATTTAGACACATTGGAACGAAATTGGATACGTTGCAAATAATTATACCAAAATAAAGCACCACCATCGTAATTTATGCACATTGTACTTTTTTTTAATTTAATTGTGATTTTGTGTGAAATTCCTATAAAAATGAATGTATTAAATCTGTATAGATTATAAATATCTCTTCTCATTCATGGACACTCACAGTAAATATCTCTCACCAAGTAACCCAACCTTTAACATCAATAATACTCCTAACCTCAATGACACTTAACAAATCCGCCATCAATGCCCAATTTCTCATTACTGTGCACATTACCAATCCTAACTTTGATTGGATAAGAATGAGAAAGTGTAACCAGAGAATTTTGTGTTCCTTCAAATCAAATCATTTTAAAATTGACTCAGTCATTCTAATCTTAATTAACGCTCATGAGAGGATATAACAAAATAGTAACAGTAATCAAATTTGTCCTAACAGTATTGTGATGGATTAAAAGACACTGAAATTCACTATTCACATGTGAGAGCAAAAATAGGCTCTATTTGTTTCCAACGCCAAAATTTGAGACAAATTTACATAATTAATTGCATTTTTAATATAATAGATTATATAAAAGTAGATTCTATTTAATAAATCCAACGAAATATTTATTTAGTAATTATAATATAATAAATACACAATTTGCATTTTAATCTATAACAATATATAATATATAAAGAGAATTTACCTTTTTATGTTCACATTTCAAAATTCTAATTTTATCCTTTAAAATATAATTATTTATTAAATTTTTAAAAATTGACCATTACTTTTACAAACTTTTTATAAAATTGTCTATCTTTATTTTTTCTTTTTTCTTCTATTTATCAACAATTTTTTTCTTATCTTTTCTGATATATTTCATTTTATTTTTAATAAATATAATTTTATTTTATATATTTACTTAAAAACAATATCATCACCTACTAATTACTTATATTTAAAAAGTGTATACGTCTAGAGTGTGTTTATGCTAGTATTTAATAAAATAAATTAATTTAATATTTTAAATAAATAATATTTTATTTTATTTTTACTTTTATTTGAATTAAAAAAAAAGTGAAATGGATCATAGTTCTTGCACACGCCATCTGTATTTTCTTTTGGCAGACTCTATCCTTTTCTTATTTGGACATCAGTTAATAGTTAGTATGAAAAAAAAAATGTGTCTGTTTGGAGTGATTGAAAAGGAGAAAAGTGATCCAATTGCAGAAAAAAAAAATGGCAAGAAGAAACCGTCATTTCTCCTTCACAGGTTTACACGTTGGAGGCATAAGGGGTGGTTCGGTATTAATCCTTTAGACAACTCATCACCAATCTCACAGAATTACACAAAACAAAAACCTCTTTTAAAATCACGGACAGTTTTTGAGCGTGGGGAAAATAAAGCCAAAATCAGAGAAGAAAAGTAGAGGGTATTCAGCACATACATCACGAAAATTTGTTACAGATTCCAAATATACATCGAGCAGAAGAAGAGGAAGCAGGAGAAAAGGAACCCATCAGAGCCAAAAAGGAAACCAATCCGGGACCAATAACACAAGGAGGCTACAAGAGGTAAGCCCCATTCGATAATTGAAGGCTCGGATGAATATGATATTATCTTGTGCTTGAATGAAAATGACGTTGGTTTGTGCCGGATTTGTTATGTTTTTAAATTTATATTATACAAGTGCTAATATATTTTTTTCCAGTAAAAATTAGAATTAGTCTCTCTTCAAAATTTTGATCTAATTTAGTTTTTTAATGTTATAACTATATAAATTTAGTTTTTATAATCAAATTTTGTTAAATTTATTTCACATTTCAAATTCTTTTCATGATAATATTTGAGTTGTTTATACCGTTTCACATTTACTTCAATGTGAGCTAATAATGTGTCAAATAATATAAACAACTCAAATGTTATCATGAAATACATTGGAAACGTTAAATAAATTTATCAAAATTTAGTGGAAAGGACTAAATTCATGTCATTATAAAGTTAGGAGACTAAATTGGACAAAAAATATATTTATCATTTATTAAAAATGAGGAGAAAAGAAAATTTATTAAATTTATAATTCTGTTCACCCTTCAACGTGTAGAAGAGTCATAATAATATTTATCATTTTTAAAATAAATTACTCCACTGTAGTTGCTGAACTTTCTATTCGTTTTTCTATACTATCTTGGAATGTTAGATGAGAAAGAAATAGAATGCAAAACAACATTAGAAAGGTCTGCAGCTTATCTCATCAATTTTTGAACACTGGTCTGTCTTTGAAAAGAAAAAGAAGTGCTTTTAAGCATAAAGACAGTGCAAAGGTAATCCAGAACATTCAAATTTTAATTTAGGATGAAACAATAACTTTGAAGATTATATATTATATTAAATCATTCTTTGACTATTAATATAGTATTTCATTCTTTTATTATTAAAAAAAATTATATTGTATACATCTAGGGTTGAGTGAAAAATATGCAACCTTACAGTTGCTATATATTTAATTTGATTTTTGTTGAACTTGTTAATTTGTTAAGACTGTAGAATTATAAAATAAAAGTAATTGCGGGTTCAACAATTATGAAATATAAAATTAATTTTAAGAAAAAGGAAAAAAAAAAGGTAAACCATTAACAAAATATTAACTGCTAACAATTTTTATAAAAGAAAAAAATTGTTAAGATTGTGAATTCATTTAAACAGTGATGGCTAAGTAAGCAAAATTAAAAATTGAAATTAGGTAGTTGATTACTTGCTCTTTAGCCGCCAAAATGGAATATAGACTAAGTTTTATGACGTATGAGCCACTGAACCCTACCATTACCCCATCTCATCATTGATTTTAATTCTTCGAATTTTATATTGCATGCAACTTTCAATATATAATGCTATATAATATTGGTTTAAATTCTTAAACAAAATAATAAAGAGTCGACCAATGATGTAGCCACGTGTTAATCATGAATAAAAGCTTATCTCATCTTCATCGGAAACTGTAATGTTCTTATTGTGTGTTTTTTTTTTTAATATATATATTTTTTAGACTTTTATTTTTAAGAGGTTTATTTTAATATTTTTATTTCTTATAACTAACGAGATCTTCCATGAGAAGTGCCGAAAGCTGAATTGGACTATTGGACTTTCACAGCCACCATTGACTTGACTCGTGTTTTTCATTCATTCATTTCCAATATTTTCCTTTCATACTTTCCGTTCGGATTCCCTCAACACATCTTCACTCTCTTAAGTCTATTGCACGTGCTTTCTTCCCACGCGAAGAAACTGAGAATCTGGAACGCAACAACCATGCCTGATACTACCTCGCCACCGTCGGAAACAACCCAAAACACTTCAATCTTCGCCGCGCTCCACCCTGACATCATCCACGCGCACATCCTCACGCGCCTCGACGCCGCCACGCTGGCATCTGCTGCATCCGTATCCTCGCTCATGCACCGCCTCTGCACACAAGAGGATCTCTGGCGCCAAATCTGCACCGCCACGTGGCCCTCCTTGCGCGACCCCATCGCCCGCCGCGTCATCTCCACCATTCCCGGTGGCCACCGCTCCATCTACACCGACGCCTTCCCTTCCCTCCATCATTTCTCTCTGCATCCCCGCCGCACGCCGCCGCCCCCGCCAGAGGAGCTTATCTCCGCCGTGGACATATACTTCCAGGGAAGGCCCGTGTTCTCGCGCGTGAAACGCATCGAAACGCAGAAAGACTGGTTCCTTTCCTCGCCGCTGTGGGTGGACGCTCTCGAGCCCAACGAGGTAGTTAAACATACTTTTAATACCAGCTCGATCTCTAAACACAACATTTGAACTAACTAATAGCTATTAAGAAAGTTTATTAATTAATTATGATTGTTGTCTTAGGAAATACTAATAAAGAATCATTTATAAATAGATTAATGGAAATAGTAATTTTATGTTATTAATATCAAGTCTTAATTAATGTGCATGTATTTTAAGGCGTGCATGAAAAATAATAATTAGGAATGGACTAAAAAGTTAAGACAACTATTTAAATTCTTTACATGACAACTATAATAGGGCAAATAAAGTTGTTACAACTATAATTGTGAATACAAAAATGAGAGAGGAACAAAATTGTAATTATTATTTTTATTTTTAAGCTAGACTCAATTTTTCATTGGTAAAAGAATAATTCGTAACATTTATAATTTACGAATTCAACTAATTAATATTGTTTTAATGAAAAATAATTAACATAAAAGACAATTAAATAATAGTCGGATAAAAAAAAAAAAGAAAATTTTAAAATAACACGTAAAGAGTACGGAAGTAATTTTTTTTTACGTAACTAGAATTTATTAAACGTTATAATCTTTTATTTATTGCCATCGCTCCTCTTGTAATTTTATTTGTAATTTTATTCGAAGTCCAAACAAAAGAATAACGATAGATAAAATATTTTTTTATCAGTAATTGGTGACACAGTTAGGGAAGAGAATTGATGGTTGATTTTTGTTGCAGATGATTCCCACGACGGTGAAGTTCACGAGGAAGGAAGAGAAGTGGTTGAAGCAGTTGGAGGAGAGTCTGAGCGTGAGCTGGATTGTGGTGGATCCAACAGGGAAGCGTGCGACGAACATTTCGAGCCGGAGGGCGGTGTTGGCGCGGCGGCACTGGCTGACACGGGAGGTGGAGGTGTTGTACGCGGCGGAGATGGTGAGGGAAAGGGTGCAGTGCGTGGTGAAGGTCACGTGCGGTGGAAAGGTGGGAGGGGAAGTGCACGTGAGGGAGGTGAATCTGGTTATGGAGGACACGGAGGGGCGGCAACTGAGTGGGAAGGAGGGTGTGGAGATTCTGCAGAGAGGCATGGAGAGTGGAGTGAGGAAGAAAGTGGATGCGGTGAGGGAGAAGGAGAGGTTTGAGAAGTTCACGTGCTTGATGAAGGAGAGAAGAGAAAGAAAGTTTAGAAGAGAGAAAGCACGTGATCTTCTTTCAACACTCTTCGCTTTGCTTCTTTCTCTCTTCTTTTGCTTCCTCCTTGGATTCTAACCTTTTAACTCTTCATCGTATACCTTCGTTGTACAGTCATTGGAGAGGAAAACACCGTTTGTTTGAGGGATTGTTCACCATGCCCAACACTTTCTCTATGTCATCGTCCGGTTGACGGTTGAGGAAAGAGTGCACTAAGTAAAACGGTTCGCTATTGGGCTTACTGACCCAGGTTCAAATCAGAGAAGCCCAATAATCGCCCAAATTAGAACCCAATTATTTTATCCAACCTATACTTAAAAAAGTTCACAATGTACATTTTTGTAGTATCTTCGTTACCAAATAAATTGAGCCACGCTTAGTACTATAAATTGATCTACACAATAAAGTTATGTAGTATAAACTACAAATTATTTATCGTTTAATGTGTTGACCATTATTCTTTCCTTACTTTTTTAAGCATTAGGAGATAGAATTATAAAGCTATTGTTTTGAAAGTTATAGAGACTTAGAGTAGTTGAATTAGGAAATTTGATGGTTAGAAATAATGACTGTTTTTTAGTTGAATTATGATATTCTTACTCCGTTGTCAAACAATAAACACAAAGCAAATAGAAAAAAAAAATTCTAGTTTCAAATATTTTAAATTTTAAGTTGTGAATCTTTTCGAACTTAGTAACTAATTGTTTCGATCAAGAGTTTAAAGCTCTGATATGAAAAGCAAAAGATAGGGAAAGGATAAAAAATTTGATTCAAAGTTAAAATTGTTTGAAGCTAGAAAAAATCTAACTCCTTTAGGCCTTTGGTTTTACTTTTCTATTTATAAGTATTTCAGTTACAAAACCATATATCTTCTAAAATAGAAAGATAATAAAATATAAATTGAAGTTATATTTAAAAAAAAAAATCTAAATTACAAAATCTAATAATTAAATCAAAACATCTAAGATTAGATTTGGGTCCTCATACTAGGTCATCCTGCGTCATCTTCCTGCAATTATTATTCATTGATATTTTTCTTCATGCAAATCTTGAGATTTTAATACTTATAACTAATCCCCGTAGTGGTCATATACATATAACCTATGATGATACTATAATTTTAAACATCTTGGATCTTTACTATGATGATCTTCTGTCGTGTAGGGTATAATGTTTAGATGTCCTAGGTCAGAACAACCTTCTGCCATGCATGGTATAATGTTTAGACATCAAGGGTCTTCGCGAGGACAATCTCCTATCGTGTAAGATATAATGTTAGAAGTCTTGGGTCTTATACCCTCCTGTTGTGTTGGGTATAATGTTTAGATGTCCTAGATTTTTGTCAGGGTAATCTCCTATTGTGCATGATATAATGTTTAGACATCTTGGGTCTTATGATTTCTTATCATGTAAGGTATAATATTTTGATGTCCTAAGTTTTTGCCAGCACAACCTTCTTTTGTGCATGGTATAATGTTTATACATCTTAGGTTTTCGTTAGGATGGTCTTTTGCTATTAAAGGTATAATGTTTAGATATTTTAGATCTTCGCACATAATGGTCTTCTGTTGTCCAAGGTATAATGTTTAGACGTCTTGGATCTTTGCTAAGACAACCTCTTGTTGTGTAGAGTATAATATTTATATGTCTTTGTCCTCACTATGTTTCTTATCATGCAAGTTATAATATTCAACTATCTCGAGTTTTCGCCAAGTCAACTTCCAAACATATTGGAATCAATATTTAGCTAAGATAATTCAAAATTTTCTTATCATTCTTCCTTGAAGTATGTTGTAACTTTAAAATTTGACCGCTACAAAAATATTTTTAAAATAATAATTTGATTGTTCTAGAAAATTGAGTGAACGATCGTGTTGTCAAATAAAACTAAACTCTATACCCTAAAGAAAAAAATTAAAAATCTACCGTACATATAACTACATATTAGTAACTAAAAATGGTAAAGTGATACTCCACATAAATAGCCACATTTGAGTTCTTAAACGTAAGATAATTAAATTCATAGTTTTATAATAGTTTTATCTACCTTATTGTACTTTTGCAACTTCAAAGTAAAAAAGATAAAGAATAGCCTCATATTCAATATATAAATATTTTACTATTATAAGTGTAATAATATTATTAAAATAATTAATATTAAAATCTGAAAACTTAAAAAAAAAGCAAAAGTTGAAGAAAAGATAGAATCTTAAATAGGTTTGTCTACTTAAAGATTCAGAATGATATATTTTGTAATAAAATTTACCTAAAAGATTCTATTAAAGATTATTTATTTGATAAAATTAATAAAAACAGACAAAATTTAATTTCGACCTTCGTACATTTTAATCATACATGATTTTTATTGATTTTTTAAACAGAATTGTGTCTGTCTTTTCTTGTTTTATTCCTTATAATTTACATGAATATCATTTTGAAGATCGAATGTGATTGAATGCATGCCACAAGTTCTTCCACGTGGACAATGATTTTCTTTCTCAGTGGACGAGAGAGATTAATGTAGACCCCACTTTATCTCATAAACTCCACGTGGCGCAATGTGATTGAGTAACGTTGGCATCCATGAAAACGCAATCCAAACCCAATCTAACTCAAAGGATATGAAGAATAGAAAAGAATATGAAGAATAAGAACCCTAAAACTAGCACAGCCACTACTTCCTCACAGCGGTGATTCAGAGAGCAGAGCGAAAATGACAACCTCCTTGGCGACCGTCGCAGGATTGGGTGGCGCAGCCCTGGGCTCCACCGCGTCTCGCCTCACCTCCGGTACGCATGAACGAAGTTATTAAAATTGATTTTGATTGAGTTGAGAAGAGCATGATGCGAGAGATACTGTGTTTTTGTGAATTGTGTTGCAGGGTTCGTGAGAGCCCCTGTGAGTGCTAGGAACCCCTTGAGGCAAGGTGTGGCAATGGGAAAGGGTGGAAGGGTTACATGGTAATTTCAGTTAGAGATTAATTTTGTCTAATTTTGAAATTAAAAGAAAGGGAAAATAGAATGAATGATGACATTTTTGAACGGTGATTGAAGCTTCGAGAGGAATTGGCTGCGGACAGATTACAGTGTGATCGGGTTCGGATTGATCGGATGGCTAGCACCTTCCAGCATACCGGCAATCGACGGTAAAAGTCTGACTGGTCTCTTCTTCGAGAGCATTGGAGCTGAGCTTGCTCACTTCCCTACTCCACCTGCTCTTACTTCCCAGTTCTGGTTAGTCACTTCATACTTTTCTTTTTTTTCTTTTTCCTTCGCTATATAATATAAATTTTGTAGGAGAAAATTTCAAAGAATTACGCCTTAATTATTAATTATTACTTTTGATTTAATGATAAATAATCGATCAAATTTTAGTTAAACAAGATTACATAGTGTTAAGAATAAAAATAATTTTTAATATCACCACTTGCATATTCACATCTCCAATTTTATCACTGAAACGATATAAAACTCTTAAAAGTGAAATAAAACCCTATTGGAGTTTCTTTTAATACTCTTAATTAACTACTGCAACAAAAATCACACCCAAGAACGAAGAGAAAGGTGAATAGTGGGAATCATAATTGGTCAATATGATATTAAATAAGTATTTGAAATTTTTTAACATTAATTTTTTTACTTAAAATTAATTATGAATATATATTTAGATAAGAAATTCAAACTAAATTTTGATACTAATTTGTTCTTGAAATGAAAATATTTAAACATGGTTTATTTTACTTCAAAAATCAATTTTAAGATAAACTTTTCTAATTGAAGAACCTGTCCTTTTCTAAATTAATTTAATCTTGTAAGTGTTCAACTAAATAAACACTTAGCGGTATTCCTTCTTTTAAATACTTTTTTCTTCATTCACAAAACTATACATCGACGTCGTATTTACTGTGTTTATTTAAGAGAAACAGATTTTTTTTTTCAAAACCACAAAAGTAATTTTTAAAAGTAATTTTTTTTTCAACAATAGCTCCAACCAACCTCCTGCTAACTAATATTTTAACATATAATTATTCATTTCACTTATATTATCAATGAGATTGAGTGATAGTTAATTTTTTTTTTATTTTGGCTGGTTAAGATTTATAATAGTTTTGTCTACTTTTAAGGAAAAAAAAAATATGAAAATAGTGGACTTGGGCTCAGAGTAAAGCCCATTTTGTTCAGTGGCAATGGACCAAAATAACATTTAAAAATATAATTATATAACTAAAATAAAAAGTTGAAAAACAAAAGGTCCCACCGAGATTTGAACTCGGGTTACTGGATTCAGAGTCCAATGTCCTAACCACTAGACATGGGACCATTGATGAACTATAATGCAATTTATAAATATATGCTTGTAAAACTGTCAAAAAAATTTAAAGCAACATAAGACATAATAATTATTTGTGAGACAAATGTTATTCCCAGGTTATGGCTGGTTACATGGCATCTTGGTTTGTTCCTGTGTCTCACTTTTGGGCAAATTGGTTTCAAGGGAAGGACTGAAGACTACTTTTGAATTCCAAACCTATGCTCTGTTTTCACTTTCTTTTTGTTTCTCCTTTTGTGCCTTGCAATTGCAATCTATGCTGTATAACTCTATATGCTACCTTTTACCTTAGAAATCTGTGTAATATTCATAATGTTGTATATTATTATTGCTCATGTACTTTCTCCTTCCTCATCAATGTCCCACCTTTCACTCCTACCATTTTTTTCAAAGGCTACTCTTTAGTTTCACTAATTTATCATTGTCTACTTATTGATCAAGAAAAATAAAACCATCTCAATTATGCCACTATTCTAGAAATCTAAGAGTTGGGAATTGCATTAGTTACTTCAATGAATGTCTAGTACCCACAATACAACAAATATAACAAATAAGATATATTAAAAGAAAAGAATATGTTTATTAGTTAAAATTATTTTAAAGTCATTTCTTGTACTTTTAGCAATTTTTCTATGTTTCAAAACTAGTTAGAAGATGTCACATTATGTTGTAAGAAAAAATTGTCAAAATTTAGTTGTCAAAATATCACTCTTCATGATGAAACATCAACAATTTTTTTTTTCTTAAAAAACAATGAGGTGGTCAAAGTTGCACTTAACAATTATGAAACACACAACCCTGAGTGACAATTTTTTACAACATCATTCTTTCTTTCATAAAGCATTGTCCCACATACACAATCTTTGAGTTACTCAAAGAAGATGAACAATTTTTGAAATTAATATGTACTTATGAGTATGCCATTTATGGATAGAGAAATTCGTGTGAATAGAAGAGACGTCTTAAGTCAAAAAGGGAATGGTGAATCAGAAGGAAGATATGCGACTTTAAGAGATCTAAGAATATTTCTTGTGAAATATTATTATTTATCACTTTTATGTAACTTTTGATTCAGCAATTCGAGTTTGTAAGATATAATATAGAATTATGGGGTGGGAATAAATTTATACATTAAATTTTTAATATTTATATAGATAATACTTTTATTGGAACATTTCGTAAACATGGAAAAGTGGTATAAAATGATATTGCATTCTATATTTTTTTTAATGACGTACTTTGAGTATTGTTTTCATCTTAATATTATATCATTTCTCTTGGAGTGAATGGTATAAAGTAGTAGAAATAACTATTTATAATTTATCATTGTCTTATATATGTTTTTAGTTTGTGTACAATTAGTGAATTTTGATTTTGGTTATGAAAATTTTTGTTTTGTTTTAGGTATTTCTAAAATATAATAAAAAATCACCATTTTTAATCTTTAACATTTATAATAGTAGTTAACTTCTTATATATGTTAATAAAATGTTAAAGAATAATTTCAAAAGATAAATAGTAACGTTGTGATATAATGTTTCCTAAAAGAATTCTAAAGATCAGTAAATTAAATATTTTTTTCATATTGTTAGTGGTTAAAATAAAAATTTATATGCTTTATAAGTATTAAAAATAGTAATTTCAAATATCCTAAAGATAATAAACATAATCAAAACCAATTATTTTATGGTATCTACAAATATATTTAAGTCTTTATTAATTTATTTATAATCAAATTATAAATACATTTCATACAACGTGATAATAAATAAACCCGTTAGAGTAAATTTGAAGAAAATTATTTCCTTTAACAACTTTATAGTTTTAGTGTAACCATTAAACTAAAAATTTTCCTTGAATAAATTAAGTTTACAAAATTGTACTGTTATTTGATACTTCATAAAATAGTTTCAGGTTCACATATATTATATTTTTAAGAAGTATAAGCAAATATTAAGTTATGTATATTTTGATCAGAATGATTATGAGATTGATATAACAAATTCAACAGCTAAATTAATATATTTACCTATATACAAAATAAAAATTATTAAAGGGTGTAGGAGAAGTTACACAGTGTTTACATTTTCAATATATAACTCTTCTTTCAACATATTCTGTCTATTTACAACTTATTTGTTGATTTTTTTTTTCTTTCAAAAATTGGATGAAAAAACAAATATTAAAATAGTGCAGTTTGCATTAACTTCAATTTTTTTTTTTTAAATTACGACTATGATTAAGTCATTCAAGGAAATTATATTTTGAAATGAAAAAGGCCAACAATTTTTATTTAAAAAGTAAATTTTTGTTTATTTTATCTTGATAGGACTTCAAATGATTATTTTTAAATATATATGGATTAAATATGAAGATTGAAATTAGTTTTCTCTCAAAACTTTTGGTCTAATTTGCACCAATTTTTATCGATATTTTTTTTAAATTGATTTGATGTTTTAAATAAATTTCATTATAACACGTGAGCCGTTAACATTAGATATATTTATGGTTGGTTCAATATTAATTAAAAAACGTATTTGAACCGCACAATTTAGGTAGAAAGACTTTAAATTCACGTAATTATAAAGTTCAGAGACTTAATTGAGCCAAAATTTCAATAGAAGACTAATTTCAATTTTCACAAAAAATTAAAGGATAAAAACATATTTATCCTATATATCTTTACTCTAATATTCATATATAGTTTAAACATAAAGATCAAGATACTTATTCCTCCGTTCAAAGTGTTTTTTAAAAGAAAAATTATAATAAAACACATATTTTAAAATGAATAATATATCAAATAAAAGATGATTGATGTTATTTGACGAAATTGAAATGAGAATGTTAACCCATGTATTAAGAAATCATTAGTTAGAAATAATTAATGTTATTTATTTTATCATTTTTATATTAAAAATTAAAATAATTAATTATTAATTAAAATAACATAAATGGATATTATATATATAATATTAGGTATTTTTTTAGAAATAAAAATGGACGAGAAAGGTGTGGCAGAAATTGTTCAGTAGCTAATGAGAGTTGGGAGTTGAATGGTGGTAGCGTTTGGCAGTTGCATGGAGGAAAAGTACGTTGAATTTTTTTTTTTTCTCCGTCTGCGGTGAGTGGTGTCTTGTAGGAACAGACAGAGAGAAAGAGTTCATTGATTTTGCAATTGAAGAAGCGATTGGACCAATTTCTTGATTCATCAATCGCTTCATCTAACTACCGTCTCTTGTCGGCAATCTTCACATTAAGATGCTACCCAATCACTTTCTTCAACCATTAATAATGTCTTCACCAACTCCAAACACCCATTTCAAATTTCTTCATAACTGTTTCTACTACTGACTGAGACTTTGGACTCTGAACCGAGTTAATGAGTATTCCGTGAAAATGTCGAAATGAAAGCACAGTGTATGTTATGTTAGAAGAAGAGAGGATAGAGTGTTGTTTTGTGAAAGGGAAGTTGGAGTTGAAGCGTTTGTTTGTTGGAGCCCACATCGAAAAAGAATGCGTTAGCCGGTGACATGTTGAGATGATTGATTGAGTTTTAAGATGCAGAAGGTGGCAGTGGTGTGGGATTAGACACCTACTTCAATTATTACTCCGTACTTCTTTTTTTCTTTTCGCCTAATTCTGCTTCTTCCTAATTTCTTTACCGATAAATTTTCATTCTTCGATTTTTATTTCTTAATTAATTGCAACAACATATTCAATTTTTTTTGTTGTTTAATATCGTTGCGATTATTAATTGTAGAAGGATACGTAATATGAATGTCACGTTTTTTCGTTTAAGTGGATATATATTGAATGAATTTTGTAACCATTTATTGATATAGAAAATACATTTTGTATAGAAAATTAAAGATGTAAGTGATCTCTATAAACAATGTTTTTGTATAAGTAGGTGATTATATTTTTTATTTTATAATATTAAAAGTTTAAGTGTGAATAAAAATAAAAATGTTAAACATTGTAAGTTTTTATCCAGAGTGATGTTAAAGTATTTATGTAGGTTAAGTTTAAATCTCATTATCACTGTGTTTTCTCATAAAAACCTCAGCTTTTTGTTTGAGAATTATACCAATGTAAATGGAAAGAGATTATTATAATTTAAATATAAATTCACATTAAATAAAAATGAAAAAATTAATCACATTATAAAAAAAACACTTTTAAGTTTAAGTGATCTCAATTCTTTTACATACATTGGGTTTAATCCTTTGATATAAATCCATCCATAACAAATGAGTACAATCTCAAAACTCTTAATCCTAGGAAATAAAAAGAAAAGAAAATAAAAAATGAAATGAGGATACATGACACATTCTTATTTACTATTGTACTAATATTTAATCTGTACTATACCTAATTTTAGTACTTTTATTAATTCGTAAAATAAAAACAACCTTTTATATATATATATATATATATATATATAACTAAAATTATTTAAGATAAAAACAAATAAAGATGTATTATAGTTGTAAGAGTTAAGAACTAAGAGTGTGTCAGATTAAAAACACACAAAACTTATGAAGGGAAAAATTAAGAATGTGCATGAAAGTATGACTCATATAAACTAGATTAGTTAAATAAAGTCCTGGATAACATTTTACATATATAAGGATGAATGCATCTTTTTTTTATTTTTAATTGTGCATATATCTCAACCTTTTTTTTCATCCTAATTTGTCTTAATCTGGTTGTAATGTTAGGGTTATCTCCATTTGTTGATTAATTTTTCCATTCCTCAAATTAAGAAAACAATAAATCAGTGGTATGACTGCTAATGATTTAGCATTCAATGCATCAATATACTACTAGACTCTCCACATGCTGAGATGTGACAATAATTAAACTTTATCTTACCATTAATCATCTCTCAATCATATCAAGAAAATTATTGGGATTGGTCCAATTACAATAAGTTTATAACTCCAAGGACTGATGCACAGGAAGGAAGAGAAAAAAATATTCTTGGACAGCATATTCTTTTTATTCAACAAAATATATATTCAATCAATCATAAGATAAGATATATTCCACATGATAAATGGAAAAGAAAAAATGTTTAAAATACACTAATCCATCACATTAAATTTTTTTAAAATATATAATCTTATCACATTAATTCTTAAAAATATTATTTTTTAAATAAAGATCTAAACTTTCTTAAAATCTTAAATTCTTCACAAAAATGTAATACTAGGACTATAATTTGTTAAACAAAGATTTAAACTTTCTAAAAACTAAAAACCCAACAGTGATATTATATTATCATTGAAACTAATTTCTTTTAAATTTGATAAAAGAGTGTAGCTTTAAACTAGAATTTTAAAATTAAAATAATAATATAATTAAAGAAAAGGATGGATGATACCGTGAAAAGTGTGCAATGATGGACAGATTTAAGGAACATTCCAAGTGTGATCAGGGTTTAAGTGCTAAATGCAGAGTGTATAATATTATAGAATTACAGAATAAGAAGGTGAGGAAATGAATGAAAGCAGTGCAGAGAATGAAGCCATAAATCAGGACAATGAATTGAAATATTAAATGATAACAATAATCATATAATAAAATATATATATATATATATATATATATATATATATATATATATATATTATATAAGATAGTGTTGGAGGCATGGAGGTTTCCTTGAACCTAGAAGTTTTATGTAACACAAACACAACACATGCACGTTCCTGATTGAAAGCACATGCAGGTCACGTGTGTGCCACGTTGTCTCTTCTTTTTAAGTGGGTTTTCCAATGACCAATAGACTGTGTGCGCCCTTCCCTCTCACAGGATTTCCCTCACCTTTTTCTTTCCCTCTCACACACTCAATTTCTCTCTCACCAAACTCAACTTACAGCTTCTTCTTCGGTTTGTTTAGTTTCTTTTCCATCAAAAAACCGTATCTTTCCATTTTTTGACATGTTCCTACTTTCCCTGCTCATCAACCTCCTTTAGCCGTTCAAAATAATAGGAGTGGAAGAAGAAGGTGAATAAGCATAAGCACAAGCACAAGGAGAAAGAAAGAAGATCTTTGATGACCCACTTTGCTAAATTCAAGGCCGAATAGTCTCATGTCTATTTTAGCATTGAAAAAAGAGAGAAGATGATGATGCTGACCACAACTGGCACCTAGCTTCAAGGAAGGGACTTTGTGCACTCAGCACACACATACATACACACACACTCTCTCTCACTCTTCACATACTGCATGCCATGCCCTTATCCCGTGTCCGAATCCTCATGTGAATCTGGCACACCCGGGATTATCGGGTACCTCAAACTCCTTCACACAATTCTCATCACCATGCCCTCGTGTCATAACACCAACAACAACCTCAACCTCAGAGAAGGTGTCACACAGAACCACAGCAAGACTAGGAAACGAGGTTGTTCTTCCTCCTCTTCCTCATCTCTTGTCAGAAGATACCGTTTCAAGAGGGCCATTTTGGTTGGGAAGAAAGGAGGGTCCAGCACCCCAGTTCCCATGTGGAAGACTAAAACAACTTCTCCTTCTCTTCCTACACACCACACCAAGCCTTTGCATTCTTCTGCCTCCATGTTACCCTCCTCCAAGGACAGAGAGCTTTCTGTGTCAGCCAGGAAACTCGCTGCTACACTCTGGGAGATCAATGATTTGCCTCCTTCCAGGGTCAAGAAGGAGTTCGAGGTTGATCAAATCAGAGGCTGCAAGGAGAAGGGTAGAGGCAGAGAGAAAAGTTCCGGGTTGTCCAGATCGGGCTTTTTGCGGTCACAGATGTCAGATCCATCGCACAGTCCTGCCTCTGAGGTAAATTCGTGTTAAAGTTCTGTTTTTTCGTTATGTTGATTCATTGGGTGTGGCGTGATTTTTGGGTTGTCTTTGTTCGTGCAGAGGATGAAGGGTCTTGAAGGGGATAGCTGCAGAAGAAGAGTGTCGGGGTTTTCTCATCAGCTTCTGTCGGGTGATTACTATTTGGATGCTCTGGATGCTCATAGCAATGCTAATTTAATTGAGGTAAAGAGTGAATTTATCTGACTAATTGGAAATTTGGTAAGCATAAGTGGTTGGTCATCGTTTTCAAGAAGTTCTTCCGGTTGTTTTTATTTATTATTTTAATTGGGGGGGTTTATCTAATGGACCACATAGGTAGATTATGTTAGGATTCAATTGCAAGACAAGACATGAGACTAGAGTCCTATATTGGAAGTGTGGGATTTTAGTGTGGGGTTTATTAGGCTTTGGGCTCTCCTAGACGTGGGACTTTTTGTTGTGTAGTTCATTCTTATCAATTGGTATGTGGGGATGTGGTGAGGTGTGGGGTTCATAAGGACTTGGATTTTCTCACTAGCTTTTGGTGTGATTCTCCCAAGCCTCTTATCAATACAAGTTGTGCCCATGATGTCTTTTAATTTGTTTACAAGGACTCTGTCTTAAATTTAGTGAATTGTCGGAACTTTCAAGTTACAACGATGAATTTACTGCTCCTAATTTGGAAATCACTGGTTTAAAGATTAGACTGTTATTATTCACTTTGAACCTTTACATGGTTTCCTGTATCTAGATTAGAGATTTCATATTTGCATTTCAATTGAAACAGTAACGACAAGAAACTTTAGATATAGATCTGGGTACTTCAATGATTTATAATTTTGTTGCACATAATGGTGTTTTGTTCTTTTGCTTCTGTTCGGTGGGAAGGATGAAACTGAACTATGTTGAAAAGTTGAAACGCAGGAGGTGGAAAATCAGTTAAGAAGCGAGAAGAATCGTGGCAAATGCAGCGGTGGTGTTAAGAACCGTCTGAAGGAAGCTAGAAGTGGATTATCTACATCGAAGAAGCTTCTGAAAGTGTTAAATCAAATGTGCCTTAGAGAGCAGCAAGCATCAAGCATGCCTCTTGTATTGGCTCTGGGGAGTGAGCTTGATCGAGTGTGCCACCAAGTTGATCAACTGATCCAAGAACAGCGTTCAAACCAGAACGATATGGAGTATGTCATGAAGCATTTCGGAGAAGAAAAGGCTGTCTGGAAAAGAAGAGAACGAGAAAGGGTTCATGATGCCATAAAACATGTGGCAGAAGAGCTTGCGGTGGAGAAGAAGTTGAGAAGGCAAACTGAACGGTTGAACAAGAAGATTGCCAAAGAGATGGCCAGTGTAAAAGCTTCCCATTTGAAAACATCGAAAGAGCTTGAAAGGGAGAAGCGTGCAAAGGAGATTCTGGAGCAAATTTGTGATGAACTAGCTAGAGGCATTGGGGAAGATAGAGCACAGGTGGAGGAACTGAAAAGAGAATCGGCTAAAGTTCGCGAGGAGGTGGAGAAGGAAAGGGAAATGCTTCAGTTAGCTGATCTCTTACGCGAAGAGAGAGTCCAGATGAAGCTTTCAGAGGCTAAGTATCAGTTTGAGGAGAAGAATGCTTTCTTGGAAAAGCTGAGGAATGAGCTTGAGGACTATGTGAGGACTAAAGATGGACAAAACGAGGATGTTTCTCCAGAATGTAAAAATATCAAGGATCTTGAGTCTTATTTCAACAATGTCTGTAGGGGATTCCAGAATGCAGAGAAAGAGGATGATTCAGATGTTGAAAACGATGTAGGACAAGGAAGAGATGATGACTCTGATGACAGTGATCTCCATTCAATTGAGTTGAACATGGATGATATCAGCAAAGGCTACAAGTGGAGTTTTGCGAGTGAAAATGATGGTCAAGAAAAGAGATTTTCAATGGATAAAGAAAGTATAGGGAGAAAGTCTTTCTCTGAGAAAATTCAGTGGGGAAGTATTTGCTTCAACAAGGGAACTTCAAGTGGTAGGAAGAGAGATTTTTCCATAAATATTAAGGAAGTTTCTGATCATTTTGATCCTGATAGGTCGATTGAATTTCTCTCACAAGCTCGGATACAAGATGATACTGATGAAACTCAAAGCAAAAGGTCAATTAAGGGGCTCCAAGACTCTATCTCATGTGCTAATTCTGATAAGATAAATGGTAGACTATTAACTTTGCAGTGTGCTGGTGGAGAAGCTGGGGAAAAAGCTCTTGCCCTGGAGGATGACAATTTGAAGCAAGAAACTGCAGGAGAAAAAAAGTCTTGATGTTGAGAATTTTGATAGTGGTAGTGAGTAACTTATTATCACAGATAGCTTCTACTATATCTGTTCTAAACTGTAAATGCTGTCTTTGATGAGTTAAACATGTTCAAGGCTCTTATATCATTGTTATGTGTGGTAATTGTTAAAGCCAGAGCAAGAAAAAAATGTACATACTGAATAGAGTCGCATACTGCAGTTTTGTGCTAGTTATTACTAGCTTTACTGGCATTTGATGTGCAAGTAAATATTCCTATTTGAATATTCAGCCGACATATCTATAAAAGAAAAGAAAGAATCTAATTTGAACAAGTTGTTAATAATCCACCAGGACGAAAATTGCTGGCAAACAATGTCATTGTCACAGATGGAATTTAATTTTCCTCATAGTTCCAAAAGGAAATAATGGAGGCTTTTCGGCTTGACATTAAAACAAATGAGATAAGAACAAAGAGTCTGCTGCTAAAAACTATTCTGGGGACACAATTATACGTTAGAGAGATGCATAGCTGTGATTTAAATGAAACAGTACTGGCCGTGACAGCGTGACGGATAACATTATCATTGGATACTTCCAACTCCAACAATTCAAATATTTGAATTCTGTACCCTGTGTTGCCTCTGTTTGGAACTTTGAATCAACCATCGTGTGGTGGGCCATGAAGGATATTATTTGACAACAACGGCTTTAACTTTTCCAAAACAAACGTTTCCAATATTAATGGGTTCCTAGCACCTTCTGCTGTTCATATTAATTGAGCTACTATTTCTTGAAAGTATACATGTTGATTTATCACCACATGGTAAACTTTATGTGGATCAAAGAATCGTAGGCACTCAAGGGAATCTGTTAAGTAACATGCTTCTGTTCTGCCAAATTAATAGAGAAAGAACTCATTAAATATCAAGTATAAAACTAATTTGGACCAAACTATTTTTATAAAAACTTTTTGGTTCGAGCAAAGGTTCTGTTTGAACACAATTGTTTAAAATTCAGTTCAGTTTTTCCTTTAAAAAGCTGAATTATGAAAACCCTTATTTTGGTGTCTGAATTTATGTAAAAATAGCAAATGAGTTCCTTTTGATGAGGTCATATAAACCCAATCAAAATGCAAGAGCTTACTGTACAAGAAAAAGCCCAAACAAATTCCATATATATGAAACACAAATGTTAAAATACAAAGGGGTCAGGTTCAGAAGTTGCTGAACATGAAAGAAAGACACTACTTGGTGTTGTCCTCAATTTTTTTTGATGCTGATGTAAAAGTGACTGGGTTCGTTGGATGGTCCTTTACAGTCAAGCTAAGCACTTCTGGTCTTGAATAGTGTCCAACCACATCAAAATCAAACTTAGCTCTCGCTATTTCTCCAAGATCTGTGCAAAATTTTCAAGAATCACAGTGTTAATATCTTTCAATAACCAAAGACAAAGAAAGTGATCAAACAAAGACTATCTTAACCAATCAAAAACAACCTCAGCAAGTTCCAGAATGAAGAGTTTGAGGGAAAAAAGTGAAATACTATGGAAGATTGAAGAAGTTATTCAAAGTAATAACTGTTCCAAGGGAGAGTCCCTTATCAGTTAGTTACAAATCAATCTCACTGCCCACCTAATACCTCAAACCCTTTACTTATACTAGGGGAAAGAGACATTCTGTTAGATTTATAGTAGTTGAAAGAGGTAAAATAAGTAAACAAAATAGGGTATCCGTTTGCAATTGTTATAGACTTATAGACATTGTTATTTATATATTGCCTAACTACCATCTTTTCTAATTATCTTACCCTTTCTAACTATCTATCTATAGACATTGTTATAGAGTTATAGGGTATCCCTTTGCTGATTTCTTTTGGTACATACCTTTAAAAAACCCTTGGTCCCCAACAAAAACATCATCAAAGAAAGTAACACTCTTCTGAGCATTGTAAGACAATGGAAGCAGCAAGAGTAAACATAACATACCAAGGTCTGCTGAGATTAGTGCCTCCCCATCATAATTTGGTCCAGCCAGAACAGCCCCTGATGGTGAAATAATGACACTACCACCAGCACATACAACAGAATCCGGTGTCAGGTCCTCTTCTGTGCCAGCAAAAACATACTCTGGAGGAGGAGGGTAGTCCCTTCTCCTACAGAACTGGTTTGCTGATAAAACAAAACATCCACCTTCAAGTGCAATGTGGGTCATTGATGCTTGCCACACATCCCTGGCATCAGCTGTTGGAGCACAGTATATCTCTACACCTATTGCATGAAGATTCTAATTAGAATGTCTTGATAGTATACAAATGACATCTAATCATGAATTGTCGTGATTAAAATTATTCACTGTTGCAAAAGATACTCTAAAAGTCATACTTTTTAAAGCTTAATTTCTATGCAATCATAGTGTTAAAACTTTGACTATGTTAGCCAATAAAAAATCTCTGTATGTTTTTAAGCTAATTAGTGTAATAGTCAGCAAACTTATCATACATAATTTGTTATTGGATGACAGAGTAAAGATTCTTTACACTATCAGTGGATCGATTATTTTCTCTACTTTTAATCGGTTGACAGTCATCTTTACATTGACAAATCCTCATAGACTTGGCAAAAGGATAAGAACAAAAAATACATATGCTTACAGTGTAAAAGTCTTTCACTGTATCATCTGATAACAAATCGTCAATGTAATTTGTTAATTTTCATAGTAACTATGTTAAATATGCTAGCAAAAATAATTTCTGCTTAGATAATAGCGTAAAAAACTTTTACACTGATTGTCTGTGTGAAACTCAAAAACATGATAGCACATTATACTTGTAAAAAATCAGCCCCAATACACGAAAAAGCACCTTTAAATGCTCTTCTCTAATGCTTCAAGACTAAGTGTAACAAGAAGATAAAAAAACTAAAATAAAGAACTCTAACCTTTGGCATACATTGCTGTCCTTAATAGTGGCATTCTGTTTTCCCAACAAATGGCAGCACCTATCTTTCCAATGGGAGTTTCAAACACTGGAATGGTTGATCCATCCCCAAATCCCCAGATAATCCGCTCCAATGCGGTTGGCATGATTTTCCTGTGCTTTCCCAGGTAATGACCTTGAGAATCAAAGAATAGAACGCTGCAATAAAGTGTGTAGCCATCCCTCTCTATCACACCCATCACTAAATGGACTTTATACTTCCCTGCCATTGTTGCTAATCTATCAACTTCAGGACCTGCAACAATACAACATTTGTTAATGGAAAGACTAACTCGGATGTTTAAAAATCAATGAGTAATATTCCAGGGACTTGATTTTTTGAAATATTATCATTTAAAATTGTTGTAGGTAACATCAATTGTCCCGTGATAGAGGTCAAGTGGGTCGGGTCACAATCGAATTGTGACGCTTGTAAACGCTCAGTCCTAACAAAAATCAATGAGTAATAATTTCAGGACCTACAACAATACAACATTTGCTAATAACTTCAGGGACTTGGGTATGTTGAAGAATGTTACTACTTATAATTTTTGTTAAGACTTTTATGACTAAGATTTTGTAGTATGAATTTTAATGGAGTTGTATATATCAATTTAAAAGATTTGAAAGGACATGGTTTTATAATATTTGAAATTATTGGTAATCCAAGGGGAGAAGCAAAACGAGATCTTCACTAAAGGACCATTAGCCAGCCATACAAATGTGATTGGCACCAACTTAACCCAAAATCTTGTATGTTTTTCAATTAACAATTTTCCCTTTTTAAGTATCCTCCATTAATTTAATACCATTTATTGGGAATCTAATGGGAAAAACAACGAGAAATCTTCACCGATGTACTATGAACCAACCATACAAGTGTGTTTGACACCATACTCAATAAAAGATCCCTGAGGCATTAAGTTTGAGAATTTTCTTCACTTATATGTTTCTCAACTGACAATCTGCCGTTCAATATGTCCTTCATTGTACTTATATGAGCTTATTAGAAATTCAAGTGGAAGAAAGAGGTTTCACTCACGAATCATGATGAGAACCTTGGGAGGTTGCTCCAAGATGTGGACCAGCTATCCTAGTAGGCCAGGGAAAACTCCTAGTAGATCAAAAATAAAATCCTCTTTTCATTAGTATTTCTTTTTTAGGTTAAATATGTTTTTAGTCCCTTAAATTTCAGTAAAAATTGGAATTAGTCCATTTTCAAAACTTTAACCCAATTTAATTCCCCAACGTTAGAACTACATAGATTTAATCCTTTTAATAAACTTTTATTAAGTTTATTTAACGTTTCAAATGTATTTTATTTAAAACATCAAATCAACTTAACAACATTTGATTAAAAGGACTGAATTCACGAAGTTTTAGAGTTAATGGACTAAATTAGGCCAAAGTTTTGAGGAGAGACTAATTCCAATTTTAACTTATAGTTATGAGACCAAAAACATATTTAATCCTTTTTTTTTTTTTTTCAGTTCTTAGGTTTAAACAACCGTTTAAAAAATTATGGTCCTCTTATGTCAGTAATATTGAAGATAATAATTCATCAATTAGTTAATTGGAAATTCATCATAACAATCTTGAGAAGAAAGTTATCAAATAATGCATAAGTGTTTATATAATTTAATGACAGAAACAAAAATCTAATAACCGACAAAGAAAGAGAATACAGTAAAAGCAATACCAGCAAATTTCATTGTAAGGAACAATACGTGTAAATGACAATTCTAAATATCATTAATATGCATAACAAACACAAATACTAAATGATAATTCCAATAACATCCAAATAAAATTTAAATAATCTCAAAAAACAATCCAAAATATTTATCTTAAAATCAAAAACTCAAATAGGCAAATAGATCTTAAATTTAAAAGAGCATGCTAATTGGGAGATTTTGATTTTGAGAGAAAAAAAGTGAAGGAGAAGGAGAGCTCGAGACTATCGGGACAGTGAGAGTGTATATTTCGTCACCCCATTGTTTTTAATTGTATTGGGCTAGGTTAGGGTGTTTTTAGTAACTTAATAAGATTTTTGTCCCTATATTTGACGATTCAATGTTTTTCTTTTGTCAATTTTTCATTCAACTTGGTTCCTATATTTTAAAAAGACTTGACGTCGTTTGATAGCTTCATTTAGAAAATGATTACAATCACCATTATTTTTCAAGTGTTTTGTTCAATCCAAGTTTATTGTTCAATCCCAAGGGCGAAATAAGACGAATCATATTATCATAGAAGGATCACATTGAGTTTTTTTAAAGAAAATATAGGAACCACCACATCAACTAAATAAATAAATAAATAAAGAGAAAAATTTAAATTATTGTTACAAATATAGGAACCAAAAATGCTATCAAATCGTTTTTTTAGCTCTTTTTTTATTATCATGGGTTGGTGAGTTAGTTTAACTCACTATGGGTTCAACTTGATTGAACCGGATTCGATTTGGGTTCATACCAAAAATTGTAATTTTTCTAGTATAATTTAACTCAAATCCGTTAGCAGGGTTGAATAAATGACTTTAGCACACCTTGACGACTCTATGTTCGGTAGAAGATAAATAAAGATTAAAAAAAAAATTCCTTACATTAGCGCAATCAATTGTTACCTTTAAAAGTTTAATACGGAACTAAGATCTTACCTTCAATACAAAATTATATTAAAACTTTGCATATATACATACAAAAGAAAAATAACAAAAGCAGAAAATTAGACTCTAAAATAACAAATAAATCCTAAATCCTAATTCACTTATTCATGTTTCACTTGTTGAACCTATTATATTTGCACTAAGAATAGTAAATTAGTAATTAATTTCGGCTGAAGTTTATGATCCATGCCCCCATGTACATTAGAAAGAGATTAAAAAAACTAAGCATTTTACTAGTTTCATTTTCTCTGCCGTGAGAAAGAAAAGATACAAACAAGAAGGCCTAAATCTAACAGTAATCAGATGTGAGTTACAGACACAGCAACATCAAACGATCAGATAAATACAATTTGAACATAAATATGCTAATCATTGGATTTTTATTTATTTTTTCTCTCAGGATCAATTCTTAAACCTGGAAACAAAATGTGATTATTTATCTAAAGTATCATGTCTTGGAGCTTCAACTTGATTCAGGTGTCCAAAGTGAATGCAAATAATTTTTTTTTTGCCTATCTGTTTTATGGTAATTAGTTTCAACATAAACAAAGTAAGCAACTGAACTGCAATGAGTGTTTGATCTTAGGCCTTACCAGGCACATCAATGGCTGCAGAATGATACTTGCGAAACTCTTCTCTTCCCTTGGCCGTGCGATTTCCAATAGAAACACCAAAATCGGAACCACGAGGGTACCCTCCAACAAACGCCTCTGGAAACACCACAAGCTGGGACCCATGCCCTGCGGCTTCACCCAACAACCTCTCTGCCTTATCTGCACACAGAAATCACTAATCAATTTAATTGTCCAACAAACTAGATAATGGAGGACCCAGATGGCGCTTTAAACACAGAAACACGAAAAGAAGGGAAATTTGAGAAGAAAGGAAAAAAGGGTAATCGATGAAAAGGGAAGAGTAGAAGGACCTAGAGTAGCTGGAGTGTCGTAGAAGATGGTGGAAGCTTGAATAACGGTGGCTCGAACAGTGAGGGCGTTGAAATCCGAAGCCATGTCAACCTCGGCGAACAGAGGCCCCTCGTTTATGGTTGGCTCTGTTGTTACGAGTGCCATCTCTTCCACAGCTTCACACTCTCTTCTGATCCTCTCTACTTCTTCTTTCAATTTCAACCATCACGATCCTTCTTTTCTTATGGAACTCCAATTATTTCAAGAAAGCTTTTTCTTTTTGGTTAAATAAAAGTTTAAAAATTTTCTTTCTAGCCTCATTTATTAATTTAGAGAAAATTTTTTATCGCAAAAGCCCAACATTAAATGGTAGAACAGGATAATCTATATTAATAATATATAATGTTATAACACTTATATTTTTTCATATTTTAAAAATTGATTTGTAAATTTTAAAATTTAAGATAATATTAATAATTTTATAAAAATCCTATACAATGTGATATAATAAGCGAAAAATTAAATAAAATTATTAAACTTTATTTTATTAAAAGAATAAATTGATTAATTACAACAAAGAAAAAAAAGAATATCCTTGACATAAGCTAAATAACCTTTACCTTAAGGGGGAGAGCTATAAGGCCATTCAATCACAGTACCCTCCTTAACAAAACAGTCCATCATCTCACTATTTTTATTGAGAATATAAAATTGTTAGGAATTGAAATATAAATTGAAAGTTCTATTTTAAATATTAAATAAAAATAAAAATAAAAAGGTCAGCTAGTATATAAAATATTACTTTTTCCATATGATTTTTAATAAAAAAATATATTTTTTATTCTTTAATCAATGTTATTTTTATCTCTTTTCATTAAATACCTCTATACTATTTTCTTTATTTTGCTGTTATATCGTTGATCCAAATAAATGATGATAAAATATTTTTACAATTAATTTTTTTCATTATATTTTCATAGTTGTGTTGTATAGTAGAAGATCCATTTATTTCTAATTGAGGCTTATATTTCTTGCACTCCCACAATTTCTTCATGCACTCCCTTCTATTTTATAAAATGACCATTTTATCCTTTGAAAAAGTGATATCCAAGTTAGAAATTTTCTAAAACAAACTTTTTGCTGAAATTTTCAGAGTAATATTTCCATAATGAAATTTTTGAAATAGTTTTTAGAAAAAAAAATTCAAAATACGATTTTTGAAATAGAATTTTCAGAATGCATGAAATATATTATGGAATAAATATTTTAGAATGGGATTTTTGAAATAAACGTTCTGGAATGTTTTCGAAAACCCTATATAATAGAAGTTCAAAAAAGTTTTTCAGAATAAATTTTTTTTCGCATTTTCTTTCTTCTTTTTTTTTCCTCCTGCAGCATTCTTCCTCTCCTCTTCCTCTTCAAGACGACCACGATTGCAAATATCGAAAATCATGGTGTGGTACTAATAAATTGGATCTTTTCCTCTTATTGTATAGGTTCCCTTAATAACTATGGAGGTGTAGGAAGCAAAAGCCTTAAATTTAAATAATATGTTTTCTTAGTAAACATTAGAATTTGGGCTTGCCAGATACCGTAAAATCCACAACCCCCATCCTAAGTGGACCTTAAAATTTGATGTACATCTGAATTTCAGATTACTTTTAATCTAATTCTTAAACCAAAAGTTTTATTTGTAGAACTATGCAAACAAAAACTTTTATATTTAATATAAAAAATAAGGGGCTTAAGTAATATATATATATATATATATATATATATATATATATATATATATATTTTTTATTTTTGTATGTGGCAGAGTTTATAAGGAATTAGGATAACCCCAGTTTCCTAACTTTATGTTAGATTTACTATTTGTGAAACTTTTTATTTGAAAGTAAAGTAAGAGTTTGTTGGTGATTAAAGAGGATGTTACTACTCCATATCATTTATTTATTAATGTAAAATTATACATCAAGAGAAACTCAACTGTACTACCTTTCTATCGGTAAAAAAATGAATTAACTTTACAAAAATTAAACGTCAGAATTACATTTAATAGCAGTTCAATGGAAATACAAATACTTTCATTTAATATAAAACTATAGATTAAGTAAATCCTATGAATTTTATTTTTTGGTGGCTTAATATGAGTAACAAATATTTTGAAGTACACAATTTGTAGTTGAATTCTTAAAAAGTTTAAGATGTATCAAATTTTACATTAAAAAAATATTATTTGATATTTTCTTTACCAAATGTTGGTCGGCGGTTAAACTGTGCATGCCAGATAACTTCACAAGTCACGAGTTTTTCAAATTATAAACACTTGATTTCAAGTATGAGTTTAAATCTTACATAAGATAAAAATAATAAAGTTAGACATTATATAAGATATAAGATTTTAAAGTCATCGTTTTAAGAATTTTGAATTAGAGGTGTTATCAATTCCTTATGTGAGATTGATTGAAGTCTTATTGTTGTTATGCCTCTCAAATGAACTTTCTCCTCTTGAGAGATCCATCAGTGACATTAAAGATTCTGTTAAGATGAACGGCGGTACAACAAGACGTACTCATGGTTGAGAATGTTTTTGCTCGAAGGAAGTTTTCGATTATAAGTGGTGACAATTCCTTATGTGAGGGACAATACAAAAGAGGTACTCGTGGTTGGGAATGAATTTTGCTCGATGGAGGTTTTAGGTTAGAAGTGTGTTAATCCTTTATGAGAGTTGGACTCAGGTCTCATTGTTGTTTTGTTCCCCTAATGAAATTTCCTCTCTCGATAGACCCATTAATGGTATTATAGCTCTTGTTAAGATGAACAACGATATGAAAAGGGGTATTCGTGGTTGGGAATGCTTCTGCTCGAGAGAAGTTTTAGGTTAGAAGTATCCCTTATGTGAGTTGGACTAAAGTCTCATTGTTCATTGTCTCTCCCCCAATGAATTCTCTCCTCTCGATAGACCCACCAGTGGTATAAGAAATCTTGTTAATATGGATGGCGATATGAAAATAGGTACTTGTTATTGTGAGTGCTCCGCTCGAAAAAGGTTTTGGGTTAAAAGTAGTGTCAATCCCTTATGTGAATTGAACTCAAGTCTTATTGTTGTTGTGTCTCCCAAATGGATTCTCCCTTCTTGATAAATCCGTTAATGGTATTAGAGCTCCTAAGCTCCTGTTAAGATGAATGGTTGTACAAAAAGTGATACTTGTGATTATGAATACTTTTGCTTGATGGAGGTTTTGGATTAAAAGTAGTGTCAATTCCTTGTGAGAGTTGGACTCATGACTCATTGTTGTTGTGTCTCCCTAATGAATTCTCCCCTTTTAATAGATCCATTAGTGATATTAGAGTATTAGAGCTTCTAATGAACAATGATAAGTACTCATGATTAGATATACTTTCGTTCCAGGGAGATTTTGAGTTAGATGGTGGTGTTAATCTTTTATGTGAATTCGGTTCTAGTCTCATTGTTATTCTGTTTTTCCCAATAAACTCTCTCCTCTCTTCAGAGATCCATCACATGTATATCTTGAATAAGGTTTAAAATTTAATTTCAAGATTTAAAACAATTGAATATGGTTTGTAATTTTTTTCCTTTCTCCTTTAAAGCCTGTGAAACAACTCATAAAACAATTAATCTCCACCAAAAGATTAAAAACCAATGGTTAAATTGTAGTTTAAATCTTCAAATTTTGCGTACATTTATTCGTTTATTTATTTAAATTTAAATTAACTAATATCTAGTACTTTCTTTGATATAAAATATAATTAAAAATAAAACTAATTCACACTATTAAGAAAGTTAGTAGGTATATTTTCCGATCTTGAATATAAATAGAAAAAATAAATAAACAGATAAAAAAACGTTAGCTAACATTGTTTACATGTACAAATATCAATTAAAAATAAAATGTTTCATTCACGAATTCTTATTGGAACTTGATACAAAATATAGTTATTTAAAATTAAATCTATAGTAAACGAAAGGTATGTTATAAATGATATTGTTTTACAATATTTGAGATTTTTTATGTTTAAAATAGTTTATACTATATATATATATATATATATATATATATATATATATATATATATATATATATTACTTTGTCAAAGATTGATTTAGTAAAAATCTAATTAGTTATCTTTAGATGTCTTTTTTCCATGACATTTTTTTTCTATCTTGAACTCGAGGTTTGAAGAAGTAAAGATAGTCTTATTAGACTTATTTTTATACTAATACTCCAAACACTATTTCTTATATATGAGATACAATTATTTATCTTTTAGGTTTTAACTTTTGTGTAGATTAGAAAATAACTTATAGATTTTACACACGACAAACAAGATAATTGGGGAGAGGATTTCATGTGAAAAATGTTGCATAATATAATATTTTTATAATTTTGTTTAATATAGACATATGAAATAAAAGACAAAATGAGTGAGATAACTAACGAGAAAAAAAGAAATCAATTTTATAAAAAATGTTAATTAATTACATGTTATAAGTTCACCACCAACATGGAGATCGTGCTCTGCATGGAAATCGTGCATGTGTCATATTCCTGTTTTTAATTGGTGTGATCACACCACTCAATAAAAAAATTATTTACATTGCATTTCTTTCAATAAACAAAGCATTATCCGACAAAAATAAAAAAGTCCATATTGAGAGACAGATCATACCTATATATAATATCTATATCTATACTATATAAAAGATTTTGATATTTGACCTTCCTATAAAAGATGCTCTAAAAAAAGTATGTATAAACAATATCAAAGATATTTTATCTAGCTAATTAATTAATTATAAATGATAACTAAATAAGGGCTAAATATTTGTAATAAAAACATCAAAGATTATATAATATTTTTTACAATTAAAAATATTAATATTATAGTTATATTAAAAAAAAAGACAATTATTTATTATAATATCACTAGTATAAACAAGAGTTTTAGCATTAGATAAAATATGGTTTCGGTAACAATTTTTAGCTATTATTGATAACGTTTTGTTATTGAAAAGGAGATTCAAATAAAATTTTAACTTGTATATTTGTGCATATATTTACATCAAGTTGATGTTGTATGTGTTAGCAGGAGTGGTAATAAGGGTTTGGTCTGGTAGACCGACCCACAGACCAGTGGCGAAAATTTGACAAAAAATTTAGGGACACCAAATTAAATTTGTTACATATATATATTTTTTAATTAGAAAAAAAAATTTTATTTTTTCTTTTCATTTCCTCTGCTTAAAACAAGCACACATTATAATATAATTCAAAAACATATCACTATCCTTCGTGACTATATCATGATACCAAATCATGAATACCATTTTGATAAGCCATTCGTACCTCATCAATTTGATTTGTCGGGTATTATCAAATTTAAGGACGTTTTTCCTGGATCACGTTCTAATGAATTTTTAAATTCATTATATGTAACTCTATGAACTTTAGAAATTTGTTTTTCATTGTCTTGAATTTTTTATGCTCATGAAATTTCTTAAGTTTAGTTATTCTCGATGCATTTTTTTTCATCTTTATCACAAACCTTTCTCTCTCGAAAAAAGAATCAATTCTTTTACTCTTTATCATAATCTTTCTAATATAAATTTATCACCTTCCACCTATTTAGAAAAAAAGATAAAATTTATATTCACAAATCACAATTATCATAATGCAAAACATAACAAAACCCATACAAATTTGATTAAATAAGAAACACTGTATAAATTCAAAACTTTTAAAAAATTTACCATAGGCAGCAGAAAACATAAAATCCCTAAATTTCATAATCAAGGGTTATAATAATTTTGGGAAAAATTATAATTAAGGTTCATACAAATTTCATAAAAAAATTCCTAAAATCATAATTAGGATTTATACTAATTTGGGATAAACTTAATTTGGAATAAACATTCTAAAAAAATAATAAATTTAACATATATAAATCATAATAAGATACTAACCTTGATATGTGAGAGATCATCTGAGAATGTATATTTCAATCTCAATCTATGTATTCCCCAACCTCTATTTATCTCTTTGTATTTATTTCTCCGCACACACTTTCATGATAATTTACGTGATGAAAAGATCTTATAGCCAGAAAAAAAAACTCTAATATCTTTTATAAATCAATATCTCCATTAAACTTTTTATTTTATCTTTTATTATAATTTTTCATAACATAAATTTAATATAAATAATATATAAATATAATTTTAATAAATAAATAAATATATATAAAAAAAATTCAAAAATTTTGGGAGAGTCGTGGCTCTCCTATGTCCCTAAATAGTTTCGCCAATGCCACAAACCCGCCTAAAATGCACGGGACGGGTCGAAAATTTGAACTCGTAGGTTCACCAAAGCTCGACCCGCAAAATCCATGGCCCGTAGAGGTTGGCCTGCAGCCCGCGTAAGCTTACCCTAAGTTAGTAAGTCACATTGGTCACATAAGCTTGAAGTGGACACTGTAGAGAGAGAGATAATCCTACTCACTTTCACGCTCACGCTGCTGCCCCCACCGATTCACCTCGCTAACATTGTTGCCCCACCCATTCACAACCACCACACCACAGTCGCAAGAGCGCATCTACTCCACCCCTTTCACGATTCACGACCACCACAACGTAGAAACACCTCTCCTCCACCCCTTTCACGATTCCTGCCCTTTCATCAACCACCCATTACGATTCTGGCCAACTTTTTGCAACGAAGTCGAATGCGCCTAAATCATCGTTTTTGTTGTGTGTATTGTTGCAACAATCATATGTGTGTGTATTGTTGTTGTTTATTAGGTTTGCTATTGAAATTGGTTTCATTTTTGTTGTGTGTATTCTTGCAACAGTCATGTGTGTGTACTATTGCTCCTGATTTGGTTTGCTGTATGAATTGGTTTCGTTTTTGTTGTGTGTATTGTTGCAACAGTCATGTGTGTTTAAGAATCTCCCAATTATACAGGTCAGCCCGTGGACCCACGGACCAAGTGAAGTGAGAGGCGAAATAATGATTCCAACACGCGTATTTTAGACAAGTTGGTCAACCTGGCTTGTAATATGCGGGCCTAATGCGCTACAACAATATTTATAATAAAAACTCATGATTTTTTTAATGTTGTTCTACTTTATGATTATCTTTAAATTTGTATTAAATTATATATTGAACCATTAAATTCACATGCACAATTGATTAAGTTTTATTATATCTCATATGATATTATATTACACATAATTATACATAAATGGTCCGATACTATTTAAATAATACATTACTAAAGGCATAATTAAAGTATGACATGATGATCAATTAATATATAGTTTATTAAACATAATTAAAAGTGGTATAAAGGTTAAGTATATTATAACTATATTCTCTCTTTTTTTCACTTTTAGGCAAATTTGCCTTGTTAATTACGTAAATGGACACATTTTTAAAAAATTTCAAAAATGGACAAATCGTGCAGCTCCTATCATTTTCAAAAGAAGAAATCGTCGCTCCAAACACATTTTTCGTTGGTCAATTTGTCAACTTTGAAGTCATGAGGGCCCAACACGACTTTGAGCAGTTGTAATCGATTATGAAGTATATGTAATAGATTACAAACATCAAATGTGGGGTTCTGGGTTTCTGTAATGGATTACCACGAAGTTGTTGTATGAAATAGTATATAACATTGTAATTTAGATTGGTCACTCCAAAGTGAATGGTTTTAGTTAGACGAAATTTAAATTTGGCCGCAAGTAAATTCATGAGATTTGCGACCTTCACGCTTTTTTTGGTACCCGATTTCACAATCTAGATGCTCAGGTTGGTTGACTTGAGGAAGACATGGGTCATGTGCGCCACCACTTTCTCCCATCTTAAATCTTACAACTTTCATTATTTGTAAAACATTAATCACATTTCCTACCATTTTTTCGATCAGATTGACAGTGTAATCAATAATAAAATGTAAAAAATCTCTTGTAATCGATTACATTAAGTGTGTAATTGATTACAAAAACCAAGCACAACAACTTTGCCTTTGGTAATCAATTACATCCTTTCGTAATCTATAACAACACCAAAGACGTTTGCCCCCACACAATTTCTAGGTGAAAATCATCTAGTCCCGCCCACCCCCCACCGTCACACACACACACGATTTGTAGATTTTATTGGTTGACCCACCAAAATCAAAGAAAATGTTATGGAGGTGCATGATTTCTTGAGGATGAAATTGTGCAGAGGTTGCACAATTTGCCCATTTTTGAAATTTTTTTAAAATTTTTCTACTTCTTAAATTAACTTGGATGATTTTCCTAGAAGTGAGAAAAAAAATATACTCACTACAAGAACATATTAATAAAGTCCCACTAATATCCACCCAAAACGAAAAAATGATCGCGAAAGTGTCCCTTGCGCGTCCATTCTTGACACATGCGCTATACAAGGAAGCTTTCAACTTTCACGTGCGTTGTAACTATGGAAGCAAAATAGAGACGGTGTGGTCCATTTGAAAGGGACACTTTTATTTTAATTTTTTGCATCAAAAATAATGTGGGCACAACTATCTCTACGTTTTTATTTTAAATAATATAATGTGTACATCGTCTAACAACAACTACCCATCACAGTTTATGAGTTCATTCAATGCATTTCTACAAAATTTTGGTTGAGTTCATATTTTGTGGCACGGTTGAACCTGCCATGTGACACGATGGTAACCTGTCATGTGACAATTGTAACTTGACACGTGACAGTCTATATATTTTTAAAAAATAAAAAAAAAAGTTAAGAAAAATTTGAAAATTTCATGACTTGACACGTGACATGTACTGATACAATGTTAATTTCAACTTAATGAAAATGACCAAATTGAACATTTTTAAATAATTGAAGAACTAAATTGAACCAACAAATAATAAGGGGACCAAAATAAACGAAACTAAAAAATTAAAAAAATAAATTAGTAATTATACCTATATTTGAAAAGTATAAAATTTTATTGTATTCCATCTCCATTGGGTAATCTTATACATGTAGCTATTTTATTATTGTTTTAATATTAATTAATTATTTTTTATAAAAAAGTTAAAAATTAAGGTGAAGAAAATATGATATTTTCAAATAGTCAATATTAAATTGATGAAATATTATTTGATGTCAAATATTTAAAAATAAATGACCATTGTATAAATTTAAAATCGATTATTAAATAACAAATAGATAAAAATGGAAAAATTATACCAAATATTATATAATTATACATAAATAAAATTACATGACAATCAGAATATTTATTAATTTTATAAATATTAATAAAAAAAGTTAATAAAAGTAATTTTTTTTAATTATAAAAAGAAAACAAGCATTCGAGTTTACAAATATTTAAAATGTTTCTCTAGTTTATTTTTCTAAATTTGAATGAAAAATATTTTTTATACATTAATAAATATTAAAATATGCTACTTAAATAAAATCGCATAGAGAAAAAAACTAAAAAAATAATATACATAATTTGAACTTCATGACAATCACATCAAGTTATTATATACAATGAATGAACTGTCTTTATACAATTGTGGGGGTAAAATTAGACTTACTAGAATGAGTTAAAAAAAATTATATAATAATTTATTAAAACAATAATTTACATGGCATAAATAAACATAAAGTAAAAAAATATATATATTAAAAAGAAGTCAAAATAATCATATGTGTGTCTTGGAAAATGATTTGATACACCAATAAATGAAATTGTACAAAAAAAAGTATGATTAAAGGTGTGATAAGATAAAAAGTACTTTAGAAATATGTAAAAACTTTTCGAATATTAAACTAATCTAATCGTTGAGAGATAATGCAAATTATTATAGCAAAACTAAAAGTTTTTCAAATGAAACAAAAATTAAGTATAAAAAAAAATAAGATAAATTTTTTATTACCTAATAAATGAATAAATAATTTATATAATTGAACACTTGGAATTTACACTATTAATCTTTGATCAATTTAAAAACTAATTCATTTGTGATATTTTTAGACCTAATAAAGTGATTAGATATTATTTTGTTAAATCATATACGTGTGGTTATTCGTTTTCTTCGAATAAGAATGAAAGGTGAGATATTTTTCAATAAAACAACTTAGAGAGATTTTTGTGTGGTTAGATATCAACACATGAATACTTATTATATGATACATTAGATTATTAATTTTTAAAATTATTATATAATACAATTAGATTACTTTTTCAAATATGATAAAATTATTAATACAATTATTATTATCTTTTAAAATAATTTTAAATAAAATTTATAAAAAATAATTCATAAATAATTTTTGGTTTTTTAAAATTTTTTAAAAATAATTTAAACAACTTTTAACGATTTTAAATCTTAATAACTGTTAAATAATAATAAAATAGAATAAATTAAGTATAAAAGAGAATTAATAAAATAAGTTTTTTTTCAAATATTATCTGATAAATGAATAATTTATATGATTTAATACTTAGAATTTACACAATTGATCAATGACTAATTTGGAGATCAATTTATTTATAATATTTTTAAACCTAGTAGTGTGATCCGATATTATTTTGTTAAATCATGTATTTGTGATCGTGCGTTTTCTTCAAATGAAAATGAAAGTTGGATTTTTTTTTTGGTAAAACAACTTACCTTAGAGGAATTTTTGTGGGGTTAAAGATATTGACACATGAATATTTATTATATGATACATTAGATTATTATTTTTTTAATTTATTATATAATATAATTAGATTATTAATTTTTTGAATATGATAAAATTATTAATACAATTATTATTATCTTTTAAAATATTTTTAAATAAAATTAATAATAATTATAAAAATTATAAAAATAATTCATAAATACTTTTTAGAATTTTAAATCGTTTTAAAAACAATTTAAAGAAATTTTAGCGATTTTAAATCTTCAATTTCTCTTAAATAGTAATAAAATATTTTGTGGTGGTTTTTAATTATTAAAATATGATTACTTTTTATAAATAATAGTAAATTTTATATCGGTGGTTAAATATTTTTTTCATAAACTATTTTTAACGTATGTAATTCTGATAATTTGTTAAACCGTTAGAAATGTCACTCTTAACAGTTTTTAACCACTAAAATTTATAATTTTAACATTCAAAAATGTCAACTTTTTTTTGTAGTGTGTTACCTAGAAATTATTTGATATACCACTAAATGAAATTGTTCAAAGGAAAAAAAATATATGATTAAAAGTGTGATAAAATCAAATTAGTCTAACCTTTGAGAGATAATACAAATTGTTACTGTAAAACATTTTTTTTTAAATGAAACAAAAATTAGTTATAAATGGGAATAAATAAGATAAGTTTTTTTTTTATATTACCTAGTAAATGAATAATTTATAGGATTGAATATTTGGAATTTACACAATTAGTATTTGACTAATTTATTTGGTAGTCAATTTTAATGACTAATATAGAGATCAATTCACAAATCAATTATAATTTTTTATTTATAATAAGACTATTTTAGTTATCAATAATTTTTAATTTATAAATTAATATCTAAATTGATCACTAATTATTTTTGTTATTAAAATTGATTATTATTCAAAGATTTTCATTTAGTATTTATACTTTTGTAAGATTTTTTCATTTTTATAAAAATTTATTAAAAATGAGTTATCTGTAACTTTTTTCCGTAAGTTTTGTAAAATCCTTTAAACAATTTTTTCGTAAAAGAAATCTCATAAAATATAAAAGATCATTTATGTAATAAGAGTCTCTGCGTACGTTACATTTGCAGGAAACGCAGCTAGGGGAGCAAGTTTCAAATCTAATTTAATCAATATTTATCATATTTTAAAGAAATAACACACAAATAAGAGTGAGTGTTGTCACAATTCTTCTTGAGTCTTTGAACAACATGGTAACAAAAATATTGTTAACTTTGTTTTCAATTATTAATATATGAATTGAAGCAGGCAAATCAAATTATAAAGAAAATTAATATAGGTAAACTCAAGAAAAAAAATTAATACTAAATCTTTCAAAACAAAAATTTATAAAAATTAAAGGTATTTTATGGAACATAAGAGGATTGACTAGTATATGAAATTCAACGTATAAAATAATTTTTGTGAAGAAAATTATGACTTTGTTTTGAATAATAGATTGTTTTGTATGTGATATAGTTTTATCATGATGTAATATTTTGTTTTTCTTTTTTTTTCATTTTTAATAGAATTGTAATGACAACAATACCGGACATAAACTTATTTAGAAGTAGACGAATCAATAATGTGAAAAAAAAAATACTAAAGATAGTATAATAAAATTCAAAATTGATGATTTAAAAAATTTATCTAATAATAATATTAATAATAATAACAATAATAAAAAAATATGTTGAGCGAAATTAAATGAAAAGAGTAAAATATTTTAATTATTTAATTAAAATCAAAATTAAAAAAAATTGAAAGAAAGTGAAATACGAGATTATTTAGATAATTAATTCATAAAATTAAAAATAGAAGTACAAATTAAAATTTTCTAAATTCAATATATATAATTAATTAAAAAATTTGTGTTATTTTTTATATATGTTTAGATGTATTTTTTCTTAATAAAATCGATAAATTCTAAACGTTGTTGATAATAAGTAAGTGGTGTGACAACAAAGATGTTGAGAGTACAATGATTTACTTCTTTTGAAATAGTAGTCCCCTCTAATGTGACAATATTGAGCAGTGAGATATTTGTTCAAAAAGATTCAATAAAGTGAACTATTTCCAACCATTCATTGGGTTATTTGAAAAGGATGTATTATTTAAAACAATAAGAATTTTATGTTATTTATCATATTTTTAATGAAAATAATAAAAAAATATAGTATTATTTTATATTAATCATTACATTATTTTATATTAGTTAAAAAAATAATTTATATAATTTTTTTTTCTATCATCTTCACTCATATCAATAAAATTATTTTCTTTCTTTCTATACTCGATCATAAGATAAACTTTTTTTTTTTAAATATAAATTTTGAAAATAAGTTAAATTATGAGTATTGAAATCTTTTTGATGATCATCTTCTAATAATTTTCTAGGTGCATTTGATATGGACTCATGTTAAATAAGTTCTACATACATCATCAATTTGATTTGGTGGTTATTATCAAATTTGAGGACGTTTTCCACATCAGGTTATAAAACATTTTCACATTCATTACATGTAACTCTAAAAACATTAGAAAGTTATTTTTTATTTTCTTTAATTTTTGGATTCTCAAGAAGTTTCTCAAGTTTAGATGATGTTGATGTATTTTTTTTTTCACTTTCATCACAAGTCTTCTTCCTGAAAAAAAAATCGATTATTTTACTCTTTATTATCATTTTTTTAATATAAATTTATCACCTTTCACCTATTTAGGGAATGATAAAATTATGAATATCCCAAATTAAATATCAAAACAAAGACTCAATATTTTAAGAAAATTAACAACTTTTAAATGATTAGCTTCTCTTACCTTAAAGTAGATTCCTAATAGCCTTACACAATTTCAAAGCCTAAAATAGTTTTATCTATCCAAAGAAGAGTTTGATCAACAATTAGAGCATGATTTTATGATCTCTAAAAGATAGATATATGATTAGAGCGTGGAAAAGCCATATACAAGAGAAAAACATATTGGTTCGAAAAGAAAAAAGGATAAAAAAAGAACTTACTCAAAAGAACAAATCATTCGATCCAAAATGTTCTTTAACTCCTCAATTTTGTCATGGCACAATTTGAGTTTGAAAATAATGAGAGATTGAGTACGAAAATTGAGATAAAAAGATAAGGAAAGGAAGAGGCGAAGATACAGAAGAAAAAAGAAACCAAATAAAGAAATAAAAGAAATTACAGGAAAGATGGTAAATGTGGTTTTTAAATTTTTTTTTTTAAACTAAATTAATATAAATATATTTTTAAAATATATATAGAAAATAAATAAATAAACGTTGGGGGATTTCATGTCAAAGCTAAGATCCGCCCTATAGGTACGATAATCATAATTAGTTATGTAGTATGTTTTATTTTTATTTGTGACTTAACTTTCACAAAAGGGGAATATGTTATTTAAATGTAAAATATGGGATCCAATTGTGGGTGTAATTCAGAAACTCTGTAAACATGCGAACAGAAATGACAAATCCAATAAAATATAACAATTTTGGATCACCATGTTCGTGAATTACTTGTATTAGTTTATCTTTTATCTCACTAATTTAGTTTTATTGATACTTCACTTTTATCTTCATCTCATTCTTCTTTCTCCATTTTATCTTTATATTCTCTACCTATTATTTTATATTTAAATAAAAAAACACAAAAATATGATCGTTGAAAAAAAATACATGAATTCTTAATTATAATACACGTTAAAAGAGAATTCAGAAAATTGAATATGCTTGTAAATTAATTCATAGTATTGAAGAGTTATATATTCATTTGGACTTGAAGAGTTATATATTCATTTGGATTTGGTCCTAATTGTGAAATCTTAGATATCAAAACACTTTAATTATATTGAAAAAGAATAGTTTGCTAATCTAATTGAAAAAAAATCCACATCGAGTCAACTTAGTTTATCCAAAATACACTAGACACGAATCAAACCAAAATCCTGGAGAAATAATTATGTACATTTTTGAGAGAATACAAAAAATAGATTTATAAGTTATGTCATAAATTAAAAAAAATATGTAAACAAAAAATAAATAAGTAATATATATAAATAAAATTAAAATGTCCATGAATATTTTTTTTATCTCTTTTCTGTTTCGAAAATGTTGTGTCCAATCACAAAAAATAAATCTCCATTTTACAAATACATATAAATGAGAGAGAAAAAGTACTAATTTATTACAATATTTAGAGATGATTCCCTCTTTTGTGTTCATATTTCAAAATATCAATTTTATTCTTTAACATATAATTATTTATTACATTTTTGAAAATTGACCGTTATTTTTACAAGTTTTTTTAAAAAATTGTCTATCTTTGCTTTTTCTTTTTTTCTCTATTTATCAACATTTATTCTTTCATCTTTTCTAATATATTTCACTTTATTTTTAATAAATATAATTTTATTTTATATATTAACTTAAAAACATTACATTATCATCACCTACTAATATAATATCATGTATATTTAAAAAATGCGTACAACACTTGTGTGTATGTTGGTTGTTTTAAATGAAATTGAAGTATTTATTTGAATGTATGCAAAACATTTAAAATACTTCATTGGTAATCGTGGTTTTAATTAAAATTTTTTATATTTCAGATAATGTCAATTTTTGTTTACATCTTATGTTTTATTTAATATTTATTTACTTTATTTAAATTGTATTTTTAAAATTTAAGATAATATTAATTGTTTTGATACTTATGACCTTATTTTATTTAATATTAAACTATTTTACATATATTCATTCACTATAATTTAAAAAATGGAAAGAGAACAATAACAAATTTATAAATATTTTATTAAATTTAAAAATTGAATTCTATTTTTTTCTCAAAAATTCTTGAAGAACACTTAAAAACGAATAAAAAGAATAATATTTAATAATAATAATAATAAAAAAGTCAATATTTCATGAAAAGTAAACTTCATTCAATGATAGAATAAAAATTATAATTTTTTCCGTAAGTTCGTAAAATCCTGGAAACAAAAATATTCGTAAGGGAAATCTCATAAAATATAAAAAACTATAAAAATTCCTTGCAGGGAACGCAATTATATAAAGAGGCGAGCCAGTTCATCTTAGTATTGCTACATATAAACACATACATATACTCACTGGCGGACCTAGGTTGTGACAGGGGGGAGCCACGGCTCCCCCATTTTTTTTTTTTTTTGAATTTTTTTATATATATTTATATATTTTTTAAAATTATATTATATATTATTTATATTAAAATTATATTATGGAAAATTATAATAAAAGATAAAATAAAAAATTTTAATAGAGACATTAATTTATAAAAGAGATTAGGGTTTTTTTCTGAGTATAAGATCTTTTCATCATGTAAATTATCATTAAATATAAAGGTTGGGAAATAGAGGTTGGAAACACATAGATTGAAATTCATGTATACATTCTTGCATGATCTATCACAAATCAAAGGTTAGTATCTTATTATGATTTATGTATGTTAGTTTATGATTCTTTTTAGGATGTTTCTTCCAAATTAAGTTTATCCTAAATTAATATAACCCCTAATTATGATTTTAGGGATTCTTTTATGAAATTGGTATGAACCCTAATTATAATTTTTCCTAAATTATTATAATCCTTAATTATGAAATTTAGGGATTTTGTGTTTTTCGCTACCTATGGTATTTTTTTTTTAAGTTTTGAATTTATACAGTATTGCTTATTTAATTAAAGTAGTATGAGTTTTATTATGTTTTGCATTGTGATAATTGTGATTTGTGAATATAAATTTTATTTATTATAAATAGGTAAGAGGTGATAAATTTATATCAGAAAGATTATGATAAAAAGTAAAAAAATTGATTTCTTTTTTTCAAAGAGGAAGGTTTGTGATGAAGATGAAAAAAAAATGCATTTACGTTAACTAAGCTTGAGAAATTTAATAAGAACCAAGAATTTAAGACAATATAAAACAAATCTCTAAAGTTATCAGAGTTACATATAATGAATTTAACAATTCAATAGAACGTGATATGAAAAAAACGACATCAAATTTGACAATATCACCAAATCCAATACCACCAAATCAAATTGATGAGATACGAATGTTTGATCTAAAATGATATCCATGAATTGGTATCATGATATAATAGCGAATGATAGTAATATTTTTTTGAATTCTACTATTATATTGTTTGTTATAAGAAGAGGAAATGAAGAGAAAAAAATGAATAGTTTTTCTTCTAAAAAAAATTATATATAACAAATCTAATTTGGCCCCCCTATAATTTTAGTCCAAGTTCCGCCACTGCATATACTCATCTTTCTTCTGCAGTTCAGAAAAGCTCATCCATGGCAAGTTTGAACTCAGCTGCTGCCACTGTCAGAAGGTAAAGTTATTAGTTGCTTAGTTTATTAGGTGTATTCGTTAGCCCTTAATCACCCCTCTGATCTCATACTCATTCCTGAATCTTTTATCAATGAATTATTACAATGTAACTTTTCTACATAAAAGAAGTTATTTTTCTTTGATTTCTAACCAAGCTAACATATATATTAAAACTAATGATTTTTCAGGCTTGAGGGGAAAGTGGCGATTATCACCGGTAGTGCCAGCGGCATAGGTGAGGCCACCGCAAGACTCTTCTCTAAGCATGGAGCTCATGTGGTGATAGCTGATATTCAAGACGATGTGGGACTTTCGGTCTGCAATGAGTTGAAATCCGCTATATATGTTCATTGTGATGTGACAAAAGAAGAAGACGTTGAAAACTGCGTGAACATAGCAGTTTCCAAGTACGGGAAACTCGACATCATGGTTAATAACGCTGGTGAATGCGATGAGTTCAAACGAAGCATAGTGGAGAACACAAAGTCTGAGTTTGAGAGAGTGATAAATGTGAACCTGGTTGGTCCATTTCTGGGAACAAAGCACGCTGCAAGAGTGATGATTCCTGGTAGAAGAGGGTGCATAATTAACACAGCGAGTGTTGCAGGATGCATAGGTGGAGGAGCTACACATGCCTACACCAGTTCAAAGCATGCCCTAGTGGGACTAACCAAAAACACTGCGGTGGAGCTTGGACAATTCGGTATTCGCGTGAACTGTGTGTCCCCTTATTTGGTTGCCACACCGTTGTTAAAAAAATATTTCAATCTTGATGAAGAAGGAGTTCGTGAGGCTTATTCCAACCTAAAAGGTTCTTATCTTGTGCCCAACGATGTGGCCGAAGCTGCTCTTTATTTGGCAGGTGATGAGTCTAAGTATGTTAGTGGTCACAATCTTGTGTTGGATGGGGGATTCATCATCACAAATGCAGGATTTTCTCCTTGGCAATCTTAGTAAAAGTATTGTCTTTGAATATGTGAAGAGAGAAGAAGGCAATAATAAGGGTTAATTATAGAAAAATTATACTTCGATTTTATTTTTTAATTCTTATTTTTTATTATTTTTTAATTTTTAATTTTTATTTTCTGACATAATTTAATATAAGTTATTAAAATTTCTAAAAAAAAATAAATAATAATATATTAATCAATGATATTAAATAACATAATGGAATCAAAGATGTAAGTCAAAAGATGCATACATCGAAAAATTATAACCCTCATATCTAAATGTTTCCAGTTTCGTATTTATATGCAAAATAATAAAGATATGTTTGAATGTTGTTTTCATATATTTTTCATCACACACCATGTAGAACTTTAGGAATTCTTCTTTGCACGGTTACTCGTAGGGGTGATCATGGATTGGATTTTTAATGATCTAATCCACATATATTTTGGATCCAAATAATTGGATTAGATTTTTGATCCAAATCCATTTTTTCAAAAAAAGTAGATTGAATTTTTTAAAAATTCAGATCCAAATATTTAGATTTTGATCTAAATATTTGGATCAAGTTCAAAATCAAAAATCCATTTTTCATAAAATAAATTCAAATTAATTTTTTTAAAACTTGTGTCCATAGGGCTGACACCACAAAATTTGACAGATTGTTTGTCGGGACCAACGAGGCTAAATTTCAGCATGGGATGAACTTGGATGACTTTCGAACGAATTTCGGTCGGGGACGACGTGACCAAATTTGGGCCAAGGTCGACTTGACGAAATTTCAGTCGAGATCGACTTGAATGGACTCGACTGAATTTCAGCCAGGGCCGATTTTGCCTAATACGACCAAATTTTGGCCATAGCCAACTTGGCCAAATATGGCCACATTTGGGTCAGGGCCTGATCAGTCAAATTTTGGTCAGAGTTGACTCCACTAAATTCATCGGCCGGGACCGACTTGACTGAACATGGTCAATTTTCGATCACAACCGACTAAGTTGAATATAGTCAAATTTCATTCAGGACTTACTCGACTGAATACGGCTAAATTTGGGCTAGTGCCGACTCGACCAAATTTTGGTCATGACCAACTCGACTGAATTTGGCCAAATTTAGGCAAGACCGACTCGCCTAAATATGACCAAATTTCGATCACGATCGACTCTGCCGAATACGATCATATTCAGGCTAGGACCAACTTAATCAAATTTTGGTCGAGGCCAACACAACCGAATGACCGGAGCTGACTCGACTAAATTCGACCGAATTTCGGTCGTGGCCGACTCAGTTGAATACGACCAAATTTTGATCGTGACCGACTTATTTGAATAGGGCCAAATTTCACCCTAGGTCGTCTCAGCCAAATACGACCAAATTTGGGTCAGGGCCGACTTGGCCAAATCTCAATCGGGACCAACTCGATTGAATTTGACCAAATTTTGACTGGAGCCAACTAGGCTGAATACAGCCAAATTTTGGTCGCGATTGTCTCGGTTGAATATGGTCAAATTTTGTCTAGGTCGACTTAACCCAATGCAGTCAAATTTGGGTCAGAGTGAACTCAACCGAATACTTCCAAATTTTGTCCAGGACCAGTTTTCCTTTTATATTTTGTACAAAATATTTTTAAATTTTATCAACTAGGTTTCATTAATGTTTGTAATTTAATAAATGTGTTGGTTCTCATGAAATTTTATTTGGTATTATAATCTAAAATGTAAACAATTATAATTTATTTTAAACTTTTATTATGATTATTATTTGTTCTTTGTATCATTTTGATCAGATGATGTATTATAACTTTTATTAGTGTATAAAAAAGAGATTTATTATGATTGAAGTAAACAAACATTTAAAATTTATTTTAATTTGAATATTTGTTTTTCTTTTATGTTTTTTAAAAAATATTTTTAAATTTTATCAACTATGTTTCATTAATATTTACAAATTTTTTAATAATTGTTTTGATTTTCATGAAATTTTATTTGGTATTATAATTTAAAATGTAAACAATTATTATTTATTTTAAAGTATTTGATATCGATGAACCAACCATCCTTCTAATATTGAATATTTAATAATATTATATTTCCTTTATCATAATTTTTTATTATTTTATAAAAATTAATTAAAATTAATATTGAAGTAGTAAGAAAATGGGTATGGGTATGGGTACGAGATTATACCCGTTACCTGCTGGGGATGGAAATGAGACAAAAGTTTGATACCCGTTAGGTTTAGGTATGAGGATGAAGATGAATTTTTTTTTACGGAGATGGATATGGAATAACAAACCCGTGCCCGCCCCGCCCCGTTGCCATCCCTAGGGAGGAGGGTAATTGTAAGACATGGATGAGAATCAAGTCAAAAATAATTTGTCATTGAGAATGATTGATCTCTAATCTAATTTTGTGTTTGGATGAAACATTTCAGCACGTCTAATTTATGGTGCACGGACCGAGGCCCACAAACCACGACATTCAACGACGCATCACCACGTGTTCAAAAATGCATGCTTCCAGCAGGCCAAAATTCCAGCAACATATCCAACCACGGCCTTTGCATCCAACAACCCTCGTCCTAGAAAATGGGGTTTCTCCTTAGGTTTTTCCCTCTCTTCACGCATTCCACCCTTAGCTAGGGTTTTGGTTCACGTTTCCCTTTCCTTTGTACATGACAAATTTGCTTATTAGTTTCCTTGCCTCTTTCATCAGGGTTTAGAGCAGCCTTTCTTCTTCTTATAAAAGGCAAGCCAGTGATTGTATTTGATAACATTGATGAAGTATACGAGTGATTCGCGTTTTAGTGTTTTCCCTCACCTAAGAGTTCACCTTCGACTAGGGTTTCACCTAAGGTCAAGATTTGTGAGAGTTTTGAGTTCTATTGACGAAATTAGGACCACGTACTCCATCTGTCGCTGCCAGCGCTGGATCTGCTTCTTTTGTCGCGTAGGTCGACATTCATATATTTGATTCACACTCTCTTATTTAAATACAATAATAAAAGAAATATATATAAAGATGGATAAAAAAAGTAACAAACAAAATAATAATCCCATGTTTTATGATTTCAAATTTTTAAAAATTCATATCAAAAATTTAACTTAAATGTATTCTCTATCCAGTATTTATTTTCATTACGATATTTAGACATGTTATAAATTAGAAAAATTACACTGTAAGTCCCCTCATATTTACTCTTTTACTAGAGTATGCTAGTTAAGCAAATTTAATATTTAAAGGATTTTAAAAATAAAGTCTTAAAATATAGATTATATTTATAATTATATTAAAATCTATCTATTTCATGAGTTTTAAAAAAAAAATCTAAATCATTAGAAAAAAATTAAATTAAATTTAACAGCTAGATAAAAATAATTTAATTTAAATTAATTAATTATATAAGAAAATAAAATATAAGATATTTGTTCATAAATTTTCTCTACAAATAGTAAAATATAAACAAACTAAAACATCCAACTTAGAAAATAATGAAAATAAAATAATGAGATAAAAAAAATCTGAATTTTAAAATTCAACAACATAAAATATAAAAAAATAATAAATAAAACAAAAGTAATTCACGTGAGATCGGTCTTTAAAACCTGTGGTGCAAGCATTTGTATGGACAATGACAAAGATGCATTGTTTTTACTTTCAAAGCCAAAGCATTCGTATTGGTCGTGGTAACGATGTATTATTTTTTTTTTCTTTCAAAGTCCCAAATTGAGAGAGTATGCTTCCTTCCTTTTCTTCACTTCTTCAGAGATTGGGTTTCGTTCCTTTAAGATACACAAAAAGAAATTTCTAACCTAGCTAAAAAGGAGAAGAAAAGCATAAACAATAGTTTGCATCGCATGTTCTCCTTGGTAACTTATCTTATTAATTAGTTCTTGCATAATATGTTTCACTTTTCTTTTTCTCTTGTTTCTTCATTTTTCTTTTTCTCCTCCTTTTCCTTGGAGAAAATGTGAGAAAGCACAATGACAAGTGGAAGAAAGTTTGACAAAAAAAATAATTTTGGTCTAATTAGGGATGGCAACGGGGCGGGGCGGGGACGGGTTTCGCTATCCCATACCCATCCCCGCATAAAAAATTCATCCCCATCCCCATACTTAAACCCAACGGGTATCAAACTTTTTTCCCATCCCCATCCCCACCGGGTAACGGGTATAATCTCGTACCCATACCCGTACACGTGTTCTAACTACTTCAATATTAATTTTTATAAAAGAAAAAAAATTACGGTAAAGAAAACATAATATTATGAAATATTCAATATTAGGAGAATTTTCTTTGATGCCAAATACCTTAAAATAAATTATAATTGTTTACATTTTATATTAGAATACCAAATAAAATTTCATGTGAACCAAAACATTTATTAAATTTGCAAACTACAACATTGATGAACTT